>Ga0182015_10000524_pt1 | contig 54804 bp, 45 predicted proteins | sample 712P3MmetaG_FD_120478 | JGI IMG/M metagenome (GOLD analysis project Ga0182015, IMG submission 120478) | Permafrost microbial communities from Stordalen Mire, Sweden - 712P3M metaG | ecosystem: Environmental > Terrestrial > Soil > Wetlands > Permafrost | place: Sweden: Stordalen | collected...
AGTGACGAACGCCATCCACGACCGTAGAACTCCTCAAAGAGCAGGAGACCGGGAACGATTGCGGACAAGGCGATGAGCCGCTCTATATGAAGTCCGATATTCTGCGGTTGCCCGAAGCCCAGACGAAAAACAGAATTCCTGACAACCAGCACCAACCCGTAAAGAATGGAAAAAAGACCGAACCAGAGCAGGAATTTCTCCCGGTGCCGCAGCCGAATGGCATAGACGGTAACCGCAGCTGCGCCTAGCGCCACTATTACAGTGCTGACAATCAGGAGGGTTATAGAAGCACGCACAAGCAACTCCTTGAAAACCTTTTAGGGTGGGTGAAGGAGGACATGCTAAGCCGCCCTCCACCCCCGTTTGGCATCGAGACAGGCGAAATCCTTTTCCACGGATAACTCCTGCGGACCGGTAGAGCCGAGATGAAGAGTGGCATACTGCTACCTGGCTCTCTTTGCTCCAGGCAGGCATCTACCGGGGTTATAAACTGCGTTATGGATAGGGATAACTGCACTGGATTCGCCTAAATCCAGGCTTTGGCGCTCAATGCCAGATCTACAGTCATCGCGTACGTGCAGTACATCAGCCAAACACCAGTAATGACTTGGAATAGCGCCGTGACTCGGCCACCGAGGTTCCACGAGAAAAAGCGCGTTGGAATCTCCGTGGCATAGATCGCGGTTAGGCCGACAAAGACGATCATCACCGGGATGTCTCCCGCACGCCGAAAAACGTCGACGCCAAGAATGCTGAGAAACAGGAATGCTATCGCCATCCAGCCATCCAACTGGACGCTGGAATCGATATATCGCCGGTGAGCCATCGCAAACCAGTGAATGCCGTAAGCCGTAAATGCGAGGCCCGCCATGTATAAGGGGGCCGCATTCCTGAAGACATTGAACCAGGTCAATCCGGTCAGCAAGTAGATGCCGGTGAGGAACTGCATGAAGCCCGGCATCCAAAAACCCCATAACCCTAGAGATCGGTTGACCACGGGACTGGACTTGGGAAACCCAAACAGGGCCTGACCACCCCAGATAAAGTAGCCGGTGCCCAAGCCAAAGAAACCAATAGCAACCGGCACGAAGGGAGAACTTGCAAACGTGAATGTTTGCGTTTCCATTGTGTAAGCCCTCTTAAGAATTGTGTTAATAAGTGCGTCGATAACTCCGGTGCGGAATGACTACTATCAATCCTTCAGCACCGCCTTAAGGTGAACGGCTATCGTTTCCCTTCACTATTCAGAGAGCACGCGCAATGCCAGAAATCGTGCGAGCAGAACAGTTTGGGATGTAACTGAATCAAAACGAGGGTTATTCCGCGGATATCCCGGTTTGTGTGAAAGGAGCAGGGGTGTCAGTCGAAATCCCGACAGAGGCGGCAGATCTTTCGACACGCTCCTCTTGTGTGTAACGAATGCGATAAGTGGTCATGGGGAGCCGCCTGAAGCATTGAAACTCAGAACTGCGATCCGAGTGTACACAAAAAGGGCCCCGCCGTTTGAGCGGGGCCTCAGTACGTGAGAAGGTACCAGACTTATAGAAGGTCATGGGGGTCAAGGACGAACTTCTTGGCTACCCCTTTATCGAAATCAGCATACCCCTGTGCGGCATCGCTAAGAGGGAGAACGGTGGCGTTTACGATTTTTGCAATGGGTAGGCGATCATGCAGGATAGCTTGCATAAGCTGGCGGTTGTACCTTAGGACCGGGGTCTGGCCGGTATAGAAGCGATGAGACTTTGCCCAGCCAAGGCCGAAGCGCATCTTCAAATTACCGGTCTTGCCTGCCTCGTCCTTCGCGCCCGGGTCTTCGGTAACATAGAGACCCGGGATTCCGATCGAACCAGCCGCCCGGACGATTGTCATCAGGGAATTGAGGACGGTTGCCGGAGCCTCTTCCCCACCTTTACCCTGGGCCTTGGCTTCGAACCCAACGGCATCAATCGCGGCGTCGACTTCAGGCTTGCCCACGACCTTCGCAATGAGCTCGCCCAGGTTATCGCTCTTAGTAAGGTCTATGGGAACGTAGCCAACGCTTTCTGCATGCCGCAGGCGCTCTGCGTTCATGTCGCCGATCAATACAACCGCCGCACCTAAAATGTAAGCAGACGCCGCGGTGGCGAGGCCGACAGGGCCGGCACCGGCGACGTAGACTGTACTACCTACGCCCACTCCCGCGTTGACCGCACCATGGAAACCTGTCGGAAGGATGTCGGAGAGCATGGTCAAATCCTTGATCTTCGACATAGCCTGATCCTTGTCTGGGAAAGGAATCAGATTGAAATCGGCATATGGAACCATGACATACTCGGCCTGGCCCCCGACCCAGCCCCCCATATCGACGTAGCCGTAGGCTCCGCCCGCACGCCCGGGATTCACGTTAAGACAGACGCCAGTTTCCTGGTCGCGACAGGTTCTACAACGACCGCAGGCGACGTTGAACGGAACAGTAACGAGATCGCCCTTCCTGATGTATTCGACGTCTGATCCAAGTTCGATCACCTCGCCGGTGATCTCGTGACCAAGAACCATACCCGCGGGCGCCGTGGTGCGACCACGGACCATGTGCTGATCGGATCCGCAGATATTCGTTGAAACGACCTTCAGGATTACGCCATGCTCGATCTTTTTCCCGTTGGGATACTGCAGCTTGGGGAAGTCGATAGACTGTACTTCCACTCTATTCTGTCCGAGAAAGACTACTCCGCGATTTTCAGCCATAACATTTGGGCTCCTTTACCCAGCTTTGTTAGCGGCCCAATGCTTAGTTACCGCGTAATACGGTCAGGCGATTGGCCGCTTGATCTTTATGCAAGCTGATTGCCAAATCCCGGAGAGCCTCACCGCATTGTTGCCGGGGATTGTCTTTCTTCTAATTGCCTGGACTAGCGCGCCTTCTCAGGACGGGAAAGACGGAAGACGAATGGTGAGCGGATCTAAGTGTTGTAGAGATGTTGACACTCGCCTGAGCCATGTCGAAATATTGACTCACTCTCTCGTCCGCAAGTGATCCAGGCATCAGATTTGGCGTCCAGCGATCTCTGAAATGCGATTCGAGCGTACAAACCGCGGATGTGGCGGTCTGTTCTTTTTATACCGTTGGGCGAGCCGCGTATGGGGTTGGGACGGTGTTCAGAAGACCTTTTCTACGCGCACGACGAGCTTGTTTCCTTCAGTCATGTTCTCGGCGCCGACTTCGTGGTAGGCGTTAACAAAGAAGAACCATTTGGCGTGATTCACGACGACGCCGGGACCGATTCCGCCGATCTGTTCGCGCAAGTTGGGCAGGGCGATGCCGTTCGCGCGCGCATCGGTGATCTGTTTCAGGTAGTAGCCGTTGGCGCCCACGTAGACATTTTTGACGATCTCGTAGGAGGCGGTCGCATTGAAGTGGATGGCCTGCCCGGCCTGGGTGGTGCTAGCGTTTTCGCCGAGAGGAGGCGCGTGGTTGGTGGCGTCCCAGAGATAGTGGACGCGCCAGCTAGTCTCAATGCGCTTGGCGGGATAGAGCGTGACCGCGTAGTAAGGATGGATGTCCCAGGCATTGTTGCCGATGTTGACGGGGCGGTCGGGCGAGTAGCGGCCGACTGGGGCATCGATGTCCAATGTGACGCGCTGATAAATTGGCATGCCGTAGAGCGTGTGCTTGGGCCACTGGAGGATGACGGGAGCGAAGGTGAAATCGCCCGGTCCCTGCCCGATGCCGTGGCCGCCCGTGTCTACATAGGCTGCGGTGAGCACGATCTCTGTCCCGTACCAGGCGCCGAGAATGCGCGGGTGGGGTGCCAGCCACGCAATGTGGAGCAGCGACGCTCCGCTGTTGACGTCGGTCACCTGGGGGACGACCTGGCCGGTGTTGCTGAGGGTCTTGTTGTCGTGGACGCCCTGGCCGATGAGCTCGACGAGCCAACCGGGGAAGGCAATGGCGTCCAGGAAGCTGGTATCCCCGAGGTTAACGGCCGGGAGAGCGGGCGCCTGCTGCGGCTGCGCGCTAGGGCTGAAGAGGCTAACGAGGGTCAGCATGACCCCCGCGGAAGATAGCGTGCTGCGAGTGGATGGTCGCAGTGCCCCCATCAGCTTACGCGTTCTCGAGGGCTTGCTGCCAATGGCGAGTCTTTCAGTCACGACTTTGATACGCTCGCATGGGAATACGCCGGAACATCGTAGGATGCAAGGTATTCGTGAATGGCAGCAACAACTACGGAGCCTTCACCCACGGCGGAGGTTATGCGCTTCACCGATCCGGACCGCACATCCCCCACGGCGAAGACCCCGGCCAGGGCGGTGGAGTAAGGGGAACCGGGCTTTGATCCAGCTATCTCAGCGCCCGTCTGAATGAGTCCCCGAGCATCCATATCGACGCATCCGCGCAGCCATTCGCTATTGGGTTGGGCGCCGGTCATTACGAAAACATTGGCAATGGTTCGACGCCGATCAAGCCATTTATCAGTAAGCACGTAGCCCGTGCTCATAGAAACTACGAGCAGGCCTCCGATAATCGCGTTTGGTGCGGGCGAAGGGATCCGTGCAAGGCGGCACCCTACGCCGATCGCAAACGCAAGCAGAAATCCTAGAAAAAGTTTCATTGCGATACCTCAATGAACGGTTTCAACTCTGCTCAGAGCCTTGGTAGTTGGGTCGTATCCCATCCACCGCCGACGGCTTTGACGAGAAGGACGCTTGCATCCATGCGCCGGCGCGTGATATCGATGTCATTGCGCTCATTGGTTAGAAGCACCGTTTGCGCGGTAATGACCTGCAGATAGTTATCGACGCCGCCCTGATACCGGTTCGTAAAAAGCTGGAGTGCTTCCGCGGCGGACGCCGTGGCCTCCTCCTGTTGTTGCGCTTCGTGTTCCAGAATGCGCAATGCGGCAAGATTGTCTTCGACTTCCTGAAAGGCGCTAAGCGTTGTTTGGCGATACGAAGCAACGGTGCCGTCGTAGTTTGCGGTGGCCGATTCAGAAACAGCGCGGCGGCGTCCGCCATCAAAGAGGGTTTGCGACATCTGTGGTCCAACCGCCCACATGCGGCTCGGCCAGGTGAACACATTGGCAATCGTCGTTCCCGTAAATCCAGCTGCTGCGCTAAGGGTCAGAGTCGGATAGTATGCGGCGCGCGCTATGCCGATCTGGTCGTTCGCCTCTGCAACGCGACGTTCCCCGGCGGCGATGTCGGGTCGGCGCTCGAGCAGACTGGCAGGCAGTCCGACCGGGACAACGGGAAGGCGGAGCGCGGTTTGGGGCGCGAACGATATGCTGAACTCGGCGGGTGGCTTGCCGATCAGTGTTGCGATGGCGTGCTCATATTGCGCGCGCATTACCGTGACGTCGGTATCCTCGACCCGCGCTCCATCCAGCTGGGTTTGCGCCTGGGCCACATCCGACTTCGGAGCTGCTCCATTATTGAAACGATTCTGCGTAAGTGTCAGAGCATCGGCATATGCCTTCACTGTGTCGTCCAGAAGCTGCTTCTGCGCGTCGGCGCTGCGCAGCTCGAAGTAGTCAGAAGCTAACTCGGCATGCAAGCTTAAGTTGGCAGTCTGCAGGTCGGCGGCGCCGGCTTGGGCCTCCTCGCGCGATGCGCTCACGGTACGGCGGACCCTCCCCCACAAATCCACTTCATACGAGAGATCGAAGGGCAAGGTAAAAGCGCCAGTGCCGTTATTCGCGTACTGCGGCGGAAAGTAGGGCTGATTGGTAGAGTATCGTTCGTTGACGACGCTCGGCGAAGTGGAGATGGTGGGGAACTCCGCGGACCGGTTGAAGCGAATCATGGCGCGCGCCTCCCGGAATCGGGCCTCTGACACCTTCAGGTCCTGGTTGGAGACTGTCAGTTCTTCTTCCAGGGCACTAAGCTGCGAGTCGCCGAAGATCTCCCACCACTTACCGCGATGTGTCTGATCGCCTGGCTGCGCTGGCTTCCAGCCATCCGACTCTTTGAAGGATGCCGGTGGCTGTTCTTTAAAGGCTGGCGCCATCGGGACCGTTGGCTTGACATACTTCGGACCGACCATGCAGCCGCTGACCAGCAGACTGAGAGAACATACCGTGGCGAAGGTGAGATGTCGTTTCACTTTTCACCTCCAGCCTGCGGCGCGCTCACCTGAACCTGGCTGCCGCTGGTAAGGGAATCCGATGGGTTTACGATGACCTGATCTGTCGGCTGAAGACCGGCAACCACCTCGAGGGTGGATCCGAAGTCGCGGCCGATCTTAATTGGAGCCAGCTCCGCGCGCCCATTGCGAACGACTCCGACGCGCAGCCCCTCTGACCGAAAGAGCAGAGTGTTGGCCGGAATCGTGAGTGCCGGACCCGTGAGTGCCGGACCCGTGAGTGATTGACCCGCTCCATTTGCAGACTGAGGAAGCTTGAGATGTACAAAGACATAGGCCCCGGTCTTGATCCGGTCATGTGCATTGTCGACATCAACCTCGACGTTCAGCGTACGGGAGGCGTAATCAATCGAATCGGAGTTGCGAACGATCGTGCCCTGGAAACTCTCTCCGGGGAACTCATCAAGAGTCAGGGCTGCCTTGGCCCCGGTTTGTGCCGCCGCTGAGTTAACCTCAGGCACCGCGACGTACACGCGCAGCTTATTCACCGCGGCCATGTGAAACAGTTCCTGCGGCACGCCGCCTGCTCCGGCATTGATCAAAGATCCAATATCTGTGTTCCTTGCGGTGATCACACCGGCAAAAGGAGCATAGACTTTTTCAAAGGATTGCAACTGCTCCAGACGGTGAACGTTTGCGGTCATGGAGTCGACCGATGCTTGCCGCGCGCTCAGATCGCTGACGGCTTGATCGGTCTCCTGCTTGGAGACGGAGTTTGTTTTGAGCAGGTTCTGCCAGCGGGTTGCCGTAATCTGAGCCAGTTGCTCGTTCGCTTGGGCATTTTTGAGGTCTGCACGAGCCTGTTCCAGTTGCTGATCAATCTCCGGGGTGTCGATTTCCGCAAGCAATTGCCCTTGCGTCAGGTGTGTGCCGATGTCTACATACCAACGCTTGAGATAGCCATTGGTGCGGGCATAGATGGGCGTATCGTTAAAGGCCTGAGTATTGCCCGGCAGCACGATCTCCTGGGATACTGCACCCGGCTTCGGCAGAACAACATTCACTGTCGGGACTGCGGCTCGCTCGGTACGAACACCAAGCGTAGTCTCCGCCTGGGCGCGTTGGTGAATACCGGCATAGATGACAGTCCCCAGAACAAGTGCGGCAGCCCCCAGGCCAGCCAGCAGCCAGGGAAACGACGGTTTTGGTTCTGCAGGCGTGAGTTGTTCCGCGTCGGTTTGGGCAACTTCAGCTGGTTTGTGCTCAATGGTGCTCATATCGTGTCTCCGTTTACTTACTTCGCGATTACGCGTGAATCGATTCCTTGTCCGCCTCTGTCAGGGGTCGTTCGTCTGCAGAAACGGTTCGTCCGTGCAGGAGCGCAAACACGGACGGAACAAATATCAGTGTCGCCACTGTGGCGCAGAGCAGGCCTCCGATAACTGCGCGGCCCAGGGGCGCATTTTGCTCACCCCCGTCGCCGAGGCCCAGCGCCATGGGAATCATGCCGATGATCATTGCCAGAGCCGTCATAATGACTGGGCGAAAACGCGTGGTTCCCGCTTCGAGAGCGGCGGTGAGCGAATCACCGTGATGAAGCAGTCTCTCTTTGGCGAAGGCCACTACCAGGATGCTGTTGGCGGTAGCAACCCCCATGCACATGATGGCTCCCATAAGAGCGGGAACGCTGAGGGTTGTGTGCGTGATGAAGAGAAACAGAACGATTCCGGCCAGCGCCGCAGGAAGCGCGGTAATGATGATGAAAGGGTCAAGCCAGGACTGAAAATTCACCACGATGAGCATGTACACCAGGATGATGGCGAAGCCCAGGCCACCGATAAGGCCGATGTAGGACGTGCGCATCGTGCCGTATTGGCCGCGAAGAGTCACGAAACTGCCGCGGGGGAGAGACTTTCGATTCGCGTCGACGATGCGGTTCGCTTCGCGGCCAACCGCCCCGAGATCACGATCCTGCACAGACGCATAAATATCGACTACGCGGCGGATGTTGTAGTGATTGATCGAGGCAAGTTCACTCGTGCGCTGAATGGATGCGACGTCGGTAAGGATCGCCGGCCGCTTCTGGTTGGGTCCGCTGATAGGAATATTCTGCAGGTCCTGCGCGGACTGAATATCGTATTGGGGAGTCTGCGTCACCAGATTGTAGGAAACGCCATTCTTCGGATTGAGATAGAACATGGGCGTGAGCTGGAAGCTTCCGCTGGTAGAGATCAACATGCTGTTGGCGACGTCGCGTTCGGTAAACCCTCCCTGCGCAGCCTTCGTACGATCGACCACGATGTGGAACTTGGGATAATCGGCCTGCTGCTGAACACGAAGGTCGGTAATGCCCCGAACATGGCTTAGCTCGGCCATCATTTTGTCGGCAATGCGACCGTTGCTATCGATGTCCGGGCCATCAATCTGAATATCGATCGGGGCAGGCAAACCGAAGTTGAGAATCTGAGTCACGATGTCGGCAGGCAGGAAATAGAATGTCACGCCGGGAAATTCACGCGGCAACTTCGCGCGCAGCGTGCGTACATAATCCGCAGTCGGGTGGTGCTTTTCGTTCAGAGACACCAGAACATCCGCGTCGGCAGCACCGGTGAGACCCGTGGTGTTATAGATGTAGTTGATACTGCTGAACGGCAAGCCAATGTTGTCGAGTATATTGTTGACTTCACTGGGTGGAATAGTCTGCCGAATGCCATTCTCCACCTGGTCTGCCAGGCGTGCCGTCTCCTCGATTCGGGTTCCCGTCTTGGCACGCACATGCAGAATGAACTGCCCGCTGTCGGTAGCCGGAAAGAAGTCCTGGCCAAGGAATGGGATGAGCGCGAGGGCGCAAAGGCAAGCGATCAAGAAGGCTGGGATAAAGACCCTTCTGGCCGAAACAAGCCGAGCCAGCAAAGAAGAATATCCAACGCGCACCTTTTCGAAGAGCCGTTCGAATGCTCGCTGAAACCGGGCAAACGGGCTACGCGACTCTTGACCACCGTGACCCTTGGCCTTCAACAAGTACATCGCGAGCGTCGGCACCAGGGTGCGAGACAGAATATACGACGCGATCATGGCAAAGATGACCGCCTCAGCCAGAGGCACAAAGAGGAACTTTGCGACGCCACTCAGCAAGAACATCGGAAGAAAGACGATGCAGATGCACAAGGTCGAGACCAGAGCAGGAACCGCAATCTGCGCAGCTCCATCGAGAATGCCATCGTGAAGCGAAGCACCCTCTTCGTGGTGACGTTCGATATTTTCGATGGTGACGGTGGCGTCGTCCACGAGAATACCCACGGCGAGGGCCAAACCACCCAGGGTCATGATGTTGATGGTCTCGCCCAGGAAGCTGAGGACCATCACTGACGTCAGGATAGAGAGCGGAATCGAAACGGCGATGATAAGCGTGCTGCGCCAGCTTCCGAGAAACAGCAGGATCATCAGCCCGGTGAGTGCCGCTGCGATAATGGCTTCCCGCACGACGCCATTGATTGAGCCTTGAACGAAGACCGATTGGTCTGAGAGCGGCTGAATCCTGAGCTCCGGCGGAAGAGTCTGCGCAACGCGCGGCAGAAGCTTGCGGATGCCCTTGACTACATCAATCGTCGAAGCGTCGCCCGCCTTTAGTACGCTTACCAGCACCCCGCGGCTGCCGTCCTGACGGACGATGTTTATTTGCGGCGCGAAGCCGTCGCTCACCGTGGCAACATCCCGCAGATAGATAGTGGAACTGCCGACGGTCTTGATGGGAAGGTCGTTCAGTTCCTGGACGGTCTTCGTATCCACATTCATATCGACGTCGTATTCAAAAGTCCCCATTTTGGCCGTGCCGCCAGGCACGATGAGGTTTTGGTTGCCGACCGCGGTTAACACGTCATTCGGCGAGAGGCCCTTGGCCTGCAACAAGCCTTGATTGAGATTGACCATGACCTGCCGCGTCTTTCCGCCAAACGGAAACGGGACACCTGCCCCCGGCACCGTGACCAACTCGGGGCGCAAGAAGTTCATTGCAGTGTCATTAAGTTGCGACTCCGTGAGGTTCTTTCCGGAAATGCCAAGTTGAAGAACGGGTATCGTGGAAGCGCTGTAATTGAGGATAAGGGGAGGGAGGGCGCCTGGAGGCAATTGGCGCAGCAAGGTCTGGGAGATGGCGGTAACCTGCGCATTCGCCCGATCGACACTGGCGCTCGGCTGTAGATAGATTTTGACGATTGCTGTTCCGTTTATGGTTGTAGACTCGATATGCTCGATGTTGTCTACGGTCGTAGTGAGCGCACGCTCGTAGACCGTGGTGATGCGTCCTTCCATTTCTTCCGGGTTCAAGCCCGTGTAGGTCCAGGCGACAGCGATGACGGGAATGTTGATGTTGGGGAAGATGTCGGTAGGCGTCCTCATGATCATCACCGGGCTCAGGATGAGAATCAGCAGCCCCAGGACGATAAAGGTATAAGGTCGGCTCAGGGCAATTTTGACAATCCACATATCAGTACCCTCGATCTTTCTCTGCTGAGATCGAGAGTACGAATTCGTTCTTCGCCTGAGTAGTCAGATAATAGGGATAGCAGCTTTGTGATTTATGCAAAGAAGATCCGGGGCGGACCGGGAGGCAGGAGCCGACGGAGGCAGGGATTATGACGCCTGTATTGCGAAACTCCCGAAGTGGGATGGACATAAAACTCCTTCGCATTAGTCTTCTGAGGAGCGAGCTACGATTAGCCTGAATGCAAGCACAATGCCACAACCGCGCCAAATGAAATAGCCCGCGAGATAGCTGAATTCAATGTCTTTTGCCGTGTATGTGTCAGAATTTGTGAAAACGATCGGAAGGGGTAGTCGAAATGCTGACGGAAGCGGAAAGTTTACGACACTATGTTGCGGGGCGACGGATTCAGAGACGATGATTCTTTCAAACCGATTTGGCTTTCCTTGCGGACCATTTCTGGCAGTGTCGCCGCGATAAAGTCCAGAAATACCCGGATTCGAGGAGAGAGGTGTTGACGGCTCGCGCAAATCGCGAAGAGATCAATCTCATCGCACCAAAACTCGCGAAGACACTCAACGAGGCTTCCTGCCTCAAGGTCCGGCTGAACATCCCAAACGGCTTTCAGCGCGGTTCTCATCCATTTTACGTCGCCACGCCTGGGCGGCACTCGTCGGGCCGCGCCTCAGTGCAGACTCACCTAAAAAGTATCTTCGCCATCATACCCTTGTCTTCGTGGCTCAGCAGGTGACAGTGGAAGAGCGATACTCCGCGGATGATTGGATCGGTGAAGTCCATCATCAGATCGGCGTTTCCTTCGACGGGTACCTCCACCGTATCCAACCATTCGGGACGTGAGACGCGCCTCCCGTTCTCGGCATAGGCGAGAAAGTGAACCTGATGTATGTGGAAGGGGTGGACTTCGTGCGTGTTATTTACCACTCGCCAGTGGTGAAATCCGCCGATGGAGACGCTCGTCATGGGAGGATCCGACGGGCCGTATTTTTTACCGTTGATATAGAAGCCATTCTTATCTTCAGTGAACGTAACCACAAAATCGGAAGGGCTATTCTCCGTGCTCGCAATCAGCTTGGGCGACACAGGCTTGTAAACCGGGGATAACAGGCCGGCCGAGGCGGCTTGGTTTCCATGAGTGGGTTGCGGGGCGGCTACCATGTCGGCCAGCACCATTGCCGGGTTTGGATCTCCATCAGGGCCCGTGTCATAGCAACTCGTACGTAGCGCTGCGTGAGCTCCGGATGTTGGCCCGGTGACAATTGCTTCGACGCGGCCCGCCGGAGGAACGAGGAGGTGGTCCTTGAATTCGACCCGGCGCTTCGGATCGTGGAATGAAAGTGGCATTCCATCCAGCGCAACGATCTCGAGCTGCTCCGTATCTACCTGCAAATCCGCGTATAGATCTGGTGAAGCGTTGACAATGCGCCAGAATTGACGTTCTCCCGGGGCAATGCCGATCTGCGGCCGCAGCGCACCGTTCACGGTAAAAATTCGCTTCGGCAGGTCGGTCGAGGCCCAGCAGCCTTTCGCGGGAATTTCAACACTGCGCCTTAGTTCCGGGCCGGCAGGATCATTATCTTCAAGTACCCGGTCGCGGAGCACCAGGATCCGTTCCCGTAAATGCTTGACCTCTGGAACATAGCGTTCCATGCCATCGATTACAATCGGTCCGGACATGCCATCAAGATCCTGTTGATAGCTCTCTCCGTGAGGGTGGGTATGGTACCAATACAGTCCCGGCGGCTGGTCTAGCGGAATATTCACGATGTAGTGAAGCGATTGTCCCGGCATCGCCGTCATTGTGATCACATCATCCTGAGGAGCGTCTGGCGAAACGTGCAAGCCATGAAAGTGGAGATTGGTCATGTTCATGCACGGTCCGTCAACGCAGTGCTCTTGGGAGTGCGTTGACATCGCATTTGTGTATGTCAGCCGTATATTTTCCCCCGGAGTGACTCGAATCACCGGCGGGGCTTCGCGGCCATCGTACGAGAACGCGGCCTTGCCTGTGTAGAGATTGTTGATTGCCTTCAAGGACACAGGAGAGCGCGTTTCTGGCGGATCGGACAGCAGAACCGGCTTAGGGGCAATGATTGCGCCCGACGGTCTCCCAGCCTCCAATTGCACACCGCAGAACAAGCCCAAACACGTTACGCACGCGAGAAAGCTGCGACCCGCTTTCAGCGAAGGATGTGGAATCATGCTGTGTTTCCTCCCCGCCCCAGGGCGCTTTCATAGGTCGAAGTGATGCCGGCTTCCATCTCCTACGGAAACCCGAAACAAGGTCTTTGAGTCTCTGACCTATTTCTGAAACCAGCCGCATCCGGGGAAACCACTTTCCTTGAGGGCGATCGTGCCAACCCGCGCGCAGGATCTCCCAACTGCTTCCATGTCCGGATGAGTGCACTACGGCTGCCAAAGGCACGTTCTAATTGAGCCGCTGCAACTGATTGAATTCAGAAGGACCCTCTGCGTTTGGGGCTCCGTGATTCACCGAAAGAGTGTCTGGATTTCGACACGTCTCCCCGCAAGTGTCGAGCGTCTTTCGTTGCTCGTCCCGAGCCCTGCTCTCTACTTGCAGTCGTCTACACATCCTTCGCGGGTTGTCGGCGAACTTTCCGCTCGGCCGAAAAATTTGAACAAGTGACTACTCAACGCGAGGGCAAGGGAACCGAACGGACGAATAGTGCCAAGCCGACGGTCCGCAAGCGTGCGAAGAGGTTCGGGGAAAGCCCAGATTAAGCGGGGATAATCCGAATCAGAGTTGGATTTTCCGGGGATACGGCTGAGGATATCTCGCTACAACGCAATGGTATCTCCTTTATTGTCAATCGATGTGAATCCCTGGGGGGCAACCAATACCGTACTTCCCCGTACCTCCCCGAACTCTACCGTCCGACAAATACTTATTAGAAACATAGACTTACCGTGACTTTTCATTCGTTGACGTTCGCAAACGTGCCAAGTGGAAAGGCTACCTACTTCACAGCCTGGACTGGAATCATGGAGAACGAAGAACGCGGCGTGTCCTTCCGTTCGAGTGAGAACGGTATCACGCTGTCAATGGGCAGACACGGGCCTCTGGCACGGATACGGCTTGGTCTTGGAATGTCGAGCGACACCAAGGTGTGCTGATAGCCGGCACAGTGTTTGCCCTCGCGGCCGGCTGCAGCACGAGCAAGCAAGCGCAGTCCTCGGAGGTGCATGCCCCCGTGCAGGAGCAAAACTATAACTCCACTGCATACCACGGCGCTTTGGCTCCCGATGACGGGCAGTGGACCCGCCCAGCGAAGGACCTTGCCAGTACGCGCTACACGACTCTCAACCAGGTCACGCCAGAAAACGCGCAGAACCTGAAGGTGGCCTTCACGTTCTCGTTGGGCACGACGCGAGGAGCAGAGGCCGCACCGATCGTGGTCAATAACACGATGTACATTGTGACGCCGTGGCCAAACTACGTGTACGCGCTTGACCTGACGAAGCCGGGAGGACCTCTGAAGTGGAAGTTCGACCCGGAGACCTCGCCAGCGTCCAAAGGCACCGCATGCTGTGACTGGGTGAATCGCGGCGGCGTATATACCGACGGCGAGTTCATCTTCAACACTCTGGATGGCAACACCATCGCCCTGAATGCCGACACCGGCAAGCCGATCTGGCGCAACCATGTCGCCGACATCCAGACGGGCGAGACCCTGACGATGGCCCCGCTGGTAGTGAAGGACAAAGTTATGGTCGGAAATAGCGGCGGCGAGTTTGGTATCCGCGGCTGGGTGAAGGCGCTCGATACCAAAACCGGCAAGCTGGACTGGACCGCCTACACGACGGGTCCGGACAAGGACGTGCTGATCGGGCCGCGGTTCCACGCATTTTATCAGAAGGATCAGGGCGCCGATTTAGGCGTGAAGACGTGGCCGCCCGACGCATGGCGGCACAGCGGCGGGGGCATGTGGGGACGCCTCCCGCGGCTCGATGGCCACCGCTTGCTCCAGCGCTTCGCGCGCAGCGCTCAGCTCCCCTTTTTTAGAGTACAGTCTTCCGAGTTGCGCGAGGATTTTCCAGTCGCGGGGCGCGATGTGTGCGGCTTGTTGCAGCAAGGGCAAAGCCTCGTCGAGGTGATTGCGATCGATGAGCAGTTTCGCAATGTTGAGCAGCGGCTGTTCGCTAGGACGTTGCTCGGAGGGCGCTGCAGAACGCTCAACAAATTTTTCGGTACGCAATGGCGTTTGGGCTCGCTGAACAGAACCCGGCTGCTGGGTTCCGTCCTTCTGACATTCTTAAACAGCGGGTCACAGCAAACTTTGCCCGCGTGGATGCGTCTGAGCTGCCAACACTCTTGAAGAAGATCGACATTTATGAGCGCTAGCATGTCAGCTGAGGAGGAGATCATCCGCTTAAGTCAATGAAGGCGGATCAGCAGATCACACTTCCTGTTGCATTCCAGATAACGACGTTGATCCACCAACACTCTGATCAGAAATATCTGAAATTCAAGAAATAGTACCCATCCGGAATTGTAGGCCGGAGATTCCCTAGAAAATGACAATGCGGATTCTCTACCCCCCCGGGGGGGTGTCAGGAGGTCCAACTCATGGATAGAAATACTAGCAATCTAGAGTGTTGGCCTGGCAAGTTCGTGGCAAGGTCTGGCGTGTATTGCATATTTCACGCTGGACACAAGAACCCTCACTCGATTCTGTTTCTTCAAGGAGACTACTTCCCTCCTTGTCAGGAATGCGGCGACAAAGTTCGTTTCAAACTTCAGGCTCCCACATACTGGACGGTACATGATATTGATCGGAGGCTTCCGGACTGGAGACCGGTAATCTAATCATCTCGTAATGACCACATCTTGGGTGAATATCATCGGCTAAAAGAATTCGCTATTCTCTTATGCTCCTTTGGCGCCACGGGACCATGGGATCCCAGTTGATGCGCCCTCGACCAGTAATCGTCGGGTCTTAGGGTGACAAGCGGACTACGGCGTTACATCGTTCGGTTCAATCGCCTGATGAATGTACCGGTTTTCTCGCATCTGGCCAATCAGGGGCCGCCCCAGGTGCGCCCGGATGTACGACAAAAAGCGCATTTCTGGCGCAAATACAAGAACAATTGCAGCAATCCGCTGCCCCGTGGAGGTTATGTGCGCCTCAAGGAGAGAGAGAGGAGTCAATGGTTTGCATACTCTGAGCCCGTGCCAACCGCGTCATTTAGATTGTTCTGTCTTCCCTATGCTGGCGGAAGCGCGGGGACATACAGGACATGGAGGAACGCTCTAGCACCCGAGGTTGAAGTTTGCCCACTGCAATTGCCCGGTCGCGGAGAGCGTTTCAGAGAGAGTGCGTTTACTGCCATCGGTCCTTTGATTAAGCTTTTGACGGACGTTGTTTCTGACTATCTAGACTTACCCTTCGCGTTTTTCGGTCATAGCATGGGCGCCATAATCGGATTTGAGCTGACTCATGAATTGATTCGAAGGAGGCGGTCCCTGCCGAGACACCTCTTTGTTTCGGGTCGGCGCGCGCCGCGCTTGTTGCGCGAAGAGCCCCTTACTTACGGCCTTTCCGAGGCGGAGTTCATCAATGAGCTTCGACGACTTGAAGGGACTCCTTCGGAGGTCCTCAATAATAGTGAACTACTAAGTCTGGTACTTCCGCTATTGCGCGCCGATTTTGAGCTCATTCAGACCTACCAATACATTCGCCGCCCCCGACTGCAATGCTCAATCACGGCCTTCGGTGGAATGCAGGACAAACATGTCTCATCTGACGATTTGGATGCTTGGCGGACAGAGACTCGCGGCGATTTCAAGCTGCGAATGCTGCCCGGCAAGCATTTCTTTCTTCAAGACTCAGAATCCGAAATACTCACCACTGTGGCTGCTGCTGTTCAGGCCACCCTGCGCTAACGAGCAAGCGACGATTCGTCGCGAAGTCGTCAACATTTGGTGCCAACTCTCTGCGATGAGATTCCAGGCTTGCTAACTGACACTGTCTCGCAGGAAGCAGATTTGCGACGTCGCAGGGTTGCAGCGCGAAAAAAATAGAGGGCTCGATAGAGGACAACTGCACCAGCTGCAGCAGCATGGCACGGGCGGAATCCCAGAACGTGATCGGTTCAGAGCGCAACGTCTCGACGAGAGACACCGGATCCTTCAACTGGTCGGCAGGTGCAATCCGGATCGATCCGCCGGCGGCAAGCAGGCCGAACACATCGTAGACAGAGAGATCGCAACAAAAGGACAACGTCAGCAGAACCCGGTCGGATGGACCGATGCTGAAGGTGTTGACCCACTCGATCAGGTTCACCACCGCCCGGTGCGAGACCTCGACTCCCTTCGGCGTTCCGGTCGATCCCGAGGTAGAGATGACGTAGGTCAGGTCCGTCGATCTGCTGTGGCTCCGCAGCCTTGGCGGGTCCGAGCCATGCACGCAGATGCAGCTTAACCCGACGATCTGCACCGGCTCGCCCTCGCGTGCCTCGAACCGCGTGCGCAGGATCTCGTGTAGCCGCACCACCTCCGACAGCGCCGCGGCCAACGCCTCGCCGTTCAGCGCGCTCCGCACAGCCGGACCGCTCCGAAGATGTTGTATGCGCGCTCTCCGGTTCCAGCTGCTGGATGAACCCACAGCCTCCGCTGCGAATACGATGTCGGTTGCTCCGGCGGCCTCATCGTTTCCAAGGCATTGCTCTTTCGATGCGCGGGAAAACGCTCGACACTTGCAATCAGATAGCTCTCGTTTTTCATATGATTCTGCAGCGCCGCTGTGGAGACTCATTTATCTCACAGTCCACAGCCTTCGGCAGATATCGCTTGTGAATGCTTACAGTTGAAAATTTGAAGATTAAGAACACTTGCAGACTTTTCGACTGAAAAGGCTTCGTAGCCGTCGACAATCGATGCCGAGGGCGCACACAGTAGATCCTGTCGCAATCACACTATTGATTATCAACTGAATAAGATGGCCTCAATAGCCAAGGGGAGATCACTGTGCGACGCTGGATTCCCCGGGTTCAGCTTGCTGGCGGAATCGGTGTGACCTGCACCCTCAGATCCGCACACGCAAGTATGATTTCGGATTGAGGAGGGAGTATGAGCAAACCGCCTTGGCTACTTGAACCAGGAGCAGGCGCCGCGCGCCATCTCGCAAAATTTTGCCGCGGGCACATGATGCCGGCATCGCTCTCCCATCGCTACTGCGACTGATTGTGCAGTCAGTGCAGTGAGGAATTTGTGCATCGAGCTCATTCGCCCATCGAGCGGTTTTCTAATTTCAGGTTGCCGATTTTTGGTCGGAGTAAACAGTGTTGGGTGACTCATAATAGCTCCGATCACCCAGCCATCGAGGATTTTTACTACCGGGCTTTCGAGGGTTCGGTCACCCGCTCCGTCGACGGTTATCGCTACGGTGGCAACTGGGTAATTTCCACCGGCGGACTTACACCCGCTAGAACGGCAGCTAGCATTGCTGCCATTGAAGTAATGCCATATCTGGTCATCGTCCATAGCGACAGTTTCCCACAGCTTGTGGACTCGTTCTCAACGACTGAATGGCCGAAGGAAGGCTGGCGTTAATGGCTTCTGACACCCGCGAACAGTTGGCAGGTCGCCACATCATTGGAGAGCGATAGGCTTCGCCCTCAAATGCAACTGAGAGCAATCAACGTCCCAAGAGTTCTTACGCCGCTTTTTGCAGCGTATTTTGCAGCAAGGCTTTCCGCGCATCCATTACTTCGGGTAGCTCTCGAATCGCATGCGTGCCCAGATATTGCCGCTCTGCCGCGCCCGGCTCAACCAAGCCCCTCCCGCCGAAATAAGTACCATCCCAAAGTCTACGCTATGGACTTGCACGCACTGCCATGGGCTCATGCATCTCGTCGAACTGCTCTAGGCCGCGCAGCTCTTCTTTCGTTGCACGTCGCACCCGCGGTTCCCTTCAAACCGCTCTATCCGACCTGCTCCGTGCTCTCCTCATCTCACTACACGCAGCTGTTCTTGCGGAGCATCTCCGATAGAGTACAAGAGTACTGACGTTTGTCGTCCAAGTAGGAGCAACCGCATTCCCAAACACAAGACTCAACGATACCGAGCTTGATGAACGAAGCCGCTTGCATTTCTCCCTATGTCTTCCCAGCAATTGCGAAGAGCAGCTAAGTGTTCGTTTGCGACCGCTCCTGTTCGCAAACGAACAACTCTCCGCATCGCTGCCTATTGCGATCAGCAACATATCAAGGCCTTTCTGTCGAATCTCAATATGGCAAACAACATGCAGCAGGGGATAGAGAGAGGGAGGTATCCAAACATGAAATGCGTCTACGCTCTTGCTTTCATGGCAGGCATTGCTTGGTCGACCGTTTCGGGACAGCAGAACATGCACGAACAGCTTGCGCGCATGTCCATTCTCGAACAGCAGGAACAGCCTGACAAAATCATCGAAACCGTTCCCCGGCTCATTGACTCAAATGCTCTCGATCGAGGTGAAGTTGGAAGAGCCTGGCTGCTTCTCGGCTCTGCATTTCAGGACAAGGAAGATTACGGCCAGTCACTCAGCGCCTACAAGAACGCCCTCAAGATATATTCGCAGGCCCCGATCGACCAAAGAGGGTATGCCACGGCTATGGACGATCTAGCGGATCTCTACCAGGAGACGGGCGAAATTAAGATCGCAATCGGCGTGGAGCATAAGTCTCTGGCTGTTTTCGAAAAACTGAGTGACCATGCTGGGATTACCCGCTCAAGTGTTCACCTGGCAGGCCTGGATCTGGCTCAACATAATGTTCGTAGTGGCAAAAGGCATCTCGCCCGCGCAATGAAGGAAACGCAGCAGCTGGCGAAAATTGACGATGACTTATCGGCGTCTCTACTCTCAACCCGGGCGTGGGTCGCCGAAATCAAGGGCAATTTCAATGCTGCTACCGTCGATTACGAGAAGACGCTCTCTTTGTTGAAACGCAAATACGGCGAACAGCGCTCGTTAACCGGTTGGGGTTACGTTCTGCTGGGCAAGGCCTGTTCGGGGGCCGGCCAGTTGAGTGTTGCCGCCGCGAACATGCGCAAGGGAATTGCGATCCTTGCCTACTCCGGCGGGCCTGGTAATCCCAGATACCTTGGAGCCGAAATTGCTTATTCGCAACTCTTGGATCGTTTGGGATCGCACGCTGAGGCAGCTCGCTTGAGAGAGAGTGCTCAGACATCTCTTGCGAATGTTTATCGAAACCAGTGCTTAGATTGCCGAATCGACGTGGTCGCCCTTCGGTAAAGCATTTTCACTTCTGGTGCACGCAGAGCAACCGGTCCCGCGGCGCGGGCGCTCAAGCACATTTGGATTGAGAATCGGGTGCGAAATCGTCCAAGCCGCTTTGATGAGATTCGCGGAAAGCGGACTGCCGATGCAGTTCCAACAAGGCCACGTAATGCCCCTTGATGAGGTTGCGGGACCATTGCCCGACGGCCACTTAGTCGTTTCGCCAGTAGTACGGATCGAGGGAGAGCTTGCTTTGGATCGGTTGCCACAGCTCGAAGCACATCTCCGGGTCGCGCATGAGGTCGCTGTTTTGTTCGCCGTAGCGCGACGCACAGGCCGGGGGAGTCCCAACGGTCCCGGCTCAATGGCCTTGATGACGAGCGCCATGTAGGTTGGGTTTTCGATCTTGAGAGAGAGGGTGGGCCGATACCCTCCGGCGCGCTCCAAGATTTGAAGGATGGTTTGCATTAGGCCACCTCCCTAAGTTCTACCTCCGCCACTGTTTCGGCGGGGGGCGGTGGTTACAATGCGGCAAATAACGGCGGGGGTCTGCTGGATGACTTCCAAGCTCTCGGCGAGCAAGGAAGCATTGCCGTGGTACAGGTGGATGTAGTCAGCGGAGGCAGTCCCGGCTTCCAGACCAACCGCCTTGGCGATCACAAAGCCTCGGCCTCGGTCTCACGGACAACCTTGGTTGTGGCGGTGCGGTGCTCGGCCTTGTGCAACATCTCATGGATGTTATGCCGACCATCGGCATAAGGCGCATAATGCCGATGCCCGGATTATGCCGTATCGGACTCTATTAGGTGCGTGATCACGATAGATCTGTACAGGGCGACGCGGCATTAAACTCCGCTTAGCTAGGTCCGCGAGTGAGGCCGCAGCAGTTCTGCAGCCATTCGCTCCCCCACTGCTGCGGCTCGACAATATTTTGCCGACCCTGGCTTAGAAAGCCGGTGCTCACACTATGGTTGCGGTATAGGCTCTGATCGCATTCCGCTTTTTAGCCAACGACATTTCCCTAGAGGCGAAGCGTTCGAGAATATCGCGCCCTTCCGGCTCTAGCTCCATGCCTTCGATGCGCAGCGAGCCAAGGGCGCTGTCGACGGCGCGGCGACGTTCGGTCAGTTCAGCGGGAGTCAAGGTTGTCTTCGATTGGTCAACAGTTTTCATAGTGAGGTGTCCCTTAGTGCCCTCGGGTGAATGTTCGATTAGCCGGTTTTCGGCCACTCAAATGCGTTTGCCATAAGATGCGCCGGTTCCGCTACCGGCCTGAGTGAATGTCGATGAGCGCTTTGCCCTGTTGTCAACAACCGGCAGTAGACGTGAATTGACAAGGCAACCACTCTAGCAAAACTAACGAGAACAGTGACGAGAATCGACCTGCGTGACGCCTCCTATTGACCATCTATAAGAGAGATGCTATGCTCTTATAATCACTCTATAGGAGAGCGCATGGCGTCCCCCCAGTCCCATCTTCTGCAAGGAACCCTCGATTTGTTGATTCTGAAGTCGCTCGCACTCGACGAGTTGCACGGCATGGGGACATCACGCCGCATTGGACAAATCACCAATAGCGCCTTTGAGGTCAAAGCCGGCTCGTTATTTCCCGCTCTGCACCGACTGGAGGAGGCTGGCTGGCTCACGTCATCCTGGGGCGAAACCGAGACCAACCGACGCGCCAAGTTCTATCGTCTGACCAAGACCGGCAGACGACAACTCCAGACCGAGTCAGACCGATGGGAGCGAATCTCTATCGCCATGGCCAGTGCCCTGCGGGCGACCTAGGAGGCTGATTGTGGTGAGTCATTTGCGCGCCTTCTGGCGAAACATCTTCAAGCGGGAAAATGCGAACGAAGACCTTGACGAAGAGGTTCGAGGCTATCTCGAAATGACCGCGGCAGAGAAGGTGCGCTGCGGAATGGCTCCAGAATTGGCCCTTCGCGAGGCCCGCCGCGAACTTGGCGGCCTGGAGCAAGTGAAACAGCGTGTTCGCGATGTTAGAACAGGAGTCTCCATGGATACCGTGATGCAGGATGTTCGATTCGCTTTTCGGACTCTTTCGAGGAATTTGGCTTTCTCGTCGGTGGTCGTGCTGACGTTGACGTTGGCCATTGGCGCAAATACCGCCATCTTCACTATCGTCAACGGTGTTCTTCTCAAGCCGCTACCGTACCCCGAGCCAGACCGTATGCTCATGCTTTGGGAATCGTCACTCACCGATCGCAATCTCGGAACCGTAGCCCCGGCGAACTTCTACGACTGGCGCGAACAAAGCCATTCCTTTGAGAAGATGGCGGCAATTGACCCATATCCAGATTTCATTCTCAATGGCGCAGGCCAAGCTCGACGCATGGCTGGCGCGGCAGTGAGCCAGGACTTCTTTTCGTTGTTGGGAGTTCACATGGCGCTCGGTCGTGACTTTCTTCCGGAAGAAGATCACCCCGGCTCCAATCACGTAGTTGTCCTGAGCTTTTCGACTTGGGAGAGCCTCTTTGGCGGGCGGTCAAATGTAGTCGGAAGCCTTCTTAGGCTCAATGATGCTGACTACACAGTTGTCGGTGTGCTACCTCGCAACTTCTCCCTCGCGAGCAAGGCGTCAGACTATCAATCGCGGAACAGATTCGATCTTTGGACACCGTTGGCGCTCCCGTCTCCTCCGGAAGCATGGCAACGTGGAAGCCATCCACTATGTGTGTTCGCACGGCTCAAGCCAGGCGTGAGCCTACTGCAGGCTCAGGCAGATCTTGAGCAGGTAGCCGGAAATCTGCAACGTCTCTATCCAAGCGACGACAAAGGAAGAGGCATTACTGCTGTTCCTCTCGCAGAGCACGTTTTGACTGGCGTTCGGGTGGCTCTACTCACCCTGCTAGGAACCGTAGGCATGGTACTGCTCCTGGCCTGCGCCAACATAGCTAACCTGATGCTGACCCGCGGCGCTTCACGTCAGAAGGAGATTGCCGTCCGCATTTCATTGGGTGCCAGCCGTAGTAGGATTGCTCGACAGCTGATTACGGAAAGCCTTGTGTTGGCTGTGATAGGAGGTTTGATGGGACTAGTCTTGGTCTTTGTTGCAGTACCTATCCTCATCCATCACCTTCCAGCAGATTTGCCTCGCACATCAGAGATAATGGTCGATTGGCGTGTGCTGACATTTACAAGCTTGCTGTCAGTTTCGACCGGAATTGTATTTGGGCTGCTCCCATTTCTCCAGTCCCGCAGAATCACCCCAAACGATTGTTTGAAACAAGGAGGACGGGGTATCGCCACGAGCCAATTCGGACTCCGGAGTGCTCTTATCGTTGGACAAGTGGCGGTTGCACTGGTTCTATTGACCGGAACTGGCCTCATGACGAAAAGTCTTTGGGAACTAACGCGGGTCTCTCCGGGATTTCAGACAGAGAGCATTCTTACAGCTCGCCTTTCACTGCCGCCCAACTATACCAACGCAAATGTCTTCGGAACCGGAAAACATCCGCGCATTTCCCTTTTCCAACAAGCATTACTTGATCGCGTAAAGCGAATTCCCGGAGTTCAGTCTGTCGCTTTCGCCTCTTATCTACCCATGACGGGAGTTGATAATTCCTGGGCCTTCTATATCGAGGGTCGTCCACCAAGACCGCAAGGTGTCTTCGATGTCGCAAATTATCGACCAGTCAGCACTGGCTATTTCGACACAATGCGTGTTCCGGTATTACGAGGCCGCGGGTTTGATCCCGGCGATAACGAGAACACCGCTCTTGTGGTCGCTATCAACGCGTCGATGGCACATACCTGGTGGAACCAGCAGAATCCCATCGGGCAGCAGGTGCGCTTTGGCGATGACAAATGGCGAACTATCGTTGGCGTGGTAGGCGATGTACATCACGAAGGATTGGGGACAAAACCGGAGCCTGAAATGTATGTTCCCTACGGGCAGGTTCCGAACGTTGAAGCGCGCCCCATGATCGTGCTTCGTACCTCGATCGAACCTGCAAGCGTAACGCGTGATCTCCGCAGTGCTGTTTCTGAGGTCGATGCAAATGTGCCATTGGACCAAATTGAAACCATGACCCAGATTGTCTATGGTTCCGTCGCGGAATCGCGTTTCAGAACATCCATAGTTGCGATGTTTGCGCTTCTCGCACTCTTCGTCGCTGCCGTCGGCCTTTACGGGGTACTGAGCTACGCGGTCAGCCAGAGGACCCGGGAGTTTGGCATACGGATGGCGGTTGGAGCCACTCGCGGAGCTATCCTTCGAGTTGTTCTCGGCAAAGCAGCCAAGCTCGTAAGCATTGGAATATGCCTGGGCTTAGTCGGAGCAGTGTTGCTTGCGCGGGTGATCGCCAGTCTTCTTTATGGAGTCGAACCTTTCGACGTAGCAACGCTGGCAAGCGTTTCTACTCTTTTGGCCGCTGTTGCCCTCCTGGCGAGCTTTCTTCCTGCGCGTCGGGCCTCGAGAGTTAATCCGATGGATTCCTTGAGATATGAGTGAGTGGAAAGACGGAAAACGCCTTTGCGATCTAAGGATATAGAACCTAATGTCTGGATCAGAGAACGAGCTGGCTCTGACAGTGCCCCAGGGATCTGGTTCTGTCGTAGATGTCACATCTGTTTGCCAGCGACTTTGACAGCCTGATTCTCCGCGGCGAGCAGGTCGCCTCGCGGCGGCCCCGAAACGGATGATCTTGAATCACCGTAAAAGAAGGTCGACCACCTCGATGCTATTTGCCGGTATTTCATGGGACCACTCGGCACCGGAGATCGGGACAGTCGAGACGACGGGGCGGATGTGGGTTGGATCCGTAATCGAGTTTGTATCATTCCAGGTGGTCGCGTGGAGTCTGAAGAGCCTCGCGTCGCTGACTCCCTGCAGTCCTGCGATGGTGAGCGTCTCAGGATTGCTGTGAGCGTTGACCAGCTTGAGGTGAATCGTGCCTGTCCGAGTGTCTTTCGTAGCCGAGTAGAAGAGGCGATCATCCTCGTGCGAGAGGATGGCAGGGACGGTCGTGTCGCCCAGATGCCCGGCAAACAGGGATTGGGCGTAGTAGCTCGGCGAACCGTACGCGGTGGCGGCGTCGTATCCGATCAGGTCGGTGGGCCACTGCATGGCGCTCGGGTTTACATTCGCGAGCAGCGGAGCATAGGCGGCCATCACAATGATGTCACTGTTGCGCTCGAGCGAGGTCATCCAGGCTGCGTCACCAAGTGCGTCGCCGAAGTTGGGGGTGGGGGCTCCAGAACGGGTGGCCCACTCACCGACGAAGATCTTGGGGCCGTCGCGGGGAGAGCGATCGTAGTGGTGCACGAGGTCCATCATCTCCGAAGGCGTCTTATAGTAGTGTTCATCTGAGACCTCAGCATTCGCGACGCGAGTTGTGTACTCGGCATTGCCGTCGGTCACAATCAGTCTGTATTGCGGATACCTCTGGTGGAGAGCTTGGGCGAATTGTGCGTAGCGGGCCGGATAACTACCAGATTTGTCGAGGTAGTCCTCGTTGCCGATTTCGATGTAGTGGATGACAAAGGGCGCGGGGTGACCGTCTTTAGCGCGAATCGCTCCCCAATGGGTAGAAGTGTCACCGGTGACGTATTCGACCTCATCGAGTGCGGATTGAACCAGAGCTTCGAGGTCGTTACCGGGCGTAATGTGTGTGTTGTTGAGGGCGTATCCGGCGTTGATGGCGAGAACCGGCTCGATGTGTAGGTCCTCACACCATGTGAGGTAGTCGAGCAGCCCGAGTCCGTCGGAGGACCAGTAAGACCATGGGCCGTTATGGCCGGGGCGGTCCGTGACAGGGCCGATCGTCTTCTTCCAGTCGTAGGCGTCCTGAAGAGTGTTGCCTTCGAGGAAGTTGCCACCGGGCATGCGCAAGAAGGTCGGGTGCATCTCCGCCATCATGTTCATCAAGTCAGGACGGAGGCCGTTGGGGCGGTCATGGAAGGTCGGGGCGAAGAGGCTGACAAGCTGGAGCCATAGAGTTCCCCGTTGCGAGACGGTGAGTTCGAGATGGTTGTCGGCCGAAACAGCAATGGCTGCTGTTTTGAGGGTGTAGGGATACTGAATCCAAACGCCGGATTTGGGCGTAACCGTGGCGATCGCCTGTACTGCGCCAGTCCGGTTGTTAACGAGCCGGATGGTGATCGGGCCGGGACTATCGTCCGCAACCCGGGCATAGAGGGAGCCTTTGTAAGTGGTGTCGGGGCGAAGACCGAAACCCCAATATCCGGGATTGGTCAGTCCGGGCTCTTCACCGGGGCCAGCGGCGGCAACGGAAAGCTTCATGCTGCTGGACAGGGCCGGCGACGGGCCGGAGGAGGCATCCAGTGCGGCGGAAGCCTGTGAGGAGCCCTTGCGGATGAGGTCCCATGGTGTGGTTCCAGACCAGTCCGCATGGAAGGCGCGATTCTGCACCAGCTCGGCATAGAGTCCGCCGTCGATAGAGTGATTGATCTCCTCGATCATAAGGCCGTAGAGCGTAGGGCTCACAGGGTGGCCGGCGCTATCCAGGTCGAGGGTCAGTCGGACTTGCTGTGCGGCAAGCGGAACCGCGAGGAGGATGACAGCGACCGAGAAAATATTTAGAAAAGTTCTAGCAAACAAAGCAATCTCCTGACAATCACATCATTCCTGCGTTCCAAAAGAATACGCCACGGCATCTCATCAGTCCTCCACACGTCAAGCGACGGGTAACGGTGCAACGTGATCTGTTCACACCTTTGAAGTGCGCTTTATCCCACAGACACATTCTGGTCATGGCTCGCGTGCTGAAGGGCCAGCCCCGAACGTTTCGGCCGAGTTGACGGTAAATGAGCGTGCAAGCATCAGGTTTAGGCGGTGCATCTACTGCGGAGGATTGCCACTCTGATCTCCGTGCGTGCTAAGTAGCCAGAACGCGCTAGTGGCCAGTGATGATTCTGGGTTGACGCATAATCGCCAATGCTCTCACCGACAATGGAAAGCGAGCCACTTGGCCGTTTAGTCTACTCCGACACCGGCAACGCGACCACGCTCAAGGACGGAAGCAAGGGGTAGTGCCCGTCCTGCTCAGGACGGACCGGCGATCTCTTCTGATGGAACCCGAGATTGGGGAGGAAGCGATCATCCTGATCGCGGTCTTGCGAACTCTACAGGTGGATCCGTCCATTTGCCCATCCCAGGGCGTACGCCTCATATAGCTAAATGAGATAACCACCCCCCTGCTTCTGTTGCGCATAATTTGCCGATATGACCAGGTATCAAGCCCTAAACTCAGATGAACCTTGGGCGGATGTACGAAACGCCACGGCAAAACCGTACCCATTTGCAACTTTCTGCGCCTTGAAGCCGAACCCACGCCGTGCCGATTAGAGGACCAGGGAGTCTTCCTACTACATGGGTGCGTGTGCTCCATTTTCTTATTCTGCCGTTCCGATCGCGGCACGAAAAGCAACAAGTCCGGATGCCCAGCGAGCGCTGCTCGGGTCTCAGGCCCACCCCGGCATTCGAGCTTAGCGGCGGAGGACGGAACCTCTTGCAGGCAGAGCACTATGAGTTCGGGTCGGGTAGTCTCGTTCAGGCAGAACCGATCGGTCGTAGCGCTTACCTGAAGGCCAACTGGCGCTTCTGATGACTCCTCACCCCAACATGGTCATTCGTCGGCGACTCGAGGGGCTAGGTCTCTCTCGCTTCGTCGAGCGAAGAAGGATATCTCCTCTGCTCATGCTTTTCCTCATGCTGGCGTCGGCTGGAAGGAGTCTTGGAGGCGATCCGCAGACCCTAACCGAGTACCAGATTAAAGCGGGATCTTCTTTAACTTCACGCGGTTTGTGGAGTGGCCGGAAAATGCCTTCGCGACGCCTACCTCGCCGATCGTAGCTTGCGTGGTGGGCGACACCCCAATGACCGATCTTCTCAGCGATGTAGTGGCGGGGAAGGTAGTGAACGGGCGAGCGGTGTCGATCAACCGACTAAAACCCACCGACGATCTGCACCGTTGCCATCTCGTATTCATCAGTGCGGCGGCAGAGCGACACACAGCGGAAATCCTGGCTGGTGTCAAGAAGACCAATACCCTCACAGTTGGCGAGACTGCAGGTTTTCCCGAGGCCGGCGGCATGATCAACTTTTCTATTGAGAATAATAATGTAAAGCTGGAAATGAACCTGGACGCGGCTACTCATGCCGGCCTGAAGGTCAAGTCCGATTCCGGCGCGAAGGTCAACTGACATGCGACGATTCCCTACGGCTTCGATTGCCACCAAGCTACGATGGATCGTAATTTCGGCGATCGGCCTGGCGCTCCTCCTGGCATGCCTGGCTTTTTTAGCCTACGACTATTACACATTTCGCGCCGCCAAGGCGAAGGACATCCAAACCTTGGCTGAGGTGATCGGTTCCAACAGTACCGGAGCCCTGGAGTTTAAGGATACCGGGACAGGGAAGGAAGTTTTGCAGGCCCTTCGCTTTGAACGCCAAGTCACTGAAGCCGGTATCTACGATCGAGAGGGAGCCTTGTTCGCCAGGTATCTGGCACCCGGCTTCCAATGGCAGGCTCTCGCGCTGCCCCAAAAGACTGACGCGAGCTACTTTCCCCCACATATGCTTGTCGTTTTTCGCGACATTCTGTTCGAAGGAGAACGGATTGGGACCGTTGACATTCGTTCTGACTTGGTGGAGTTGGATCAGCGGCGGAATCGCTGCATGCAGATGATGATTGCCGTGGCGTTAACAGCCCTGGGGATAGCCTTGCTGCTCTCGTCCCACCTGCAGAAATCGATCACTGACCCTATCAGCAGATTGGCGATGACCACGCGGACGGTCTCGCAAACAAAGGACTACGCGGTATCGGTTCCCAATGAGACTGACGACGAAATCGGCGATCTTATTAATGGATTCAACGATATGCTCGCCCAGATTCGGGAACGGGATGGTGTGCTGGCTTGCTTGGGATGACGCGCCTGGCTCTCGACACTGACTTGACCTCTGAGCAGCGGGAGTATCTTGACACCGTGATGTTTTCGGCGGAGTCATTGCTGACCGTGATCAACGACATCCTGGACTTCTCCAAGATCGAAGCGGGACGCATGGAGTTGGGAAGTCATGCGTTCGATGTGCGAGAGTGCCTGTATAGTTCACTCAAAATGCTTGCAGTCCGCGCAAACGAAAAGGGTGCCCTGGTCCGATTGTTCTACGACCAATATGCCTATCACGGAACGTACGTTTATCCCTCTACTACTGGTATGACCCAGGTAAGTCCCGAACAGGACTTCGGTGATGGGCGATGGGCCGGAACTGAGCTGCAGTTCACAAAGAGGGTTCTGCACCGAACCACTGAGATGGTCTGGGAACAGCAACTCCGAGGCCATCTTTCAACGTCTACTTCGGTGTTCTACAGCAGGATCGTCGACTTGATCACCCAGAGGGGAACAGATGACCAGTCGTTGATTTTCCGCAATCTACAACGGGTCAAATCGTACGGGACGGAAGTGGAGTTGCGGGGGGAACAACCCGGGTGGCCGGAATGGGTGGCAAGTATGGCTATCAACAGACCAAAGATGGTGAGACCAACCAATTTCTGACCACCTCGCCGCGATCCCTGGCAAAGCTGAACGTAACCGAGAAGCTCCCAAGGACAAGCTTGGCAATGAGCTTAGACGCGCAATACAGAAGCCGAATGGAGGCGCTACAGGGTGGCTCCGTGTCACCCTTCACATCGTTGAACGTGACTATTCTAGATCGAAAGATCGGCAAGCATGGCGATCTATCAGCAAGCGTTTATAATCTGCTGGACAAACGCTATTCCGACCCAGCATCCGGAGCAAACTTACAGCAGTCAATCCCTCTGGATGGGCGAAATTTTCGGGTGCAAATGATATGGAACTTTGGAGCCCATTGATCCCAAATCAAATCTTCTGCGCGATGAAAAATCGTCTTGGCATCAGGAGTTGACTTAATCCTTCGGGGTCACGCGGAACAGACTGCCTGTCCTGGAATCCTCGAGCATCCACAGCGCGCCATCGGGACCGACCTCCACGTCGCGGATGCGGTGACCGACATCCCAGCGTTCGGCGGGCTTGGCGCCGCCCTGACCATCGAAGGTAATGCGGTTGAGTGTCATGCTCCCCAGGCCGCTCACGAGGGCCGATCCCTTCCACTGCGGGAACATCGCACCGTTATAGAAGATGAGGTTGCCTGGCGCGATCACCGGCGTCCAGTAGATGACCGGCTTGGTTAAATCAGGTCGCGTGTCCGGGCTGGGGATTGGCACTCCGTTGTAGTTGGTGGCGTAGGAGGCGAGCGGCCAGCCATAATTTTTGCCGGGCTCAATCAGGTTCAGCTCATCGCCGCCCTTCGGGCCATGTTCAATTTCCCACAACCGGCCGTCCGGCGCGAAGGCCAGACCATAGGGCGTACGGTGCCCGGTGCTCCAGGTTTCCGCCGGCGTCCGATTAGGTCCGGGGAAGGTATACGTTCTCACGACCGGAGCAGTCTTCGCGGCTTCAGTATCCGACGGTGGATCAATCACGGGCACGCTGGCCGCGCCCTTCTTCCCAGCCATCGGATTACCTCGAGCAGGCTTGCCGTCCAGTGTCAGGCGCAGAATCTTGCCCAGTGGCTGGTTGGGATCCTGGGCCGGCGTCATGCGCTGCCGATCGCCAACGGTCAGAAAGAGATAATGGCCATCCGGGGAAAAGGCTATCTGTGCACCGAACTGTCCGCCTTCACCCCTCTCGCCATCGCGCCAGATCACCTTGAGCCCCTCGAGGCTCGCCGAATCCTGGCCCAGCGCCAGCCGGGCCCGTGCAAGAGCCAGGCTCGAACCGCCATCGCCCGGCTCCGAATAGGTAAGGTAAACACTGTGATCTTTGGCGTAATGCGGCGAGAGAAAGACACCCAGCATGCCGCCTTGTCCCCGGGAAAGAACGGCTGGCACATTCGTGACGGGGGTCTTGGCTCCCTGTTGAGTTACCAACTCCATACCGCCGACCTTTTCGGTGATCAGCATGCGCCCGTCCGGCAGGAAGGCAATCCGCCAGGGCAGCTTGAGAGTCGCGACCTGGACCATGTTGAAGGGCAGATCAGGCTCGGGCTTCTGCTCGCCTGCATTGATCTGTGCATCTGCATGGATCGCCGCCAAAGCCAGATATAGTCCCGCGATCACTAACTGTTTCATCTTATTTTCCCTCTATCAATACTCCGGCTTCAGCAACCCTTAACCCGACTAAACTTGTGAACAGGTTAGGGGATGCAGCACGAGGCTCGTGATACTTGATACCGTTGGTGGGTCTAAGTTGAACCTCGAATCGGCGGAGAGCTTCTTCCAATCGGGATCGGCGGAAAACTTTTCCCAATCTGCCTCAAGCGATGGCATATCAGGAAAGCTGAGCATATAAGTAAGATTCGGCAGATTCGGTCCGACCAGTGTATCGGCGTAAAAAACTCCGGCCGCGCCGGCCTTAGCGAAAAAGCCGAACTCACCGTTATGAAACATCTCCACCTTTCGGACGTGATCCATGTTTGTCGGCGACTGATACTGGCGAAGTTGATAGATGCGTTTTCCCTTAGTTGCGGCGGAGGCTGGCGGAGTGACCTTGGGATATCCCGGGAACGCCCGCAATAGGGAACTCTCTATGCGAACGTACGGCGGCGTGGCAGCGGGGGCATCCCAGAACGGCGCGGCCGCCTTCATAAACACATCGTCCTTTGCCAATTCAAGGTCAGCTGTCACTAATGTCTCCAGCTTCGAACTCGGCATCAGCAGGTAATAAGACGGGCTATCTGGTCCGAAATAAACAGAGAACGCGCCGACTGGACCAATGCCGAGCCGGTTGAGTGCCGGAATCAAAGCATCGGCAAAAAAAGCCGTGGTGAGCTTTACGCCCGACCCATTCGCCAGATGGTACCGGCGCAGATCCATGTACTGCGGCGCAGATTGGTCCGCAGTAGAGCCTACCTGGGCAGGTAAATCACCGGCAGCAGCAAGCGAGAGGGCAGAAGCAGCGAGAGAGCGAGAAAGAAAGTTGCGACGATTCATGAAGTCTCCTTGAGATGAGAAAACTTTAGTCCGAACAATTAGGTGCTGACCGCATACAACGTTCTTGGGCCCGTCTTTGGGCAAGATCATCGTCAGAGAGGTTGCGGCGACGATGGCGGCAATGCATTCTCCGTGTGCTTTCGCCATTGATCCAGCGAGTTTACTGTACTGTACTGTACAGTACATCATGGAGACGCCTGATGACAACTCGACAGAGGCCCCAATTTGGGGTGGTTGCGAAGAATAGGTCGCATAAAATATTGCTGATACAGGGGATTCAAGCAGGGGATTGCATAAAATATTTTTTGCCCGCATTCAGGACGGAGATGGAGAGATGAATGCCTAACAAGCGGTCGCGGGGAGATGTTCGAAACAGCAAGCTCCAAGAAGTCGCGGCGGACCTGTTTCTGAAACGCGGCTATGAGGGTGTCACGGTCGACCAGATCGTCGAGCTGGCTGGCGGTTCGAAGAGTACGGTTTACAGCGAATTCGGTGGGAAGTGCGGGCTTTTCATCAGCAGTATCGAAAACCTCTGCCGCGAGGCGAATAAACCGCTCGCGAAGATTGATTACACAGGATTGAGTCTTGAAGCGAGCCTGAAGAAACTCTCTTTTCAGATCCTGAAGCTCATCACCGCAAAACGGTCCGTGGAGCTTCATCGCCTCGCTATCGGAGAGGCCCTGAACTGTCCTGAAGTGGGTGAGGCATGGTACACGCATGGTCCCGCCAAAACAGCTTCGTTCATACGTTCTCTGTTGGAAAGTCGTCGGGAAGAGCTGCGAAAGACAACGATTCCCATTGACCGGATCGCGGTGATCCTTCACGATTCATTGGCGGGAGACGTCCTCTACCGTCGGCTGGCAGGAGTCGGAAAGCATGAAAGCGATGCAGACCTCAAGCGATTGGCTTGCGCCGCAGTCGATCTCATTTTCGGGCCCGCTCGTAGCGATCTACCCTAACGGCTCTCAGCGCCAAAAAGAAGCCATCTGTGACGCTTGTTCTCTGTAAGTTACGACCTTCCTTTTCGCTGTCACGGCAGAGGTCGCGGGTCCGTTCGCGATGGGGAATCTCGAACCCACCAGAGTTCAAAAAACACGGCTGCTAAAGTAACCGATCGAAGTAGTTCCAAATCGTGCGATTTCATCCGTAAAATATTGGGGTACAAGACGTGGTATCTTGTCAGCTGCAGTAAACAAATCTATTGTAATCAGTACATATGGCTCCCTGGGGGCAACCAGAATAAAGATTTTGTTGTCAAAATGGATGCCGTGCAGTCTCCATTCGCACAAGAACCAACCTGGCCCATTTGTGTCACGATTTGCGCTATTCCGATGAGAAGAACGCGACAACTGGCCTTGGCTGTTCTGCTTTTAGTCCCGGTCAGTGCCTTCGCCTGGGCAACAGCGGGCGATCGTGCTGACACCTCCTCGCTCGATTCTTCGGTGGACACTGAAACCATCAGGCTTCCCGTCGTTGATGGTAAGGATATCCGCTTTTCACGGATATCCAGCTCCCAAGGCCTCTATCAACTTAGGGTTTCGGATATGGTTCAGGACGACCAGGGGTTTATTTGGTTCGGAACATTGAACGGCCTGATTCGCTATGACGGTTACAATTTCAAAGTCTTCAAACATGATCTGGAACGCCAGGCAAGCCTCGGTGGGGTTTTCATCGATTCGTTGTTTAAGGACCGCGCCGGCACGATTTGGGTCGGAACAGACCAGTCTCTCGACCGCTTTGACCCGCTTACGGAAACATTCAGTCATTATCATTTCGATCTCCCGGATTCAAGTGGCTTACCGACGACCGTCGAGCACATCAGCCAGGACTCGTCGGGCATGTTATGGCTGTCCACGCGGAAAGGACTATTCCGACTGGATCCCGTCACGGGTAAGACCAAGCACTTTTACCACGACCCGGGAGACCCTTCCAGCCTCGGGGATAACACTATCAAGTCCACCGGTGAGGACAGAGCAGGCCGGTTTTGGGTCGCCACCAGCCAGACGCTTGACGAATTTGATAGGAACACTGGAAAAGTGAAGTGGCACGTCCTTACAGGGGAGTCGGGTGTCGGGTTCTGGTTCCACGAAGACCGTTTCGGTGTGTTTTGGATCGTCTACGGTCCAGACGGCTCCATCGCTACGTTCGATCCCAAGACGAACAAACTGACTCGCTACGGATTCGACTCACGAGACCCCGAGAGCAACTCGAAGAACCCGGCCTACGCCCTGCTGGAGGACCAGGAAGGCACCATGTGGTTTGGAACGGCGGCCCGTGGATTGCTCAAGTTCGACCGCGAGCATCGGCGTTTCATCAGCTACCACAACCACCCTGGTGACAGCGACAGCCTGCTCGACAACCGAGTCATAGCCCTATTCGAGGACCGCGAAAAGAACATTTGGGTCGGTATGCACGACGTGGAGCCACACTACTTTACTACCAGGCCACCGCCGTTTACAAAACTTACCACCCCCCCCGACAGCCGCAACAGGATAAGTCCGGGTCTCGTGGGGGCCCTCTATGAGGATCGGCAAAGCGTTTTGTGGGTCGGCGTCAATCGTTCCCTGGTGCGCATTGATCGAAAGACCGGCTTGTCCTCCAGTTTCCAGCCAGCCGCCGGGTCTGAAGTGCTTTCGATCATCGAAGACGGACCAGACATTCTTTGGATAGCAGGCACGAATCCGCTGTTGCGTTACAACAGAAAATCCGGAGAACTCCGGCGCTACATCCACGACCGCTCCGATCCCTCAAGCTTGTGCAGCGGTGTCGTAGAGCGGTTGCTTATCGATCATCGGGGCACCCTGTGGGCTGCAACGTGGGATGGTCTCTGTCGTTTCGACCGCCTCACACAGCGGTTTACAACCTACAAGCCAGACCCGAAAACCCGAGGCCTGAACTATTACGCCATCGCAGAAGACCCACAAGGAAACTTGTGGCTTGGCGGCAATTTAGGGCTGCACCGATTCGATCCAAACACCGGCCAGTTCACAGTTTACAGCCACAAGTCCGACGACCCGCACAGTCTCAGCGACAACCGCGTACTCGCCATCTATTTCGATCGCGCAGGGAGCATGTGGGTTGGCACTCAAAACGGGCTGGACAAATTCGTTCCCGGAACAAGCACATTTGCGGTTTACAACGAGCGCGATGGCTTGGGGGGGAATGTTGTTAGCTGCATTCTCGAAGACCAGCGCGGTCTGCTTTGGATGAGCACGAATAAAGGGGTATCGAGTTTTGACCCGCGAACCCAGAAATTCAGCAACTACACCGTGGCAGACGGTCTTCCGGGCCCGGATTTTGGCGGGTATGGCGCCGGCTTCAAGAGTGCCGCGGGTGAGATGTTTTTTGGAGGTTTCAGCGGAGTCACGGCATTCTTTCCTGACCAGGTGGCGGCAGACGCGGCAGTTGCGAACGCGTTTATCCCGCCGGTTGTCTTGACCGATTTCCGATTGTTCGGAAGCCCGGTCACCCTCAGCCCCGGCTCGCCCCTGAAGAAAGCAGTCAACTACACCGATACGATCACACTCTCCCACGCACAAAACATTTTCTCTATCGGGTTTTCCGCATTGAGCTTTTTCAATCCTGCGACTAACCGCTATCGCTACATGTTGGAAGGATTGGACCAAAAGTGGAATGAGGTGGGAAGTGACCAGCGGCTTGCTAGTTACACGACGCTGCCGGCAGCTACTTACACGTTTCGTGTGCAGGGTGCGAGCCGCCGCGGACCATGGAGCGAACCGGGTGCACAACTGCGCATCCAGATCCTGCCGCCGTGGTGGAACACGTGGTGGTTCCGAGCGCTATGGACGACTGCTTGCCTAGCACTGCTTTGGGGACTTTATCGGGTTCGTATCCAGGAACTGCGGCGTCAGGAAAAGAAGCTTCGGGATGTCATCGAAACCATGCCGACATTTGCCTGGACCGCTTTGCCCGATGGCTCCGTGGACTTCGTCAATCGCCACTGGCAGCAATACACGGGTTTGTCCACCGAGAAGTCAGTCGGCTCAGGTTGGGAAGCGGCTGTTCACCCCGAAGACCTAGAGCGCCATGCGGAGAAGTGGCGCACCTCGGTGGCTGGCGGTCCGCCCTTCGAAGATGAGGTGCGCTACCGGCGGGCAGCGGATGGGCAATATCGCTGGTTCCAGACGCGCGCCCGGCCACTGTGCGATAACCGAGGCAAGATCGTGAAGTGGTGTGCAGTGGCAAACGACATTGAAGATCGCAGACATGCTGAACGGCTTCAGGCGGATCTTACCCATGCGAGCCGGGTCAGCACGATGGGAGAACTGGTCGCCTCCATCTCGCATGAACTCGCACAGCCCATCACGGCTACAACCAATAACGCCAAGGCATCTTTGCGATGGCTTCAACGCGAGCCGCCCGATCTGGCGCAAGTTCGCAAAGGGACGGAAAGTATCATCGAGGCGGGCATCTTTGCGGCGGAAATCATCAACCGTCTGCGCTCGTTGTACAAAAAGGCCCCACCCAAACGAGAGTTGGTCGCGATCAATGAGGTCATCGGCGAAATGGTCCTGCTGCTGCGGAGCGAAGCGAGCGGGTGCGCCGTTTCGATTCGTACGGACCTTGCCGCCGATCTTCCCAAAATCACGGCGGACCGGGTGCAACTGCAGCAGGTACTGATGAACCTCATGCTCAATGGTATCGAGGCAATGAAGGAGACCGGCGGAGTGCTCACGGTCAAGACGGGACGAGGCGAGGGCGGTCAGGTGCTGATCTCAGTCAGCGACACCGGAGTAGGATTGCCGGCTGGAAATGCGGACGAGATCTTCGATGCCTTCTTCACCACTAAGCTTCAAGGCAGCGGCATGGGCCTGGCGATTAGCCGTTCCATCGTGGAATCGCATGGTGGCCGTTTGTGGGCCACATCCAGCGACGGACGAGGCGCGATGTTTCATTTCACATTGCCAACCGCAGTCGTGGAAGTGTCTGCGACAATATGATTCCGAGCTCTTACGTGCGTGCGGCAGCCCGCATCGGAGCATTGTTTGTCAACCTTGATTTGCGATAAGAAAAGCTGCGATTGAGACCACGGTATCAAAAGCATTGCGCAATCCTTCATGGACGCGAGCGTTATCCGGCACGTTCTGCGCCAGTTCCTGGAACAAGGCAAGTGCCTTCACCAACTCTGAACTGCTGCCCCCATACGGGTGACCTTCGGCTTCAAACAATTGTGAGTGTTGACTAGCCCAAGAGACACACGTGACGACTTGGATTCTCCTCCAAATGAGCGATTTGGTGCGATCCGGGACACCAATTCAGCTGCGATTTCCTGTTGCAAACCAAACGAATCAGCAGCTTCTGCCGATACATCCAATCGATGGGATGCGAGTTGAAAACCTTCAGCGCTAATCAGCCGGCAAGTGATGCGGAGGCTGGCGTCGTATTGGCGGATATCGCCCTCAACATGTAGATGAGAATGAACGGAATGGAATGAACCAGAACCTGGAACAACAACCCTGCAGCGTCTAATCTCCATCAGAAGATGCAACAACTCTGCTGTGACCCCCCGGGCACAGATCGTTGCCTGCGACGTGCCAGAGAGATCGACAAATCGATCAACAGAGATCACAACGCCGCCAGAGGTACTTGCCAACAGCCCGTTGAGTTCAGCTGCCACGCTCGAACTGTCGGCCTGAGCCTCTTGCAAACAAATTACTGGGACGTAGCTTCCAGGTCTAAAGAAAATCCTCACCGGATCTGTCTTTCCGTCGAATTCATAATACTGCTTGAGCTTGCTCCGAAGCCGTCGGGCTTCGGAGCGGACGATGGAGTCAATAGCCGGGTGGTAAGGAGGGCGCCGATCATATACCTCGACCCCGATCACATACTCTTTGAGCTCGTTCTGCTTGCCTGCAAAAACCTGATCAACGGTGAATTGAAGAAATCGGGCGAGTCGCCCAGACCTCGCAAAGATCTGGCTCGTTAAAAGCTTTGTAAGCTGTTGGCGAACTGCTTGTTCCGAAAGAGAATCATTCATCGCAACGATCACGGTTCCGCCACCCGGGCCGGTCATCAGGCCCTCTTTGTTGCTTTCCGGTATTCTTCGTTCAGTAACACTTCGATCCTAAGCGGCCTGCCGCCGCAAAAGATATGACATGTTTCCGCTAGGCCTAATCTTTCGTGACCTGGTCTACGCACCCTCCGATAATCATCACTTTGGCGAGGGCTCGAGCATCGGGGTTCATCACTGCGAGCCATCGTCTCATCACTCCCCGTTGACCAGAATGACGGATACGGTCATGAGGTAGTCGACGCGAAGCTGAATCTGCCAAAGACAGACTGGCGACTCCCTTAGGAGACAAGCATGGAAGTCGCGCTGATGGTTCCCCGTTTAGATAGACAGCTTCTAACCGCAAGCCGGGATCGCAGGGTTTCACATCGCAATCCGAGTGCCGAGTCCAGCCCCCTACGCCACAATTACATTCCGAGGCTATTCCATATTTATGTAATGCCCCGGCTGTGGAGGGAAAGGCATTCTGGGATAGGGTTTGGCGGTATAATCCCTAACGTCAAGGGACCGCGCAAGGCATGTCCGATTGCACCGTTATCGCTGGGTTGCAGATCGTTAGTTGCTTATTCCGAAGGAGGTATTCTGCATGGAACCGGCGAATGAGCTGGTCTATATCGTGGACGATGAGGCTAACGTCGGAGAGGCGTTGTCCACGCTGCTACGCGCTAACGGCAAACGCGTGCAGCTCTTCACGTCTGGACAGAACTTCCTTGCTTTTACCCGCCGAGACTCTTGCGCTTGCGTGATTCTCGATCTCAAGATGCCTGGATTGAGCGGACTGGAAGTTCAGGCGCTGATTTCGGTAAGGAATTCGATTCCTGTGATCTTTCTTACGGGCCGAGGGGACATCCCATCCACGGTGAGAGCGATGAAGGGAGGAGCAGTCGATTTTCTCACCAAACCAGTTGACGAAGGAGCGCTCCTCGCTTCCGTCGAGCGGGCCTTGCGGCAAGATCGCGCGAACCGCCAGAAGGCGGTGGAGCGTGCCATATTAGTTGCCCGGTATGAATCGCTGACACCGCGGGAACGAGAAGTCCTCCCACTGTTGATACAAGGTTTGTTGAACAAGCAGGCAGCCTTCGAGTTAGGGATCACCGAATACACCGTCCAAATCCATCGCGGGCACATTATGCGAAAGATGCAGGCCGATTCTTTTGCGAAATTGATCAAGCTTGCGGGCAAGCTCAACATCGAGACGACCAGCGCATCTAGCGGGGACGCGTAAGACAGTGTCTCTGCAAAATCCAGCAGAGTTTATATGGATGCCTCGGGGGTTCCCAATGAATGTGTTGGACCGTAGAATCGCGGTCATAGATGACGATCTCCGAGTTCTTGAATCGCTCGTCAATCTCTTGGCGTCATTCGGATACGAAGCGGAAAGCTACCCATCTGCAGAACAATTTCTGGCTTCCGGTACCCTGTCCCAAACGAGTTGCATCATCACGGATGTTGAGATGCGGCAAATGAGCGGTCTCGGCCTTCTGCGACATTTGAAAAACAACAACTGTACAGTCCCGGTAATCATCATTACGGGAAAGCCGTCGGCACGGTCCGAGGCGTTTTATCTGGAGAGTGGTGCTGTAGGCTTCTTCAAAAAGCCGGTGGACGGAGATGCTCTAGTCGAGCTGATCACTTCAGTTTGTGCCTAAATTGAGCTTGCTCGCTGGGTCGCCGGTACTGTGATCTCAATACGGATTGTTGGAGATAAGAATCACCACGGCACCGCAGGTCGACGCCACTACCTTTTGCAGCTCACTCCGAGTTCGCGTTGGCCTTTCTGCCGTTGACATTTTCGGGTCTGAAGAATATTGGTAAGTGGGCTCTCGTGGCTCTCTGGACGGTTTACCATGTCCAACATGGCGAAAGACGATCCGATCTCGGTTGGCGAACAGGGCCTATTCTTTCGCCAGATTGTCGACTGTTCCCCGGCACTGCTCCATACGGCGCGGCCGGATGGCTACCTCGATTTCTTTAATCAAAGGTGGCTCGACTTCGCCGCTGTGCCGCTTGAGGGATTGCTCGGATGGGGTTGGACTTCTTGTATTCATCCCGAAGATGTCGAAGCCTTCGTGCAAAAGATGCGAGCGTCCTTTGCGAATGGAACGCCCTTTCAAGAAACATCACGAGTGCGAAGAGCCGATGGGGTCTATCGCTGGATGCTGCACCAAAAAGTGCCGATATTCAATGAAGGTGGAAACATCGTCAAGTGGTATGGCTCGAGTATCGACATTGACGACCGGAAGAGAGGAGAGCAACAACTCATAAAGAGCGCCCAGGAGTCGAAGAGGAGTGAGTTCTATTTAGCCGAAGCGCAACGTCTCGGCCATATCGGCACCTGGGTGTTCGATCCTGAGAAAGGATTCGAATACTTCTCGGATGAGCTTTTTCGCATTTACGATCTTGACCCAGGTAAGGGGCCCCCCAGCTCCGAGCAATACCTGACGCTCGTGCATCCCGAGGATCGCGAGTTCATGGCTTCACTGATGAAGCGAACGCTTTCAGACGATTCTGGGTTTGACGTGACAAAGCGCATCGTGCGAGCAGGCGGGGAAGTTCGTTATGTTCGATGCGTCGGCGCCTCCGCTTCTGACCGGGGCGGGTCGAAAAGAATCGGCCTTGGCATGGATGTTACCGAACATGAAGTTCTGACTCAAGAACTCAGGCGTCGCGAAGCCCACCTGGCCGAAGCACAACGCCTCGGGCGTATTGGCAGTTGGGTCTTCGAGCCAACAGGCACCTTTGAGTACTGGTCGGATGAACTGTTTCGCATCTATGGCCTTGATCCGGAAAGAGACGCGCCCACCCTTGACGAGTATCTGGCTCGTGTCCATCCGCACGATCGTGAATTCATGGCGTCGCTGATCGAGCGAATGCTTGCGGAAGGCTTGGGATGCGACGTCACTAAGCGCATTGTCTGCCCTGGCGGCGAAGTGAGGTACATCCGTTGTGTCGGTGCTCCTGTCTTAGAAGACGGGACTCTGAAAAGAATCGTAGGCAGCGCCATAGATGTGACGGAGCACGAGATGCTGGCTCAGGAACTCCGGCGTCGCGAAGCCTATTTGGCCGAAGCTCAAAGGCTAAGTCATACAGGCAGTTTCGGATGGAAACCAGGCAGTGGAGAACATGCCTGGTCGGATGAAACCTACCGCATCTTCGAATACGATCCGGCGGAGAAGGTCACGCAGGGCACGATCATGGATCGCGTTCACCCGGATGATCGTAATTCGGTGCTTGAGCTCGTAGAGCGGGCTTCTACCAGCGGGGGCGCCATCGATTGCGAGTATCGTTTGCTCTTTCCCGACGGTCGTGTCAAGTATGTTCGAGTTCTGGCGAGGCCACTGGGAACGGCTTCCGATGACCTCGAGTTCGTTGGGGCGGTCATCGATATAACTGAGGCAAAACAGGCAGAAGAGAAAATCCGCCTCAGCGAGAGCGAACTGCGGACCCTCGTTGAGGCGATCCCCGCCTATGTGGGGACTAATCTGCCGGATGGATCGGTCGACTTCATAAGCCAAAGTTGGCTGGACTACACCGGCTTTTCCAGAGAACAGGGGATGGGTTGGGGGTGGGGGAGCGCAATACATCCGGAAGACTCTGATCGCGTAATGGCCGGTTGGCGGGCCGCAGTGGCCGCCGGAGCTCCCGTCGAGCACGAGCTACGCTGCCGGCGCGCGGATGGAACCTATCACTGGTTCCTGTATCGCGGTCTCCCTCTCCGTGATGATGGAGGAGACATTGTTAAGTGGTACGGGACGCTTACGAACATCGATGCATTGAAGGAGACTGCAAGCACTCTTCAGATGCGAGAGCATGAACTACTTGGCATTATCGAAACGGTTCCTTCCATGCTTTGGTCCGCGTCACCGACCGGAGAAGTCACTCATGTCAGCCAACGAGTCCTGGAATATAGTGGAATGTCCTTCGATGATTTCCCTAATCTAGGCTGGAAGTACATCATTCATCCAGATGATTTCGACGATACCGCAAAGAAATTTTTCCGGGCAATCGAAACCGGTGAGTCATACAGCGCAATACACCGTTTGCGACGGGCGGATGGGGAATATCGATGGCATCATGTCAGTGGGGAACCTTTGCGTGATCCCCACGGGAAGATCATTCAGTGGTATGGCCTCTCGATTGACATCGATGAGCGGAAACGAACAGAGGACCACCTTCGCGACACGAGTACTAAGCTCACAAAGGCTTCACGCTTGGCGACCGTCGCTGAACTTGCAGGCTCGATCGCTCACGAACTGAACCAGCCACTCATGTCGATACTTGCAAACGCGCAGGCCGCGAAAAGGTGGTTGAATGCCGCTCCGCCAAATATGACGGAGGTGAGTTCGTCGATTGAACGGGTCATACGAGATGCCCGCGCGGCTGACGAAACCATGCAACATATTCGAGCGCTCTTCAAGCAGGAGTCCTTCGTCAAGAAAGATGTCAACATTCCGGACATAATTCGTGAAGTTGTCCGCATTGTGCAGGAGGACCCCAAAAAGCGTGACGTACCCATCGAGTGCCACTTCGAAGAGCCTCTCCCTGCGGTCTCCATCGACCAGATCCAGATCCAGCAGGTCTTCATTAATCTGATCGTGAATGCTATCGAGGCCTTGGAGGGACAACAAGTGGCTCCGCTGGTCGTACTCCGGGCGGCGACAGACGCAAACGGGATGTTAATCCGAGTGATCGATAATGGGCCGGGAGTCGATGACCCGGACCGAATCTTTGACGCTTTTATGACGACGAAAGAGAAAGGCATGGGTATAGGCTTGGCCGTGTCACGCTCCATCGTTGAAACCCATGGGGGGCGGCTTTGGGGTGAGAATAACAAAGCTGGCGGTGCAACCTTCAACGTGGCTTTGCCGCTATCTCATCCGAGTCCACGACGGCTCATTCCCAGGAATATGCTTGATCAGTCTCGCTAGGGTTGTGAAGCATGCGGTTGTTTTGGAAAGACAAGAGCGATGCAGGGAATGCAGACCTTAGCTATCGCCTGGGGGGCAACGCATCGGGTACGTTCCCGGCGGATGTGGAGTAAACGCGCACGTTGTTCCAATAGTTCATGTTGGGGGTGGGATGGGGCAAGTTACCACGCGGCGCGAAGACAAGCAGCCAATTCGGCAGGGCTGGATCAGTAAAGGAACAGTCGTTGTCGCCTCCGTCATACTCCTGCGACTTCCAATGTGCGCCGCCATCCTGGGTGTAGACATGGCCAGGCCCCCCCCCACTGGCCCATACACCATTTATATCTATCAGTGTTGCATTCGTAACCATCTTCCAAATCCTCCGGGAGAGAAAGCATTTTCAGAGAGCCCAAGCAGCAGGGCGAAGCAAGCGCAGCATCGAAAAGCCAAAGCAGCTGCCGCGTCGACCACCCGGCTCATAGAATTTGGGTGTATAGCGGCCGTTAAATGAGAGAATCCCGTGGCCGAACGACTGAGGTTAGAGGGCCCGGCGCTGTGATCGCTTGATACGACGCATGACCAGAAGTACGCAGATAGCTATTGGTACGGCCAGAAACATCGCCTCGGTCATCCCTGAACCAGCGTCGGGAGAAATATGAAAGAGTGTTTCGATCAAATGCATTTCGCTCGTCCTCGCATTCTTAAGATTGAAGATCCAAAACACACGGACGTTACTAAGCGATGCCCTTGACGGCTAGAACAGTATCAGACGTTTCCGCACATTGCAAATGTGTTTCATAAACACGGCGGCTATCACAATGAGATACTTTTGTAGTCGCGCCAGGCAACGATCTGAGCCCCTCCGCGGGTGTTCGGATGAGATGGAGAGGCTACCGCAGCAGGAACTGTGATCTCGCTTTGTGAAGCGTAGCGGTGTATTGTGGCGGCCTGGGATACTTGGCACTCCATTCGTACTCCGGGCCGCTTTGTAACGCTTTTGCAGTGACCCTCACTATATAGAAACAGACTGTCCGGCTTGGCGATCTAACTCGCCCCGACGAATAGATAGAGTTCGCGGGTTTATGATTTCGCGTCCCCCTTTCTTTGCTTGTAGATGCTGCTTGCGTCGAATGTCGAGATGAAGAAAAAGGAGTCATCATGAGAGCATCGCGTCAGAAAAAGACGGCTCGTCTTCCCGGCGATCATAACCACCTCCTGATGCGAACGACCGGCCAACCAGGAATGCCCGCGCAGAACCGACTGTCCGCGAGAGTTTGGGTGGAACTTGCTCTGGGACTAATGAGTTCTGCATTGCTGGCGCTCGCTCTCCTTTCGCCTCACTGGATGGAGCTGTGGTTCGGCCTCGCTCCTGATGCCGGAGATGGCTCTGTAGAGCGGGGCGTTGCCTTCTTGTGGTCAGCATTGTCCGTTTTGATGTTTGGGTTGGCAGGGCGCACGTGGAGAAGACAGATTCGGAGTTCTTCGATCAGCCTCGCTCTCGAAAGGTGAGGCTCGAATGCCAAAGAAGGTGATGAGGAGAAAACCCATGGCAAAGGAACATGATGATCGCCGCCCCGGATCTCATCGCGGTGACGAGCGCCACGAACACAGGCGAGAAGAGCCGTACGATAATCCCGAAGAGCACCGCGAGATCGAGAACCGCCGCTTCCAGGGCGGGCTGACGCCGACACCGGAACTGTACGCGCGTGCCCGCGAACAGTGGTATCGACTGCCCGGATCCGTCATCAGGCCGTCCATGGACCCGGTCGTCGGTGTGTCTGACACCGCTCAGCAGGATCTCCCCGGAGAGGAGCAGCCGGGCAAAAAAGGGGAAGAACCATGAGCCTGAACGGAACCACTTGGACACCTATCGGGCCCAGCCCGATCGATCAGGGCGCGATCACTGCGAATGGTCAAGTAACCGCGATTGCAGTGAATCCGAACAATCCCAACATCATATACATCGGCACGGCATGGGGCGGAATCTGGCACACACGGAATGGAGGCTCGCATTGGACACCCATTTTCGATCGAGCGCCCGCGCTCGGCATCGGCGAACCCGCTGGTCTCGCAATCGATCCGGTTGACACCAACATCATTTACGCAGGAACCAGCAGTCGGGACGGCTCACAGTTCTCGGGCGAAGCCACGCAACCGCCAGCGGGGCTTTTTAAATCGACCGACGGAGGCTTCAGTTGGGTTCGTCTCGGCACAGGCTATCCGTCGAGTGCTCCCACGAATGCCAACATCTTCTTCAATCGGATCATCAACGTCGTCATCGTCGATCCGGCCAATCACCAGACGGTCTACCTCGCTTGCAATGCCGGACTATTTGTTTCCCTGGATGGCGGCTTCAACTGGACCCAGGGTGTCGTCCCCATCGGAGACGTGCGCTCCCTGCAGCTGGATACGACGTCGCCTCCCGGCGCGCGCATCCTGTATGCCGGCATCACCGGCCTTGGCGTGTTCCGATCCACCAATGGCGGCCTGACTTGGACATCGACCCTGAGCGGGACAACGCCGGTCCTGGCGAACGAGCTCAATACCGCCGGCACGCCGGGTCCCGCCCGCAGTGTAGGGAAGTTCATTATCGCGCTGGCACCGCCAACATCTCCTCCCGCTCCGGGCGGGATCCAGGTGCTGTACGCCACAGTCAATGGATTCCCGGTCAATCGGCCTCCCAAACCGACCGACGCGCCCGATCCCGTGGGCGTTTTCAGAAGCATCGATCAGGGAACGACCTGGACCCTGCAGACGCCGCACAATGCGGGTATTCCGCCGGGCTCCGGCATGCCGCTCAACACCCAGGGGGGGTACAGCTTTCACATGGCCGTCGATCCTGCCTCTCCGGGCGACGGGCTCAACGACATTATCTATCTGGGCGTAGTCGGTCAGGCGCGGTCCACCGATTCAGGCCAGACCTTCACCCCGTTGACCGGACTGCACGCCGACACGCATGCATGGACGTTTGTGCCGCAGCCCGGTCCGTTCTCCATCGTCTATTGCGGTAACGACGGGGGCATCTTTCGATGCACCGCTGGCCTCAACTTCGACTCGCTCAACGGGAATGGTTTTCAGAGCGCTCTTTTCTACAACCTCGACGTCAAGCGGGACGCGACGGCGAGCGTGACCCTGGGCGCTCTTCAGGACAACGGCATTGTCACCACGGCGAGTGTGGTTGCTCCGACCTGGAAGGCGGGCGCCGGAGGTGACGGCTTCGACGTCGCGCATGACTGGCAATTACCGACCCAGGCTTATGGCAGAAGCAACGCCACCATCCTTCAGTCCACGACCGACGGTGATTCCTATGTAGGCATTGATCCGCCCTGGCTGCCGATCGAAAACAACGTCTACCTGGCAGCCGTCGCGACCGATCCCAACAACGGCGGCGGCGTGTACGCGAGCAGCAATCAGAATCTCTGGCAAAGCACCAACGGCGGAGCGACCTGGCCGAATAAAGTTGCCATCCCCGGAGGCGCCACCGATGTGGACATAGCGCCGGTCAACAGCAACAACGTGGTGGTCGCCGTCGGAATCAAGGTTTTCGTTTCCACGGATGCGCTCGTGCCCGGAGGCTTGCACCTCACCGACATCACCCGCGACCTTCCCGGCCGATTCGTCGGGCGCGTGGCGTTCGATCCCAACGATCCGGCAACCATCTACGCGGTGTTGGGTGGGCTGAGCGGTTTCCCCGGTGGACATGTTTTCCGGACTTCACTCACCGCAACCACCTGGACGGACATCTCTCCGGCGCTTGATCTGCCGTTTAATGCCATCGCTCTCGACGGGAGCGAGACGCCCACCACTCTCTATACAGGGACAGACTTCGGCGTCCTGCGCTCGGTCGACGGCGGCGCGAACTGGAGCATTCTCGACGATATTCATTTCCCGGGCGCACCGGTGTTTGACCTGGCTTTTCAAAATGGGCACTTGCGAGCCGCCACGTTCGGTCGCGGCGTATTCTCCTTCGTCAAGCCAACGGGCCCCTCGATCGCCATTCGTCCTGAACACAACCTCGGGTTTGGAATCGTCTGCGACGGCCCTCATTATCTGACGCTTGAGATTTACAACGTCGGTGTCAAAAATCTGTTCATCACCAGCGTGCAGCGGCTCATGGGTTCCTCCGACTTCACAGTGCTCTCGAACCCGGGGACGCCATTGATTCTTGCTCCCGGCGAAGACATCGAGTTCACGGTCGCTTACGTACCAACCGGCACAGCCACTGTTGCAGTAGCGACGATCCGGATCGTCACCAACGATCCCGTCTCTCCCATCGTGGATCTGCTGGCCACAGCCGTTCATGGTTTCCCGAAGCTGGCCACCGCCATAGCCGACAGCGGCAATTTCGGCAATGTTTGCCTCGGCTCCTTCCGCAATGAGCAACTCACCCTCAATAACGCCGGCGCCTGCCGCTTGCTGATCACCAACATAACCTCCACGGCGATCGATTTCCTGACTCCTGGAGTTGCGTCGTATCCTCTGGGCATCGGTCCGGGTAATTCGCTCGACGTTCCGCTGCGCTTCGATCCGTCCGCGCTCGGTGCCCACTCCGCCGCGATCACCGTGTTCAGTAACGATCCCAGCGGTGCGCACACGCTGAAGGTCTCCGGATTCGCCCCGTCCCCGCGACTGAGCGTGGCCATCGCTGACACCGGCAGTTTCGGCAATGTCTGCATTGGATCATTCCGCGACCTGCCGCTCGTTCTCGATAACAGTGGAAAATGCACACTCACGGTCACGGGCATCAGTTCGTCGTCACCCGAGTTCCTCGCTCCGGAGGTCATCTCCTATCCTTTGACGATTGCGGCGGGAGACTCTCTCGAGATACCGATCCGCCTCCAGCCAACCTCCATCGGGGCGAAGACCGCCACCATCACGATCGACAGTGACGACCCGCTGGGTCCGCGGACTATTACGGTTACCGGCGATGTGCCGGCGGGCAAGCTGGCGATTACCGGATCGAATGTGTTTGGCGGAGTGAATGCTCACTGCTGTGCCGACCGCACCATTTCTATCTGTAACGTCGGCGGATGCGATCTCCACGTGACCAGCGTCGGGTTCAAGCGAAAGAGCGCTCACTGGAAACTGCTCAATAATCCGTTCCCCGCGACCCTGCGCCCGGGTTCCTGTCTAGGTCTGACCATTCGCTACAAGGCGACCGAGAAGTGCGCGCGTTGCTGCGAGCTGCTCATTGTCAGCGACGACCCGGAGGTTCCAGTGAGGACTCTCGAGTTGCTGGCCTACACGGTCTGGAACGAATGCGGCTGTGAAAAGTGCTGCGACGACTGCCGCAAGGGAGGCTGTGAGAAAGAGCATACCGCGCGCTGCTCGCAGGGATACCCATGTTGCTGCGACGACGATGAGGAAGACTGTTAAAGGGCCGAATCCCATTGAGATACCAGGGGGGGTGCATTCTGCGGACCAGAATCCTCGGCGAGCTACTATTTCTATCTTTTACTGTAACGTTGTCCGCACAGAATTCTGGCGGAAGTATGCGCGGGGAGGTGCAGGATACCTCCAGGGCGAGAATCGCTGCAGCAAAGGTCGAGGCGCAACTTGCCGGAACCGATGAAACACGTCGCGTCCGTTCCGATGCGCGTGGTGAATTCAGCATCGAAGACCTTACCCCTGGGTCTTGGCATGTGACCGTCGATGCCTCCGGCTTTGCCACCGCCGGGGCAGACGTATCTATTTCCGTGAGTACGATCCGCGACGTCGTGGTAACCATGGCGCCAGCCCAGGTGCAGCAGACGACAGACGTCCGGGCGCTTGGCTCCTCGATCACCGCGCAGCCCATCGACTTATCCAGCAACGTGCATCAAGCGATCGCAACCACCCAGGATCTTGAGGAACTACCCCTTCCCGCTAGAAGCTTCGCCAACATTGCCTATCTCGCTCCGGGCACGGAACCAGTGGAACCATCCGACCCTACGAAGGCGCGCATCACCGCCGTTTCTACCGGGGGAAGCTCGGGGCTGAACAATGAGCTATCCGTCGATGGTGGTGACAACTCCGACGACTTCATTGGCGGCTTTCTGCAAAACTTTTCGCCGGACTCGATCCAGGAGTTTGCCATCCGCACCGCACAGGAGGACGCCGACACCGGTGGAACGACTGCCGGCTCGATAGTGATTACTACCAAGAGCGGTAGCAACAACTGGCACGGCGACGCGGCCTTCTACGAGAGGGCGGCGGCACTGAATGCCCGGTACCCGATTGAAAATCCGGCCCCCAACCCCAAACAGCCTTTCTCCCGGCAGAACTATGTCGGGACGCTTGGTGGCCCGGCGCGTAAAGACAAGCTCTGGTTCTTTGCGGCCTTCGAGGGCGTGCAGGAGAACGCCAGTATCGCTTACAGCCCCACCAGCACTACGCAGTTCGATGCGCTCGCCACACTTGCCGCCGAAGGGCTCGTGCCGGGGGTCACTTCTATCGCCGTACCGCCGAATGTCCCCATTCCTTTCCGCGACTATTTTGGCTCTCTGCGGTTTGACTTTGCGCAGTCGGAAAAATCGCGGTGGTTCTTACGGTCCTCTACCGACAGTTACACCACGCATAATAACCTGGTACAGCAAGGCACACTCCCCTCGACAGGATTGTTGACGCATAACAACTACTTCAGCCTGGTGCTCGGCAACCAGTACACGTTTGCTCCGAATCTGCTGGGCAAATTCGTTTTCAATGCCAGCGGGTTGCACCTCACTCAGTCTCGAAACTCGACTCTTGGTTTTGCCCTCGCCTTTCCCTTTAGCTCGACTGCGCTTACCGTCTCCGGATTCGAGACCTTTGGAGACAATCAGTTCGCGACGCCCATTACGTTCTTCCCTTCGCAGCGTAACCAGGAGAAATATCAATTCCGGTACGACTTGAGTTGGGCGCACGGTCGCCACGCCGTGAAGTCCGGAGTTTACTTCATTCATGAACCGGTGCTCGGCGGCGAGTTCCCAAATAACACCGAGACGCTTTATCAGCTTCCGGAGAATCCCGTTTATTATCTGAACAATTCTGCGCAGTTCTCCTCTGACCTCGTGAATGGCGCCTCGACCTCAAATCTTGGCGGAGGGTTTTCGCAGAATGTTCAGCGCTTGGCCTTCTATGGACAGGACTCTTGGCATGTTCGGCCGAATCTGACTTTCAATTACGGTCTGCGCTATTCGACGACGTATGGATTGTTCAATGGGTCGGGGCGAAGCCAGCTCGAGAATCCCGGCTATATCACGCTTGCAGCGTTGGGTATTCCACTTATCCCGTCTGCGCCACAGGATGACCGCAAGCAGTTCGCACCGCGGCTGGGCTTCGCCTATGCTCCTGGTGCAAACGGTAAGACGGTCATTCGTGGAGGCTTTGGATTGTACTTTAATGATCTGGCGCAAACCGGTTGGGCGACGGCATTGCAGGCCGTGAACAGCGCGCCTGGTCCATGCGTCGATCCGATCCAAAACCCTGGCGGGCCAGAAAACGCTGGATGCGTTCCCGGCGATGCCGAGGGAGGAGTCATCAACATTATCCCTCCGCGCTATAAGACTCCGTATGCGATTCACATCTCCGGGGGCATGCAACATGCTTTTAGCGCGAGTTGGTCACTGAGCGCCGACTATATCCACGAGCAGGGCAACCATGGCTATCGCGCATATAGTTACACCGGCGGCACAAATCTGTTCACTCCGCAATTGCCGGCCGGCGATCCGGACCAGGCGACGTATGTCCCCAATGTCAACGCCTTTCACTCCGACAACCGTTCCAGTTACAACGGACTGCTGGTGCATTTGCAAGGCAACGTCACGCGACGCTTCAACCTGATCGCGAACTACACGTTTTCGAAAGCCGAGACCTGGGGTTGTGTGCTTGGGGAACTCTTCGATTATGTGAACGGTGTCTGCGACCCGCTCGACGCCTTCGGCCCCGGCGACTACGGCCCGTCGGGTGAGGATGTTCGCCAACGCTTTGTTATCGCGGGCGTTTGGCAGGCTCCGGCCGGCTTTCAAGTGAGCGGCTTGTCTCAGGCCGAGAGCGCTCGTCCCTTCACCATCACCACTGCGGACAATGGTGCTCGCATCGCGGTCAACGGTGTACCCACTTCGCTCGATGAATTTCGCGCCACGCCCTATGTTCAGACTGATCTCCGGGTTAGCCGCCCCATCGAGATTGGCGACCGCTGGACAATTATGCCGTTTGTCGAATTCTTCAATCTCTTCAATCGCAACAATCCGGGCGCCAATTACGTCACCAACGTTGCCTCGCTGCCGGTTCCCCAGGGCCAGGCGCAGGCCGGCAATATCACTGACGTGTGTACAAATTCAGAGTGCACCGCAACCCAGCCAGTCCATAGCTTGAAACAGCTGGGCGTTCCTGCTGGTGGGTTGGGAGACTTTTTCGGCCCCGGGACTACGGTCGGCATCCCCTTCGCTGCCCAGCTTGGAGTGAGGATTTCTTTCTAAGACATTTGGTTTGAGTGGTGATGTTGAAGTCATTCGCATGAAAAATCTGATTGATCTTCGGCGCGCAGGTTTGTTGCTGCTTTCTCTTCTTTGCGGGACGGTTGTCTCGTATGCGCAGCGGCCTTGCGCTACGCAGGGACTGGAGCCCGAAAGTCTTACCAACCAGTTGAGGGCGCGCGAAGGACTGCCCGAAGCTGGGCGCGAGTCCTGGTTGGACAAGACACCGTGATGACTCTCGTGCATTCCGGCCTTCCCGATACTGACGGTGGAAGAGGGCAACGATCAGTCTTCCAAAGGCGGTCGATCCGACTCATCGTGACTGCAGATCTTTGAACTGTAATAGTCTCAAATAGCGCGAACCAGCCCTTGTCGCGTGGCTCGCGAATTGCGAACCAACAAGAGAACAAGAATCATTCCCAGAAATGGCACCAGCCCTGCAACGATGATGATCGTATCGAATGAATGTGTGGCCAACCTCTGATTCGCGTCAGAAAAGTACCCGATAAATTTGAACGCTATGATGGTCCCGATCCCGGCTCCGGTTCCACTCAGACCACTCACGGAAGCGACAGAATCGCTCTTGAACAGATCGGATGGAAGCACATTGGCAACGGTGGAAAATGAGGCATAGCAAAATGTAGCCAGAGCAAAGAGTACCGTAATGGCAGCCAGATTCACGGTTAAGATTGTGGGGATGAGGAGCATCACGCCGGTTCCGCCAAAGACGACAATCGCCTTACGAGCCGCGCCCAGCGACCACCCGCGTTTGATGAGATATCCAGAAGCTAGCCCACCGAAGAAGTTGCCCAGGTCCGCGGCAATAAACGGAATCCACACGGCGATCAGCCCGGTCTTCAACGAAATCCCCTTGGCCACCAGATAGATGGGAAACCAGTCGGTGATAAAGAACCATACTGGATCGGTAAACGATTTTGCGATGATGGTTCCCCAGGTTTGGGGCAACTTCAGCAGATGACGCCAACGCAGGCCGCTGTTCCATGTCGTTGCCGTTAATTCCGCCGTCTCGGCCAGAATCATCTGACGCTCGGCTAAGCTGATTCTCGGGTGGTCTGCGGGAAGGTAATAGAAACGGCGCCAAACCAGCAGCCACAGAAAACCCAGCATCCCCGGCAGCAGAAACGCAGGCCGCCATCCCCAGCGAAAGTAAACCCAAAAGACCAGGAACGGAGCGATCGCTCCCCCGATCGACGAACCACTATCGAACAGCGCAGTCGCCGTCCCCCGCTCGCTCTTGGGAAACCATTCTGACACCGCTTTGGTCGCGCCCGGCCAGTTCGCCGATTCGCCTGCCCCAAGGAGAAATCGAAACGCCGCAAAACTGTAGAGACCGGTAGCCAATGAGGTGCCAATGGAAACGATGGAGTACCACAACACCGAGGTGGTCAGGCCGCGTTTCGTGCCGATACGATCGATCAGCCTTCCGCAGACAGTCTGACCGATCGAATAAGACACGCGAAATCCAATCAGCAGATTGGCATAATCGGTATTTCTCCAATGAAAGTCATGTTTCAGGTAAGGAGCGAGCAGCGAAAGTGTTTGCCGATCGATATAGTTGATGACCGTGGAAGCGAACAGTAAACCGCCAATCCACCAACGTAGATTGCGTATTGGCCTTGCATTGCGTACACCGTTTTGTGATGCCGCCATCCATGACCCCCCGCTCCCATTATTAGGAGCGGCCGCAACGCGTCTCCTTGAAATGACAGTATGCTAACGCCCTCAGAAATGCAGTTTAAGGAGTGTAATCGATTGCAACCGATATTCGTATAAAATTTGTAGTTGGTGCTGACCTAGGTAGGTTCGAGCCGTTGTAACCGTGGGCCACCATCCTGCACCGAGGCGTGAAGGGCGCAAAAGGCCGGCATGGCAATGCACATTGGATTCATTGGCGGTGGCAATATAACCGGGACTCATGCAAGAGCGGCGCGGGCGATCCCGGGCGTTGCCATCGCAGCATTCTACGGAACCAATGCAGAGAAGATTGCAGCCCTTTGCGGCGAGCATGGCGGCAAGCCCTATCAGGACTTCGAGGCTTTTTTGACCCATCGCCCGATGGATCTGGTGCTGATCGGAAGCCCATCGGGACTGCACGGGGCGCAGGGAATTGCGGCGGCGCGCCGCGGCCTGCACGTACTTACCGAGAAACCGATCGAAATCAATACCCAACATGCCGATGCTCTGATTGAGGCTGCGGACCGCGCCGGGGTGAAACTTGGAGTGATGTTTCAGGACCGGTTGAAACCGGGAATCTGCCGGCTTAGAGAATGGATTCGTGATGGCGTGATTGGCCGGCCCCTGCTGGTGGATGCGCGGGTGAAATGGTATCGGCCGCCGGAATACTACAGTGGGTCCCGTTGGCGCGGCACGTTCGCCCTCGACGGCGGGGGCGCTGTGATCAACCAGGCCGTTCACACGGTGGATCTGCTGCTGTGGCTGCTGGGCGACGTGGTTGGCGTGCAGTCACGGAAGACTACCGCGCTCCACCAGATGGAAGCCGAAGACACAGCGGTCGCGGTTCTGGAGTTTGCCAACGGTGTGCTTGGCACTTTCCAGGCGACGACCGCCGCGTATCCGGGATATCCGCGACGAATCGAGATCACGGGGACCGAGGGCACGGTAATACTTGAACATGATCGCATTCTGGCGGCGGACTTGCGCAGTGCCCCCGCCGATATCGGCGCAAGCATCGCTGCCGATGAGAACCAGAGTGCGTCCTCCGCCGTAGTCAGCGACTTTCGTGGGCACCAGGCACTGATTGAGGATTTTATGCTCGCGATTGAGCAGGACATCGATCCGGTCTGCAGCGGGCGCGAAGGGCGGCGAAGTATTGCGCTCATCGAGGCGCTTTATCAGGCGGCGCGCAATGGCGGTGCAGTGTCTGTGTCTCTAAAGTAGCTCTCCCAACGCCGGAGGGGAAAGGAACGCATGGTTAGGGATAGGAGAAACTCTACCCGGCTCATCGCCGGGTGGAAAAGTCATGATCACTGTGACGAGTAGCGGCGGACTTGTCGCCGCACGATTCAAGGGATGTAAACGATTACCGTTTTGCTGTCAATCTAGAATCTGTCGTTCACGCAGCGAAATCCTAACGTGCCGGCTCGATCGATGCTTGGCGCCATCCGCAGCTTCCCGTGCTGGTCGTTGCGATAGGCTGGCGGGAAATACCATTTCGAACCCTGCGCTTGATAGTAGCTTCCACCGCGCAAGAAACGGCGCTTCGCGTGTGGACGACCCGGAAGCTAAGGTGAGTGACTTGGCGATTTCGCGTCAATCCAGAAGCATTCCCGCGACATCGGCGTTTATGAGGACTCAACTCATCTTGTCGCTTGCCAAAAGCAGATAGCGCTCTATTACGGTCGTCGCTCTTTCACGACCTGTGCCGTATCGGCTCTTCTTCGTCAGGTGAGCGTCGGCGAGGGAGTCCCTTTGCCGAGGCCTCGGATCCAGGTGGTTCACGGAACGGTTCCACAGAAATGCGCTCGTAACGCACTTCCAGCACCGTCAGGTATTCTGTCCCGCCCGGCGCTTCGAGAACTACGCTGTCACCCGCTGCCGACTTCATCAACGCGCGCCCCAGAGGTGACACCCAACTGATGTGGTTGCGGTTGAG
>Ga0182015_10000525_pt1 | contig 54801 bp, 50 predicted proteins | sample 712P3MmetaG_FD_120478 | JGI IMG/M metagenome (GOLD analysis project Ga0182015, IMG submission 120478) | Permafrost microbial communities from Stordalen Mire, Sweden - 712P3M metaG | ecosystem: Environmental > Terrestrial > Soil > Wetlands > Permafrost | place: Sweden: Stordalen | collected...
AACTCGTCGATCAGGAGGTCGCCCCTTGACAGCCGCGTAAGCTCAGATCAGGCTCTCCACGCCGCTCGTCCCCTGGGGAATTTCGGTGATCGAGAGTGGGGAATTTCGGTGATCCGCAGCACCAGTGCCGGACGGGCAAAGGTTGGAAGTGACGCAAGCGCTTTCCGGTGGGCCTCTTCGTTGCTCTTCGCATAGATGTCCAGGGTGGTCGTGACCTTGCTATGGCCAAGCATTTCCGAGACCGATACAACGTCAACCCCGTTTAGAATTAAGTAGGAGCCGAATGCATGGCGCAACAGGTGGAGGTGAACGTCGCCGACGCCAGCCTTCTTGGCGATGAACCGGAAGCGCTCGGTCATCTTGTCGGGATCGAGGGGACTCCTGCCATCACCGTCACCGAGCACATAGCCATCCGTCACGGCCGTTCCCCAAGCCTCCTGCCGTGCCTGCTGTGCCCGAAGTTCCTCAATCAGGTCGGCCCAAAGTAGAGGGATCCGTCGTCGGGACTTCTCGGTTTTTGTTGACTTCTCTGCCCAGCCGTCCGTCGTCTGCCCATAAGCCTTCGTAATGCTGATCGTTGGGTGCTCGCTGTTGAGATCTAGGTCAGACCACTGGAGCGCACACAGCTCACCACGACGGGCACCTGTGCCGAAGGCCAGCATGAGCGATAGCCGTCGGGACTGGATACGGCCCTTGGCATCCCACTCACTGGCAACTTCGAGCATGTGCCCAATCTCGGCAACCGACGGAATGCGTTGTGAAGTTTCGACAAGACGAGGCACAAAGGCGTCGAGTGCCACGTTCACTGGAAGCCGTCCAGGGTAACGCTTTCGACCGAAGTTGAGCACGGCCCGGATGATGGCGTGGTAGTGGCGGACCGTCCGGGTGGATACTTCCTTGGCCCACTGAGCGTAGGCCTCGGACAGCTCGACGGCTGTCAGTGCCACCACCGGGCGACCGGCGAATCGAGAGAGGCGGCCTTCGATCTTCTTCCGGTCTTCAAGGATCGCCTTAGGCGAGCCGTCGTTCGCTGCCCGAGACTCCAACCACTCGGAGCACAACTGTCCAAACGTGAGCGTCGCCACCCTGTCCTCGACTACCGCCGCCGTGCGAGCGGAGGAAAGGTCGGGGATCATGACCCGGGCGACGTAGTTCCGAGCCTCCGCCTCGCTCCGAGCTGAAATGACTCGCCCGACTGGTTTGCGAGTCTCCGGGTCGTACACCTGAACCCGCCACTTCCCCGGCTGAACAACCCCGCTCACCTTGTACGGCTTGATCGAGCCGCTACCCCTTGCCATCTGCACTTCCTCCCTCTTGGTGTTCAGTAGAACACGCAGAGGATCTTAGCACATGCTAAGTACGGATAGACATCGATGTGAGGTTTGGGCACTTCAGAGCCTTGAGTCGTGCAGCTTTCGAGACCGCCCGATTCGGCCACTCTCGCATCCCTCCCGCAGGCCAGAAACTTGAGGCAAAGCTTCGAACAAGTTCCCTCAGCTAGCTGAGGGTTCGACTTCTTCACAGTGCTGTGTCTCTGACGCTGGTGGCCCTGAGCTTACCCGTTGTGGAGTCACGCGGTCCTCATCCGGCCAGACTCTGCGGTGGGCGCCGGCGCCGTGGCGCCCTCGATTGGTTACCAGCCGGCTACGTTGTCGAGCCACCACTGAGCGATGTCCAAGCGCCGCATAAAAGTTACATCGCTCCGGCCGAGGACGTACTCGACGAAACGCCGGACCGCCGCGGTGCGGCTCGGCTGACCACTCCAGCGGGCATGGAGGGCGACCGTCAGCATTCTCGGCGCCGCGCCATGGTCGACGTCCTCGCAGAGATACTCGACCGCAGCCTCGAGCGTCTCGGCGAAATGGCGGGAGGTCGAGAATGTCGGCGCGATGAAGTACCGCTCATCGTTGTAGACGTGCGAATAGGGCACGATGAGCATCTGCTTGCGTCCGACGTCGCGAAGGTAGGGGATCTCGTCGTTGGCGGGATCGGAGCTGTAGAGAAAGTCGTGCGCGGCCAAGAGGTCGAGGGTGTTCGCGCTCGGCATCGTGCGGACGTTCCAGCCGAGCGGGCGCTCGCCGAGTACCCGCTCGAACGTCTGCAGGGCGAGCTGCAGGTCGGCTTCCTCGGCCTCGCGGTCCGCCGCGTAATACTCCCGCCATCGCCAGCCGTGACCCATGACGTCGTGGCCTTGGTCTCGGATCCAGCTCGCGACCTCGATGTTGCGTTCGAGCGCCACCGCGCACGCGTTGACGGTCACCGGCACGCCATAGTGGTCGAAGAGGCGGGCGAGACGCCAGATGCCGACCCTGCTTCCGAACTCGAAGTGTGCGTCTCGGTGCCAAGATCTCGCGCTCCCTCGATAACCTCCGCGCCGTACTCGCCCCATCCGTCGTTGTGACTGTCGCCATCGAGCAACGAATACTCGGAGCCTTCCTCGTAATTCAGCACGAGGTTCACCACGAGCTTCTCGTCCTGGGGCCATCGAACCTGAGGCTCATGGCGACCATAGCCAATGAGGTCGCGCGGCGAGGCAACTGGCAGGAAGGTCATCGCGGACACTCTATCGAAGTGAACAATCAAGCCGCCGTAAACCCTCCGTCCACCGCGATCGACGCGCCTGTTATGTGCGCCGCTTCGTCAGATACGAGAAAGGCGATTGTCGATGCGACCTCTTCGGAGGTCGCGAATCGACCTTGTGGGATCAGCGCCGCCGCCTCGCGCCGTGTTGCCGCGGGGTCATCCTGCCGGTTCAGCCAGGCTGTCACTAACGGCGTCTCGGTCAATCCCGGAGCGACAGCGTTGACGCGAATCCCGAATGGCGCGAGCTCCACAGCAGCACCGCGGGTCAGGCTGAGCACGGCCCCTTTTGAAGCTCCATACACGACCATTGTCGGAACACCGGAAACGGCCAAGCGCGACGTGACGTTCACGATCGACCCGCCGCCGCGCGCCTTCATCGCATTTGCTGCATGCTGCAACATCAAGATGACACCGAATACGTTGACGGCAAAGACTCGCTGTACATCTTCGAATGGCGCAGCGAGCAGGTCACCGGTGTAGTCCATAGCCGCGTTGTTGACGACGGCGTCGAGGCGGCCACCCCAATCCAAGGCACATCTCACCGCATCAGCACTCGTCTTCGGTTCGCTCAGATCTCCTGCGACGCACCGGACTCTGTCCGGTCCCCAATTCTCGAGCGCGAGATCGGGCTCCCTAGTGCCTCTCGCCACGACGACGACTCGAGCGCCCTCGCGGAGAAAGAGCTCTGTCACGGCGGCGCCGATGCCGTAGCTGCCGCCCGTCACGATCATCGTGCGATCAGCGAACCGCTCGCTCATGAAAACTTCCCCTTTCAGAGTCCTCGATAACACAAGCAGGAAACTGCAAGCCCTCGATCCTATTGATAAGTTGGCAGCGTGCATTGCTGGGAGGTCCAATAAGATGACCGTAGTGGACGTGGTGAAGCGGCTCTATCAGGGCTTCGCCGCAGACGACGTGACGGCGGTGCTCGATACGCTCGACCCTGCGGTCGAATGGATCGAAGCGGAGGGGTACATCTACGGTGGCATCTACCGCGGGCGAGATGCTGTCGTCGAAGGCGTGCTCGCGCGGGATCGTCTGGAGTGGGACGGCTTCACAGCTGAGCCCGACCTGATCATCAGCGACGGCGACCAGGTCGTGACGCGCGGTTGGTATAGCGGGACCTACAAGGCGACCGACAGGGCCTTCAGGGCCCGGTTCGTGCACTGGTACACCGTCAGGGACGACAAGGTCGTCCGCTTCGAGCAGGTCGTCGACAGCGTCAAGGTCTTGGATGCGCTCTAGTCGGCGAGGGGCGCTGATCGCGGCCGCCCGTAGTGCTCACGATGCTCCCGCGCCTGCGGCGAAGCGGTCGAGCTCCTCGAGGAATCCCTCCTTCGTCGAAGTCGGTAGCCATGAGACTTCGAACGCATTGCGCTCCAGCTGCACGAGCTGCGCCTGAGTCAAGTCTTCCGCCTGCTGCGCGGCGAGAAGGTTGTCCGAAACGTATGCTCGGAAATAGGCGGGATCATCTGAGTTGACGGTTACTTTGAGCCCGGCGTCGAGCATCCGCTTGAGCTCATGGGCCTTCAGGTCCCCGGTGACATACCGGTTCGAGATGGGGCACACCGTCATCCCGAGCCCGCGCTTGACGACCTCGGCGACGAGATCGTCGTCTTCGAGGATGTTGACGCCGTGGTCGATTCGGTCGACGCCGATGGCCTCCACGCAGTCGCGGATGTGGGCGCTTGCATCCTGCTGGTCGACGTCGCAGTGCATGGTCAAGCGATAGCCCTCGGCGCGGGCACGACGGAACACCTCGGTGAATTTGGCGGGCGGGTTTCCCTGCTCATCGGAATCGAGGCCGATCGCGATGATCCAGTCGCGATAAGGGAGGGACTCGAGCAGCGTGGCCATCGCGTACTCGGGCGAGTGATCACGCAGAATGCACATGATGAGCTGGGCACGAACCCCGAGGAGACGGTGCGCGTCCAGTACGGCGCTTCGGAGCCCACTCAGAATCGTGGAGAACTCCACACCTCGAGAAGTATGCGCCTGAGGATCGAAGAAGATCTCTGCATAACGTACGTTCTCCGCCTGTGCTCGCCGGAGGTATGCGTAGGCAAGGTCGTAGAAATCCTGGGAAGTTTGTAACACCGCCAGTGCGTCGTAATACCCGACAAGAAACGACGTGAGGTCGTGAAAGTGATATGCCGCCCGAATGGCTTCGGCGTCTGCATACGGAAGCTCGATCCCATTGCGTTTGGCGAGCTCGAACCGAAGCTCTGGTTCGAACGTCCCTTCGATATGGACATGCAGCTCTGCCTTCGGCAGCTGCTGAATGAAGTCAGGCGGAAGTGACACCCATTTCCTTCCCATAGCAGACGGGAGCCTACGACTGCTTATCACTGTCGAATCAACGAGCTCCAGCTCAACCGGATGCTAGCCGTTGCCAGTGCGAGACCGACCCAGCCACCGTGTTGGCCGTCACTCCGGTGGTGGGCGCTCGGGCCATTTGGGGCTCGTTGGTGACTGCTCCGCAGAGGGATCTGCCTCTTGACCTCTGTCTCAGATACTAGGATACTAGTATCTGAGGAGCAAGGAGCGCTGCTTGACCGGCACGATGCAGGTGTTTGAAATCGCCAGCGGCCGTGACACCACGGCGAGCCGGCAGGCCTACCGAGCCCTCCGGCTGGCGATTCAACGCGGAGACCTCGCGCTCGGCGAGCTGTACTCCATCGGCCAGATCGCAGAGCATCTCAACATCTCCCGCACCCCCGTCCGGGAGGCCGTTTGCCAGTTGGAAGCCGAATCGCTGGTGGAGATCCTGCCCCAACGCGGCTTTCGGCTAAGGGCCGTGTCAGCCGCAGAGATCGAGGAGTTCCTCGCGCTGCGGGAGATGTTGGAGTCCTACGTCGTCCGCACCTTGATTGCCCGAAATGATCCCTCCCTCGTGCGCCCGTTGACCGTCATGATCGACCGGCAGGAGGAGTACATCGACGACGACGAGGAGTTCATCTACCTCGCCGAAGAGCTGCACCTGACGATGGCCGAGTGTGCCGGATTGCCTCGGGTGGCATGGATTCTCAACAGCCTGCGGGGCCAGCTCTGGCTCCTCGGTCGGCAGTCGATCCTGCAGCCGAACCGGCGGCTAGCCGCAATCGCAGAGCATCGAGCCATCGTCGACCTCATCGCACAGGGGGACGAGTCCGGCGCTGCCGCTGCAATGCGCCAGCACCTCACCAACACCGCCCTTACCTACCGTGAGCAGGGAACGCGCGCTGACCTCTTGCGCTATGCGGCAGACGGCGCAGCGAACTCCGACGGAGACGGCCGGCACTGAAGCTTCCGGTCGCTCAGCACCTCGAAAGGGACAGAAAAACAAGAGGGGGGAGTCAGAAGTGAGACAGAACCGCCGACATTCCATCGACGAGCCGGTTGCCGAGACCCCGAGAGAACCGGCAACGGGCCAGGCAACGGTCACCCGCAGAGAGGCCCTACGACGGCTCGGTGCCGGCGTGGCTCTCGCGGGGGTCGGGAGCCTGGCCGCCGCGTGCGGGAGCGGAACCGCCAAGCCGTCCGGCAGTGGCAAACCCCGCTCCCCCCGTCGCGGCGGCACGCTCACTGCCGCGCTGACGGGCGGGGCCAGCAGCGACTCGCTCACCCCGTTCAACCCGGAGAACCCCCTCGACACCGCGCGCTTCTACCAGCTCTACAACCAACTCATCGGCCTGGACGACAATGCGGTGCCGGCCCTCGAGCTGGCGACCGAGGTCAGCTCGAATCCTCAGGCGACTGAGTGGACGATCCGCCTTCGGGACGGAGTGACGTTCCACAACGGGAAGGACCTCGAGGCCGCGGATGTGCTGTACAGCCTGCAGCAGATTGTGAACCCCAAGTTCCCCCAGCCCGGTGCGTTGCTCATCGCGGCGCTGGATCTCGGAGGGGCGAAGATTCTCGACAAGCTGACCTTGCGGATTCCCACCCACACTCCCTTTGCCATCCTCCAGGAGGCGCTGGCGACAGGCCCGTTCTTCTTCATCGTGCCCGCCGACTTCAACCCCCACCAGCCGGTCGGCACCGGACCATTCCGCTTCGAGTCGTTCACTCCCGGGGTCCAGAGCACGTTCACGAAGAACCCGGACTATTGGGAGGACGGCCTGCCCTATGTCGACAAGGTCGTCATCTCCGACTTCAGCGACGAGTCCGCCCAGGTGAATGCGCTCTCGGCCGGACAGGCCGACCTGATCCAGTATCTGTCGCCGGCCTCGATGAAAACCGTCACTTCTGAAGGCGGCAAGCTCTTGATCGCCGGCGGAGGTGGCTGGACCCCCTTCACGATGCGGGTCGATCAGGCTCCCTTCAGCGACGTGCGCGTCCGGCAGGCCATGCGCCTGCTGATCGACCGCAAGGAGATGTTGCGGGTGCTCTTCGAGGGATACGGGAGGATCGGGAACGACCTCTACTCCATCGAGGACCCGGATTACGACTCCCAGCTGCCACAGCGTGAGCAGGATCTGAGCGAGGCGCGCTCGCTGCTGCGGGCAGCCGGTCAGCAGAATCTCTCGGTGACGCTGGTGTCGTCGCCGATAGCCCCGGGGATGCAGGGCGCCGCCACCATTTTCAAGCAGCAGGCGATCGGCGCAGGGGTGACCGTCAACCTGAGGGAGACTCCGGTCACCGAGTTCTTCGGTCCCAACTATACGAAGTGGACGTTTGCACAGGACTGGTGGACCGGGTATCCGTACTTCACCCAGGTCGCGTCGGGCACCTTGCCAACGGCCCCGTACAACGAGACGCACTTCAACAATGCGAGGTTCTTCCAGCTGTATCACGCGGGCATCACCACGACTGATCTCGCAAAGCGGCGTGAGATCGCCTACGAGATGCAGACCATCGAGTACAACACGGGAGGGTATATCATCCCCTACTTCTATCCGGTGATTGACGGGTATGCGAAGAATGTCATGGGCACCCATACCGCCAAAACAGGTCAGTCGCTCGGCAATTACGACTTCAAGCGGATGTGGTTTTCCTGAGGGTGAGGTTGCCGGGCCTTACCTACCGAACCGGCGGCGACACGGCCGCGATTGTGCTGGAGAGAGGCTAGGGATGCTGGATCTGCTCATCCGCAACGGACTGACCGTCACCCCGGCTGGCGTGGGCTATCTGGACGTCGGGATCCGAGACGGGCGAATCGTGATGCTGGCGGATCACGACTCGGCACCGCCGGACCGGGCAGAGGAGGTCGACGCGACCGGGAAGATCGTGGTTCCGGGCGGGATCGACCCCCACGTCCACACCTCGTGGCTGATTCCCACGGCTGCGAAGGAAGGGCTCATGTGCTACCCGCCGGAACAGGTCAGCCTGGCGGCGATCTACGGTGGCACGACGATGATCCTCGACTTCGCCACGTGGGTGCCGGGCGACACACTGGAGCAGAGCCTGGCGAGAAAGGAGAGGGACTGGTCGGGCAAGAGCTATACGGACTACGCCTACCACTGCATCATGAAAGGCGAGATTCCCTTCGAGGTGATCGAGCAGATTCCCGAGGTCATCGCAGCCGGCTATCCGAGCTTCAAGGTGTTTATGACGAATACGACTCCGAGCCGGCCGCCCCAGAAGATCGGCTTGGGGGACATCTGGGCGATTCTGGAGCAGGTCGGCCGGCATGACGGCCTCCTCGCCGTTCACGCCGAGGATGACGACATCGTCATGTTTTCGTACCGGCGCTTGGCACACGAGGACAAGTGGTCCTTCGAGAACGTCCACTTGGCCCACAACAGCCTTTCCGAGGCGGTCTCCTTTCGAAGGCTCATCAACCTGCTCGAGCGCGTGGGAGGCCGCGCCTACTTCATGCACGTCAGCGCGGAGGAGGGGGTCAGGGCTGTCCGAGAGGCGCAGGCCGCCGGGCTGCCGGTGTATGCGGAGACGTTGCAGCACTATCTGTCCTTTACTTCGGACGACTACCGCCGGCCGAACGGTGCAGTGTTCCATACCTACCCCTCCCTCAAGTCCGCGGAGGACCAGGCTGCGCTTTGGGACGGACTGAAGCAGGGCACGATTCAAACGGTCGCCACCGACGAGATGTGTACCTCGTTGGAGGTCAAGCTTCGGGGTCGCACCGTGGATGACGTGACGGGCGGCCATGCCGGCGTGGAGGTCCGCATGGGGGTGATGTACACCGAGGCGGTCGTGAAACGAGGAATGAGCCTCGAGGAATTTGCTCGGATTACGTCGTCGAACGCGGCGAAGATCTTCGGGATGTATCCGCGAAAGGGGGCGATAGCGGTGGGCAGCGATGCCGACCTGGTGCTGCTCGAGACCGTGCCGCGTCGACTTACCGCGTCGGAGCTGCACGAGACCGACTACACGCCGTGGGAGGACTGGGAGGTGAGCGGGTGGCCGGCGACCACGATTCTCCGCGGCAAGGTGATGGTGCAGGACGGGAAGCTGCGCGGGACAAAGGGCGACGGTACGTGGATCGCAAGAAAGCTCGGGCCGGCAGGCGGCAATGACGTCGGCCGGGGGTAGAGCCGTCTACTGAGGTTCGTCACGGCGCGTGAGCCAGGTCTCGCGTGAAGCAGCGCGGGCTGCCGCGTCGCCGACTGAAAGAGGAGGAGACTCATGGCGCGCGACAGCAAGTACGACGTCCTGTTCGAGCCGGTCCAGATCGGTCCGAAGACGCTGAAGAATCGCTTCTACCAGGTTCCCCATTGCACGGGCTTCGGCGTGGCGAAGCCTTGGTCTCAGGCCCGCCATCGAAGTGTGAAGGCCGAAGGCGGCTGGGCGGCGGTCTGCACCGAGTTCTGCTCCATCAGCGAGCAGTCCGACGAGGCGCCGCTGTTCTCGGCCCGCCTTTGGGACGAGAGTGACGTGGCTGCTCTCAGCCTGATGTGCAACGAGGCCCATGATCACGGTGCTCTCGCCGGAGTGGAGCTCCACCACGGGGGCGCCCATTCCGTACGAAGGGATTCGCGTGCCCCGTCGGTTGGTCCATCCCAGCTGGCGGGGGATTTCACGATCCCTGCCCTCTCCGTGCCGAAGGCGATGGACCGCGACGACATCCAGCGGCTCCGAGAGGACTGGGTGAAGGCGGCCGAGCGGGCCGAGCGGGCCGGGTTCGACATCGTCTACGTCTACGGGGGGCACACCTACCTGCTCGGCCAGTTCCTGTCCCCTTACTACAACAAGCGCGTCGACGAGTACGGGGGATCGCTCGAGAATCGTGCACGCCTCTGGCTCGAGATACTCGACTCGGTCCGGGCCGCAGTCGGAGAGCACTGTGCGATCGCGGTTCGAGTGGCGGTCGACTCGTTGGGCGGGCCAGGCATCTCGGTCGACGAGGCGCTGAGCTTCGTGAGGATGGCGGACGAGTTCGTGGATCTGTGGGACGTTCACGTCGGAAGTGTCATCGAGTGGTCGAAGGATTCTGGCGCCTCGCGGTTCTTCCAAGAGGGATATCAGCTCGAGTGGACCCATCGCATCCGCGAAGCGACAGCGAAGCCGATCGTCGGGGTCGGCCGGTACGTCAGCCCCGACAAGATGGTGGAGATCGTGCGCAGCGGCGCCCTCGATCTCATCGGCGCCGCCCGACCGTCCATCGCCGATCCCTTCCTGCCGCGAAAGATCGAGGAGGGGCGGCTCGACGACATTCGCGAGTGCATCGGGTGCAATGCCTGCACGGGCCGCTCCGCATGGGGCGGTCACCTCGGGTGCACCCAGAACGCCACGGCCGGGGAGGAGTTCCGCCGGGGTTGGCACCCGGAAAGGTATTCCAAGGCCCGCAACGCCGGCGAGGACGTCCTCATCGTCGGGGCGGGACCCGCGGGCTTGGAGTGCGCCGTCGTCCTCGGAAAGCGTGGAATGAGCAGGATCCATGTTGTCGAAGCTGGACCGGAGATCGGCGGCTGCATGCGGTGGATCCCGCGCCTGCCGGGTCTCGGTGAATGGGCTCGAGTCGTGAATTACCGGCAGATCCAGCTCACAAAGCTGAAGAACGTCGAGATCATCCTGGGCGCGACGCTGAGCGCGGAGCAGGTGCTCGAATACGGGGCCGACATCGTCGTGATCGCCACTGGATCGCAGTGGTCCCGAGACGGCCTGAACTGCGCCACCCGCGGGCCGCTCGAGGGGGCGGATGCCAGCGAGCCGACCTGCCTCACTCCCGAGCAGATCATGACCGAAGGAAAGCGGCCCCCCGGCAATCGCGTCATCGTGTACGACTGCGATGGGTACTTCGTGGGGCCGAGTATCGCTGAGCTCCTGGCCCTGGAAGGCTACGACGTCGACCTGGTCACCTGCCTCGAGCAGATCGCACCGCTCTGCTCGGAGACGCTGGAGGGTCCCCTGCTGCGGGATCGCCTGCACGAGATCGGCGTCCGGTTCCACCGCTCCACTCGGCTCCTGGGTTACGGGGCGGGCGCCGCGGTCGGTGAGGGCGAGTTCGGTGTGCCGGTAGAGCTCGAGGCGGAGGGCCTTGTCCTCGTGACCCAGCGAGTGTCGGTGGATCGGCTCTTCGACGAGGTCTCCGCGGCCCTCTCGCAAGCGAACGAGCCCGGGGTCAGGCCGCTCTATCGCATCGGGGACTGCGTCACGCCCCGGCTTCTGGCGGACGCCATCTTCGACGGCCATCGGCTCGGCCGCGAGATCGACGCGGAAACGCCCGCCCGGCAGAAGAGCTACCTCCGGGAGGAGGCGCGTCTCGAAGCGGGTTCTGGGCCGATCAACTGGGTGTGAAGCGGTCCCGGTCAGCCCGGGAGTTCGCGACGGTTCGCGAAGAAGTCCCGTAGCAACGCTCCGGCGGCATCGGCGCCGAGCCCGGGGACGACTTCGACCTCGTGGTTGAGTCGGGGGTCGGCACACAGGTTGTACAAGGACCCGCAGGCGCCGGCCTTCGGGTCGGAGGCGCCGAAGACGAGCCGGTCGAGCCGGGCGAGCACGGCAGCTCCTGCGCACATCGGGCAGGGCTCGAGCGTGACCACGAGCGTGGCCCCGCCGAGCCGCCAGTCGCCGAGCACCTCGGCGGCGTCTCTCAGAGCGAGGATCTCGGCATGAGCCGTCGGGTCGTTGCGCCGCTCACGTTCGTTGTGGCGTCGGGCGATGACCAGGCCTTCGACGAGGACGACCGCGCCGACCGGAACGTCGTCGTGCTCGAGGGCGGCCGCGGCCTCGGCGAGCGCGATGGCCATGGCCTCGGCGTCAGTCACGCCGGGAGCGTAGAGCCGAGCGACGAGTCGCGTGCGGGCGAGGGGCTGACAGGAAGCACGAGCGTGCGGGTGAGCGACACCGTCTCGAGGAGGCGCCGATCGTGGGTGACGAGCAGCAGAGTGCCCTCCCAGCTGCTGAGTGCCGATTCGAGCTGCTCGATCGCAGGAAGGTCGAGATGGTTCGTCGGCTCGTCGAGCACGAGGCAGTTGGTGCCCCTTCCCATGAGCAGCGCCAGCTCGGCTCGCGTCCGCTCGCCCGGTGACAGGGTCCCGAACTCCCGCACCACCTCGGCGGCGCCCAACCCGAACTTGGCGAGCAGCGAGCGCGCGTCGCCGGTCTGGAGCCCGGTCGCGCGGAGAAAGCTCGCCACGAGCGGTTCGGACGAGGCAAAGCGCTGCCTGGCCTGGCCGAGCTCGCCGAAGACGACGCCCGGACCGATCCATCGCCTGCCGCTGTCGAGCTGAACCGTCCCGAGGATCACCCCGAGCAGCGTCGTCTTGCCGGCCCCGTTGGGACCGAGGATCCCGAGCCGGTCTCCCCACGCAAGCTCGAGATCGATCGGCCCGAGGCGCCAGCTTCCACGGACCGCGACGGCGCTCTCGAGCCGCGTCACGACGTCGCCGCTGCGGGGCGCCGAGGCGATCTCGAGATGGAGCGTCCACGGTTCGAACGGCTTGTCGACCGGCGCGAGGCGCTCGAGGGCACGCTCGGTCGATCGGACCTTGGAGGCCTGCTTCTCGGTGCGATTGATCCGGAAGTCCCGTTGCGCCTTGTCGTTATCCCTCGGGTTCTTGACCGCCTTTGCGACTCCCGTCACGGCCCACTGCCGCTGTTGGCGTTCCCGAGCGAGGAGCCGGTCGCGCTCGGTTGCATAGGCGAGGTGTGCCTCCTCGGCATGGCGTTGCGCCGTCGCCCGAGCGTCGAGGTAAGCCTGCCAGCCGCCTCGAAACAGGCTCACACGGTGCGAACCCGCCTCGATCTCGGCGATCGAGGTGACGATGCGCTCGAGGAAGGCTCGGTCGTGCGACACGACGACCAACCCGCCGCTCCGGCCGTCCAGGAATGCCTCGAGCCGGTCGAGTCCGTCGAAGTCGAGGTCGTTGGTGGGTTCGTCCAGCAGCACGATGTCGAATCGGGACAACAGCAACGCGGCCAACGCCGCCCGGGCCGCCTGGCCACCGGAGAGCTGCGACATCGCGAGCTCGAGCAATGCCGGTGAGAGACTCAATTCGCCACAGACGGCACTGGAGCGCGCCTCGAGGTCCGGTCCGCCGAGCGAGAGGTACCGCTCGAGCGCTGCCTCGTAGTCTTCGTCGGCGCCCTCGGCGCCGCCAGCCAATGCCGCCGCGGCCCGCCCGAAGGCAGCCTCGGCGTCGGCGACGCCGGTTCGCCTCGCGAGGTAGCCGGCGAGCGTCTCGGACGCGACGACCTCGCGCTCCTGCGCCCGGTAGCCCACGGTCGCAGTCGGCGGGACGAGCGTCACACGCCCGCCGTCGGGTTCGTCGAGCCCAGCGAGAATCCGCAGCAGCGTCGTCTTGCCGACGCCGTTCGGTCCGAGGATGCCGAGGCGCGTCTCCGGCCCGACGGACAGGTCCACCCCTTCCAGGACCGGTTGGGCACCGTGCTGCTTCGCGACCGCTTGGGCGACGAGGGTCGCGGCGGCGCGGCTCGAGAACGAGGTGCGTGCGTCAGAGTTGCTGCGGTCGTTGCGGGCGTTCGGCATTTCAATCCCCAGCAGATCGTCGGATGGAGGTCGGGCGTCGAGGCGGGGATCAGATGCGCACGGGGAAAGGCTACCGGGCGAGCGTGGCACTCAGTCGCGCTCGCTCACCTAGACTTGCGCTTCGGCGCCTTGACCTGCGCTTACAGTTCCAGCTCGGCAACCGATCGCCGAGAAGCCGCCGGGGTGCCTGCGGAGCACACCAAAGTTCGGCAATGCTTTCGGTGTGGCGCTCGATCCATCCTCTCCTCGCCGCGTCACCCCTTCGGCTGCGCACGGCTCGACGGGCCGGCGCCCGAACGCACGCGCCGGTGCCCGGTCCGATCGCCACTCCGCTGCGGGGCCCGTTTCTGACTCGTCGTCGACCGGCTCGAGCCGGTCTCGCGGTGCGGCGAGCGTTGCGCCCCGCGGGCCTTCGCGGCGGGCCGAGGGCAACGGCGGCCGGCGCCCGGGCATCCACCTGCCGTCATGGCGCGCGCACCGGAAGTACGTCCGAACGCGCCGCCGGCGTCGCAGGCAACTTCGCAGCCAGCGCCCGACATTCGCCGGACGCCACTCGATCGCCCTCGGATCCCTCGTCGTCCTCGTGTTGCTGATGCCCATCTGGGTGTCGCTCGGCAGCGCCCTTAGCAACCCGTCGCTAGGCAGCAATGCGTCAGCCCGGCTAGCGGAGTGGTCTCGAGATCACGGCGCCGGCGGCATGGTCACCTGGATCGAGAATCTCTACTACTCGCACCACGCCCCGCCGATCGGCGGCAGGCCCTCCAACAATGCCATCCCCTCGCGCACCGGCGGCGGCCGCCCGCCCGCCACGGTCGTCAGCGATCGCGTGCGCCGGGGCGCCACGGCTGCGCCGGCTGCGCTCGTACCGTTCCCGCGCGACCCGCTTCCCGGCGAGGGCAAGTGGGTGGCGGCGGGGCGCCTCGTGGACGGAATGCCGGCCGTCTACACGACCTTCATGAGGCCGGACGCAGTTCACACGACCGTCGTCGACGGCGTTGCCTGGATCGATCCCAGGCTCGTGAGCGCGCGGCTGTATTCGGGGAGTTACGTCCCGGGCGGCGGGCCGTACAAATACAACACGCCGCTGCCGGTCAGCGCCGAGGCGAGCCTCGTGGCGGCTTTCAACGGCGGCTTCCGCCTCAACGACTCCCAGGGCGGCTATTTCACCCAGGGGGACATGGTCCGCCCGCTCGTTGCCGGGGCGGCGTCGTTCGTCATCTACCAGAACGGGACGGCGACCGTCGGCGCCTGGGGCAGCGAGGTGAACATGGGACCGAGCGTGGTCGCCGTCCGCCAGAACCTGAGCCTTCTCGTCGACTCCGGCCGGCCGGCGCCGGGGCTGGCGACGAACGAGAAGTCCCAGTGGGGCACCGTGCTCGGCAACTCGGTCTATGTCTCCCGCTCCGGAGTGGGCGTCACGAGAGACGGCGCCCTCGTCTACGTCGGGGGTCCCGACCTCGACGCCGTCGACCTTGCCCGCCTCCTCGTGCGTGCCGGCGCGGTGCGGGCCATGGAGCTCGACATCAACTCCCAGTGGGTGAACTTCGCCACGTTCGATCCCGCCTCAAGGAAGGGCCTCGCGACGCTCGGCAGCGCCCGGGACCTGTTGCCGTCGAGCGACATGGCGGGCGCCTACCGCTACTTCGTGAGCTACTGGGAACGGGACTTCTTCACGATGTCGACCCGCCCGAGGCCGCTCGGCGCCGCGAGCTGATCAGGGCTCAGCCCGGGAGCCGCCGCCAGAGCGAGCGGGGCGCCAACCTGAGGATGCCGAAAAGGTAGCGCAGCCACGCCGGCACCCACACGACCGACGCGCCACTTTCGAGGCCGCGGAGAACCGCGTCCGCCACGTCCGAGGCGTCGACGGCGAATGGCGGCACCTTGCGACCCGCGGTCATCTTCGTCCGCACAAAACCAGGCCGTACCACCATCACCTCCACCCCACTCCCGGCGAGCGCGTCCCCGAGACCGAGCGCGAATCCGTCGAGCCCCGCCTTGGTCGCCCCGTAGACGAAGTTGGCGGCGCGGACGCGGTAGCCGGCGACCGAGGAGAGCACGACGATCCGGCCGTCTCCCTGGGCGCACAGCACCCGGGCGAAAGCGGTCATCGCCGCGGCCGGCCCGGTGAAGTTCGTCGTCGCGAGCCGAGCGACGGAGGGTGCGTCGAGCTCGGTCAACTCGCCGGTGCCGAGCTCGCCGGCGGCGATGAGGACGAGGTCGATGTGGCCCACTCGGCGGGCGGCCTCGTCGGCGAAGGCCTCGATGCCGGCGATCTCGGTCACGTCGAGCCGCTCGGTCTCGACCCTGGCGACCGAGAGCCCCCGGAGCTCCTCGGCGGCGGCCTGGAGGCTCTCGTTGCTCCTGCCGGCGAGGAGCACCGACCTCAGCCTTCGGCCGGAGAGGACACGCAGGATCGCCCGCGACAGATCGGCGCCGCCGCCGACCACCACGACTGTCTGCGGCATGCCGGTGACGTCGTTCATCGTCCGCGGCCTCGCTCTGGCGGCCGGGTGCGATGGCGCCGCGGCCCGGCGAGTTGCAGGCGCCGGCCGAGGTCGGACTCGAGCACGCCCTCGGGGTCGACGCTGCGCCGGATCTCGGCCCATTCGGCGATCCGCGGGTACATCGCGTGCAGGATCTCCGGTCTCACCCGGCCGTCCTTGGACAGGTAGACCCGGCCACCGGCACCGGCCACGATCTCGTCCAGCTCGTCGAGCACAAGGGCGAGCCCCACCGTTCCGAGTGGCAGGTCGAGCGCCAGCGTCCAACCGGCCGTCGGGAACGACAGGTGGCCCTGCCCGGCCGCTCCGAAGCGCTTCAATACCACGAGAAACGAAGCTGCGCGCGCCGAGCTCAACCTCTCCAGCACCGCTCGCACGACGTCCTCGGCCCCGAAGGGCACGACGAACTGGTACTGGGTGAACCCGTGCGGCCCGTAGAGGGCATTCCAGCGCCCGACGCCGTCGAGGGGATGGAAGAACGTGGAGATCCGCTGCAGCTCCGTGGTCGGGGTGCGCGGGGCGCGCCGGTACCAGGCCTCGTTGAACGCGGCGACGGTGAGGGGGTTCAGCAGTGACACCGGCGGGGTCACCGGTACCGACAGCGGCTGACGCGGGTTGAAGCCGAGCGGGTCGTCGCGCAGCTTTCCCGTGAGGTCCGAGCGGGCGGCGTGATCGCCCGTCGTGATCACCGAACGTCCCAAGTGGCGCCCCCGGGCGAGGCTGTCGACCCAGGCCACCGAGTACCGGTGATCGGCGTCCGCGGCGCTCATTCGTGCCATGCAGGCTTCGAGGTCCGCAGTCCGCTCGGTGCTCACGACCATCTGGGACGTCTCGATCGGCAGCAGCCGGATCGTTGCGTCGGTGACCACGCCGGTGAGGCCCATGCCCCCGGTGGTCGCCCAGAACAGCTCGGCATCCTTGTCCGGTCCGCACTGCAGCCGCCCCGTCGGTGTTGCGAGCTCCAGCCCCTCGAGATGGGCGCTGATCGTCCCGTCCCGATGGTGGTTCTTGCCGTGGATATCGCTCGCGATCGCCCCGCCGACGGTGACATATCTCGTGCCGGGAGTGACCGGGACGAACAAGCCCCGGGGGACGATCACCCGCAGCAGCGCGTCGATCGAGCAGCCGGCCTCCACTCGGACGCGGCCACCCAGCTCGTCGAGCTCGACGATGCGGTCGAGCGCGGTGCAGTCGAGGACCGTGCCGCCGGCGCACTGGGCGGCGTCGCCGTACGAACGACCCAGGCCGCGGGGCAGGTGGTGACCGGGCTCGCCCAGATAGGCCGAGACGTCCTCGACCCGCTGCGGGTCGACGACCCAGGCCGCCGACGGGCCCGCTCGCCCCCAGCCGACGAGAAGCTCGCCGTGCCGCGGGCCGGTCACGAGTAGATGCCGACCATCAAAAGGGCGATCCAGGCCAGGCCGAGCGCCTGCAGGGTCCGGTCCTTGAGCGCCAGCTCCTCGGGGGCGCCCCCGCGGCCCCGTTCGACGGCGAGCTCGACGGCGAGCACGGCAAGCACGAAGGGGATGATGGAGAGCTCGAACCAGACGAGGTGCCCTCCGCGGGCGTGGGGGAGGAGGTGGTTGTAGCGGTCGAACGCCCACAGGCAGTAGGCGGTGACCGCGACCGACGCCGCGAGCGTGCGAACGGTGCGGAGGAAGCCGGCGGGGTACTCGCCGAGGGCCGCCCGGTGGACCGCACGGTCGTCACCCAGCACCTCGTACTCGGAGCTCCGCTTGCCTCCGACGATGAACAACGCGCCGAACGAGGTGACGAGCAGGAACCAGGGCGAGAGCGGCACGTGGGTGGCGGCGCCACCCGCCACGGCCCTCAGCACGAAGCCCGAGCCGACGCACGCCATCTCGATGACGGGCATCCGCTTCAGGCCGCACGAGTACGCGAGGCTGATCACCACGTAGGCCCCCACGACGCCCGTGAGCACAGCGCCCGACAGAACGACGGCGCCGACGAGCGAGGCGGCGAGGAGGGATGCAGCAGCGACGAGCGCCACCCGAGACGAAAGCTCGCCCGTGGCGATCGGCCGCCTCCGCTTGACCGGATGGAGCCGGTCCGCCTCGACGTCGAGGACGTCGTTGACGAGATAGGTCGCGGCCGAAGCCCCGACGAAGATCGCGAACGCCGCGGCGCAGCGCCCGAACACGGCGAGGTGGAAGATCACGCCGGCCGCAGCCGGCGCACCGAAGACGAGCAGGTTCTTCACCCACTGGCGCGGGCGCGTCGCGTGCAACAGCGACACGAGGACGGGACGCTCTTTGCGGGCCGGCTGGCGAGGCGCGGGATCGTCGAGGGCGGCCGGCCACGGCATTTGCTCAACTGGTCGCGTCGTCGAGCGGCGTTGCGGGACGCGCATGTGAACCATCGTAGGAGGCCGCGGCGGCTTCGAGGCAATCAGCTGACCGGTAAGGCCGCTTCGAAACGGGAACCGGGAGCCTCCGACGGGGCGAGGCCGCGAGCGGGGAGATCGGTGGCACGATCGCGGGACATGGACCGTCGTCGCCGTCAGGGCTCGAGGGGCAGCCCTCGAGCCGCGGGTCGGGCGGCGTCGCGGCGCCGCAAGGCTTCTGGTGCGTGGGCGTGGGGGGCGGGCGGTGTCGTGCTGATCCTCGTCGCGACCCTCGTCGCCCTCGGCGTAGCGGGCGGCTCCCGGCCGCCGATCGCGACGGGACCCGGGGCCGGCGTGACGAGCGGTGACCGTCCGCTGCCCGCGCCCGCGTCCGTGGTGGCGGCGATCAGCCGGGTGCTCCGATCGCCTGCGGACCTGGTCGGGGCCAACAGCGAGCAGTCGGTCTTCACGGTGACCAGGAGCCAGCCGACCCTGGCGGTCGGCGGCAAGCTTCGCCTGGTTTATGTCGGCGCCGAGTACTGCCCGTGGTGCGCGCTGATGCGGTGGCCGCTCGTGATGGCGCTGAGCCGGTTCGGAACGTTCTCGGGGCTCAAGGTGACCTCCTCGGCGGCGAGCGACGGCGACATCCCCACACTCAGCTTCCTCGGGGCGCACTTCACGAGCAGGTATCTGGTGTTCACGTCATATGAGGCCGCGGACCGCAACGGAGCCCCCTTGCAAGCCGTCCCGGCCGAGGTGTCCAGGCTCTATGCGCGTTACGACGGGACCGGGGACCGCCCGACGGCGTTCACCGGGGGCCCGTCGCCGGGGATCCCGTTTCTCGACGTCGGGAATCGGTTCGTCTCCTCCGGAGACCCGAGCGTGTTCGACAAGGCCTACGGCGTGATCGCACACGCCGATCCGGGCATGGTGGCCGAGGCGCTGGTGTCTCCCGGCTCGACGCTCGGGCGGGCGATGGATGCTCCAGCGTTTGTCGCCGAGGCGAACTTCATCACCGCGGCAATCTGCGCCTGCGATGCTCACGTGCCCCGGTCCGTCTCGCAGATGCCGGGCGTGCGGGCGGCAGCATCGGTACTGGCCTCCGCGGGACAGGTCGGGTAGACCCGCGGGGCGACGCCTAGCCTCGGCCTCGGCGATGACGACGTGGAGGTGACCATGAAGCGAGAGCCGTCGACCGTGTCCTACAGCCACGGAGAGTCGACCCACCCCCTTTTGGGCGAGACGATCGGCGCGAACCTGGCCCGTACCGTGGCGGCGTTCCCGGACGCCGAAGCGCTCGTCGAGTGCGAGACCGGCAGGCGGTGGAGCTATCGCCAGCTCGAGCGCGACGTCGACACGCTCGCCATGGGGCTGATCGGGCGCGGTATCGGCAAAGGCGACCGGGTGGGGATCTGGTCACCGAACAACGCGGCGTGGGTCCTCACCCAATACGCCGCAGCGAGGATGGGGGCCGTCCTCGTGAACGTCAACCCCGCCTACCGCCTCAACGAGCTCGGATACGTGCTGGGACAGTCCGGATGCAAGCTCGTCATCTCGGCGCCGTCGTTCAGGACGAGCGACTACACGGCGATGCTCGAACAGGCCCGCGGAGAGCTTCCCGGGCTCGAGGCGATCGTGTACCTCGGGTCGCCGGACTGGGAGGCGCTCGTGGGAACGGCCTCCGACGAGCTCGCGCGGGCGCTGCGCAGCCGGGAAGCCGAGCTCTCCTTCGACGACCCCATCAACATCCAGTACACCTCGGGCACGACCGGCTTTCCGAAGGGCGCGACGCTGTCGCACCACAACATATTGAACAACGGCTTCTGCGTCGGCGAGCGTTGCGACTACACCGAGCAGGACAGGGTCTGCATACCGGTGCCCTTCTACCACTGCTTCGGCATGGTTCTCGGCAACATCGGCGCCACCACGCACGGTGCCTGCATCGTCATTCCGGCTCCGGGCTTCGACCCTGCGCTCACGCTGCGGGCGGTCTCGCGGGAAGGTTGCACTTCGCTCTACGGCGTGCCGACGATGTTCATCGCCGAGCTCGCGCTCGAGGACTTCGCGACCTACGAGCTGTCGACGCTCCGCACCGGCATCATGGCGGGATCTCCATGTCCGGTAGAGGTGATGAAGCGAGTCGTCTCCGAGATGCACATGCCCGAGGTGACGATCTGTTACGGCATGACCGAGACCTCGCCCACCTCGACCCAGACCCGGACCGACGACGACCTCGACCGTCGCGTGACGACGATCGGACGGGCGCACCCGCATGTCGAGGTGAAGGTGGTCGACCCGGATACCGGCCTCTGCGTGCCGCGCGGCGCGCCGGGCGAGTTCTGCACCAGGGGCTACTCCGTGATGCTCGGCTACTGGGAGGAGCCGGAGAGGACCCGCGAGGCGATCGACGCCGCCCGCTGGCTGCACACCGGTGACCTTGCCACGATGGACGCCGAGGGCTACCTGAACATCGTCGGCCGCATCGCCGACCTCGTCATCCGGGGCGGGGAGAACATCTATCCGCGGGAGGTGGAGGAGTGCTTGCACGGCTACGGCGCCGTCGCCGACGTGCAGGTGGTCGGTGTGCCGGATGCCCGTTACGGCGAGGAGCTCTGCGCCTGGGTCCGGCTCAACGCCGGCGAGCAGGTGAGCGACGAGGATGTCCGGGCGTTCTGTCGCGAACGGCTCTCCCACTTCAAGGTTCCGCGCTACGTGTTGTTCGTCGACGAGTTCCCGATGACCGTCACCGGCAAGATCCAGAAGTACAAGATGCGTGAGGAGTCGATCCGGGTGCTGGGCCTCGAGTCCGCGAGCTCGAGGACCGCCTAAGTGCGCTATCCACGCGGAGATCTGCTGGCCGCGCTGCTGTGCCGGACCGAGGGGAGGCTCCGAGGTCGCGACCAGGAGATCGTCGCCGTCGCCGCCTGGTCGCTCGTCCACGGCCTCGCCGCCTTGCTCCTCGGCGGGAGGCTCTCGGATCGCATACGCGAACAGGACCCGAATCGGCTCGCTGCAGCCGTCTCGCAGCTCTTGGTCGACGGCGTGCTCGGCGATCGTGAGCTGGCGTAGGCAGCCGCGCCTCCTCGCATAGCAAGACGCCCGGCGCCTTGTCTCGCTACGCTCCCGGCGTGGGTTTCCGTGGCTGGCCGAGCGAGGCGATCGAGTTCTACGAAGGCTTGGAAGCCGACAACTCCAAGACGTACTGGAACGAGAACAAGCCGGTCTACGAGAGTGCCGTCCTCCGGCCGATGACCGAGCTGCTCGCCGAGCTGGCGCCGGAGTTCGGACCGGGCAAGGTGTTCCGTCCCTACCGCGACGTTCGGTTCAGCGCGGACAAGGCACCGTACAAGACCGCCATCGCGGCGAGCCTGGAGGCCGGCGGCTACCTGCAGCTGTCGGCGGAGGGCCTCGGTGTGGGAAGCGGCATGTGGATGATGGCCCCCGATCAGCTGGAGCGGTATCGCTACGCCGTGGCGGCCGAGCGCACCGGTCGGTCGCTCGAGGATCTGCTGACGGCGATCCGGGCGGCGGGGATCGAAGCCGGCGGCCATGACGCCCTCAAGACCGCGCCGAGGGGCTATCCGAAGGATCACCCGCGGATCGACCTGCTTCGTAACAAGGGCCTCGTCGGCTGGAAGCAGTGGCCGCCGGCTGCCTGGCTCGGGAAGCCCAACGCCAAGCTTCGGGTCGTCGAGTTCCTGCGGGCTTCGCGTCCGCTCAGCGACTGGCTTGAAGCCAACGTCGGGCCATCGACGCTCGAGCGACAAGGCCGGGACTAGTCGTGACCGTAGGCTGGCGAGGGTGAAAGGCGATCGAGTCGAGGTGCTCGTGGACATCGGTGGGGGTGTGCAGCGCTTCGATGTCCAGGCGACACGCGCCGGTCGGCGCGTCGAGGTCTCGAATTCGCGTGGCACGGTCGAGGTCATCGAGGTGACCCGATCAGGTCGCTCGGTTCGTTCGGCCCGCTTCATGGCGGCGAGAGTCATTGCCATCGTGGAGTACCCGGCGAGCGACGTCGGACCCGCCGGCGGCTGAGCGACAAGTCCGCTTTCGGCACACGGGGCGGAGATGGGCGACTGTGAAGCTCTGGAAGGAGAGCCATGACGATTGCCGTCGGTGACCGCATACCGGATGTCGAGATCTGGACGATGACGAGCGAAGGGCCGAAGTCGGTGCGGACCGGTGACGTTCTCGGGAGAGGCAAGGTCGTGCTCTTTGCAGTACCTGGTGCCTTCACGCCGACCTGCTCGGATTATCACCTCCCCGGGTTCGTGCGTCGAGCAGACGAGCTGAAGGCCAAAGGTGTCGACACCATCGCCTGTCTGTCGGTGAACGACGCGTTCGTGATGGGGGCATGGGGACGAGACCAGAACGTCGGCGACGCGGTGGTGATGCTGGGCGACGGCAACGGGGAGTTCACGCGCGAGCTCGGCCTCGAGATGGATGCGACCGGCTTCGGGCTCGGGTCACGGTCACAGCGGTACGCGGCGGTCATCGAGGACGGCGTCGTCACCTCCTTGCTCGTCGAGCCGGCACGTGGCCTGAACGTCAGCTCGGCCGAATCGGTGCTGGCCGCGCTGTAGTCGCCGGTCCTCGGTCGGCAGCCGGCGCCGCGGCCAGCGGTCGGTAGCCTTGGCGGCCAGCGGCCGAAGCCAGTGATATCGGGAGGTCCCATTGCTGCGGCACCCTGTGCAGAAGTCCCGCCTCGCCGCGGTCGTGACCCTTGCGGCTGCGGTCGCCCTGATTGCGACCGCCTCCGCCGGCGCCACGGCGGCGCCGGCGTCGTCCGGCAGGGCCGGCGCCCAGCCGCGGCGACGAGCTCCGGCGCACCCGGCCCCTGCCCCACTCGCCGCGTCGCTCGGCGACCTTTTGACCTACGACTACGGCAACACACGATCGGGGCGCGACACGGTCGACCCGCCGATCAAGAACCTGTCCTCGAAGGCGACGTGGGACGACGACTCGCTTTCCGGTGGGGTCTACGCGGAGCCGCTCGTCTACGACGGGACCGTCTACGTCGCTACGGAGAACGACGTCGTCTACGCCATCGGAGCCAAGAGCGGCAAGGTGCTCTGGCACCTCCGCCTCGGGAGGTCGGTGAGCAAGTCGGTGATCGACACCGCCCCGACGCTCGCCGGCGGCTGCGGAGACATCGATCCCCTCGGGATCACGGGCACGCCGGTCATCGACGCCGGCACCCATGTGATCTTCGTCGCCGAGGAGACCGAGCTCGCCGACCAGAGCGGCTGGCGAGGCATCCGCCACTGGCTCGTCGCCATCGGGCTCAGGAACCACCGGGTCCTGTGGCACCGCGATATCGACCCGGCGCACGCCAACAACCCCGACTACTACTACATCCCGGCCGAGCAGCAGCGGCCCGCGCTCACGCTCGCCAACGGACACGTCTACGTGGCCCTTGGCGGGCTCAACGGGGACTGTGGCCAATACCACGGCTATGTGATCGACCTCCCGGTCTCCGGCACCGGGCCGCTCACCAGCTACCAGGTCCCGACGCAGCGTGAGGGCGCCATTTGGGAAACGAACGGCGCCGTCGTGTCGCCACAAGGCGATCTGTACGTCGCGACCGGCAACGGGAGCTCGAACCAGATCTCCCACTTCGACGAGGGGAACTCGGTGATCGAGCTGTCGCCCAAGCTCCGCCGGCTCGGCGTCTGGGCACCGGCCAACTGGGTGCAGCTCAACGACGAGGACTGGGACCTCGGCTCGGCGGGGCCCATCAGCGTGCCGGGGACCTCGCTGCTCTTCGTGGCCGGCAAGCCGTCCACGGCGGGCGATTTCGGCTACCTCGTGCGAGAGGGGCACCTCGGCGGTGTCGGTCACGGGGCGTACACCGGCGCCGTCTGTCCGAGTGGCGGGGACTTCGGCGCGGATGCCTCCGACGTCATCGGCACCGGCAAGCGAGCCCGGATCTTCGTGTACGCGGCGTGCGGGAGCGGCACGGAAGCGGTGCAGGTGTCGACGTCGCCGAAGATGACGTTTCGCCGGGTCTGGGCACCAGAGTTCGGGAGCCCGAACGGGCCGCCGATCGTCGCGGGGGGTCTCGTGTGGGCCCTCGACTGGAACGGCGCTGAGTTGTACGGCATGAACCCGGTCACCGGCCAAGTCACGTTCCACAGGCCGACCGACCCGCTCGAGCACTTCGCGACGCCTGCCGTGGGCGACACGATGCTGATCGTGCCGACGGCCGAAGGCGTCGAGGCGTTCCGAACTGGCAGCTAGCGCGAGCGCTCAGGAAGTCAGTGTCACTGCGGCTTCTGGCGTCGCGACGCGGAAGCTGAAGCTCTCCTCCAGGTAGAGGTGGACGTTGTCGACGTCGTGATGGGCGTAACCCATGGACAGGTCCTCCCCGGACTCGAAGAGGAAATCCCCGCCGCGCAGGCTGAGCACCACCGCGCCGGCGACGCCCGGGGCCCAGACGATCGGACCTCCGAGGATCTGGCGCAGGTGGTCGAAGACGATCAGGCCACCGTGCTCGGTCGTCTCCACGACGCCCGTGTACCCCTCAGGGCCGAGCGCGAGACCATAGGGGCCGCTGACCCCGGCGTTGAGGAGCGTCTCCACCGCCGTGGCGACGTGGCCCGGATAGCCGGCGTAGTCGGTCCCGAGCGCAATGGGCGGATTGGTCCCGGCACCCGTGATCCCGACGATGCCCGCCTCGGCCCAGCCGTGGAACACCGCGACGTTCTCCGCCACCGCGATCCTGCGTGCCGCCGCGTCGAGGGCCGTTAGATCGGAGTCGGCAGCCCCCCGGTCGGCGTCGAGGAGCTCTTCTCGCGAGATCGAAAACGGCGCCCGCAGCTCGGCGAGCGGCAGGACGCGCCGTTGCCGCGCCTGCAGGTCTGGCGCCGGCGCCTTGATGTCTGCTACCCGCCCAAGGTTCGTCGCCGAGTACTGCCAGCCGTGAGGCCCGGAAAAGTCCACCAGCTTGCGGGCGGCGAGCGCCGGCACGAGTCGCTCGCGACTCTCGCCGTCGAGGCGCTCCCAACCGGCCTCGGTTATCGGGGCATGCGAACGCAGTAGATGGTTCACAGGGACTCTCCTCTCAAGCTGCCGATTCCGAACGATCCGCTCGACCCGGCAGCGCCGCCGGCCCCCTCGGCTGCGGCTTCGATCTCGACGACCGGCGCGGTCGTGAAAAGGTAGGTGCGCAGGTGGCGATCGAGAACCGGGTCGTGGCGGCGCAGCCACTCCAGCATCATCGCGGCGTGCTCCTTCTCCTCGTCACGGTTGTGCGCCAGGATCGAGGCCAACTCGCTGTCGTCGGTCGCCTCCGCCCTCTGGTCGTACCAGTCGACCGCTTCGAGCTCCTCCTGGATGGAGACGACCGCCCGGTGCCGGTCGATCACCGCCGGCGAAAGCCGGTCTTCGGGCTCGTGCAATCCGGCGCTCTGCGCCATTTGTCGGACCTCCTCGGAACAATCAGCGGGTTGGATCGAAAGGCTGCGACGAACTTCGGGCGGGGCCGGCGACCCTCCGGGCCTGCTTCATCTGACGATAGCTTCAGCTTCCGGGCCGCCGAACGTGAACCGGCCCGAGAGCATCGTGTTGCGGACGCCGATGGCGTGGATCTCCTGCGGCGGCACTTCGAAGGGATTCGCCGTCAGCGAGACGAGGTCTGCCCGCTTGCCGACCTCGATCGAACCGATCTCGTCCTCGAGGCGCAGCGCCCGGGCACCGTTGATCGTGTAGCAGCGCAGGACGCTCTCGAGCGGGAGGCGCTCGCCCTCGGGCGAACAGACGCGGTCGTCCGGCCTTCCCGGTCGCTGACGAGTCACCGCGGCTTCGATCTGGACCAGGGGCGCGATCTCGTCCACCTCGACGCCGGGCAGGTCCGCCCCGAAGGTGACGCGGGCGCCGCTGCGGAAGAGCGAGCCGTACGGCAGGTAGTCGCGCTGAAACCGCTCCGGACCGATCAGGCCGGGGTAGAAGTCGCAGAACTCGCCCCGATAGTCCGTTGCCCAGAGGGGGGTCCCGTTGGCGGTCACCCCGAGGCCGGCGAAGCGGGGGAGGTCGTCGGGATGGAGCAGCTCGAGGTGACAGACGGTGTTGCGGGCCTGCCTCGGGCCGGGTTCCGACTGCGCGGCCTCGATGGCATCGAGGGCGACTCTCACGGCGCGGTCGCCGCAACAGTGCAGATGGACGTCGAAGCCGGCACCGTTCGCCGCGCAGACGAGCTCGCGGACGCGGTCCGGGTCGATCAGGCACGCGCCGCGCTCGCCTGGTCGGTCCGAGTAGGGCTCGAGCAGCGCGGCGGTGTGGGTCGGTCCGACCCCGTCGACGAACACCTTGAGGGTCGTGACCGACAGAAGGGGCGAGCGGACCTGTGCTTGCAGTGTGCGCAGCCGCTCCACCGCCGCCTGCGGAGAGATGTTCGGATCGCGAACCGGATGAGAGCCCACGATCCGCACCGGAAGGCCCTGCTCGAGGTCATAGGCCATGAGCCGCCGATACAGCGCGTCGAGCCGCTCCGGGTAGAGCCCGAGCTTGAGGACTCCGGCGTCGAAGTAGGTCGTGATTCCCCAGCTCGGGGCGGGCCAGTAGCTGGCGTTCATCGCGACCACGTACGCCTCGTCGTCGAAGGCGCCGAGGGCGGCGGCGACAGGGGACCAGGCCTCCGGCTCGCAGCACGCCCCGGAGGGCGCCCCGTCCGGCTCGCGGGCGTAAAACGAGGTGGGCGGGTTCGGGTCGGGCGTCGCGGCGTCGATGCCGGCCCGACGAAGCGCCTCGCTGTTCGCCCAGCCGTCGTGGTTGTCATACGAGATCATCAGCGCCGGCCGGTCCGCGCTGTGAGCGTCGAGCCACTGACGCCGGGGAAGCCCGTCCTCCCCGAACGTGAACGGCGTCCAGCCGAATCCGCGTATCGCGCCCGATCCCGGGGACCCCGCAACGTGGGCGGCGACCGCGTCGAGCACGTCCGCCCTTCCGTGCAGCCCGTCGAGCGACAGCCCGACTTTCATGAGCGCACCCTCGATCAGGTGATCGTGCCCGTCGATGAAGCCCGGGAGGAGACAGCCTCCCTCGAGGTCGATCTCGAGGGTCGCCGCGTCGACGAAGGGCCCGGCATCGACCTCGGCTCCCACGTGGACGATGCGCTCGTCACGGACGACGACGCTCTCGGCCCAAGGCCGGAGCGGATCGACCGTATAGACGCTGCCGTTGCGGAAGAAGTGGCTGCTCATCGTGTGCGATCCGGTTCCCCCCTGCAACCGAGCCATGGCGGCGGTCACCTTCGGCTCGTCACAATAATCGCCCCCTGCCGCCTCCCCGCTATAGGGTTGCCCACGGGCCCCGCAGCGTGCAGAACCCGAGGTGAAGTGGAGGTGCGGCAACCGGGATGGAGACGCCTCGGAGCGTTGCGGACGGTGGCCATGCCGACCTGGACGGCGATGCCGATCTCGTCCTCGTGGGGGCCGAGGTCTGCACACTCGCCGTGGCGCGGCCCTGGGCGAGCGCGGTCGCGATCAGAGACGGGGTCATCGTCCGGGTCGGCTCGGACGAGGAGGTCCGAGATCTCATCGGCGCCCGCACCGAAGTCCTGCCGCTCGAGGGCTCGATGGTGCTACCGGGATTCCAGGATGCGCATTGCCACCCCGCCTCGGCAGGCCGCGACCGGCTGAGGATCGATCTCCGCGAGCATCAGGACCTCCCCTCCTACCGGTCGGCCATCGCCGGATACGCCCGCGCTCATCCGGACGAGCCGTTCCTCGTCGGAAGCGGGTGGTCACTGGACGTCTTCCCGTCCGGGACACCCTCGCGGCACGACCTCGACGACATCGTGCCGCGCCGCCCGGTCTTCCTGATGAACCGGGACGGTCACGGCGCCTGGGTGAACAGCGCTGCACTGGCGCTCGCCGGCATCACCGGCGGCACGCCCGATCCCTGGGACGGCCGGATCGAGAGGGATGTCGCGGGCGAGCCGACCGGAACCTTGCACGAGGGTGCCGCGACGAGATTTCGCGATCAGTTCATCGCGCCACCTTCGGACGCGGAGTGTGAAGCGGCCATTCTGGAGGCGCAACGTTACCTGCACTCCTTCGGGATCACGGCGCTCCAGGATGCTGCGGTCTCCGAGCAAACTCTCCGAAGCTACCGGTCACTGGCAGAGCGCGGGCAACTGCGGTTGAGCGTCGTCGCCTGTCTCTGGTGGGACCGGAATCAGGGGCTCGAGCAGGTCGAGAACCTGCTGGATCAACGCAAATGGGGGACGTTCGGCCCGATCGACGCCGGCACGGTGAAGATCATGGTCGACGGCATCCTCGAGAACTTCACGGGGGCGCTCGTCGAGCCCTACTGCAACGGCCACGGCGACGCGACCGAGAACAGCGGCCTGCTGTTCCTCGAGCACGACGAGCTGCTTGGCGCGGTGAGTCGCCTCGACGCCGCGGGTTTCCAGGTCCACATGCACGCCATCGGAGACCGCGCGGTCCGCGAGTCCCTCGACGCCTGCGAGGCGGCGCAGATCGCCAACGGCGTCCGCGACTCGCGTCATCACATCGCTCATGTCCAGGTGATCGCTCCGAGCGACGTGCCGCGCTTCGCGGCCCTGGGAGTGGTCGCAAATTGCCAAACATTCTGGGCGTGCACCTCACCGCAGGTGATGGAGCTGACGATCCCGTTTCTCGGCGATGAGCGGGCAGGTTGGCTGTACCGGTTCGGCGACCTCCACCGGGCGGAGGCAAAGCTTGCCTTCGGAAGCGACTGGGGCGTCTCCACCCCGAACCCGCTCCTCGAGCTCGAGGTCGCGGTCACGAGGATCAACCCCCTCCGTCGGGGCGACGACGTGCTCCTCCCGGATCAGCGTCTCGACCTCGCGACGGCCGTTGAGGCCTTCACCCTCGGCTCGGCGTACGTGAATCGGCGCGATGCCTGCTCGGGATCGCTCGCCGCGGGCAAGGTGGCGGACCTTGCCGTCTTGGACCGGAACCTGTTCGATCCCGCCGCGGGCCCGATCGGGGACGCACAGGTTGACCTGACCATCGTCGGCGGGCAGGTCGTGTTCGAACGCTCCTAGGCCAGATTCGGCCGGCGTTCCTCGGTGTCGAGCCAGGGCCGCGCTGCCTCGAATGCGGCCGCCGCGCGAAAGACGCTGACGTCGTCGTAGGTGCGGCCAACGATCTGCAGGCCGGTGGGCACGCCGTTGCGGGCGAACCCGCTCGGGACGCTCATGACGGGACAGCGGCTGCAGATATTGAAGGGGTAGGTCATCGTCACGTCCCAGGCATTCGACTGGCGGACGCCGTTGACGTCCGGTCCGTGACCGACGTAGTCGTCGGCCGCGTCGAAGGCTGGAATCGCCAGCGTGGGACACACGAGGAGCCGATAACGCCCGAGCAACTCGCCAAGGGCTTGGTAAGTGCGCGCCTCGATCTCGAGCCCCCGCAGGTAGCTCTCGCCCGAGAGCGGCCGTGACTCGTCGAAGAAGGCGAGCGCGTAGCTGGTCATCAGCTCCCGGTGCTGCTCGACCTCCGTCCGCATCACCTCGGCGAAGATGGACCCATAGTGGATCTGCGCCGCCTCGAAGAGCTCGGCCCGACGCCAGGGGAGCGCGACCTCCTCCACGATCGCGCCTGCCTCGCGCAGGGCGTCAGCCGCCGCCATCGTGTTCCTCACGACGTCGTCGTCGACCGGGAAGCCACCGAGGTCGATGGAGAGCGCGATCCTCCAGCCTCCGATGCCGGCAAAGCTGCTCGGCAGGCGGAGCTTCGGGCGGAGGGAGGCGCCGTCGCTCGGGTGGGGGCCGGCCATGACGTTCTCCAGCAACGCGCAGTCGGCAACCGTCCGGGCGAGTGGGCCCTCGTGGCAGTAATGATCGAGGTTGAACGGTGGCGACTCGGGCACGCGACCGTACGGGGGCTTGAACCCCACGACACCGCACGCAGAGGCGGGAATCCGAATCGAGCCGCCGATGTCCGAGCCCGTGGCGAGCGTGCTCGAGCCCGCCGCGAGCGAGGCGGCCGAGCCACCCGAGGAGCCGCCCGGGTTGAAGCGGAGGTTCCACGGATTGTGCGTCACACCCCAGAGTCTCGAATGAGTGAACGGCGCACAGGAGAATTCCGGCGCCGTCGAGCGGGCGTGGACGATGGCACCGGCGGCGATGACCCGGTCGGCCACGACCGCTGAGTACTTTGACACGTCGTGCTCGTAGATGAGCGAGCCCTGTGTGGTTCGCTGCCCGGCGACCGGGGTCTCCTCCTTGATCGCCAGCGGCAGGCCTTCAAGGGCACGCGGTCGTCCGGAGCCCCCTGCGTACCGCTCGGCTGCCAACTTGGCCTGCTCCAGAGCCTCGTCGAAATAGCGCACGCAGAGCGCGTTGACCTCCGGCTCGGTTGCCTCGGCGCGAGCGATCACGGCCGAGACGAGCTCGACGGGCGAAAGCGACCTGTTGTGGAACAGCCTCAGTGCTTCGGTCGCGGGCAGGTAGCACAGCTCGTCCACACGCACTCCCTAGGTCACTGAGTGGCCTTCTTGTACCAGAGGGTCCGGAAGTAGTAGTTGATCCACGGCGTCGCCGTCTTTTGGGGAACGGTGCCCTCGAGCAGAGCGCTCTGCCCGGCGATCACGGGGTTGAAGAGCGGGATGATGTAGCCGCCGTAGTTGAAGTCCATCAGCATCATCTCGTGGGCGATCTCGGCCTGCTTGGTCTTGTCCAGCGTACGAAGCGCCTGGGCGTACAACTTGAGGTATTGGGCGGAGTACGGGCTCTTGTTCCAATGCGTCTCGTCCCACGGAGCGGTTGGAACCATCGAGTAGGCAACCTGAGGGAGATACGGGTATCCGTCCCACCAGTCCTGGGAGAAGATCCACTTCAGGTAGTCCGCGAAGAAACCGTCATACGTCGCCTGGGTGATATTGATCGTCACTCCGGCAGCGGTGGCCTGCTCCTTGATGACCTGGGCCATTTCGACGGCGCCTGCGTGGATGGGAGCGGTGACGAGGGTAGTCGTGAGGTTCTCCTGCCCGGCCTTTTTCAGCAGGAACTTCGCCTGCTCGATGTCCTGGTGGCGCTGGGGGATCGAGGTGTCGTACTCGGGGTCGGAGATGCCGAAGATGTCGTTGCCGAGCAGCCCGTAGCCGCCGAAGGCCAACTCGCGCATCTGCGGTCGATCGACGAGGAGCCGCATTGCCTGCCGGACGCGCACGTCGTTGAACGGCGCGGCGTCAACCCGCATGGTGAAAGGCACCCAGCCGGGCCCGTTCCAGATGTTGACGACCTTTCCGCCCCTTCTGAGCGGCACGATGCTCGCCTGGGAGAGCTGGTCGGCACAGTCGATCTCCCCGCCCACGAGCGCGTTGTCCTGGGTGGTCTCGTCCGCGTAATCGGTGATGACGACGCTGTCGACGTACGGCTGACCACTTCGCCAGTAGTTGGGATTGCGGACGAAGGTGCTCTGCTGTCCGGCGTTGAACGACTCGAACTTGAACGCTCCGGTGCCGACCGGGTGCTTCGGGTCATAGCCGACGGGCACGATGCTCATTTCCCCCTCTCCCATGAGCAGCACGGGCAGGACGGAGTTCGGCGCGTGCATCGGGGCCTTCACGGTGTAGCGGTCCACCCTGCGCAGGTTCGGGACGTCCATCGTCACCAACGCCGATGCGCCGGAGAAGTTGTGCTTCACGATCCTCTGGAAGGTGTAGATCACGTCGTCGCTGGTGAGCTCCTTGCCGTTGTGGAACTCGATCCCCTGCCTCACGCGGATCGTCCATTCGCTGGCGTCGACATTCGGCGTGACCTCGCTGGCGAGACCGAGCTGCGGGATCGCGTCCGCACTGAACTCCAGCAGGCACTCGTACATCTGCGGAGCGCGGGCAAAGTCGAGGTTGTTCACGGCATTGTTGGCATCGAGGGTGTCGGAGGAGCCTCCGCCGGTGCTGCCGAGGCGGATCGTTCCCCCGCGCTGCGGCTTGGCGGAGGCGGCTGGCTGGCTCGTGGTCGTCGTCGTCGACGACGACGACGATGACGGCGAGGAGCCGCACGCCGCGAGCAACCCGCCCGCACCGAGCGCGACCGCGCCTCCCGTCGCCCCACGTAAGAAGTCTCGGCGCGAGTGTCGTTGAGAACCGAGTGCCGGCTCAGCGCCGTCTCCCCGGGCAAGCCGCTGCACGAGCTCCCTCGTGGAGGTCGACTGACGCGCCGGTCCCTTAGGCAGTTCACTGCTCATGATTCCTCCTCGGGTGAGAGCTGGCTCCGACCGACGTCCCGTCCCCGGCCATGCGTGGCCGCGCCGCTCGACGCGATCCACCTGGTGCTTCCCAGGCCGAGGTCGGACACTGATCCCCCTGACAGACAGGCTGGAGCGGGTAGCGGGCCGACCTCAACCGCACCGACAAAAGCTGGAGCCCGTTGCACCCGCAACCCGTTCCGGTGCAAGCACCGCTCGTGCGGGCGGGCCAATGGGCACCTGCTACCGCCATCCTCCCCAACGATCTATGTTGAGAGTACAGATCTAAGGGAAGACCTTCAAGTCACCTGAAGTAGCTGTGGTGATGATGAGCATCTCCCGGGGCGGTCCCGCACTGGTAGCCGCGGGCGCCGCGGCGGAACGGCGTGAGCCTTAAAGGCTCGGCGGCGTCATGGCCCAGAGCACCTGGGCCGGCTGTTGTGCCGACTCGGCTATCCGGTGCGGTGTCGAGCTCCGGTAGACGATCGAATCCCCGGCGCGCATCTCGAATCTCCTCTCCGCGAGATCGAGCGTGACCGACCCGGACAGGACCAGCATGAACTCCTCAGAATCCCCGTGGCTGTAGGGATCCAGTCCCGTTGAGCCCTTCGGCTCGAACTCCCACACGAAGACGTCGAGATGCCGATCGGCGTCGGGCGTGAGGTGCACTTTCGTACCCATCGACCCGAAGTGGAGAACCGGCCGGTCCTCGGGGCGGAGAACCCGGGGCTCGCCGGCACCGGAATCGTCGAACAGATCGCTGATCCCAAGCCCGAAGACCCCGGCGATCCGACGGAGGGTGGCCAGGCTGGGGTTGGACATCCCCCGCTCGATCTGGCTGAGGAAGCCCTCGGTGATTCCCGCATCGGCTGCCGTCGTGCGCAACGTCTTGCGCCTCGCGGTTCTGATGCGACGGAGACGAATTCCGACCTCGCGGTCGTGGTGAGACTCCCGCTCGTCCGAAGCTGTTATGCCTCCGGCTGACGTCCGTTCCTCGGAAAGCATCTCACACACCTCCGCAATAAGTTTGCTCCATCTTAAGTCATATTCACTCACAGCCACGAATCGAGTGGCTCGGCCGGCTGGGCGCGAGGTGGATGAGAGCGTTGTAGGTCACCAGGCCAATCGCAAGATGCATCGTCATGAGGACGGCGACGGCCTTGGCGGGTTGGCCCCGGTAGAGGATGTACAGGTCGGGGAGCCACAAGAAGAGCGTCACGAGGATGGCGAGCCGGAAGAACAACCACCGCGGCGCCGACGATACCCACGTCACGAAGGGCCACGCGGCGCAGGCGATGGCCACGCCGATGATCGTCAGCTTGCCGTAGTCGGAGGGGCGGAAGTGCCCGTAGTGCTGTGTGGAGGGAAAGAGGGTCGTCCCGATGGCGACGAGCAGTGCATCGGCACCGATCGATCCGGCCAAGGAGGCCGCGGTGGCGAGTGCCAGCCGCACCGCCGAGGGCTGTTGACGCGTCGTCGGGAAGTCAACCCTTGCGTAGGCGAAGACCTGTGCGATTCCGGCGGGTGGGCGCGACGGAACAGGCACGCGACCAACCTACGGGCTGGTGGCCCGGATCTCCGACGTCCGAAGGGATGATTCTCGCGCTCGTGACTCCGCCAAAGGTCGCTCGCTTCGGCGACCAGATCTGCTGCCCTCCGGGACCGGGAGCCGGAGCGGTACTCTCGCCACAAACAACCACGACGACTCCGGAGACCGATCCGATGCGCACGGTCGCGGAACCAGCCAATTCGCCACCCTCTCCCGTGCCACAGGCCGCTGACCGCCGCCGCCCGCTGTTCGAGAACCTGCGACGGATCGTGCATGCGCACGTGTTGGCGACCGACGCTCTCATGGCTCTCGCCCTGCTGGTGGTGTCGACGGCGTGGTTGGTCTGGTCTCGATCCGCCGATTGGGAGGACGGGCTCGTCCAACTGGCGGTCATCGCTCCGCTCGTCTGGCGTCGATCGCAGCCGACGGCTGTGTTCTGCGTCACCTCGGCGGTCGCTCTCGTCCAGTGGGTGCTCGGGTACCGCCTTGCCGGCGATGCGTCGCTGCTCGTCGCTCTCTACACGGTGGCGGTTCACGAGTCTCGCGCCCGGGCGTTCATGGCATCGGCGGTCATGGAGATCGGTGCAGTGATGGCAGCCACGCGCTGGCATCCGGCCGCGACCGTTCCTCGTTCGTTTCTCTTCCTCACAGCGACGGTCGTCGCTGCTCTTTTCGCCGGTCTCACCGTTCGCTCCGGCAGCGAGTACATGGGCTGGTTGGCAGAGCGGGCCGAGCGCCTCGAGATCGAGCGCGGTCAGCAAGCGTCGCTCGGCGCGGCGGCTGAGCGCGCCCGCATCGCCCGGGAGATGCACGACATCGTGGCTCACAGCCTTTCGGTGGTCGTCACCCTCGCCGACGCCGCCGCGGTTGTCGGTCAGTCAGATCCGGCGCGAGCGGCCGAAGCCATGCAACAGGTCTCCGTCGTGGGCCGGTTGGCTCTGACGGACATGCGAAGCCTCATCGGCGTGCTTCATGCCGACGCCGCCGACGCCGCGGACGCCGAGCTCGCCCCGGCCCCGACTCTCGATCGGCTCGACGATCTCTTCGACCACCTCCGGGCCACCGGGCTCGGCGTCACCGTCGAGCGGGCGGGGCACCCGTTTCCTCTCGGTGCGGCCGTCGAGCTCACGCTGTACCGAATTGTGCAGGAAGCCCTCACGAACACGCTGAAGCATGCCGGCGCCACGGAGGTGGCTGTCGTCCTCCGCTACGACAGCCCGCGCGTCGAGTTGGAGGTGACCGACGACGGGACGGGTTCGGCCGCTCACCCGGCCGGCGAGCAGCCCGGGCTCGGGGGCCACGGGATCGAAGGCATGCGCGAACGTGCCGGTCTGCACCAAGGCACGCTCAGCGCCGGGCCGCGCGAGGCGGGTGGCTGGGTCGTCTCGGCCAGCGTCTGCACTACCCGGGCGGAGTCATGACGATTCGCGTGGTGCTCGTCGATGACCAGGAGCTGCTGCGGCTGGGCTTCCGGATGATCCTCGACGCCGAAGATGGGATGGAGGTAGTCGGGGAAGCTGCCGACGGTGCAAAAGGTGTCGAGCTCGCAGCCAGCTGTGATCCCGACGTCGTCCTGATGGACATCCGCATGCCGATAATGGACGGGATCGAGTCGACGCGCAGGATCGTGGCGAATGACCCGGCGGTACGGGTGCTCGTCCTGACCACGTTCGATCTCGACGAGTACGCGTTTGGAGCGTTGCGCGCCGGCGCCAGCGGGTTTCTCCTGAAGGACGTGCCCCCGGCGGAGCTGTCGAGGGCAATCAGGACGGTCGCATCCGGCGATGCCGTGGTCTCGCCCCGGATCACCCGCCGGCTACTGGACGAGTACGCGCATCTCCTGGCACCGCCGGCTCGCGACGAACCGAGGAGCGACGTCCTGTCGGCGCTGACCGATCGAGAGCGTGAGGTGCTGATTGCGCTCGCGGAAGGGTTGTCGAACGCCGAGATCGCGGCTCGCCTCTTCGTCTCCGAGGCCACCGTGAAGACCCACGTCGGGAAGGTCCTCGGCAAGCTCGAGCTGCGCGATCGCCTGCAGGCGGTGGTGTTCGCCTTCCAGACCGGGATCGTGCGTCCGGAGGATCAGCACCGGTTCTCCTGACGCACCCACACCCGCGGAGGTTCTCGGCGGCATCAGCGTACTCGTCGGTCCGGAAGCGTCCTGAGGGACCTTTGGCCGGCCCGGACGGGACTTTCGACCCTCGTTGGCGCAATCCTCGCGCGCCGATCATGTAAGTGAGGGTCCGCGGGAGCAGGACCACTGAGGAAAGGAATCTCAAATGAGGAATCCCGTTGCATATATCGGCACTCCGTCTGAGCGCACCAGCCCACACGTGCTGCAGTGGCTCGGGCAGTCGAAGGTGATGGCAATTGGCTGGACTGCCATGCGGGTCTGGCTCGGGGCGATGTGGATCGAGGCTGGTGTCGCCAAGCTCTGGGGCGCAGAGGCATCCGGATTCATTCACAACAACGGTGCCGGGGTCGCGGGCTTCGCCTCGCACGGTGTCGCCGCCTACAGCTGGTGGGGAAGCTTCCTCCACGGCTTTGTGGTCCCGAACTCCGGCGCGATCGGAATCCTCGTCGCCGTCGGCGAGTTCTCCATCGGCGTCGCCCTCTGCCTCGGGCTCTTTACCCGGGTGGCAGCCCTCGGGAGCCTGGCGCTGTTGTTCACCTACGTCATGTCGGGTACGGCGAGCGTTTGTGCGTTCTACGGGCTGTTCGCCATCGTGATCCTCGCTACCTGGAAGGCCTCGAGCTGGATCGGTGTCGACGGATTGGTCGCCGGGTACCGCCAGCGTCGCCACGTCGACACGGCGCCCCGCAGCCAGCTGGCAGTGACTGGGATCGTTGGGGAGGCGAAGGCCGCCTAACGACGGTCCGACTCCTCGGTCACGAGCCTCTGATGCGGTCTGCTTCGAGCAGGCCGCATCAGCGCGTACCGGGGCTGGTCGCAGCGATGGGCCTCACTGGGGGGCGGGAAGTGCATTGACGACCTGCAGCATGCGGCCGGTCCAGCTCCGTAGACGCCGAAGAGGCCCTGACGAGAGGCGCTGGCACACCCAGTCCCAGTGCAGCGCAACGGCATCGCCGGGCGCGAGGTCATCGGTGAAGCCGATACCGTCGAGGCTCCTGCGGGCTTCTTCCACCCGTTCGGCACCCTCGACGAGCAGGCGACCTTCGATCGCGAGGGCGCGGCCTCGAACCGTCACGATGTCGCCGTCGACCGAGCGCACCGTTCCCCAACGGATGCGGCACTGGTCGAGCACGTTGAGCGGGGCTCCGTCCATGCCGGCGCGCAGCATCGCCAGCCATGGGTAGACCGCGAAGACGTGGAAGCTGTGGTGGGCGGCGCCGCCAAGAAGAGCCGCCTCGGTGACGGACGCGAAGTCTCCACCGGTCCGCCCCTCGAAGCTCCCCTGGAGCTGAGTGGCAAGGGCTGAGGTCGGGACGCGTTCGAGCAAGGAGTTCCCGATCCAATAGGCGTCGACAACGCGGGAGTCGAGCGGGTCCTCGATGCCGTTGCTGGAGGAGATGAGGTTCAGGTATGGCCACGCCCCGGCGAAACAGGACGCGACGACCGAGAGCTCGCGCGCCGTTGCTCCTTCTGCCGCCGCCTGCAACAACGAGTCGGGGTCCGCTGGTCCGCAGTACCCGAGAGCGTTCGGCGGGTAGGCGAAGCGGGCGAAGGTGAGCGGACCAGGCAAGGGGCGGGCTGTCACTCCGCGTTCGGTTCCCCGAGCGCCCGGAGCTCGGACAGGGCGGCTTCGGCCTCCTCGGGCTCAACCGGAGTGAGTGCGTAGCCGCTATGGGCGACGATCCAGTCGCCCGGCTCGGGGCGGGGTCCGTCGTAGGCGAGGAGCGAGATGCTCCGTTCGCGTCCGTCGAGATCGTGCACGGTCACGCGACCGTTCTGAACCGCGCCCACCACGCGGTGGAGCCGGCTCACGCACATGCGAAGGCCTGCTCGACGAGCTCGATGACCGAGACCGCCGCCTCGTCGATCGCGGCCGCAACGGCCGGGGTCAGCTCCGATCCCGGGCCGAAGTCCCCACCCTCCACGCCGACGACGACCAACCGGGCTGGGGCGCATTCGACGGCACGAGCCAGGCGGAGCACGCCGGCCAGCCCGAGGCCGTGCGTGCTGGACGGAGCCCGACCCGAGCCGGCGGCTCGGCGAGCAACCGACGGATCCTCGATGCCACGCTCGCACACGAGCTCGTCGCCAAGTCGCTCGAGGACCATACGCGAGACCGTTCCGGGCGCAAGGCGGGACCTTGTGGCATCCACGACGACAGCCAGGTCAGCTCCGTCCCAGTGTGCGAGGAGGTCCAGAGGGTCTGCCAGCCGCGTGACGATGTGGCAGTTCGCGAATGCCTCGCCGGTAGCGCGTCGCGCGACCGAGGCTGCCACCGCGAGCCCGATCCCGTCATCGCGGCGCCACTCGCTTCCCATCCCGATGACCACGGCCCGAGGAGCGAGCCGGCGCGGCGCCGACCGGTCGTTCTCCTGGAGATGTCCCACGGGCCGGCTCGTCACGGATGGCGCTCAACTCTGACGTCGAGAAAGTGCGCTGCGCACGAGATGCACGGGTCGTGGTTGCGTACCGTCAGCTCGCAACGACGCGTCAGCTGCTCGTCCGACATCGCGAGCGAGCTTTGCACCACGCGTCGTAGGTCGTCCTCGATCGTGAGCTGGTTCTGCGAGGTCGGCGGCATGATGCGGGCCGAGCAGATGATCCCGTCCGCGTCGAGCTCGTAGCTCTGGAGCAGAAGGCCGCGGGGCGCCTCGGTCGCGCCCGTGCCCACGCCGGCAGCCGGCGGGACCTCTGCCGATGGCGGCTCGGGCGGCTCGTACGATTCGACGAGGCGGAGCGCCTCGTCGCAGGCGAAGACGAGCTCGATCGAGCGCACCACGATGCTGCGGAACGGGTTGCGGCACACCGGTCCGAGGCCGGCTGCGGCAGCGGCCTGGCGGGCGATCTCGGGCAGGACGCCCGAGTTCAGCCCGTACCGAGCGAGCGGCCCGGTGAGGTAGGCGTACCTTCCTTCGAGCCGGGAATGGAGCGCGGTCGAGCGCGCGACCTGCTCCTCGACCGCCAGCGCGGCGAAACCGGCAGGGTCGGTGTCCAGTCCCTCGGAGGACGCGACCCTGCCGGACTCGATGGGGTAGGCGTCCTTACCGCGCAGCGCGACGAAGCGATAGTCGTTCTCGACGTCCGGAAACTCGAACGACGCCACCCACTCGGTCGTCGCCAACGCGGCGTCCCGGGCCCGTCGTAGCGGTTCTGCGAGGGCGCGCACCGCGCTCGGCTCGGGAGCGCGGTAGAAGCCGCCCACCCGCACGTTCACCGGGTGGACCGAGCGCCCGCCAATCGTTTCCATCAACAGGTTGCCGATGCGCTTGAGCTCGAGGCCCCGCTCCACGGCCGTCCGGTCGCGAGCGGCAAGCTCTACCGCGTCCTCGCAGCCGAGGAAGTCCGGTGCGTGGAGCAGGTGGACGTGCAACGCGTGGCTCTGGATCCACTCCCCGCAGTACAACAGCCTGCGCAGGGCCACGATGGAAGGGCCGACCGACACGCCGCAAGCGTCCTCGATCGCCGCGCAGGCGCTCATCTGGTAGGCGACCGGGCAGATGCCGCAAATGCGCGAGGTGATCTCCGGAGCTTCGCTGTGACGTCTTCCCCTCAGCAGCGCCTCGAAGAACCTGGGCGGCTCGAAGATGTCGAGCGCGACTTCGGTGACGGCTCCGTCACGCACCTCGACGCGCAGCTCGCCCTCGCCTTCGACGCGTGCCAGACCGGCGACGTGGAAGCCACGGCGGGTCGTGTCATGGGTCATGGGCGAGGCTCTCTTCCCGGAAGGCGGTGGCATTGGCGTTGAACGTGCGGAACAGGCGCGAGACGTCCACCGGCTCGAGGCCGCCGGCGAGAAGCCAGCGGGCGAGGGAGGAGGTGTTGGCGGTATCGGCCGGTCCGAAGCAGCCGAAGCAGCCACGGTCGACTGCCGGGCAGAGCGCGCCACAGCCTGCTCGGGTGACCGGCCCCAAGCACGGCGTCCCGTGCGCCACGAGCACGCACACCGACCCGCGGCCCTTGCACTCCTGGCACACGCTGTGCCCAGGGATGTGAGGGCGGCGTCCGGCAAGATAGGCGGTGATCACCTCGAGCAGCTGGCGCCGGTCGATCGGGCAACCGTGGAGCTCGAGGTCCACGGGAACGTGGTCCGCGATGGGGGTGGAGGTCGCGAGTGTCGCCACGTACTCGGGACGGGCGTAGACAGTCGACACGTACTCGCCGGCGGAGGCGAAGTTGCGCAGGCCCTGGATCCCGCCGGCAGTGGCGCAGGCACCGATGGTGACCAGCCGGCGTGACGCGGCGCGCACCGCCTGAATGCGCTCGAGGTGCTCGGGCGTGCTGATCGAGCCCTCCACGAGCGACAGGTCGTAAGGTCCCGCCACTTCGGCACGAGTCATCTCTGTGAAATGCGCGATCTGCACCGCTCCGGCCAAGGTGAGCAGCTCGTCCTCGCAGTTGAGGAGGCTGAGCTGGCAGCCGTCGCACGAGGCGAACTTCCACACGGCGAGCCGGGGCCGCGCCGTCATCGCTCGCGCTGGGACATGAGCTGGCCGACGACGCCGGCGTAGGTGACGATCGGACCGTCCCGACAAAGCAGCAGCGGACCAAGCTGGCAGTGGCCGCAGAGACCGACTCCACACTGCATGTTGCGTTCCAGCGAGACGCGGATCTTCTCGGGCCCGATCCCTTTGTCGAGCAGCGCGCGGGCCGTGAAGCGCATCATGATCTCGGGTCCGCAGATCAAGGCGGTCGTTCGCGCCGGGTCCAGCCGCTCGGACGCGAGCAGGGTGGTGACGACTCCCACCGGTCCCGGCCATCTCCGGTCGGCCACGTCCACCGTCACCTCGACCTCAGCGCCGGCCTCGCGCCATCGCCCGAGGTCCTCGGCGAAAACGATCTGGTCCGGCATCCTCGCCCCGACGAGGACGATCAGCCGCCTGCTGTGCTGCGCGGCCGTCGGGGCTCGCGCCGGCACAACCGCAGGGGCGCTCCCGATCATCTGGCGCACGGCGCCGCGAAGCGGCGCCAGCCCGATGCCCCCGGCCACGACGACCACGTCCTCGTGCGCCAGTCCCTCAGGTCCCCAGTCGGTACCGAAAGGGCCCCGGACACCCACCACATCTCCGGCATCTGCGCAGCACAGGGCGTGGGTGACGGCACCCACGTCACGGATCGTGTGCTCGATCGGCCCGGGCGCGCCCGGAGCGCTGCTCACCGAGATCGCCACCTCCCCCACTCCGAAGGCGGTGAGCATGTTGAACTGGCCCGCACGAAACGGGACTCCCGAGGCCTCGACTGGCTCCAGGGACAGCGTGACGACGTCGCCCGCCTCGACTCGCCGGTGCACGACACGGTACAGATCGGGCAGCAAGCTTCCCGGATCAGCTTGCACCGCTTGGGCGGCGGTAACGGTCATGGGGTCGAAGCGGTCACGTCCGCGCCCCGGTGCGCAGGGGGCCGGGATCGGTCTCCGCCAATTTGCCGCGGCCATCACCGTAGAGATCGAGGAGTCGCATCCGAGCGGCCTGGAGACGATCGAACATGATCGACGCCAACCGCTTCATGAGCGCGTAGCCGAAATCCGGCTCAGCTTCCGCCTTGGATCGCAGGCAGACCGCATCGACCGAGATTGCACCGACGGGACTCGTCGCGCGCACGTCGAACTGCCACAAGAAGGGAGGGAAAAGGCACGACCAGCCCACCACGTCACCGGGTCCGAGCGTCTCGATGACGATCGGCTCCCGCCCGGGCGCGTGCACCTCGATCGCCACGCGGCCGCGGCGAAGCAGGTACATCGAGTTCGCCGGTTCGCCCTCGGCCAGAAGGAGCTGCCCAGGGTTGACCGCCACGTTCTGAGCGCAACCGGCGACGAGCGTCACGGCGTCTCCGGGGAGTCCGGCAAGCAGCGGGTGATGGGCAACGAGATCCGCGATCTGCTCAGGCATGCGCGGGCCTCCGGTCGGCTCGTTCCTCGATCATGATACGGCGCCCTGCGAGCCGGGAGCCTGTTCCGGGCGCGCCGGGTGGACGGCGCCGTCGGTGGCCCGGATCGCCCCGGCTTCCTCGGTGAGGTCGATGCCGACGGGACACCACGTGATGCAGCGTCCGCAGCCGACACATCCTGAGGTTCCGAACTGGTCCCACCACGTCGAGAGCTTGTGCGTCATCCATTGCCGGTAGCGGGCACGAGTCGTCGACCGGACGGGGCCGCCGTGGAGGTAGGAGTGGGCCAGGTCGAAGCAGGAGGACCACGTGCGCTCGCGCTCCACGGTCCCTTCGAGATCGGTCGAGTCCTGGACCGTCGCACAGAAACACGTCGGGCAGACGAGGGTGCAATTACCGCAGGCCAGGCAGCGCTCGGCCACGTCGTCCCAGCGCGGATGCTCGAGATTGCGCGCGAGCAGTGCGGGAAGGCCGTCGGTGTCGAGCCGCCGCCCCATGTGGGCGACTGCCCTTTCCAGGACGGCGCTGCGGGCGGAGGCGTCCTGAGCACGGGCGGTGAGCCACGGCAGGCCGGCGAGCACCTCTGCTCCTTTCTCCGAGCCCACCCGTACGAGAAACCGGTGCCCGTCATCGTCGATGAGCTCGGTGAGGGCGAGATCGAAGCCGCTATCCGCGGCGGGTCCGGTGTTCATCGAGGCGCAAAAGCAAGTTCCAGAAGGCGATCCGCACTCGACGACCACCACGAAGCTGGGTCGCTTTCGAAGGTAGGCGCGGTCTTGCCGGGGCGCATGACCGAGGACTCGGTCGAGCACGCCGAGGGCTGCCAGCTCGCAGGGCCGCACTCCCACGACCGCGGTGGGAGGGGTCTCGTCGCGGATCTCCTCCAAGCGAAGGCTTCCTTCGGAAGTGGTCGCCCTCCACACCGCCGAACGGGAAGGGAACACGTCGGGTTTGATCGAGTCCTGCCCGACCGCCCAGGCAAAAAGTGCGGGATCGTCCCCGTGTTCCAAGCGGTAGCTTCCCGGGGACTGGGTGTCGTGCCATCCCTCGGGCAAGTCGTCGGTGCCGTGCAAGTCGTCGATGGAGATCGCCTGGTCGCGGACCAAGGGGCCCAGGACTCGATACCCGCGTTCGTGCAGCCCCGCGATCAGCTGGTCCAGCCCGCCCCGGTCGATAACGACGGTGTCTCCTATGGGCACGTGACCGAGGCTAGGGCGAGCCGCGCTCGGGCGAAAGCCATGGCCGAGCCGATCGACGCGGAGCCGTGGAAATCACGGGGCGGAGCAGGCGGGAACGGCACTCCGGAAAGTCGGGACCTTCGGCCCTTGAAGCGATGGGGTCTCGGCGTCACGATGGAACGAGGAGGTGGTGACGATGACCACGGACGGCGAGCACTTTGAGGTCCCGACGGGCGAGCCGGCGCAGGCAGGGCGGGTGATCGTCGGGGTCGATGGATCTCCGGAGAGTCACGACGCCCTTGCGTACGCGGCGGCAGTCGCGAACTGGCGGAACTGGACGCTTCACATCGTCAACGTGTGGCACGTCAGCTATCCGGTCGCAACCCTCGCGCTGGACGTCACAGAGATAGCGGTGGCCGCCAGCGAGGCAGCCGCGCGCACCGTTCGAGACGCCGAGAAGGAGGTGCTCGGCGACGGTTTCACGGGCACCGTGGTCCGCTCGGCCGTGGAGGGATACCCCGCCCGGACCTTGATCGAGCTCAGTAGAGGAGCCGATCTGCTCGTGCTGGGGAACCGGGGGCGAGGCGGGTTCTCGAGTCTTGCCCTCGGCTCGGTCGGACAAGCCTGCGTCCACCATGCTCACTGCCCCGTGCTCATCGCGCGCCCGAAGACCAAGAGTGCGGCGGCTTGAGCCGGCGCGAAAAGGAGGCAGCGCTGTGCGCCGAATCGACCTTGCAATGACGCCGACGATCACTGACTGCGACCACGGGGGCCAATGATGAGCGCCCGTCCGGTGGCGGACTCCGTGAGTCAAGGCAACAATCCGCACGAAGGATCGCGGGCGGTGTTCCTGAGCGACTTCGTCCACATTGCCGTGCCGTTCGTCGAGCTCGCCCCGGTCCTCCTCGACGAGAACGCCGCTTGGTTGCGGGACCTCGAGGAGGGCACAACGCGCGACGCCAGCTCGCAGGGCGACCAGGTTGTCCCGCCGGGAGTCGTGAAGACAAAGGTGCGCGTCGGCATCCTGGGCAAGCGGCCGGTCCAGACCGTCGCGGTCACGGCCGGGCCGCCTCGGGTCCACGACCAGCAGGTGATCGTGCCGTTCAGCTGGGAGCCGACTGCCTTCGAGCGCCTCCTGCCCAACCTCGAAGCCGATCTCGAGCTGTCGGCCCTCGGCGAGTCGGACACGCGCCTTGCGATCACCGGGCGCTACCGGGTACCTCTTGGCCAGCTTGGCCTCAAGATGGACAGGGTCGCGATGCACCGCGTGGCCGAGTCCTCGCTGCGCCGTTTCCTCCTCGAGGTGCAAGACTCCCTCCTCGTGGAGCGATGAGCGGACAAACTGAGCGTGCCACCTCTCTGCCGGCGGGCTATCCCACTTACCTCGAGGCCGATGTCCTCCTTGCCGACGGTCGAGCGGCCGAACTGCGTCCGATCCGTCCGTCGGACGCGACGCTGCTGAAGGGTCTGCACGCCAGCCTGTCGCCCGAGTCGGTCTACCTGAGGTTCTTCGGTCCTCGGCGCGACCTCCCACAGGCCGAGTTCGAACACTTGGCCAACGTCGACTATGTCAACAGGCTGGCGCTGGTCGTCATCGTCGGCGAAGAGCTCGTTGCCGTCGCCCGCTACGATCGGGCGCCGGGCCGCGACGAGGCCGAGGTGGCCTTCACCGTCCGAGACGACCACCAGGGGAGAGGTATCGGCACCATCCTGCTGGAGCACCTGGCTTCGGCGGCCCTCGCTGCCGGTATCCCCCGCTTTGTCGCCGACACCCTCGCTCAGAACCACCGCATGCTCGACGTCTTCCGAAAGGCGGGGTTCGAGGAGCACGCAACCTACGAGGCCGGCGTCGTCCGGGTGACGATGGAGCTGAAGGCAACCGAGACCTATCTCGACACCGTCGAGGAGCGCGACCGCAAGTCGGACGTCGCCTCGATCGAGCGGCTGCTTCGGCCGTCCTCGATCGCCGTCGTCGGCGCGAGCCGGCGGCCCGGCACCATCGGGCGAGAGCTGTTGACGAATCTGATCGCCGGTGGGTTCAAGGGCGACATCTATCCCGTCAACCCGGCCGGAGGTGAGATCGCCGGGCTCACCGCCTACTCGTCGGTGTCCGCATTGCCCGGACCGGTCGACCTCGCAGTGATTGCGGTGCCCGCGCCTCTCGTTGCCGAGGTCATCGGGGCCTGCGGCGCGCGTGGTGTGGGCGGGCTCGTGGTGATCAGCGCCGGCTTCGCCGAGACGGGCAGCGACGGTGCGGTCGCGGAACATGAGCTGGTCACCCTCGCACGTCGGCACGGCATGCGGCTCGTCGGGCCCAACTGCATGGGTCTCGTTAACACCGCACCGGAGGTGTCCATGAACGCTACGTTCGCCCCGGTCGCGCCCGTGCGCGGTCGGATCGCGTTCGCCTCGCAGTCAGGCGGCCTCGGGATCGCAATCTTGAATGAGGCGACGCGCCGCGATCTCGGCGTGTCGAGCTTCGTCTCGGTCGGCAACAAAGCAGACGTGAGCGGCAACGACCTTCTCCGCTACTGGGAGGAGGACGCCGACAGTGACGTGATCTTGCTCTACCTGGAGTCGTTCGGGAACCCGAGGCACTTTTCCCGTATCGCTCGCCGGATCGCCCGTAAGAAGCCCATCATCGCCGTCAAGTCCGGCCGGTCGGACTCCGGGTCACGTGGCGCCTCATCGCACACTGCGGCCATGGCCACGCCCGACGCGACCGTCGACGCGCTCTTCCGTCAGGCGGGCGTGATCCGAGTGGACACGCTCGAGGAGTTCTTCGACGTGGCCGACGTCGTCACCCACCAACCGCTGCCGAGGGGCAGAGGCGTCGCCATCGTCGGGAACGCCGGCGGGCCAGGCGTGCTGGCCGCGGACGCGTGCGAGGCCTACGGCTTGACCGTACCGGAGCTGTCGGCCAAGACCCAGGAGCGTTTGCGATCGGTTCTCTCGCCGAACGCGGCGGTCGCCAACCCGGTCGACTGCATCGCCTCTGCGACGGCCGAGCAGTACCGCCAGGCGCTGGAGATCGTGCTCGCCGACGAGGCGATCGATGCCCTCATCGTCATCTTCACTCCGCCGCTCGTGACGAAGGCCGACGATGTGGCAGGAGCGGTCGCTTCCGTCGCCGCCGGCTCCGCCAAGCCGATCGTGGCGAACTTCTTCGCGCCGTTCAAGGCCTCGAACTCGACGCCGCAGTCGCAGTCGCCGTCGAAGACGGTTCGCGTGCCCTGGTTCGCCTATCCCGAGCCTGCCGCCAGAGCGCTCGCCCGAGTCGTGCCTTACGCGATTTGGCGCCAGCAGCCGGAGGTGCCTCCTCCGCTCTTCAACGACATCGAGCACGAGCGCGGCCGAGCCGTCGTCGCGGCGGAACTTATGACATCTGACGATTCGTGGCTCGACGCGGATGCCGCGAGCGAACTGCTCGGCGCCTACGGGATCCCGCACGTCCAGAGCATCCGTGCCACCTCGACCGCGGGCGCCGTTCAGGCGGCAGCCACGCTTGGCTACCCGGTCGCGTTGAAGATCGACGTTCCCGGCATCGTGCACAAGACCGACGTGGGTGGCGTTCAGCTCGGGCTCGAAAGCGCCGATGAAGTCTCCGCGGCGAGCGATCTGTTCTTCGAGAAGTTCTCGTCGGACGCCGCGGTCGTTGTTCAGCCCATGGCACCCGCGGGGATCGAGACGATCGTGGGATTGGTCGAGGATCCCTCATTCGGCCCGTTGGTGATGTTCGGCCTCGGCGGCACGGCGACAGAGGTCCTCGGAGACCGGGCGCTGTCCCTCGTGCCGCTCAATCGCCGGGACGCCTTGGCGCTTGTCGGTTCGTTGCGATCCGCTCGGCTCCTTATGGGCTATCGAGGAACTCCAGCCGCTGACATCGACGCACTGGCCGATATGCTCTGCCGGGTCGCCCGGCTGGCCGAGGACCTTCCCGAGATCGTGGAGATGGACCTGAATCCCGTCCTGGCCGGGCCCCACGGCTGCAAGGTTCTCGACTGCAAGGTTCGGGTTCACGCTCGAGCCGGAGGAGAGCCGGAGCTTCGTCGCCGTCAGCTGCGCTGAGTCAGCCGATCAGCGCTACCGGAAGGTGCCGCCGTCTGCCTTCCAGGCTGCCTGCCGGGCGCTCTGGCGTTCCGACAACCGGGCGGCGTAGGCAGCGGCCTCGCTGCGTCGGTCCATCCCCAGCTTGGAGAGCATGTTCGAGACGTAGTTCTTCACGGTCTTCTCCGCCAGGTAGAGCCGCTCTGCTATCTGCCGGTTCGTCAGACCTTCGGCGACGAGGTCGAGCACGCGCCTTTCCTGATCCGAGAGCTGGTCGGTGCGCTCGTCATGTTCGGGTCCCTTCCGCAGCCGATCGAGCACGCGCTTGGTCATCGCCGGGTCAATGAGGGACTCGCCGCTGGCCACCCGACGAACGGCGTCCAACAGGTCGTTGCCGCGGATCTGCTTCAGCACGTAGCCGGACGCCCCTGCCATGATCGCCGCCAGGAGGGCTTCGTCGTCTGCGAACGAGGTCAACATGAGGCACTGCAGGTTCGGCAGCCGTGACTTCAGCTCGCGGCAGACCTCGATCCCGTCGCCGTCGGGAAGCCTGACGTCCAGAACGGCAACATCGGGACCGAGAGCCACTCCACGCGTGACTGCCTCCTCGGCCGTAGAGGCCTCGCCCACGATCTCGATGTCGCCGTCGACCTCGAGCAGGCTCCGCAACCCACCGCGCACGACCTCGTGGTCGTCTACCAAGAACACTCGCAACGCCATCTGGACCTCCGTTAGCCCCTCCTGACCCTACCGGCGGAGCCGTCCGCGGGTCGGCAGCATGGTTGATGACGACTTCTCGGTGGGCTAAGACCCGGCGTAGCCGGGCTCTGGCCCGAAGGAGTCCGGCAGGTGCCGAAGGCGAACAGACAGGCACGTCACGCAACCTTCGAGCTTCTGGAACTCACCGATGTCGACTGTGATTGGCTCGTAGCCGAGACCGGCGAGCATGTCGGCGCTCTTTGGGCAGTCTGCGGCCATGAGGATCCGGTGATCGTCGAGCACGACGACATGTGCGCCCGACTCCTCGGGGACGGGGCGGAAGCTCGGAAAGATGGCGGGATCGTCGACGAACGGCAGGTAGCCGATGATGGTGCCGTCGGCGAGCGCTGTCACCGCGGACTTGAGGTGCAGGACCTTGCGCACCGGCACGGCGATCACGGTCGCCCCGAGCGGGGTGAGGATGTCGCGCAGCTGACGGACACCATCGGCGTTCGTCCGGCCGCCCACTCCGACGTAGATCGTCTCTCCCACCTTCAACACGTCGCCTCCATCGAGCGTGCCCGGTGAGCGCACCCAATTGATCGAGAGACCGAGGCTCTTGACAACGGCTTCTGCGGCGATGATCTCGGGCATTCGCGAGTCTGCGCCCGGACGCGCGATGACGGCGAGGTTCTTGTAGACCACCATGGTGTCCTCGATGAAGACTCCGTCGGGGCAGTCGTCGGCCGCCGGCACCGCGAACGTCTCCCACCCGGCAGAGTGGAGGGCCTGCACGTAGGTGCCCCACTGTTTCGCGCCGAGCTCGTAGTCGACGCTCTGGCGTTCGAGGTGGGTGACGATGCCTTCAGCAAGCCGAGGGCTCGGAGGGCGGACGAGAGCCTTCTTGGTGGTCATCGGTTCACTCCCTTCAGGTGAAGACGGTGTGCCTGAGGTATGCCGATAGGGATTGTCATTTGCCGGGCACGGTGACAAGCGCCGGGGGCTCGTCGGCGGGCATCGCCTCGTCCGGCTCGGGCACTTGCCCGAGACGCTCACGGCGAGCCTTCAGGAACCCGTAGATCGGGATCCCGACGAGGAGCAGCAGCATCGCCTGGTACACCGACTGATACCCGGCCGCCATCCCCACCCAGAGCGAGAACAGCACGCTCAGCGAAGCGATGACGAGATCACGGGTGAGCATCCAACCGTTCACCCTGCGTCGACGGGAGACGAGATACGCGAGCTGTGCGCACGCCGAGAAGAAGTACGGGATCGCCACCGTAACCACCGACAGGTCGACGAGGTAGGTGAACACCGTCAGGCCGGTCTTGCCGCTGTAGGCGAAGGCCATGAGCGCCGAGGCGACGAGCGTCGAGACGAGGATGCCGAACCAGGGCGTCCCGTCCCGGTTGGTCTTCGCGAACTGTGGCAGGAACAAACCGTCGACGGCAGCGGCCCGCGGCATCTCGGCGGTGACGAGCGTCCATCCGTTCAGGGCGCCGATGCCAGAGACGACGGCAACTCCGGCGACGAGCTTTCCGGCCCACGAGAAGTTCTTGAACATGGTTTGGAACGCGTTGACGAACGGGGCGCCGTTGCCGACGAGGTTGTGGTGCGGGACGAGACCCATCACGGCCGCGGTGACGAGGAGGTACAAGAGCGCGCACGCTGCCGTCCCGAGCACCGAGGCGCGACCGACGTTCCTCCTCGGGTCCTTGACCCGAGCGGCCGTGATCGAGGCAACCTCGACGCCGATGAACGAGAAGAGCGCCACGCCAGCAGCGATCCCGATACCGCTGTACAAGCTCCCGCCCGTTGCGTTGAACGGGCCGAAGTTCGCGGCACGAACGAAGAACCAGCCGACGATGCCCACTACCGCAAGCGGCAGGAACTTCAAGACGACCGACACGTTCTGGAACACGGCCATCCGGCGAATTCCGGCGAGGTTGACTGCAGCGGGAATCCACAGACCGCACATCGCGATGCCGAAGTTCGTCCAAGCCGAGGGATGGGTGATCGAGAACAGCGACTCGACGTAGAGCACCCAGGACGAGACGATGGCGGCATTGCCGGCCCACGCCGTGATCCAGTAGCACCACGCCGTGAGATAACCGGCGAAGTCACCGAACTCGTGTCGGGCATAGGCGTACAGGCCGCCGTCGCTCGAGGGGATGCGCTTGGTCAGCTGACCGAACAGCACGGCGAGAAGGAGCGCGCCGACGGAGATGACGCCAAGCACGATGATCGAGCTCGTGCCGGCGCCCGCCATGACTCCCGGCATCGTGAACACGCCGGTGCCGATGATGCTGCCGATGACGAGCGCCGTCGCCGACGGCAGCCCGAGTGCCCGCGCTGCTCGTGCAGCCGGTGAAGGTGGTGCTGTCTCGGGAACCTCCGGCGGTTCCACTCGAGCGAGTGCCATCTGAGTCCTGCCTTTCTCTCGTCCTACGGGCGGTCGCGTTATCTCTCATAATTCGCGTGCCCGCGTGCTCCCGGTAGGGCCGAAGGACCTCAGACCGACCGGCCGATCATGGAGCAAACGTGGGACCTTCGGCCCTGTCGAGGCGAAGTGTGGGCCGGTAGCGTCCTCACTGATCTGTCGTCGAAGTCCGAGAGAATGAGGTGCCGAGATGGCGAGCACGACCACGAGCCTCAACGTCCAGTCCGAGGTCGGCCAGCTTCGCCAGGCGATCCTGCACCGGCCGGGGCTCGAGCTGTCCCGCCTCACGCCGGCGAACATCGGTGAGCTGTTGTTCGACGACGTGCTGTGGGCGAAGAAGGCAAAGGAGGAGCACGACGCCTTCGCCGAGTCGCTGCGGGACAAGGGCGTCCGCGTTCACTACTACGGGCAGCTGCTTGCCGAAGTCTTGGAGCTGAGCGAGGGCCGCACGTTCGTCCTCGACCGCATCTGCACTGCCGAGATCCTCGGTCCGACGCTCGTCGGCCCGTTGCGGCGTCTCTTGGAGGACCTCGATGGAACCAGCCTTGCTTCGTATTTGGTCGGAGGAGTGCTGAAGGGCGACCTCCACCCGATGCGGGCCAGGAGCCTGAAATGGGACACGCTGCGCGCCGACGACTTCTTGCTCGCACCGCTGCCGAACCACCTGTTCCAACGGGACAATTCGTGCTGGATCTACGGCGGTGTCTCGATCAATCCGATGGCGAAGCCCGCACGCCAGCGTGAGACGCTGCACAGCAGGGCGATCTACCGCTACCACCCGTTGTTCGCCGATGCAGACTTCGTCACCTACTACGGTGACGACGATCTCAACCACCTTCCGGCTTCGGTCGAGGGCGGGGACGTTCACGTGATCGGCAACGGCACGGTCATGATCGGCATGGGCGAGCGCACGACTCCGATGGGCGCAGAGATCCTGACCCAACGGCTGTTCGCGTCCGGACAGGCACAGACGGTTATCGCTGTCGAGCTGCCCAAGTCCCACGCGATGATGCACCTCGACACCGCGATGACCATGGTCGATCGGAGCACCTTCGTCCTCTACCCGTACTTCGACCGCCACCTCCGCTCGTGGACGATCACGCCGGGCGAGGCGGGCGGCTTTGCCGTCTCGCACAACCACAACCTCTGGGAGACCTTGGCGACCTCGCTCGGCGTCGACGAGGTGACAATCCTCGTCACCGACGAAGACGTCCGCGCCGCCGAGCGCGAGCAATGGGACGACGGGACGAATTATCTGGCCGTGGCGCCAGGTGTGGTCTTCGGCTACGACCGCAACGTCGCGACGAACACGATGCTGCGCAAGCACGGCATCGAGGTCGTGACCGTCGCCGGCGGCGAGCTCGGGCGTGGGCGCGGTGGCCCACGTTGCATGACGTGCCCGATCGAGCGTGATCCCGCCTGAGGGACTTTCGACTCGACCCGCGGCGTCGCGGCAGGGCTTGAAGGTTATGAGAGAGTCCTCCGGCTCTGACGCGCGCCACCCGAATCGCCACCATGGTTTCATGAGCGTGAGCGCGGCGCGAAAGAGCCAGGATCAGTATCTGCAGAGCGAGGGGCGTTCCATCGGAGTGCCGCCCGAACAAGGTGACACGATCGTCGACGCGCTGTTTGCGAACGCGTTGCGTCATCCGGACCGCCCGGCGATGCGGCACCACCCGGCTGACGGTCCGGCCTCGGGGGCATGGGAGGTCGTGACATGGGCCGAATACCTCCTGGCTGCCCGCCGGATCGCCGGCGGCCTCGCCGAGCTCGAGGTCGAGCCCGGACACCGGGTCGCGATCTTGTCGGCGAACCGAGTGGAGTGGCATCTCGCAGACCTCGGAACGCTCCTGAATGGGAGCGTGACGGTGCCCGTCTACCCGACGAGCTCGCCGTCGCAAATCGCCTACATGCTCGGCAAGGCGCGGGTGTCGGTGTGCTTCGTGGACACCCACGTCCAGCTCGGCAAGCTGGACGTGGTTCTTCACCAGTTGCCGGCGCTCAAGAAGGTGATCCTCGGCGACAGCGCCTCGCGCGCTGGCGACAGCTTCGTGCTCGGCTTCAACGAACTGCTCGCCCTAGGCGACGGCCGGCTCAACCGTGATCCCGAGTCGGTGAACGGTCGGGCCAGCCGGGTGGGGCCTTCTGACGTCGCCACGATCGTCTATACGAGCGGCACGACCGGGCCGCCCAAGGGCGCCATGATCAGTCACGCGAACATCATGTGGACGGTGCGCAAGGTGACGCCCGTCTACGGCATCGGCGAAGGCGACCGGCTGCTCTCGTTCCTGCCGCTCAGCCATATCGCCGAGCGGATGATGAGCGACTTCATGCCGATTGCCGTCGCGGGCGAGACCTGGTTCGCCCGCAACCTGGCGACGGTTGCCGAGGACCTGCCGGCGTGCCGGCCGACCGTGTTCTTGGCCGTGCCGCGAGTGTGGCAGAAGCTTCGCGAAGGCATCGAGGTCCACCTGCGGACTCAACCCTTCCCGGTGAGGTTCGCAGCGGGACGTTACGTCGCGCTCGGCCTGGAGAACGTGGCGGCCCAGCAGGACGGCGCGGCACAGACGAGGCCGTCGCTCGCGGTCTATCAGGCGCTGGACCACACGCTCGGGGCATCGATCCGCCGACGCCTCGGCCTGGATCAAGCCCAGGTCCTGATCATCGCCGCGGCACCCGCGCACCCGGACCTCATCCGCTGGTTCCACGCGATCGGTCTTCCCCTGCTGCAGCTCTATGGCCAGACCGAGGGTTGTGGGCCAACGTCGGCCAACCGGATCGATCGCGTCCGGATCGTCACGGTCGGAAGCCCCCTGCCCGGGATGAGCGTCAAGATGGCCGACGACGGCGAGATCTTGCTCAAAGGCGGGAACGTATGCCTCGGCTACCTCGACGACCCGGAGGCGACGGCCGAGCTGATCGACGTTGACGGCTGGATGCACACCGGCGACACGGGAGTGCTCGACGCGTACGGCTGCTTGTGGGTCACGGGGCGAAGAAGGACCTCATCATCACGGCGGCGGGCAAGAACATCACCCCGCAGGAGATCGAGACCGACCTCGAGAACAACCCGCTCATCTCCGAGGCGATACTCGTCGGCGAGGGTCGCAGATATCTCGCTGTCCTGGTCACCCTCGAACCCGAAGGAGTCAACCTCTGGGCGCAGGAGCATAACAAGCTGGGCGATCTCGAAGCGCTCGGCGCGGACCCGGATCTGCTCGCAGCAATCCAAGACGCCATCGATCGGGTCAACGAGAAGCGCTCACACGCCGAAGGCATCCGTAAGTTCCGGCTGCTCGCCCACGACCTGACGGCCGAAGCGGGGGAGCTCACACCGACGATGAAGGTCAAGCGAGCCGTCGTGTATGGGCACTACGCCGACATGATCGAGGAGCTCTACGCCGGCACTTGAGCGCCTTCCAAGCCCGATCGTACGGTTTGCAGGCTGGAGTGCGTCTCGAGAGGTGTCCGCTAGAACGACAGCAGCCAGGCGATCAAGTGCGCATAGCGCATCAGATGCTCGTCACCGACGAAGCCGTCGAGGACGTGACGGCGAGCCTGGGCTCCGAGCTCGGCGATCTCGGCGGGATGTGCGAGAAGCGCGGCGAGGATCTCTCCAAAGGCGGAGAGATCCGTCGGATCCTCGAGCAACAGACCGGTCCCGGGAGCGATCTGCTCGGCGATCCCGCCGACGCGCGAGGCCAGCACGGCCCTGGCTTTCCACATGCCTTCCGCGACTGTGAGCCCGAAACCCTCCGCAAGGCTCTTCTGCACGATCACGGTGGCATGGCGCTGCAGGGCGTTCACCATGGCGGCGTTCTCGTCGACATCGTCCATAGGCAAGGTCACGAGCCTCACGCGTTCGCGCGCTTCGGAGGGCAGCGCCTCCCAGGCGGCCACGCACGCGCTGAACACGTCGGCTCCTTCGGGGTCGTCGGTCACGCCGGCCGTGGAGGGACCCACCAGTGCAAGCTGGGCGTCCGCCCGCCCGACCACGTAGGACGCGAATCCGTTCATGACCCCGGCCATGTCCTTCAACTTGTCCCACCGCGACACCTGGACCACGAGGGCGGCCCCGGGGTCCAACGACGGACCGGCAGACAGGATCGAGGCTCGCTGCCTGACGAGACCGGCCGAGCCGTCGCGGCGAGTGAATTTGCCCGGAGATCCCTGGTCACCGTCCGGCAGCAGACCCATGCCCCGAAGCGTGTGCATGACCTCGTCCCCGCCCATCTCCTGGTTTTTCGGCGAGAACGGGTCGATGGAGGGGGGAATGACCCAGGCTCGGGAATCTTCGACCCAAGTCGGTACATAGGAGGCGACCGAGAAAACGTAGGCAGAGCAGGCGGCGAGATGGCCACGCAGGAACGACCACGCCTGATCGGTCCAC
>Ga0182015_10000526_pt1 | contig 54743 bp, 47 predicted proteins | sample 712P3MmetaG_FD_120478 | JGI IMG/M metagenome (GOLD analysis project Ga0182015, IMG submission 120478) | Permafrost microbial communities from Stordalen Mire, Sweden - 712P3M metaG | ecosystem: Environmental > Terrestrial > Soil > Wetlands > Permafrost | place: Sweden: Stordalen | collected...
GAAGATCCCAAGCCCTTCGTTTGGACCAAAACCGCGGACCAAATCCTGGCCAGCATCGCTCGTTACGCGCAGCGCACGACCGCCTCTAACTTATGACACGAACCACTGGGACAGGAGACTAGGCTCCCACAAACTCGAGCCTTGATGGACTGCCGGGACGAGAAAATGCCTTTCGCGATAAAAATATCTAATCTGTGGCAAAGAAATTTTTACTGGATATAATGCTTTCGTTCCGAAGCCAACTCGCGTAGATTCTTGGGTTCAATTATTTTGGCGTGCGGACAGACAGAGTAAACGATCTCTGTGCCAACATCGGCGAACAACGCAATAGCGCCTCGATCGCTGGCAGGCGGTTCCGCATGAGTTTGCTTTGCAGACTTGCACGGGGTCACTCATGCTGAGGTCACTCATGCTCACGCTAAAGAGAACTGCATTCATCGCGATCCTCGCCGCCTCGTCCGTGTGGATGAACTCTGCGTTCACATCGTATGCTCGGGCGCAACAGACTCTCGGCGGCATCACCGGCACAGTCACAGACAAGACCGGCAGCATCCTGCCGGGAACCGATGTGACGATCGTGGGTGACCAGACAAAACTCACGCGTACCCAGAAGACGAATGCCAATGGCAGCTACGACTTCGTGAACCTGCCCATCGGCACCTACACGCTCACCTTCACTCACGACGGGTTTGAAAGCGAAAAGATTCCTTCCATCACGGTGCAGGCCGACCGGACCGCCACCGTCAACGCCACGCTGCCCGTCGGGAAGGTAGGCACGGTCGTTGAAGTGGACGCTACCCCCTTGCTGAACGCGGTGGACACCACGAACGGTTACGTCCTCGAAAAGGATCAGATCGATGCCGTGCCGCTGCCGACCGGCAGTTTCACGGGGCTGGCCATTCTTTCTCCCGGAGCCAGTGCCGAACTGCCCGGCGGCACCGGCGTCAACAGTGGCTTGGGGAATCAACCCATCTGGGCTAATGGCCAGCGTGACACCAGCAACAGCTTCCTGCTGAACGGAGTCGATGCCAGCAACTTGTTCAACGGCAAGAGCACCAGCCAGGTGGCCTCTTCCCGCATCGTGAACAATACCGGTGTGGCCGGAGTCGCGAGCACGAACGCCGCCCCCGTCCAGAGCACCGCATCTGTCTACCTCGCGGTCGGTCAAGCATTGCCGACTCCGGCCCCAGAGACCATTCAAGAGGTGCGCGTGAACACGTCCATGTACGACGCCCAACAAGGCTCGACCAGCGGCGCGCACATTGACATGAGCACGGCCTCGGGAACCAACACAATTCACGGTGCAGTCTACTGGCACCGTGGAACGGACTGGCTGAATGCTGCGCCCTTCTTCAACAAGCAGGACCCCAACATTATCCTCGCCCACGATGCCGTGCCGCAGTTGCATCGCGAAGCCTTGGGTGGCGCTGTGGGTGGCGCGCTGATCAAAGACAAACTCTTCGGATACCTCAGCTACCAGCACCTGCACGATTCCGACCAGGAGATCGGCCTGTCGCGGCTGATGGTGCCCATCGATTTCAACCCCACCTATCTGTCATCTGCAAATTGTGGCTTCACCAATCGTCAGAGTCCTACATTTGCTGGTTGTTTGGCCGCCATCGCCAACAACGATTTCGGCGCGGGAATCACCAATCCCGCTGCGCAGGTAAGCCCGGTCGCGCTGGCACTGTTTCAATACCAGCTTCCCAACGGTCAATACCTGATTCCATACTCCAACGTTGGCGTTAACCCCACCCCGGATTTTCCGGAAAACGCCACCATTCCCGGAACAGCATACTTCTTGGCCCACCAGGCGGTGGCGAATCTTGACTGGAACAAGAGTGCCAAAGACACCCTCTCGGCCAAATACTATTATCAGCTCGATCCCACTTTCGCTCCTTACGCCTACTCGAACCTTGCCGGATTCACCCAACACCTTGATGCTGGCAGTCAGGTGGCTTCCCTCACCAATACGCAAACCCTGCGGTCCAATTTGAGCCTTGTCGAGGTTCTCGGCATTCTTCGCGAAAAAGTTTACAGCACCATCGCTCAGCCGTTCACTCCGCAACAGTTGAACATCAACACTTTCGGTTCGCCCTATTTCCCCGGAATCAGCATCGTGAACATTCTTACTGGGGAATCCCCCGTGCCCAACGACTTTCTCAACATCGGGCAGGGTGCAGCTTCCCAGGCGGCGTTTACCGGGGTATTTCAGAATCGGATCATGCCTTCCGCCAATGCCATCTGGACGAAGGGCAAGCACACCCTCACTTTCGGCGGAAGCTACTCCTACACCCAGCTCAACACACGTGACGAGAGAACGAATCAGGGAATCATCTCTTCCGCGGACTTCGGCCAGTTCCTGCAGGGCTTGGTGACCATCAATGACGATTTCACGACTACCAAGTTCCTTCAGGGCAATGCGAACCGTTACATGCGTGCCGGTCAATCCGGCGCTTATCTCCAGGACAAGTTTCAGTTCCGCTCCAATCTCAGCCTGACTGCCGGGCTGCGCTTCGACTGGGATGGCGGCTTCACTGAAAAATACGGCCGCATTTACAATTTCGACCCTTCGCGTTATTCCTATGACGATGCGACCGATACGCTTACCTCGAATGGCATAATCATCGCCGGCAACAACAAGTTGTTTCCAACGAAAGGTGTTAGCAATACCACGCTCACCGGACGGCAATGGGGACTGGCTCCGCGGCTGGGCGTTGCCTGGAGTCCGAAAAAATTCAATGACAAGCTGGTAGTCCGCGCCGGAACCGGTCTCTACTACGACCGCGGCGAACTTTTTTCCTATCTTTCACCAGGATTCGCAGAGGGTGTGATCAACGGTGGACCGTTCGGCGTGAACCAGACTCCGCCTTACGTCAACGCGCAGTCTTGCGGCACCGACCCCAACGCCGTCGGGTCCATTGGCTTTTACCAGGGCTTTATCCCCACCTGTCCCACTAGTGTTCCTGGAGATAGCTACTCGCTTTCCAGCCCGTGGGGTCCGACGATCGGGCCGGCTCCGACTGGCAACCCGATGGACATCAATAATTATCTGCCATACACAACGGCGCCCGGAGTCGGAATACAGGCAGGAATCCTGGATGGGGAGCAGCTCTTTTCCTTTGCTACCTACAACCGTGCCAACAAGCTGCCCTACACCATCAACAACACGCTCGACTTTCAATGGCAGCCGCGCCATGATCTCGCTATCGACGTCGGTTACGTCGGCAACCTGGGCCGGCACGGCGTAATCCCCATTCCGTTCAATCAGCCCGCAATCGCCTCGCCCAGTAATATCATCCACCCTAATTCGCAGAACCCGCAGGAATACACCTACGGTTACACGGTTCAGACGGGATCTAGCTGCTCTCCCTTTTGTCCAATCAATTTGCCCAACGGTCAGCCCATGGTGGTCACCTACGAGGGTGGCAACGTCGACCTGCGCGTTCCCTACCTTGGCTATTCGGCGGAAACAGAGAGCTATACCGCGGCAGGTGTATCCGCTTACAACGCGCTGCAGACTCACGTGGAAAAACGCATGAGCCACGGGCTGCAGTTCGGCTTCTCCTACACCTATTCCCACGCGCTGGATGAGCAAAGCGGCATGGGCCTGTTCTTCAACGGCAACAATCCGTTGAACCTGCGTTCGGCTTACGGCTCGTCTGACTTTGACCGCACCCACATTTTCAACTTCAGCTACTCCTACGAATTGCCCAAGTTTTTTCCCGGGTCCACGTTGAAGGGTAAGGTTGCAGACGGATGGGGCATTCATGGGGTCGCGGTTTTCCAGAGTGGGCAACCCTACAGCGTCATCGACTACACCGGCGCCGTCGGGAGCATCTTCTACAGCGTCTACGATGGCATCACCAATCCTATCGTGCCGCTGGCTCCCGGCTGTACCGTCAAGAGCGCGCGCACCAGTTATACCGGCGCCAACGCATACTTCAATCCCAACGAAACCGCACTTAACGCCGCTTGCTTCACTCTCCCGTTGCTCAACCAGGGTGATCTCGGAGGCGCAATTCCCGCCGGCGACAGTTTCGAAACTAACTTCACGACCGGCCAGCGCAACATCTTCCGGCAAACCTGGCAGAGGGTCGTCAACATTTCACTGGTGAAGGTTACCCCGCTCACGGAGCGAGTCGCGCTGAAGTACAGCTTTGACGTCTTCAATGTGACCAACACGGCCAGCTTCGACGTTCCCATCGACGATGTCTCGCAGAACCAGTACTACAACCAGTTCCCGATCTTTGGCCAGCCGGCACTCCCTTCTCAGGGCGCCGGCAGTTTTTATAACCCGCCAACTTCCCTGGGTGCCGTCAACAAAACCATCGGTCTCCCACGGCAGATCCAGATGACATTGCGGGTAGATTTCTAAGCCCGGGCGGAGACCAACGGAATGAGAACACTCCGTCACTCTTCCCCGATGTCCTCGTTCCACACTTCGGGATTCTTGCGGATGTATTTGCCCAGCAGTGAGGCGCACTCGTCGGAATCGAGATCGAAGACCCGCACTCCGAGTGAACGGAGCCACTCCATCCCGCCTTGAAAATTACGGCTTTCCCCCACCACCACCGTACCAAAGCCAAACTGCCGCACCAGGCCACTGCAGTACCAGCACGGCGCCAGCGTGGTAACCAGGGTGAGGCCGCGATAGCTGCGCTGCCGCCCCGCATTGCGAAACGCATCCGTCTCGCCATGCAGCGATGGATCCCCGTTCTGCACCCGCCGGTTGTGGCCCGAGCCGAGGAGTTTGCCCGCGGCGTCAAAGATCGCGGCCCCGACCGGGATACCTCCTTCGGCCAGCCCTTTGCGGGCTTCCGCCAACGCCACCTCGAGCATTGCAGAGTGATCAAGTTCCGACACGACCTTACGATTATAGAGGCAGCGCAGAACTGAGACTGCATTGTCGAAGTGAAGTTGGAAGTGGGGAATCGGCTGTCTTGAAAAAGACCCGCGTCCGAGAACATCTTCTCGAGGAGGATGCGCGCGCCACGGTCTGCGGAGAAGCGTATGAGAGGTTGAAACGGGCAGGCCGGCGGGAGTCGAACTCTTTCTTACCGAATCGGGGCCGTAAAGCCTCGGCGTTCAAGCCGAGGATATAAGGCCCCCCGCGTTTTTCCCTGCCGTTCGTTCTAGAATCCTGCCGTCCACAAGACCTATGGCCGGGCAGGGTCAAAAGTGAAGCCTCTTCGTTGTCCTCCGCTGAAGGAAGGGCGGTTGTGGGAGGAACCTACCGAAGAGATCGCACCAACATCCGACTCCGTAGGAATCCTCGCCGTTTGCGGCGGGGAGGACGCCAACTCCTATGCCTTGCTGTCGCTTCGTGGCGCTGACCGGAACCTTTGGGGTTTCGGTCAGCGCCAAATCCCGCTCGCCAACAGCTTCCTGCGATTACTTATTGTCTTCTCTGGCTTCGGCGACGCGGGCCTGGTGGCCGGCTTCGGAGACAGCCTTCACAAACGCCTCTGCGCTTGCTGGAGTTGCCGCTCTACCCGAAAGAATGTTGCGGAACATCATGTGGTGGCCGTAAATGGCGCGAGTCGAATCGTTGTCCTGCTCGATTACGGCACCTTCGAGCGTCAGGCCGGCAAATATGCCTTTCGAGCGCGAATAGGTTAGCACTTCAGTATTCAGTAAAATGTCAGTTCCGGCAGAAGTGTGACGGCCAACTGGGCCCGCTGCTACCGATCCTTCCCCGGTAAGTTCGAACTTGCTGGACAGCAGATGCTGTAAACCACGGTCGTTCATTACCAGCATGACCAGGTCCACGCCTTCGACTCCGATCTGCAATCCCCAACTGCCACCCCCAACCGAGACAAATGCGGGAGCACTCCAGCCTTGCGGTGTGCGGCAGGAGGCTACTCCGCGGCCGTGCTTACCACCAAAGATGAAGCCACCTTTAAGCAAGTTTGGAACTACGACGATGCACTTTGCACCGTTCAACACTTCCTCCGGGATCCCCTTGTCAGGCGTTGACATGATCGATTGCAGAACGTCCACGGATTTTTGCATGCGGTCGACCGTGTCTTCCCGATCTGAACCTGCCCAAGCGTAAGTCCCAACCAGACCCAGCAGGCTCAGCAACAACAGTGAAATTGTCTTTTTCATGATGATTCCTTTCGGAGCTGCGGAACTAAGAGGAGAGAATTTCAGATAGCTGACTTAGTTCAGAGAACCTGAAAGAGAGAGAAGAAGTGCTCGTCTCTAGCCCAATGATCGCGCAGGCATCCGACAATAGCTGTCCTGAATTGCTCACTTCCGGCGCATCGCAAAACGAGATCTTCGACCTTCGATCTACGCCGGGCCGGTTGAGAGTTTTCTTCAAAGTGATCAATCCTGCACAGCATCGACTGCCCCTGGCCTGTCATGATTGACTCGTTGCGGCGGCCTCGCACCAGACGCACAGATGCGAGACATTCGGCGCGAGCAAATGGTCCCCGTTGCAGTGGTGAGTCACCCCACGGTCCAAACAATTGCGTTTGGAGCGCGGGGAGCCGCTCAGCGGTGTTCAGCCTGAGCAGCAAAGACACTTCAAAGAATGCAAGACAAGTGAACCGAGGAGATTGACATGCTTTGGACGATTTTTGTAGTGCTTCTAGTTCTGTGGCTTCTGGGTTTCAGCCTCCACGTGGCGGGCGGGCTGATTCACCTGCTGTTGGTCGTGGCCTTGGTGGTCTTGGTCATTAACCTGGTGGGCGGCAGCCGAAGCGCGGTCTGAAGGCCTCCGCAAGACCACGACGCAGGCTTCGGTGTTCGAATTGTTGCTCGTGTTCTGGGGCACCTGGCCAAAATTAAGCATCAGAGGAAGTCAGAGGAAGCACACGGTTGATGAGCTGACTCAGCGGCCCGCGTTGCCACGCCATGGTGGTTTAGAGCGAGGCGCCGCCCGGTCAAGATTGAAACATCGAGGCTTCAGCAGCAATTTCCGATGAGTGCGATCGCTCGTCAACCATCGCAGTGCCATACTTTGCGAGATGCAGACTTTGGCCGTAATTTCGGTTGCGGTCTCGATTCTCTCAGCATTGCTCGTTGCTGTCTTGAAGGGCAGCCGCCCCCTTCAACCGATACCGCCAACTCCAACATCACTTAAGCAGGCCGTGTACCGAGCATTAATCTCGGTCGTCTGCGCTGCCGTTGTGCTCGTGACACTTACGCGTCTTGGCCCATACCTGAGTGGCCTCCCACCGCCGAAACCGTTGGTCAACCTTTTTATGGGCGTGATCGCACCGTGGTTTGGCGGCATCCATTTCGCGTATGGGGCTGCTCGCGCTGCGAACCAAGTGCTAGGGGCAATCGGTGCGTCGGAAGTGCTGATATTTCTATTGGGAGCGGCGCTAGCCCTCGTGTCCCGATGATCATTCAGCGTGGTTCGAGCAATATCCCCTTCACCCCAACATTCCGGTTATGAGTGCTGAGCGCCCCATGCAGTGGGAGTGATGTCTGGGAGGCTTTGGATGGGCGATCAGCGAGCACGGGAAGAACCGCGGCCAGGTAGTCGCGCACTGGGAGTTTCCATCTGTGGCAGCTTTTTACGATCGAAAGGTCAAAACTGGATTTTGCCATTCCGGATGCTGCGCCATACTCTTGGCGAAAGAGGCACATCCATCTCATGCATTGCCGCGCGAGCAGCATTGGCCGGCAGAGCAGCCGCCCCTCCCCTTGGCCTGCCGGGATGACGGAGATGTACCGTGGTTTGCCTCCCTAAGCTTTTCTTCCGACTCCGGGCCGGCCTTACACTCAGTAGAAAGTGGACGGTCGCCATCAGAAAGTGCACCCCGTCTGACTTGGTCACGAGGGCATCTACCGACTTCAAAGCACCGTCGGGCAATTTCAGGTGGTCGATCAGCAGGACAATGGGAACCGTCGGCCGCACCTGCTTGATCCGAGCCGCGATGACGGAGCCATCCAAAAGGCCCAAGTGGTACTCGAGCACGATCGCATCCACGGGCTGCGACCTGAATAACCGTAGACCATCGTGACCAGTGCGAGCGGTTACCAGCTCGTATCCGTTTTCCTTCAGTAAACGCAGTTGGGCTGGATTGCGGTGTATACACAGTAGAATACTGTTGGTACCCATGCGGGGATTTATACAGGCCGGCTTCCCGCAATTCTGTTCAAAATTGCTCAATCCAGGCGGCGTGATTCTAGTTTCTTGGAACCCGGAAGGATTTTTGCCGGCGCCCTGGAGTTCCACTGAGGCAGCATGCCTTGGAAGACGTGCGGTAAAGAGGACGCAGCTGTAGGGTACAGGTTAGTTGTGTGTTTTAGGGTTCTTATATTCGGGGTCATCGTCCACGGAAATGACCGGACTCGGAGAGGGTGTCGCATCGGCGACACCTATCGCTTTCTTGGTTGCTGCTTGGATAGCGTGGTCCCAACCCTTATATTTTCCGACCCGATGGGGCCGCCGCAAGTAAACAAGCGTTGTGTCCCATACATCGTCCCCGAGGTTCTTCATTCGAACCTTAACCTTATGGTGAAGGGGAGTGGTTACCGTAATTTCCTCGGATACATCTTTGGGTCCGTCTAACATCTTGATCAGACCCTTATCAACAGTAAGGGGTCTCGCCTTCTCAAAGTGTTTTCTCGCTTCTGTATAGCTCATCAGATTCTCCCAGTTTTCGCCTGACGATGAAAGCATTTTGATCCCGTATCGAGTCTAGAAACGCCAATTGCCGTACCGCAGGAAATGCGGGATCCAGAGGCGGTCGAGTGAAGAACATGTCTTTTTTCCCCAATAACCCACTATGATCCATCATCCAATGCTTGCCTGAATGCTCACAATTGACCACATTTGGAGCGTTTCCATGTTCGAAGGTCCGTGCAAAAGTTCCGGTAATCTCCCACCGTTGTGAGCAATTGTGATCAGGCACATCCCGAGTAAACCTTTATTCTTGCTTGGTTGGGAGGATCCAGACTGCAATGAGGAGAGGCTTTTGTCGTTTCCTTGGCTTGGGCCCGGCTGAAACGGAACGACCGTTCGGCGGCTTACGCTCCCAATTCCCGGTTGCGATTCCTCAAGGAGCCTCTAGCCAAAGTCCACATGAACGTCGAAGCAATATAAGGAAAGAGACCAAAGTGGAACAGAGGGTGAAGGACGAAATCAAAGGCAATCTGCAAAACGCGAAGGGGCGACGTAGCGGCGCTTATTGTTTAAGCAGCGTGCGATTCGTGCCAGGCAGAATGCAAGAACTTTCGCCGCTCATGCAGTTTAACGTTCCTAGAAAGGAAGATGCACATGTTGATACTGATTATCATCCTGGTGTTGGTTTTAGGCGGCGGTGGAGGCTATTACGGTCATAGCCGCTGGGGTTACGGTGGGGGTGCGGGCATAGGGCTGGGCACCATAATCTTGATTCTCCTCATCGCTTACGTGCTGGGGATCCTCCACTGAGGAGAAGTCCGCCTGGCTATGTCAGGCGCCAATTTTTAGATGGTGTCATTCCCTTGACAGGACCGTAGGCGTATCCTATCATGTCCATGGATATAGTCGAGTTTTAAATGTCACTGTCCCCAGCTCCCAAGCCCCTTCTCAGTTTTGCCGGCCCACCGATCGTGCCTTTGAGCCTAAGGGCTTCCGCCCTGGTGTTTGAAGACGTTAAGTCCAAGGCTCTACTTGAGAGAATGCATTTGATCGGACCCAGCACCGCAAATGTCCTGGTCACTGGGGAAACAGGTACCGGCAAGGAGCTCATCGCCAGACACGTGCATAAGTTGAGCCGACGGGCCGAGGGTCCTTTTGTAGCGGTGAATTGCGGAGCTTTTTCTGAGAGCTTGGTGGAGAGTGAATTGTTTGGTCATGAGCGCGGCTCATTCACCGGAGCCACGATAGCCCGGGCGGGATGGTTTGAAGCAGCTCGGGGTGGAACGTTATTCCTGGATGAAATCGGAGATTTGCCGGTCGCTATGCAAGTGAAGTTGCTCCGAGTGTTGCAGGAGCGCCAAGTAGTCCGGCTGGGTTCGCGCAGTCCGGTCGCTATTGACGTTCGCGTGGTCGCTGCGACCAACGTGAATCTGGAGGAAGCGGTTGCCGCTGGACGTTTTCGCGAAGACCTTTATTACCGGCTCCAGGTTGCCACGCTGCATATTCCTCCGTTGCGCGAACGGCCGGGCGACATTCTGCCACTAGCGCAATACTTTCTCGGAGTCTATGGGGAACGTCTGGGACTGAAAGAGCCCGCTCTGAGCGCGGAGGCGATTGAGGTCCTTATCCGTGGGCACTCTTGGCCAGGCAATACGCGAGAACTGGAAAATGTCATCCATCATGCCCTCCTGGTTTGCCGCGAGAATGTAGTCAGACCGGAAGATTTGAGGCTTTCCCCTCTTGGGCTCCGAATCGCGACGAGCGGTCGAGTCCAGCCCTTCGAAGCGTTGCATGACGCGCTACAGGCAGTTTTTGAAGATGGCCGTCCCAGCCTATATACGGAGATCGAGACGGCAATCATGAGGACAGCGTATGAATTCTGTCATCGCAACCAGGTTCAGACGGCGCGGTTGCTCGGCATCAGCCGCAACATCGTTCGGGCCAAGCTGATGCAATGCGGTGAGTTGCCCAACGGTCGAAAACCTAGCGCTTTCGTCGATCCTTCCTGATCGCTTCGCACGGTGGAAGTCACCGGTTCGAATCCTCGAGCCCCCGCCATCCTTAATCATCCGATGGTTCAACCATTCGGAAGTGGGTGGTTACTGGATGCCGCTTAATTGACCCACTCATCCTCTTCGTCGTCCTCCTCGCCGATAGGGTCTTCAGCTGCCGCCATGGCCTCGCTGACGGCCTCAACGATTTCTTCGTCGTCTGATTCGGCTAGGTCTTCCAGAATATCGGGCGCCTCCGCGGGACGGATGCTGCTGAGAGCTCCGATGGCGGCAAGCAGTAGGGGTTTCGAGGAATCAGCGTCATTGACGAGTTCGACGATGTGAGGCCATGCTCGATCCAGTCCCCAATTGCCCGCCGCGATGACGGCCTGGTAATTTATCTCAGGATCTTTACTGTTCAGGGCCTCTAATATCTGATCGTCGAAACCCCGAACCCAGCGCATCGAAAATACAGCCGTCAGCACCCACTCTTTGTTTCCGCTGGAATAGGCATGCCGGATCGCATCCTGATGCCAAGTTTGGGGCGCGCGCACGGAGGCTTCCAAAATTCGCCGCCGGACCTCCTTGGGAGTGCTCTTATCGCGATAGACCTTCTCGAGCGAGTCCTGGATGTTATGAAACGTACCCTCGGTAATGGGTACATCATCCGGATCGTCGAATCCATCTGTGTCCGCCTGTTCGAGGATCGGCCCAAGGGAAATTGCCGTCCTCGCGCGCAGTTGCTCTGGCTCGTCTGCATCGCCTGCGATCGTTAGTAACAGATCGGCCAGATCGTTGTTGATCACGGTAAAATCACCCGCCAGTTCGGCGGCGACTAGGCGGTCGGATGCACTGGCTCGCCGGTCAGCTAGAATCTTCCCAAACGTCTTCCCGGCATCTGTTGGCCAGTCCCATGGCGGTGTATCGAGATAATCTTTAAGGTCCATGACGATTTCCTCAGGATCGCGATCAACCATGTTACTCCCACCGCCGGCGCGGGCACAGACCCGCTACCAAAATGGTATGGCGAGCCGAATTTGTGTTCTCCACTTGACCGTTGGCCGCCGGTTAGAAGTTGTCAGGCGCAAGATGTGTCATTTCGCCCGGAGCAAACAACTCATCATGGACCGATTTGCGCACTCGGGCAAATTCCCGATCTGTGCGGTCCCGAGGCCGTGACATGCGGATCGGCAAGATATTCCTGATGGTGCCTGGCTGCGGAGACATGATAACAACCCGGTCTGCAAGATATACCGCCTCCTCGATGTCGTGGGTGACCAGTACAACCGTCGTTCGCTCAGCCTGCCAAATACGCAGGATTTCCTGTTGCATGCGCATTCGAGTCAGCGCATCGAGGGATGCGAATGGTTCGTCCAACAACAGGACTTCAGGACGCCCCACCAGTGCTCGCGCGACGGCCACTCGCTGGGACATGCCGCCCGAGAGTTGGTGAGGATATTCATATTCGAACATATCCAGCCCAACCAGGCTGATGTAGTGTCGAATGTCTCTGCTGCGTTCCTCGGGAGCTAGACCTGCCAGTCCAAAACCAACGTTGTCATGCACCGTGAGCCACGAAAGGAGGCGGTGCTCCTGGAAAACCACGCCACGATCTAAGCCAGTCCCTATGAGTTTCTTGCCGTCGAGAAAGACGGCGCCCTCATACTCGGTCTCGAGACCAGCGATGATTCTCAACAAGGTCGTCTTCCCGCAGCCACTGCCGCCGACAATGCACACAAATTCTCCGGGGTTAATGGTTAGCAGAATATCTTTCAACGCCAACAGAGTGCCCGTGGAACCGGAAAATGCCTTTTGCACAATTTCAATGTTGACCCTGCCGCGTTGATCAAAACCATGGTTGACCATAAGTCGAATTGCTCACGCCGAGGCAGGCGGAATGCATACCCTCACCGACCGTGCGTCAGCGGGCCCTGTGGCCAAGAAGCCTGCGGCCGACCGCGTTCATACCCCAGTCGGAGAGCTTGCCGAAGATGGCGAAAAGTAACACGCTGGCTAAGATGACGGAGGCCCGGCCCGTCATCTCGCCATCCAACATGAGATATCCAATCCCGCTGCTTGCTCCCAATAGCTCCGCAGCCACGACGAACATCCACGCCAGGCCCAATCCGCTGCGCAGCCCGACGATGTACTCGGGCAACACCGCCGGAAGAATGAGCCGGCGAACCATTTGCAAACTGCTCAGCCGGTATAGTTTGCCAACTTCAAGCAACTTTGGATCGACGTGTCGCATGGCAACGGAGAGATTCAGATAAACCGGAAAGAATGCACCGACAGAGATGAGAGCAATCTTCGAGGTCTCCTGAATGCCGAGCCATAACAGGAAGAGTGGAACCCATGCGATCGAAGGAACACTGCGCAACGCCTGCAACGATGGATCAAGCAGCTTGCGAGCGACCGGCAGGTAACCGGTGAGACCGCCGAGAAGCGTGCCTGCGCTTGCTCCGAGCACAAATCCTACCGCCACGCGGGCGATTGTCGTCCCCGCGTGTCTGACCAAATCGCCCGCAACAGCCAACTGATAAATCGTCTTGCCGACGAGGGTTGGCGCAGGCAGCCAATTTGGGGGAAGCAGGCCTAAGCGCGCGAGGAGCTCCCATACGAGCAGTACGGTCACGGGGATAATCCAGCCCAGAACCCGATCTGGAATATAAATTCGTCCAATGGTGTCTGGCGGTTTCGGCGTCGATTTCGCGGTAGCGCCCTTCCATACCAGCCTTTGGTTCTGCTCCGCGGCGCTCATTTCTGCGCCAGGCTTTTGTTGACCACGTCTTGCACGTATCGAGGATCGATCAGATGGTTTACGGTTGCGCTCACGTCAATATTACTGTTGATCACATTGTTCTGTTTCAACACGTCGCCGCTGGCGATAATCACCTGTCTCTGGGTATCTCCGATCGTCGAATTGGTGAGGTCTGTGCGCTCCAGAACTTTCGTGACGACAGAATCGTCGAGTTTGGCGTCGCTGGCAAATAGTTTGCGAAATTCCTCCGGATTCTGAAGGGCCCATAGACGAGCCTTCTCATAGGCTGCCAGGACGCGCTCCACATGCGCGGGAAATTGCTCGGCGAACTCTTCACGCACGTTGAGTACACCGTAACTGTTGAAGTTCACGTTCCGATAGAAGAGTCGGGAGCCACTCTGAATCTCGGTTTGCGCCATCATCGGGTCCAAGCCGGCCCAGGCATCCACGTCTCCTTTTTCGAGTGCAATCCTCCCGTCGGGATGCTGCAGCACGACCATCTCAATGTCCTTTTCGGTCAGCCCGGCCTGGTGAAGCGCACGCAACAGGAATATGTGGGGATCTGTCCCGCGCGTCACGGCCACTTTCTTTCCCTTGAGATCCCCTACTTTCGTGATGGGAGAGTCTTTGCGAACGACCAGAGCGGTCCACTCGGGACGGGAGTAGACATAGACAGCTTTGATCGGATTGCCGTTGGCTTTTCCGATGAGAGCCGCGGCCCCAGCCGTCGACCCAAAGTCAACGCTCTTGCTGTTCAGCAGTTCCAACGCTTTGTTGCTACCCAGGCTCTGTGTCCACTCAACCGAAATGCCATCACTGGCGAGATCCTGCTCCAGAAACTTCTTGTCCTTTAGCACTAGGCTCACGGGGTTGTAATACGCATAGTCGAGCCTGATGGTCGTAGGCTTCACAGAAGCCTTGCGGCTGCAGCTCGGCACGATCGCCGTAATGATCAAAACTGCGACCGCAAGCGCGAGCTTTGCCCTGTTCTGATTGTTCACTCTTTACCCCTTTGTGAACCGTGCAGAAGACGAATCCGATTGCCGCTGGTAGCTAACTTTGTTGCACTGGCACCGGCGTCGCCGCGGTCGTGCGCGGCTGATATTCATTCGCGACCAATTCGCCGAACGGGCCGGTAATGTTCCCCGCCGATCTTTCCGATCTCAGCGAAACCGGTAAATGTGGGAAAAGCAAATCAGCCACGCGATACGCCTCTTCAAGGTGCGGATAACCGGACAGAATGAAGGTTTCAATTCCCAGGTCGGAGTACTCCTGCATTCTTTTCGCTACGGTGGCTGGATCGCCAACCAGCGCTGTGCCGGCGCCTCCGCGAACCAGACCCACGCCTGCCCAGAGATTGGGGCTTACTTCCAGTTTTTCGCGACCGCCGCGATGCAACTCCGCCATGCGGCGTTGTCCTTCGGAGTCGAACCGTGCGAATGTCTTTTGCGCCCTGGTGATCGTGTCGTCGTCGACGTAGCGAATCAGATCCTGGGCTGCGGCCCAGGCTTCTTGCTCGGTTTCGCGAACGATGACGTGCAGGCGAATGCCGAACCGAACCGACCGGCCCTGTTCCTCGGCTAGGCGACGTACGGTCGCAATCTTTTCTTCAACCTGCTGGGGCGGTTCACCCCAAGTGAGGTAAACATCAACCTGTCGGGCCGCCAACCCGTAAGCAACCTTAGAAGATCCCCCGAAATAGAGCGGGGGATGCGGCTTCTGCACCGAAGGATACAAGACTCTTGCATTCTCCACATGAAGATGCTTTCCATTCAACGAAATCGATTTACCCGCGACGGCTTCGCGCCAGATCTGAAGGAATTCCTCCGTCACTTCATAACGCTCATCGTGAGTGAGAAAAACGCCGTCGCCAAGCGCCTCGTCGGGATCGCCGCCCGTAACGACGTTGATCAGCAGCCGTCCCTCGGAGAGCCGGTCGAACGTCGCTGCCATTCGTGCGGCAGCCGTGGGGGAAGTAATGCCGGGGCGAATCGCCACCAGAAACTTAAGCTTGGTTGTCACCGGGACCAGAGTGGACGCCACAACCCAAGCGTCTTCACACGACCGGCCGGTGGGCAACAGCACGCCTTGAAACCCAAGCTGGTCGGCGGCTTGAGCAACCTGCTTCAAATAACCGTAGTTAACCGTCCGAGACTGCTCGGCAGTGCCTAGGTAGCGGCCGTCGCCGTGAGTCGGTAAGAACCAGAACACTTCCATGTTTTCGGTCTCTTTCCGGGAAAGGCTGAGCTCCAGGTGAGCTTTGGCAATTGTCTTGCCAACAGAGAGGTACCGCTATGTCCATGAATTTCAAGTTTTCACGCGGTTACGGCGAATGTCAGGCAGTTCAGTCAGTCGGGGGGTGCTGCTATAGCAATACTAAATCAGCAGAGGTGGTGCTGGAGCAGCAGTGGGCAATCGCGCGAAGTGCCACATGCCTGACGACACGGGAGGACTGTAGTGCTTTCTACTGTAAATCACATCGCAGTTAATGTTCCGCCCCGGCAACATGCTTTCGAGATAGCCGATCAGTTGGCCGCGGCATTCGCTCAAACCGCCGTTGAACGCGATAAACGGGGAGGCACGGCGAAAACTGAGAGAGACCTATTGCGCGCGAGCGGACTACTGAATGTGACGATTCCGGCAGCCTTGGGCGGGTGGGGAATGGAATGGCCGGACACAATGAAACTCATACGTGTCTTCGCCCGTGTCGATAGTTCGATTGCCCATCTGTTCGGCTTTCAGCATCTCATGCTGGCTTCGGTGTCGCTCTACGGATCATGGCCACAGACCGAGGAGCTCTTTTCTGAAACCGTCCGCAAGCAATGGTTCTGGGGCAACGCTCTCAATCCGCTCGACAAGCGCACAAGCCTTACGTCCAAGTGTGGCGTGGGATACCTCATCAACGGGCGCAAGAGTTTTTGTTCCGGCGCGGTCGACTCCGACGTGCTGATCGTCTCCGCGATTCGCTCCGTGGACGAAAAGTTCATGGTAGCCGCCATACCTTCTGGCCGGCCGGGGATTCGCATTCTCGATGATTGGGATGCTATGGGACAGCGGCAAACAGACAGCGGAACAGTGGAGTTTTGCGATGTGGCCGCCTCGCAGGAAGAGTTCTTGAAGACGCCGGGACCGCTGGGGAGTATCAGAGCGTCCTTGCGTTCCTGCATCGCACAGCTGATTCTCAGCAATAACTTCCTGGGAATCGCCGAAGGAGCCCTAAGGGAATCGCGCGACTACACGTTGGCGCAAACCCGACCGTGGATTGCTTCAACTGCAAAGAGTACCACGGAAGATCCCTACATTCTGGCGAATTACGGCAATTTCTTTGTCAACCTTCAGGCTGCGCAGGCCCTCACGGACATCGCGGGAGAGTCTCTGCAGCGAGCCTGGGAGAGCGGAGACGCGATCACTGAAAATCAGCGTGGCAAGTGCGCGCTGGACGTCGCCACCTCGAAGGTCGCCACCAGCAAGGTCGGCCTGGAGATCACCAGCCGGATGTTCGAAGTAATGGGAGCCCGCGCCGCCGCCGGTCCTGCGCGGATCGACCGCTACTGGCGCAACCTGCGCACTCACACGTTGCATGATCCAGTCGACTATAAGATTCGCGAGTTGGGAGACTGGGCCTTGAATCGCCAGCTTCCGAAGCCCTCATTTTATTCCTGAACAGAGATCGACGAAGGACCCAGACTTATGCGCAATTCTCTACCTGCAACGTTTCGCCGTACGGTCGTGGCCCCTATCTTGGTCCTAATGGCTTTAACGCCATTCGCTTTGACCCAAAATGCCGATAACGTCCTACGCATCGGATACCAGAAATACGGCACACTGGTGCTGCTCAAAGCGCGCGGCAGTTTGGAGAAACGGCTGGCAGCGATGCAGGTTGAAGTGAAGTGGACCGAATTTCCTGCTGGCCCGCAATTGCTCGAAGGTTTGAACGTGGGCAGCATCGACTTCGGTACCGCAGGCGAAGCCCCGCCCATCTTTGCCCAGGCAGCCGGCGCGGATCTGGTTTATGTCGGAAACGAGCCGCCGGCTTCGGCAGGTGAGGCGATTCTCGTTCCCAAGAATTCGCCCATCAGGACGGTGGCCGATCTCAAGGGCAAGAAAGTGGCGCTCAACAAAGGCTCAAACGTTCACTTTCTGCTGGTCAAGCTGTTGCAGCGGGCAGGAGTCAACTACAACGACATCGACACCATATTCCTGACGCCGGCGGATGCGCGAGCGGCCTTCGAGCGGGGCAGCGTGGACGCGTGGGCGATCTGGGAGCCATTTCTCGCCGCGGCGCAAAGGCAAACCGATGCTCGCATTCTCGCCGATGGCAACGGTGTGGTCAGCAATCACCAGTTCTTTCTTGCCGCGCGGTCCTACGCCAAAAAAAGGGAGGACGTGATTGCCATCATCCTTGATGAACTGGCGACAGTCGATCAATGGGCAAAGACCGACACGAAAGGGGCAGCCGCAGCGCTCGAACCGCAGATCGGTCTGGATCAAGCGACGCTTGAGCTGGCACTGTCTCGGGGCGGCTACGGTGTGACGCCAGTCAACGATGCCGTGCTTGCGGAGCAACAAAGAATCGCAGACGCCTTCTACGACCTCAAGTTGATTCCCAAGCACATCAATGTCCGCGATGCGACTTTGACGGGAATGTTAGCGGGAACCCAGGTTCAACGCTGAGCGAGGAATCATGAACCAGCGCCAGGAAAGTCCTGCCAAGAAAAACCAGCCTCGGCTGGGTATTCTGGCGAAGCAAGCGTTGCCGTGGGTCGTGCCCATTTCGCTGTTGATTGTTTGGCAATGGGCATCTTCCGCGGGGATTCTGCCCAGCCGCTTTTTGCCCTCGCCACGCGCGGTGGTGAGTTCGTTCATCGCACTCAGCATCTCCGGTGAATTGTGGATGCATGTTCGGGTCTCTACCCTGCGCGCCTTGTCAGGTTTCGTGGTAGGGGGCGGAGTGGGACTGTTGCTCGGGTTGCTCACCGCCTCTCTGCACTGGGCTGAAATTCTGCTCGACACGACCATTCAAATGGTCCGCAACATCCCTCCTCTGGCTCTCATTCCTCTGGTGATTTTGTGGTTTGGCATCGACGAATCGGCCAAGCTTTTTCTGGTTGCACTAGGTGTTTTCTTCCCCGTCTACATCAATACGTTTCACGGGATTCGCTCGGTCGATCGCGGACTTCTGGAGATGGGGCGAACGTATGGCCTGTCGGGATGGCCGCTATACCGGGAGATCATTCTGCCCGGAGCCTTGCCCTCCATTCTAGTAGGCGTGCGCTTCTCTCTCGGGCTGATGTGGGTGATCTTGATCGTCGCCGAAACGATTTCAGCGCGCTCCGGAATCGGCTACATGACGATGAACGCGCGCGAGTTCATGCAGACCGACATCATGGTGGTCGGCATCCTGCTTTATGCAATTTTGGGGAAACTCGCCGATCTTCTGGCGAAAGGATTGGAACGCTACTGGCTGCGCTGGAATCCGGCGTATCAGACGGCGCGATAGAGGATGACCTTGCCTGTGACTGCCAGTGCGAGAGAGATAGCGGCTCCCGACGAGCCCTGCTCGCGCGGTGTGTCGGTCGGAATCAAGAGCGTGAGCATTGCCTTCGGCGGACGCACGGTGCTAGAGAACTTCGATATTGAGATTTCCGCCGGTGAATTTGTGGCGATTGTCGGCCGCAGCGGATGCGGCAAGAGTACTCTGCTGCGGTCGGTCGTTGGTTTGGAAACACCGCAAACCGGAACCATTATTTTGGGCACCGTTAGAGAGCACAACGGAAAGCCAGACGTTCGCGTCATGTTTCAGGACTCCCGGCTGCTTCCCTGGAGACGAATTCTTCCCAACGTTATGCTCGGCCTGGAGCCTGCGCTCATCCCGCGGGCGCGCAAAGTTTTGACGCAAGTTGGTCTGGCAGAAAGAGCCAACGACTGGCCCGCTACTTTATCGGGGGGGCAGCGACAAAGGGTAGCGTTGGCTCGCGCTCTTGTCCATGACCCGAATCTGTTGCTTCTGGACGAACCGTTGGGATCGCTGGACGCGCTCACACGCATCGAAATGCAGCAACTCATCGAAGACGTTTGGCGAAAACGTGGTTTTACCGCGATGCTCGTAACTCACGACGTCGCCGAGGCCGTAAGTCTGGCAGACCGCGTCATCTTGATTGAGGGAGGGCGCGTCGCATTGGACGAAGTCGTAAACATAGCTCGACCACGAACACGCGGCAGCGCCCGCTTTGCCGCGCTGGAAGAGGGCATACTTGGCCGCGTGCTTCAACGCCGGCCGGTTGTCGAGGATCAGTGGTAAAAGCGGGGAGACCGAGAAATTAGGCGAGAAAGATTCGACCCCGCGAAAGCGAAAGCCGCTGACCAACTTCGTTTTCGCGGGCGGTTGGGACATTCGGCTGACTGGACACGGAGTTGATGGAAATACTAGAAGTAGGAGGTTGGCGCATGATACGCCCGTTGTCTGCTGTGGTATTCATGCTGCTCGGTCTTGCCGGCAACTCGTCAGAGGCTCCGACAACCGCCGTCGACCCGCCGGCGGTCACAGTTCTCCAGAACAGTCCCGGTCAAGCCGATGGGCTCATCTTCATCGCGCCCAAAGGCGCGGGCATTGGCGGTGGGCCGCAGCCGGGCCCGGTAGGTCCTGAAATCGTGGACAGCCGTGGCCACGTCATCTGGTTCTCCCCCGTGAGAAACGGTCAGGTCGCGCCCGACTTCCGCGTTCAATCCTATCGAGGCAAGCCGGTGCTGACGTGGGCACAGCAGACGAACTTCGAGAAACTCGCCGGGGGTACATCGGTAAACTACATCGCCGACGACACCTATCGCATCATCGCCACCGTGACGGCGGGGAACGGACTCAACGCCGATGCTCATGAATTCCTGCTCACGCCGCAGGGTACGGCCCTCGTCACTATCTACGACGTTGTGACGGCTGACCTGTCCTCGGTGGGTGGATCGAAGAACGCACAGGTATGGGAGGGATCGATCCAGGAAATCGATGTCTCCACCGGAAAAGTGATCTTCGAATGGCACAGCCTCGGCAAGATTGGGTTCGACGAGAGCTACTGGCCACTACCAGATTCGTCGACGACGGCCTGGGACTACATCCACATCAACGGCATCGCAGTCGACGACGACGGAAACTTGCTGCTGTCGGCGCGCCATACATCAACCGTTTACAAGCTCGACCGCCATACGGGCGAAGTGATGTGGCGACTAGGCGGCAAGAAAAGCGATTTTCGTTTCGGAACGGACGCCGGTTTTTCCTTTCAACACAATGCGGTTGCGGTGGGGCACAACACGATACGCATATTCGACAACGAAGTGAATCCCAAGCCGGTCCTGCCGTGGTCGCGCGTCATCTGGCTGAAGCTCGATCCCTCGGCGAAGACTGCGGCGCTGATCCGGTCCATCGGTCATCCCGATCATCTCTCGGCGATCTCGCAGGGGAGCGCGCCGCTGCTAGACAACGGCAACACGTTCGTGGGTTGGGGTGAGCCGGCGCGCTTCTCGGAATTCGACTCCAACGGACGAATGATCTTCGACTACCCTACCGAAGGGCTACGATACCTACCGAGCCTACCGTTTCCGCTGGCCGCCTGATCAAAGATGACGCATTTCATTCGGCGATCATCGGTTTGCACCAAACCCTCCTCTATCTCCTGAAATACCTAGCCCTCACGGCCGGTCGATACGATTCTGTCGACGCTTAAGACCTCACTCGCCAATGGTTCCTGATAGAGTCGTTCCAGTGCACCCGCTCGATTCCTCAACACGGCGGCGGGACTCAAAGTTCCTTTGTCAGTTATTTCGCGGGCTTCGACTGAAGGAGACGCTGGCGGAAAACACGTCGGACCGCCGTTTGAATCTCCATAAGACGAGGTGTTTTCGCCGGTCGTGATGCAACGACTGGGCCGGGAGAATGTTATGTTTCGCACCGATGTTGTCGGAAGTCTGTTACGCCCCGCTTACCTAAAGGAGGCCCGCAATAAGTTTGCGGCTGGGAATCTCACGCCCGCTGAGTTCAAGGCTATCGAGGATCGTGCCGTCAATGAATGCATTGATCTGCAGATCGATGCCGGCATGGAAGTCATCACCGATGGCGAAATGCGCCGCTATGCATTCTACGGATACCTGATCGACGCCGTTGAAGGTTTCGACAAGCACGGTGGCTGGGCGATTCCGTTCCGTGATGAAAAGGGCGAACAGTTGGTGCTGCCGCGGCCCGTCGTGGTCTCGAAGCTGAAACGGAAACGCCCCCTGTGCGCGGAGGAGTTTACCTATGTCCGAGCCCGCACGAACCATCCTGCCAAGACGACTATGATTAGCGCGCAGCAGGCCGCCGCGTATTACGATCGCAGCAAATCCACGGCTGCTTATGCCACGATCGATGCCTACCTTGCCGACCTCGTCGACATCTTGCGTGATGAAGTAGCAGAACTGATTCGCCTGGGTTGCACCTACGTCCAGATTGATTCGCCGCAATACACTGCGCTGCTGGACCCGCAGTTATGCGAAGGGTATCGCCAGCGCGGTAATGATCCTGATCGTCTCCTTGATCTTTCCGTCGAAATGGATAATGCAGTGATCGGCGATCATCCGGGCGTCATCTTCGGCCTCCATTTATGCCGGGGGAACAATCAAAGCAAATTCTATGCTGCTGGCGACTACGGACCGATTACGCGCATCTTTCGCAACACAAAATTCCATCGCTTCTTATTGGAGTACGATGACGAACGATCAGGCGGTTTCGAGCCGCTGCGCCAGGTGCCAGGAGATCGGGTGGTAGTGCTTGGGCTTGTAAGCTCGAAACGGTCGCAGCTCGAAAGCAAGGACGAGCTAAGAAATCGAATCGACGCAGCTGCGGTCTACATTCCGATGGATCGGCTCGCCCTGAGCCCGCAGTGTGGGTTCGCTTCGACGATGGAAGGGAATCTCGTAACTGCGGCCGATCAGAAAGCAAAGCTGCGCTTGGTCGCGGAGACCGTCGAGGAATTGTGGGGGAAGAGGCGAGTTACGGCATGAGTACGAGCAACGGTCGCAGATCCGCGTGAAGCAAGCGAGCGGCTTCGCAAAATAGCCAAGCCGTTGTGAGTTATTTTCGCGCCTCCCATGACGGTACGAGCTCCTTTTTGGCTTCGAGTTCAACATCGTCGAATCGACGCCATTTGTAGAATGCGATGGACACAATCCAGCTCAGTGCAAACAGGCCGACGATGAAATACCCCAGTGTGCCGAAATTGTCGTTGAGCTTGGCGACTGCCCTCCAGAACCAACCTTCGAAATGAAAGTGTTCGCCCAGCAATCCCAGAGCCTCGATCCCTCCGACGACCAGTGCGACGACGACGGAGACGCAGGTGATCGTGATGTTGTAATAAAGCTTGCGTATGGGCTTCACGAATGCCCAACCGTAGGCGCCTAGCATCAGGATATTGTCCGTGGTATCGATGAGTGACATCCCCGCGGCAAAAAGCACGGGAAAAACCAGAATCGACCAAAACGACAGGCCCTTGGACGCTTCCGCCGCGGAAATACCCAACAGGCCAATCTCGGTGGCCGTATCAAATCCGAGTCCAAAAAGAAAGCCCAACGGATACATATGCCAACTCCGGCTGATCATGCGGAACATCGGGCGGAACATACGCGCCAGGATCCCGCGACCGCCGAGAAGCATGTTGAAATCTTCGTCCACATAGGGCTCACCGCGACGGACCCGTACAAAGGTTCGGTAGATTGAGCGCAGAACGATTAGATTTACGATGGCAATCGCGAATAGAAAAAAAGCTGAAACCAAGGTGCCGATTACGCCCGCAACGTTCCGAAAGGCATCCATGCGATGCTGTAGGGTCAACGCCGCTCCTGCAATTGCCGCGGAGCCAAGGACGACAACTGTCGAGTGCCCCAGCGAGAACAAGAAGCCAACTGCAACTGGGCGCTTCCCCTCCTGCATCAGCTTCCGGGTTACGTTGTCGATCGCCGCGATGTGATCCGCGTCGACAGCATGACGCAAGCCAAAGCTATATGCGAGAAGTGCCGTTCCCAAAAGCACCGGGTAGCGGTGGAAAGCGACCGCCGCCCACAACCATGCAACGACGTTGAACGCGAACAAGATCGCGTAGATGGCAACGATTCGGCCGCGGAGGTGATCGGCAGCGTCGTTGAAAAGGGTGCCGAGTTTGGGTCGCTCCGTCGATCTCACTTCCGAGAACCATTCATGGCGATGTAGGACTCTGGCTGTAACTCGTTTGTCGGCAGGATTTGCATAAGAGGATGCACCAAAACCTCGCGAGCCCCGTTCTAGAAAGCGAATTTCACGGCGAGCTGCACCAGACGGGGGGCAGCGTTGCTCACGACTTGTCCAAAATGGGGATCATTGACTTCCGCGTCCACCGCAGCCGGACCATAGAACTGCGCATGATTGAATGCGTTGAATGCCTCCAGCCGGAATTCAAACGATTTCGACTCGCTTACTTTCAATACTTTCGTCAGCGTCAGGTCAAAATTATTGATTCCCGGGCCATAGAAAAACCTTCGCGGCACGTTCCCCAATTGCCCGATGGCCTCCGTGGTAAACGCTGCCGACGTGTTATTAAACTCGGGCCGTCCGTTCCTCGGATTGGTGTTGATCTCAAGCGGCGCCCCATGATATTCCGGCGTATCCAGCAGGTAGTTGTTCACGCCATTGCCCAGCGTCCCCAGCAGCGAGTTGTCCGAGTCATCCAACAAAGTCACGGGCAGTCCGGTGCTGAAACGGGCGGTGCCGGCGATGCTCCATCCATCGGTGAGGCGATTCCTACGCCCGGAAGGTCGATCAAACGGCAGATCCACCTTGAAACTACCTACAAAGTTGTGCCTCATATCCCAAGCAGAAATGGCTCGCGTCGCCGCGTGATTCAAGGGATTCAGTTGCTCGCCCAGATTCGAACCTTGATCGATGGATTTGCTGTACGTGTATCCCAGCAGGAAATTCGACCGTCTCCCGACGTAGCGAAGATTGGTCTCCAGCGCGTTGTAAGTTGAATTCTCTATCGTCCGTTGCCAGGTATCCTCCTGGTAGTTGGAGCCTATGCCCTCTCGCACTCCGTGATACACCTGGCCGCTGGCGCTGGTGATTACGGCATCCTCCCCAAACGGGCCGCAAGTGGGGCTGCCGGGCGCCACTTCACTCGGCTGACTCAGGCTGAGGCAAAGCGCCTGGTTGGCGGGGTTGTTCGACACTACCGCGAGAATGTGGTGTCCTTCATTCCCCACATAGCTCACGGTAAGTAGGGTACTGGCTGTGATCTGCCGCTCGAATGAAAGCATGTAATTCTCGGTGTAGGGGACCGCATCGCGATAGTAAAAGGAAACGTCGGCGGAGATGGGGATTTGACTCGAAAAACTCTGCGTGTCCGGATTGCTAGCTGAGACGTTGTGCGGCGGAAACGTGAGTGGAAACGGATTCGTATTTTGGCCGCCGTCGGCGGCGTTGATGAAGGGCTTCGCAAACAGCGGCGGCTCGGGAGTGAGGTAGTTAAAACCAAAGGGGGGGACGGCATACATGACTCCGGCCGACAGCCCTGGAAAAGCGGTATAGAAGACGCCATAGCTAGCCCGAATGCTAGTCCTCCCGCTGTCTCCAAAGATTTTCTTGAGAATTCCATGATCGAATCTCGGAACATATGCGAAACCGATTCGTGGGGCGAAGTTGTCTCGCTTCGACGGCGAAATCGTACGGGGGATTCCCGGATCGCCGGGAACCACCAGATCTTCCGGCAACCCCGGATAGAGAACCGATTGCCTTCCCGGAATGATCGTCTGCAGTTGGTTGTAGTTTTCCCAGAACGGCAGGATGTAATCCCAGCGCAGGCCGGCGTTGATCGTCAAATCGCTCCGCGCTCGCCAACTGTCCTGCGCAAACAGCCCAGCATATCGATTGCGCAGGTAGAAGGGCTGGCCCGACGATTGCGTGAAATTGCTGGGCGCGCCGATCAGGAAGTCGGCAAAGGCGGAGCCAGTTTCCGTGCCATCGATGTTGAACGTTCCGTTGAACGTCGCATTGGGGTGCTCGTTCACCTGATCCCAATGGAACTGGCCGCCGAATTTCAAGGTGTGCGTTCCCATCACCTTCGAAAATGTGTCACTCAAGTACAGCGTGTTGTTGGTCTGGGTTTCATTGGTGATGGGAACGCCCATAACGAAGGAAGGAAAAACCATGTTTTCCACGCCTTCAAACTGCGGAGCTTGGATCGAGAATCCCCCTGCCGTGGTGTTGGTCGAGAAGCCCTGTGCCGCCTGGCTTACGCCGAGGCCGCCCTTGGGTTGCCCAATTACATTGGCGTTACGGAGATAGCCCGCGTGGACCTCATTTACCGTGCCGCCGCCGAAAACCTTCGTGTCTCCTAAGCTGACAAGCTGGGCGCGTCCGAACGTCAGTGCGTCGAAGCCCGGGATACTTGCTCCACCTTGCTGCCCCGGATAGGGATTGTCGAGGCGGTAATCGTCAAAGAAATAATATGCGGAAAGCTGGCCCCATCGGCCGACGTTGGCGTCGATTCGGCCGGAGGACTTATCATCGCGCACCGTTTGCGGATAAGCCGAAGCAGAAAATTGGTCGGTACCAATATTAGGGGACGGAATGTATTCGAGCAGCGCGGCGGCCGGCGCCGACCAGGCGTCCTCAGGAATCACCGCGTTCGGGAATACACAGGACGAACTCGTCGTGCAACCCGGCGTGTAGTAAGGTTCCCCCGCGGAAACTGCATAACGGAGTCGTTTCGAGAGAATGCCCGCTAAATAGGGACCGCTCACCCTCGTGGGGACGGTATTTCCACTGGCCTCTGTGGTTACGAATAACGCGGACTGATCGGACAGATTGCCAGTCCGGTCTTCGAGGGAAGGCACCGAGATGTCTCCCGTTTCCACGCCTTCATTCGTTCGGGTCCCTTGATAATCCGCAAAGAAATAGACTTTGCCATGCTTGAGTGGACCCCCAAGCGTGCCACCAAACTGATTCTGCCGGAACACTGGCCGATTCAGGTCGAAGTACCCGCGGGCGTCCAACACCGTGTTACGCAAAAATTCGAATGCGTTGCCGTGGAAGGAATCGCTGCCCGACTTGGTGATGACGGTTACCATGCCGCCGTTATAGTTGCCATACTCCGGATCGAAGTTATTGGTCAGAACACGGAATTCATCGATTGAGTCCAGATTCGCCACGATGGATGTTCCGCCATTCATGTGCTCCTCGACATCAATGCCATCGACCAGAAAGCCGTTCGACGACTCCCTTTGTCCGTCGATCGACAAGTCCCCCGGATTCAAGTCACCGGAGGGCGAAAGTCCCCCGGTCACTCCGGCCATGATTACCGAGTTCGGAAGTAGAGTTGAGACGGGGGCGACTCCAGGCTGGATGGGGAGAAGATCGGTATAGCTCCGCCCGTTCAACGGCAGCGCCATCTGCCAGCCGGTTACGAGCTCGCCAAGATGAGTTGCCACGGCATCGACCAGGGCCTCGACCGTAGCCGCTTCGGCCACTACCGTAATGTTTTCAGAGCGCTGCCCTACGCTGAGTACCACGTCCAGCTTGAGCGCCGCATCGGTATCGACCGTAAGATTCGTTTTCTTTTGGGTTTTGAACCCGGTGGCTTCGATGGTCAGATCGTAGTGACCGACCGGAAGAGTCGGAAACGAATAGAATCCTTGTCCGTTCGAAACGGCTTTATATTCTGATTTCAGGGCAGTATTGACTAACGTAATGGTCGCGCCAGAAACAACTGCGCCACTCTGATCCTTCAGCGTTCCTGAGAGGCTGCCGTTGGCTAATGCCCATAAGCAGACAGGCGAGCCAACCAGAACTACGACACCCCAAAGGCTCGGGAGTAGAAGCAAAACGACAGCCTTGAGGCTTAGCATATTACATTCCGCCCGTTCGTGCTACCACATATAACACGACTCTCGCGATCGTGCTACAGACAGTGAATTGTAAGCCCGATCCGGCCCGATCGGGTGGGGTTGAAATATGTTTAGGACTTCCCCGACCCGCTTCTAGGGGTTTCCCTGGTGCTATCAACGGCCAGGCGAATGATGGTGCGAGAGGGTGTCTGGAGAGCTCATCACCAACCGGCCATGCTGCACGCCCTTGGTGCTGATGAGCCGATCCGCTAGTTTTTGCACATCTCTCGACTTTCCGCGAAGCACGACCACTTCCAAACAACTCTCATGGTCGAGGTGGGCATGCAGAGTGGAAATGACGATTGCGTGACTCTCGTGCTGGAGATCGGTAAGCTTCTCCGGCAGCAGCCGCGTGTGATGATCGTAGATCAGGGTGACCGTACCCACGACCAACGCATTGGAGGGGATCACCGCGGACCCGACGAGTCGGTCGCGAATCAAATCGCGAAACGCCTCAGAGCGATTGTCATAGCCCTTTTCCGCGATGAACGAATCGAACCGATGTAGTAGTTCCGAATCGAGCGACACTCCGATACGGCTAAGGTCTGCCATGAAACACTGTCCTTCCGTCGACAATTAGCGTAGCACACTGTCCATCGTCAGTAGCACTTGCTTCGATGCAACTGGAGCGGCTGAAATCGTCAGCTGCTTAATTTTAACTTTGGTTTTGATCGCGGAGATGTTCTATTGCGATGGCGCGAATGTGAAGGAGTACTCCGATCGACCCCCTACTGCCAATCAACCAAACGTGAACGCGAACGCCTGCACGCTCGGATCAAGGAAGTCAATCTCGAATGTTCTATCTTCGACGGGCCCCTTTTGCCGGATCAACTGATAAAGGCGGTGCCCTTGGACTGTTCCCGCACCGTTGTTGTCGGTATCGACGCCGTGATCGTCGCCTGGGGCGGTGCCGTCCAGTTTCACGGTAAAGCGGACCGGCTTGCCATCCTTGTTGGTTCCGAGGACCAGGTGAAGATCGCGTGCATGAAAGCGGAAAATAATCTTTCCCGGAGCAGTCTGAAGCACTGCGCTTTCCTCGCCGACCTTCCAACTCCCACCGAGAGCCCATTGATTGAGCGAAAGTCTGGGTTGCGGGGTATAAGAGCGCCCGGAATCTCTAGCGATCGCCTCGGTGGAAGCAAAGTGTTCTGCCCGATGGTATCCGACGTAGGTTTCCGGCGAACGGACATTCCCATTGTCGGGAGCGGCTTCCGCACCGGCTCCCGCCACACTGATTGCGCCTGAGGAGGATAATTGGGCCCCGTTCTCTTTTAGAAGCTCCTGGATTACGCGCTCCGACTCGCCGTACTCGCCCTCGCCGAAGTGGTGATGTCGAATCCGCCCCTTGCCGTCGATGAAGTAGTGCGCCGGCCAATACTCGTTGTGAAAGTCTTGCCAAATCTTGTAGTCGCTGTCAATGGCAACCGGATAATTAATCTTTAGGTCGCGCACTGCTTTCTCGACGTTGCTGCGTTCTTTCTCGAACGCGAATTCGGGCGTATGCACGCCGATGACTACCAGACCAGCATCCTTATACTTCGCCGCCCAGCCTTCCACGTAGGGCAACGCCCGCAGGCAATTGATGCAGGAATAGGTCCAGAAGTCGATGAGCACGACCTTTCCCTTCAGGGATTTGCCAGTGAGCGGAGGAGAATTGAGCCAAGCAACGGCGCCGCTCAAATCGGGCAGGGGGCCTTCATCGTCAAGGGTGGGTTGAGCGTCGGCTGCGTTCGCCGCCAAAACCGTCGCCGGCTTCTCCGGATGCAAGGCATCGATCAAATGCGCTTCCGCTCTCGAAGTGTTCACAAAGGAAAACTTGGTGAGTAGATTTGTGTCCCAGCCTAAAGCGATCGCAACCACTCCCATGATCACCGCAACGCCTAATCCACGACGGATCCAGACCTCAAACGAAAGCGAACGCTTCAAAGCGGAAAAAACCTTGTTGCCTGCCAAAAGCGCAATTCCCAGAGAAGTCGCGGCACCCAGAGCGAAGGACAGGAGCAAGAACGACGAGCGGGCACCTGGGCCCTGGATGGCCGCTCCGGTCAAGATCAGGCCGAGAATCGGGCCCGCACAGGGGGCCCAAAGAAGCCCCGTCGAGATTCCCAGCACAAAGGACTTTCCTATCCCGGTCTCCGCCGATGGGCCACCCTGCAGTTTGCTCCCGGCGTTTACCAGCGGACGAGTCAACACCTCCGCCATGGAGGGAAACAGAAGACTCACACCCAAAACCAGGAAGACGAGCATCGCCACGTAGCGGCCGCCTTGATTCAAGCGCACTACCCAATGCCCACCGAACGCGGCTGCGATTGCTACAACGGAAAACGTCAGCGCCATTCCCACCAGTAAAGGCAGGCCGGAACGGCGGAAGGGCTGATCCGCACGCGCGAATACAAAGGGCAGCACGGGCAGGATGCACGGGCTCAAAATCGTCAGAACACCGCCAACGAAGGCCAGGAGATAGATCAGCATCGGCCCGTCCAGTCTACCTTCGGGATTCTTCGCAACATAGCAGATATTTACTCGATTGGATTCATTCGGAATCCAAAAGTTACATCGCACGCCTTTTTGGGGACACTCTCGGGTTAGGATCGAGGCCCCCGTGAACTGGATCGTGGGAATCCAGTCCTGTGACCGGATTCGTCGTGCCGAGCCTACGAGCCACATGACCTGCTGACTGTATTAGAATCGCTCGCGGCAGTTCTATGTCGATCCCCGGAGGCTTCAATGCGATCGCTCCGATTATTTACACCTCGGTTGTCTACCGTTGTCGTGCTCGCCGCAGTGTGCATCAGCAGCGTAACGGGCTTGACGCAGAATCAGCCCAGTCCTGGGAAGAAAACCAAGAGCGGATCGTGCTCGCACAATGACAGCGGATTGACGTTGCCCGCGGGCTTTTGCGCGACCGTATTTGCAGACGGCATTGGTCACGCTCGCCACCTCGTAGTGGGGCCGACCGGAGTGGTTTACGTCAACACTTGGTCGGGGGACTACTACGACTTCGATAAGGCCCATGATGGGGGATTTCTGGTGGCTCTCGAAGACAAGACCGGCGCAGGAAAAGCAGACGTGATTGAGCGCTTCGGCGAGACCGTCCAGACGGGCGGAGCCGGTGGCACAGGCATCGGCCTGTATAAGGGGGCGATTTATGCGGAGATCAACGACCGAATCGTACGATATGCATTTCCCGCCGATTCGATCGTGCCGAAAGATGCACCCGAAACCATCGTCTCCAAATTGCCTCTCGGCGGAGATCATCCGATGCATCCCTTCATCATCGGAAGCGACGGATCCCTATACGTCGATGTCGCCACCGCGACCAATTCCTGTCAGGCGAAGAACCGGCAGCCCAAGATACCCGGCGACAACCCATGCACTGAGTTGGAGACGCGTGGCGGCGTCTGGCGCTATGATGCCAACAAAACGAACCAGACGTTTTCACCCGCAGGGCGCTACGCGACGGGGATACGCAATGCCGAAGGCTTCGCCTTCGATGCCACTGGTCGCTTGTTTGTTACACAACACGGGCGCGACCAGCTGCATTCGAACTGGCCTGAGCTCTATCAACCCGGGGAAGAAGCGACGCAGCCGGCTGAAGAATTGGTCCTCTTGAAAGAGGGCGGCGACTATGGCTGGCCCGAGTGCTACTACGACGGTGTGCAGAAAAAGCTCGTGCTTGCGCCGGAATACGGCGGTGACGGAGGTAAAGCCGTGGGTGTTTGCACGAACAAACTCGCCCCTGTTGCCGCATTTCCAGCCCATTGGGCACCGAACGGAATGGCGCGCTACGACGGAAAGAACTTTCCCAACCGCTACCGCGATGGTGTATTCATTGCCTTCCACGGTTCATGGAATCGAGCGCCTTATGCGCAAGGCGGCTACAACGTGGTGTTTCAGCCGCTCGACGGCGATCGCGCCTCCGGCAACTGCGAGATCTTCGCCGATGGTTTCGCTGGGCCGGTAAAAACTCCGGAGGGAGCTACACACCGCCCTTCTGGGCTCGCAGTCGGACCCGACGGTGCGCTTTACGTTGCCGACGACATTCGCGGACGGATTTATCGCATCGTCTACACGGGCGATCCCGCGGGCCGAGAACCCAAGGGCACTCCCTGCCCGAGCATTTCGGCTCCTGCTGGCAAAGTCGTGCGATCGTCCGCCCAGCCGCCGGAGAGTAACACTGAAAATCTTCCGGTTCCCGAAGGATCGACAGCGGATATGGTTGCGCTCGGTGCTCGCATTTACCACGGCCAGGTGGGTGGAGCGGGGTGCACCGGTTGCCATGGCGCGAATGCCACCGGATCACCATTGGGTCCTGATCTAACGAAGAAAAAATGGCTATGGAGCGACGGCAGTTTCGCCGGGATTTTGAAAGTGATCACGAACGGTGTGCCGCAGCCCAAGCAATACCGCAGCCCGATGCCGCCCATGGGCGGAGCCCAACTCTCAGACACCCAGGCGTCCGCGGTGGCCGCCTATGTTTGGGGCCTCAGTCATCAGCCGCCGAAGTAGTCATTTTGGGGGCGAGTTAGCTGATGTTGGGTTACGTTTTTCCGCATTGTGAGTGCTAAGTTTGAATCTCGATAAATGAGAGGGCGGACATGCTGCGAACCCGAATATCCAACGTCTTGAGCGTGCTGCCTACGATCGCGGTGATGGCGGCTGTGTGCGTCAGCACAGCGCAAGTGAAATCGCCAGCGCCGTCTAAATTTGTGCTCTCCAGTCCGGACGCCCAGCTCGCGGCCAAAGTTCCCGAAGTTTATACCGCGAACGTTTTCGGATGCAGTGGAGGGAACATGTCGCCCCCGCTGCAATGGACCGGCGCGCCGGCTGGAACGAAGAGTTTTGTTGTGACGTTGTTCGATCCCGACGAGCACGGCGATCCCTCGGGATGGTGGCACTGGATCGTTTATGACCTGCCGGCAACGGTCGACAAGCTACCCAAGGGAGCCGGCGCCGAGCACAGCTCCGTTCTGCCGCCCGGGACGATGCAGGGCCGCACGGATCTCGGAAACGACGCCTATCACGGACCCTGCCCGGACAAGGGAGATCCACCGCATCGCTATACGTTTACCGTGTATGCCTTGAGCATCGAGAAGCTTGACGTGCCGGCGGACTCCAGCGGTGCGATGGTGGTGTCGACCGCTAAAGAACATCTGCTGGGGAAGGCGGTCTTCATCGCGCACTACGGACGTTGAACCTAGCGTCAACGAAATCCGGGCCGTCAAACCCTTTCAATCACCACATGCGGAAATTTCGGGGCCCGCCGACGGTTCTGTGCGAGGCACGGGCCACCGATTCCGGCCCGCTGATTTCCTTTCCCTTGGGCTCAGGCTAAACTTTCTGGTTCTCTGGTTTGCGCAATGTCGCCGAATCCTCCTGCAGTGCGCGGTGTCAATCTTGATCCGCAGACCCGTTGTGCACATTACCACGGACCCACGGACATCATCGCGATCAAGATCAAGTGCTGCGGGGTTTACTATGCTTGCAAGGATTGCCACTCTGCTCTGGCCGATCACACGATCGAGGTTTGGCCAGAGACCGAATGGGACGAGCCGGCGATACTTTGTGGAGCCTGCGGCACAGAGTTAACCATCCGCCAGTACATGCAGGGCGAATCTCGGTGCCCGATTTGCCGTGAGCAGTTCAATCCTGGGTGTCGAAACCATTCTCACTTTTATTTCGAAATGCGATCCTCATAAGCCCCAGATCCGATTCGCGACAAACCCCCAATTCGCCGATCAACCGACCAGAATCGATGCCTAATGTGGAGATCACTTCTCACAAACCGATTTGTGGCCCTAAGATTCTTTTGCGGCCTATTATCACGCCTGCGCGTCTAATTCTGCAGGCGCATCGTCCACTGCCGCAGCTAGGCAGGCGACCTAGGCGGCTATCCGCAGGGGCTGAGGTGACCGACGTATTGTCTTTTCGCGGAGTGGAAAATGAGTGAATAATACTTCTCGACTCGGTGAGAACTTGGCTCAACAATCACAATTAGGCTCAGAGCAGTCTCTCTTGGCGCGGTACGAGGCCCTTTTTCGTGTGTCCCGCGCCATCAATGTTTACCGTGACCCTAGGGAATTGTTTAAGGTTCTTGCCATCGAACTCCGGCACATCGTGGACTTCGACTTCGTGGCTTTATTTTTATACGACGAGACGACGAATAAGATTCAGAACGCCGTTCTCGAAACGCTGGAAGGGCCAGGATTCGTAATCCCCTCCGACTTTCCTGCCGAGGAAACGATCACCTGGTGGGTGTACCAGCACCAGGAGCCAGTACTCGTATTATCGCGGGACGAAGAAGTGCGGTTTCCGAGGATGATGGAACTGCACAAGGGCTACGGCGTGGAGTCCTCGTGCGTGCTGCCGTTAACAACAGCCTATCGACGTCTGGGAAGTCTGAGTTTCGGGGCCCGACGCCCCGGGGCTTATGCGCACGACGAAATTCGTTTCCTCTCGCTGGTTGCGGAACAAGTTGCACTGGCAGTCGACAATGCGCTGCGGGAAGAGGAACTGCGCAGGCAAAAAGCTCACTTTGAAAGACTCTTTGAATTGGCGCCGGAAGCGATTGTTTTGCGGGATCTCGAGAACCGCGTTTTGAGGGCAAATCGGGAATTCACGGAGCTGTTTGGCTACACGGTTGAGGAGGCGCTTGGACGCAACATCAACGACTTGATCCTCCCCGAAGGATCGTTAGAAGAGTCAGAAGCGCTGCGCCTCGCCCTGGAATGCGGCGAACGCGTAGATGCAGAACTCAACCGCAAACGAAAAGATGGATCCCATCTTGATGTGTCTTTCGTGGCGGCCCCGGTCTGCGTGGATGGAGGTATGCCGGAGATCTACGGAATCTACCGGGACATAACGGAGCGTAAGCAGGCAGAAGAAGCCTTGAAACGAAGCGAGGCTTATCTGTCCGAGGGGCAGCGACTCAGCCACACGGGAAGCTGGGCACGAAGCGTTTCGACCGGGGATGTTTACATGAGCCAGGAGAGTTTCCGCATTTTCGGGTTGGATCCGGCAACGAAAGTGACCCTCGACACGATACTGAGTAGAGTGCATCCGGAAGATCGATCTTCGTTTTCGGAAAAGGTTCAGAAGGCGATCCGCGGCGCCAGCGGCTATGAGGACGATTACCGCATCATTTGGGAGGATGGGACCATCCGGCACATTCTTGTACTAGCGCATCCCGTGAAGAATGCGGCGGGCAATCTCGTCGAGTTCGTTGGAACCCACATGGACGTGACCGAGCAGCACCTTTCGCGCAAGGCGCTGGAGGATGCGCTGGCGGAAATCAACTCGCTGAAGGAGCAGTTGTTTCATGAAAATGTCGCGCTGCGGCAGGAGATTGAAGAAACCTCGATGTTTGAAGAGATCGTCGGCAAGAGCAGCGCGTTACAGAAAGTTTTGAAGGAGCTTGAGACCGTGGGCCCGACGGATTCCACGGTTCTTATTTATGGAGAAACCGGCACAGGCAAGGAATTGATTGCGCGTGCCATTCACAATCTGAGTTCGCGGCGAGCGAACGCATTCGTCAAGGTGAATTGTGCCGCGATTCCAACGGGATTGCTGGAGAGCGAGCTTTTCGGTCATGAGAAAGGCGCGTTTACGGGAGCGATCTCGCAGCGCATCGGGCGTTTTGAACTGGCGAATCATGGAACGGTATTTCTGGATGAGATCGGGGAGGTTCCCCTCGAATTGCAGCCGAAACTGTTGCGCGTGCTGCAAGAGAGAGAATTCGAACGGCTCGGAAACTCGCGCACGCAACGCACGGACGCGCGCTTGATAGCGGCAACGAACCGGGATCTTTCGGAAATGGTAGCGGAGCAGAAATTTCGTTCTGATCTTTTCTATCGCTTGAATGTCTTTCCTCTTTATGTCCCGGCGCTATGCGAGCGTCCTGAGGATGTCCCCTTGCTGGTGCGTCACTTTGCCGAACTCTTCAGCAGGCGCATCGGCAAAGCGATTCATACGATCCCTCCGGAAACGATGAACGCGCTGATGCGGTATGATTGGCCAGGAAATGTTCGCGAGCTTCAGAACGTAATCGAGCGCGCCGTGATTCTGTCGACGCGAGGCGTGCTGCGCGTGTCAATTGCGGAACTGAATGCCAAGGGAAATGCGGCTCCGAGAAGCAATGAACCGGTGGCGCAGGCCCGTAAGCGGATCCGGGTGAGTGTTCCTCCTCTGAACCGAGACCAGGTTTTACAAGCCCTCCGAGAATCAGGTGGACGCGTCGGCGGAGCCGATGGCGCAGCCGCGCGGCTCGGTTTGAAACGAACTACACTCATCGCGCATTTGAAGAGGCTTGCCATCGACCCCCACACTGTCATAAAGGAGTCGTAACTCTTGTGACAGTGTCATAGCGGCCATGACAGTGTGACAGCAATTTGCAATTCCATCTGTTCTGTTCCCTCCAAACCTCCCTGATTCAAAGAGATGCGGTGATTTCCGAGGCGCTTCTCCGTTTGGCGAGCGCATTGCCTTTTTCATAAACGAAATTGAGGAGAGCGCCGTTGGATGAGACGCCCAACCGCAATGACGAAAGGATGGGTAAACAGATGTTAAGGAAATCGGTTTTAGTGGTGCTGCTGGTTATGGGCGGAATGATGGTAGCTCTGCCGGCTGTGGCTCAAGACACCCTGTGGCGCATTGACTCTGCGCACTCTACTGCGCGGCTCTTTCTGGCTTCGTCAAAGAATCCAGGCGCCGCTGACAACGTCGGAGTCGCACGTACCAGCGGTGTGATCGACCAAGAGGGTGGCGATTTCACCCGATCTGACTTTGATTTCACAATTTATCCGGCGGACAAGAACGCAGACCAGAGCGGAAACAATCCGGATTACACGGTCATTAGCTTTAAATCAACGCATGTTGCTCACGTGAACCAAGAAACGTTTCGCGTTACCGGCGATCTGACACTGAGCTACGTGGAGCCATCCGTTGCCATCGATCCAGGCGGGGTCTATACCGGCCCCCTGTACGGTCCACCGGTCCATTATTCCGTGACCCGGGAAGCGGTTTTCGAGTTCCACAAGGTGAGTCCCGCCGGGACTCAGAAAGCAACCGACAACAAAGCGGAATGGCTCGGGTCGAGCACCACCATTGGGGAGGAATTTCCTCAACTCCTCCATGTAGTTTCCACTACGAATTGGCCAGTCTTCATAGCGGATGAGCGATGCGTGGTGCCCTCTGTCGGCGAAGACTTCGCAAGCGGGATTTGCACAAAAACGTCACCGACTCTAGTGGCGAATGAAGTGCAAATGCAGCTCGACCTGTATTTAGCCAAAACAACTCCGGCCATGCCAGCAATCTCCGGTCAGTAACTGCGAGACGCGAAAGATCGTGAGGGAATCGCCATGCTGCGGACCATGATCACCGACACGCCGTTTGAACAGCAATGGGTCTTGCAAGGTCGGCTGTGCAAGCAGTGGGCAGCCGACTTGAAGGAAAGATGGGAAAGCACGCGAAGCACGAGAGAAGGCCGGAAGTGCACCATCGATCTCGAAGATGTGATTTCGGTGGATGCAGTTGGCGAAGATGTGCTGCGGGACATGGCTGCTGAAGGTGCAGCGCTCTTCGCCACCCGGGCTTACATGAAACACATATTGGAATCGTTGCACGCACCGACGAATTCGGCGCGGAGAGGCAAGTAGCCAATTGCTCGGCCGCACGCCTGCGGCCTACCAGGAGAATTTCCATGTGGATCGTTCGGGTTGCGCTAGATCGTCCTTATACGTTCATCGTTTTGGCCCTGTTGATTCTGATCTTGAGTCCGGTCGTGATCCTGCGCACGCCCACCGACATCTTTCCGAATATCGACATACCCGTGATCGCCGTTGCCTGGCAGTACACCGGTCTGAACCCCGAAGAACTGGAAGGCAGACTCACGAGCGTCTATGAGCGCAGCCTGACAACGACGGTCGATAACATCGAGCACATCGAATCCACGACCGTGAACGGCCAGTCCATCGTCAAAATCTTTTTGCAACCGGGTACGAGCCTGGAGACTGCGAATGCGCAAGTCACGGCAATCTCGCAGGCACTTTTGCGTCAGCTGCCACCGGGAACCCTGCCCCCGTTGATCATTAATTACAGCGCTTCGAGCGTGCCGATTCTGCAGCTTGGGCTCAGTGGTCAAGGACTCTCCGAGCAGCAATTGAACGATATGGGTCAGAACTTCGTGAGGCCGCAATTGGTGACGGTTCCAGGCGCCGTCATTCCGTGGCCGTATGGAGGAAAACAGCGTCAAGTGATGATTGACCTGAACCAGAACCTGCTTCAGTCTAAGGGCCTTTCTCCGCAAGATGTCCTCAATGCGCTGACCGATCAGAATCTGGTTTTGCCCGGAGGTACGGCGAAGATCGACGAGTTCGAGTATGACGTGCGCATGAATTCCAGCCCCAGGACGGTAGCCGAGCTCAACGACCTGCCGATCAAGCAAATGGGCAATTCAACCATCTATTTGCGGGATGTGGCCAACGTACGCGACGGTTTTGCTCCTCAGACCAACATTGTGCGCCAGGACGGGCATCGCGGGGTCTTGCTGAGCATCATGAAAGCAGGGACAGCTTCAACGATCAGCAGAGTGAAGGGGGTGCGAGAGCTTCTGCCGCGGGTCGCACAGACTCTTCCTCCGCAGCTGAAAATTCAGCCGCTCGCTGATCAGTCGATCTTTGTCAGCGCTGCAGTGAGCGGAGTCATCCGCGAAGCCATCATTGCGGCTTGTTTGACCGCCTTGATGATCTTGCTTTTTCTCGGAAGCTGGCGCAGCACTCTTATTATCGCAATCTCCATTCCGTTGTCGATCTTAACGTCGGTAATCGTGCTAAGCCTGTTGGGACAGACGATCAACATTATGACCTTGGGCGGGCTTGCCCTCGCTGTAGGCATCCTCGTGGATGATGCAACGGTCACGATTGAGAACATCGAGCGTTATTTCGAAGAAGGGCATCCGCAACGGGAAGCGATTCTCGAAGGCGCCGCTCAAATCGCTGTTCCCGCGCTGGTTTCCACACTCTGCATCTGCATCGTCTTTCTGCCGATGTTTTTTCTCGCCGGAGTGTCTAAGTTTCTGTTCGTGCCGCTGGCGGAAGCGGTTGTATTTGCCATGCTCGCGTCCTACATCCTTTCCCGGACGCTAGTGCCCACACTGGCGATGTATCTGCTCAAAGCGAAACATCAAAATAATGGCGCGCCTGGGCTTCTTACACGCTTCCAGCGCGGATTCGAGAAAGGGTTTGAGAGACTCAGGCTTTCTTACCAGTTGTTCCTAACCACTGTTGTGCACAGGAGAGCGATTTTTATCCCTGTTTTTCTAGGTGTCTGCCTGTCGATGTTCCTCCTGGTGCCCTGGCTCGGTCAAAATTTCTTCCCGGCCAGCGATAACGGGCAGTTCATTCTGCATATGCGGGTGAAGACCGGGACGCGGATTGAAGAGACCGCCAGGGTCGCCGATCTGGTCGAGGCGTCAATTCGTCGGCAAATTCCGGTGCAAGAGATGGACAACATCCTCGACAACATTGGACTGCCTTACAGCACAATCAACTACATGCACTCTACCTCCGGACTCATTGGAGCCGGAGATGCAGACATCATGGTGTCTCTGAAAGAAAAGCATCACCCCACGGCAGACTACGTTCGTGAACTGCGGCGCACTTTGCCTCGAGATTTTCCTGGGATAACCTTTTATTTTCTTCCCGCGGACATGGTGACGCAGGTTCTGAACTTCGGATTGCCAGCGCCGATTGATATTCAAATCGACGGAAACGACATCGAAGGCAACCGGCAAGTCGCCGAGAAAATGCTCGCCGAACTTCAGCGTGTTCCAGGACTTACGGATTTACGTATTCAGCAGCCGTTCGATTATCCGACCTACGACATTGACGTGGACCGCACCAAGGCGGCTCAGGGCGGCCTCACCGAACGCAATGTCGCCACCAGCGTCTTGAACTCGCTGAGTGGAAGTTTTCAGATTACGCCGATGTTCTTTCTCAACTGGAAGAATGGAGTGAATTACAACCTGGTCGCCCAGACTCCGCAATACCGGGTCGAATCCCTGCACGATCTCGAGAACACGCCCATCACGGCACCTTTGACATCGCGCCCCGGAATCCTGGCGGATGTGGCTTCGATCGAGCGCGGTACCGAAATGGAGGCCGTCAGCCACTACAACATTCGCCGCATTGTAGAAATCTACGGCGCGGTTCAGGATCGCGATCTGGGTTCGGCCGGACGTGACATCAACCGCATTGTCGATGCCAATCGAAAATCGTTGCCGCGGGGAAGTTTTGTCACGATTCGTGGACAGATTCAAACCATGCGGAGCTCTTATATCGGACTGTTAGGCGGTCTGGTGTTCTCAGTCGTGCTGGTTTATCTGCTGATTGTGGTGAATTTTCAATCGTGGCTCGATCCCTTCATCATCATTACTGCGCTGCCAGCTGCACTGGCCGGTATCGTCCTATTCCTGTTTATCACCCACACCACACTCAGCGTTCCTGCGTTGATGGGCGCGATCATGTGCATGGGGGTCGCCACAGCGAACAGTATTCTGGTGATCGCCTTCGCCAAGGAACGCCTGCTACACCACGGCGATCCCATCCATGCGGCCATCGAGGCGGGATTCACGCGCTTTCGGCCAGTCCTGATGACTGCTCTGGCCATGATTATCGGCATGGTACCCATGGCGCTCGGCCTCGGCGACGGAGGGGAGCAGAACGCGCCGCTGGGGCGTGCGGTGATCGGAGGCCTGCTCTGTGCCACGGTTGCCACACTAGTATTTGTTCCCGCAGTGTTCAGCCTGTTGCATAAAAAGCGCTCAGAAATCGACACAAGCACCGTAGAGAACGAGACAGAAGGAGAACCTACTCATGCTTAACCAAGGTGATATTGCAATGGAATTAAATCAGAGCAAGGCGACTGTGAGCGACGCAACCAAGATAGCCGGAACGAGTCCAGCGGAGATCTCCGAAACGAAACCTCCGCAAAGGAAGTTTCCGAGAGGCGGCCTCATTGTCCTCGGCGCGACGGCAGTCGTGGTCGCGATTGTAGTTGTCTTTGGCATTCATTCTCGAGTCGCAGCTGAGACTCGGCTGCAACAAGCCACCTTTCGAGCCGCGGTTTCGAGCGTGAACGTCATGCATCCGCAACTTGGAGATCGCGCCCAAGAACTGGTGTTGCCGGGCAATACACAGGCCTTCATCGATTCTCCCATCTATGCCAGGACGAACGGGTATCTCAAGCGGTGGTACGTCGACATCGGGGCTCGCGTCAGCAAAGGTCAATTGCTGGCAGAAATCGAAACTCCGGAACTCGATCAGCAACTGCAGCAAGCGCGGGCTGCTCTGGGCACCGCGGAAGCCAATCTCAACCTGTCGCAAATCACCGCGGCGCGAGACGAGAATCTGCTGAAGACAAACTCGGTCTCTACTCAAGAGCGGGACAACGCGGTGAACGGGAACGCTGCCAACAAGGCAACGGTTCAGTCAAACCAGGCCAATGTCGCGCGGCTCGAACAACTGCAGTCCTACGAGAAGGTCTACGCGCCGTTCGATGGAATCATCACGGCCCGTGAGACGGACATAGGGGCGCTCATCGACGCCGGCGCCAACGCACCCAAAGAGTTGTTCCATATCGCTTCCATCACCAAACTGCGCGTCTACGTCGCAGTCCCAGAGGTCTACTCGGTCGCCGCACAGTCGGGCGCTCCGGCAGATTTGACCCTCGATGAATATCCGGGAGAGACCTTCCACGGTAGTTTGGTTCGCAACTCCGATGCGATCGATCCGGCCTCGCGAACCTTGCTGGTCGAAGTGGATGTGGAGAACGCGGGTGGCCGACTGAAACCGGGCGCATATGTTCAAGGTCATTTGAAAATGCCCGAGGGCACGCGTTCGCTGGTGGTTCCTGCCAATGCATTGCTTTTCCGCAGAGAAGGGTTGCAGGTCGGTGTGGTGCGGGATGGAAAAGCAGAGTTGGTCCGGGTGAGGCCGGGCCACGACTATGGCGACAGCATGGAGATAGTTTCCGGCCTCGAACCAACCGACGATGTAATTCTCAGTCCCTCGGACTCGCTGACCAGTGGCACGCCTGTCCAGATCAGCGGTTCGAAGAAGGAAGGAGTTGACGAATGAAACGCCTCACGCTTATTCTCGGCGCATTCTCTATGATGTTGCTGGCGGGCTGTACCGTAGGTCCCAAGTATGCGCGGCCCAACGTAGCGACCGCACCGGTCGACGCGTTCAAAGAAACGGACGGCTGGAAACCGGCGCGACCGAGCGATCAACTGCTGCGGGGGAAGTGGTGGGAGATTTTCGCCGACCCGCAGTTGAACGCACTGGAGAGTGAACTCACCGTATCGAACCAGGACTTGAAGGTGGCCAACGCTCGATTCGTGGAAGCGCGGGCGATGGTTCACTTCAATCGGGCAGCGCAGTTTCCGACTATTTCCACGTCGCCGGGTATCGAATCCCTTCGTGATTCGGCCAACACACCTTACCTCCCGGCCACTAGTACCACAGGCGATTTTGTGCTGCCTTTCGATCTCTCTTACGAACTCGATGTTTGGGGGCGCGTGCGCCGAACGGCGTCTGCATCGCGGGAAGAGGCTCAGGCGACCGCGGGAGATCTCGCCACGGTCAACCTGAGTCTGCATGCCGAACTGGCCTACGACTATTTCGAATTGCGCAGCGCCGACGCGCAGAAAAAGCTTCTCGACGACACCGTGAAAACTTATCAGGATGCTTTGCAGCTCACGGTGAATCGCTTCGAGGGAGGCGCCGCCCCGAAGTCCGATGTGGCGCAGGCGCAAACCCAACTGCAAGCCACCATGGTCCAGGATACGGATGTTGCCGTGCAGCGGGCGCAGTTCGAGCATGCCATCGCCGTTTTGATCGGCAAGCCGCCGGCGGCGTTCAGCCTGCCTGCATCGCCGCTCAATTTGGCGCCTCCGGACGTCTCCGCCGGGTTGCCTTCACAACTTCTGGAGCGGCGACCGGACATCGCCGCTGCCGAGCGTCGAGTCGCCGAGGCTAATGACCAGATCGGAATTGCTCGCGCCGCATATTTTCCGACCGTCCTATTGAACGCGTCGGCTGGACTCTTAGGGGACTCCATCACTAACTGGTTTATGTGGCCGAGCCGCTTCTGGGCCGTCGGGCCGTCGATGGCGGAAACTCTCTTTGATGGAGGCCGCCGGCGTGCGACTTCAACCGCCGCACGCGCCAACTATGACGCCAGCGTGGCCAACTATCGCGAGAGCGCACTCACGGCTTTTCAGCAAGTCGAGGACAATCTGGCTGCCCTCCGGATCCTCAGTCAGGAAGCGCAGCAACAAAAGGAAGCGACCGGCTCCGCCGAAGAATCACTGCAGATCTTCACCAATCGTTACATCGGAGGAAGGGACCCTTATCTCCAAGTGCTCACGGCACAGACGATCGCGCTGCAAAATGAACGAAACGATGTCGACATCCTGAGGCGTCGCATGGACGCCAGCGTATTGCTGATCAAAGCCCTCGGCGGAGGATGGACTGTGTCCGAACTACCGAAAACAGCGGAACTGCACTAATCGTCACAGTTGTCTGTTGGAGAGTTGGAGACACACAAAGGAGTACGAGATGGATCTGAAACTCGCTGGAAAGATTGCACTGGTAACGGGATCGACGGCAGGCATCGGCTTTGCAATCGCCAAGTCACTTGCGATAGAAGGGGCGTATGTGTACGTGAACGGGCGCACGCAGAAACGGGTGGACGCAGCGACGGCAGCAATCCGATCGTATGCTGCAAAGATCAAGGTCGAGGGCATTGTGGCGGACTTTTCCGGGCCAGCCGGCGCAGAAGCAGTGACTGCGAAATTGCCCGCGGTCGACGTGCTGGTGAACAACGTAGGAATTTTTGAGCCAAAGCCATTTACAGAAATTCCTGACGAGGACTGGTATCGTTTGTTTGAGATCAATGTAATGAGCGGAGTGCGGCTCGCGCGATACTATCTTCCCGGTATGGTAAGAAAGAACTGGGGCCGCATTCTCTTTATTTCCAGCGAATCGGCGGTGCAGATTCCCGCGGAAATGGTGCATTACGGAATGACAAAGACTGCACAGATCGCGGTGGCGCGCGGGATCGCGGAGTCGCTTGCTGGAACAGGCGTGACAGCCAATAGCATTCTTGCTGGCCCGACGGAGTCGGAAGGTGTGGCGGGGTTCGTCGGGGCCATGGCGAAGCAACAGAAAAAGTCGAAGGAAGAGATCGAGAAGGAATTCTTCGAACACGTGCGGCCGTCGTCTCTGCTGAAGCGCTTTGCCGCCGTCGATGAAGTTGCAGCCATGGCGACCTACGTGGCCAGCGAGCTTTCTTCAGCAACGAACGGAGCAGCCTTGCGAGTAGATGGCGGTGTTGTGAGGGCAATTCTATGAGCACCAACCTAATGAAAGCGTTGCGTTTTGCTGAGTTTGGACCGCCGTCAGTCTTGCGCATCGAAGAAGTTCCGATTCCGGAGCCGGTCGATGGGGAAGCACTCGTTCGCGTGAAGGCGGCAGCGATCAACCCCAGCGACATTGGGGACGTCGCTGGACGCTTCAAGAAAACAACTCTGCCGCGAACCCCCGGCCGGGACTTTGCCGGCGTTGTCGTAAAGGGGACGCAGCACGAAGGCGAAGAGGTCTGGGGGAGTGCCCCCAATCTCGGTATTGTTCGTGATGGATCTCACGCGGAGTATGTCGTTGTCCCAGTGGAGACGCTGTCGGTCAAACCAAAGTCGCTGAGTATGGCGCAAGCGGGGGCGATCGGAATTCCCTACATTACGGCGTGGGCATCTGTAGTGAATGCAGCTCAAATCCAGGCTGGTGAAACCATTCTGATCGTGGGCGCCGCGGGCGCTGTGGGACAAGCAGCCACGCAGATTGCGAACTGGAAGCAGGCGCGCGTGATTGCTGCAGATATTACTTCCGATCCTATTCCCGGTACTGAGTCGGTCGTCAATCCCAAGAGCGAAGACTTTCGTGAGAGAGTTTTGAAACTGACCGCGGGGAAAGGCGTTGATGCTGTTTTCGACACCGTGGGCGGCCCGATGTTCGAGCCGGCGTTGCGATCACTCGGGTTTGGGGGCCGACAAGTGGCGATCTCAAGCAGGGGAGATCCGCGCGTCAGTTTCAATCTCGTCGACTTTTATCACAACTTCTCCCGGCTGCTCGGAGTCGACAGCTATGGACTGACGGCGCAACAGGTAGGGGAGATCGCCGACAAGCTCCACCCTGGCTTTGAAACGGGCGTCTTGAAACCCGCGGCGATTGAGATCGTTCCGTTTGAGAAAGCGGTGGACGCATACGGCCGCATGGCTGCTGGACAGACGAAAGCGAAGCAGGTGCTCAGCTTCGACTGAGGGAATGAACAATCAAGAAGTCTCCACTGAAAACAATCATTGTGGTGGCTAAGGAGCGTCTGGAAATGAAAGCACTGCTCATCTCATTCGTGGTTGGCCTGCTCGTGGGTGTTGCATATGGGGTCATCCGGGTAAAGAGTCCCGCGCCCCCTATCATTGCTCTAGTTGGACTGTTGCGGATGGTGTTGGGCGAGCAAGCTGGAGGATGGTTTCTTGCAAAGAAGATGCCAGCGACAAACGTGGCCTCAGCTTATGTTCTCGGTGAACCCAAGGATCAGCAGCCACGCCTTCGAGACTCTCGGATCGCGGAGGGGCGTCCCCTGTCTGGGTGTGGCGCTGATCGAATTCCGGGAAGATAGCGGCAATCTAGCTCCCGAGGTGGCCTTAGTCTTTTGTCGACCCTGCTTAGCCCCCGCGGATTCATCGCCGGCCTGCATGCGCACTGCGCATCGATCAAGCTAAGCCTCCCGATCGCGCTCGGCGACCTTGCACACCATCGAACAGACGCCTGGCGGGTCTCGAACTGGGCCGGTTCTTCGAGCACGTCAAGCAGGGCCCTCGCGTAATAGACTTGGTCTTACGTCTAGTGAATGTGAGGGGCTGAAATCTGATAATCTTCCTGCGAAAGGAAAACGACTATGCCCGTGAAGGCAATGAAAGCACCCGTGCGAGCAAAGCGCAGCAGAGCGGAACTGCAGCAGGAGTTCGCGGAGATCCAAGAGCAGGTGGAATCTGCGCGCGAGGCCTCAGACGCCAAGGCCGAGGGGGCCGCGCGATTGCGCGCGACCGAGGTCCGGCAAGCCGCCGAGGGTATAACGGTCGAGGCTGTAGTGCAGAAGATTTCAGGCCTGGGACTCGAGGTCGGCAAGGCACTAGCCGATGTTTCCGAGCAACTCACGCAGGAGGTGAAGGTACTTGCCACGGTGCGGGAGGCAGTAGCGCTCGAGCGCAAGGAACTGGAGCAGCTCCATAAAATGGACGTGGCCGCCACGGCGCTCGATCAGATGGTGCAGGATTATGCCCGGGAAAAGCAGCGCTCGGAGGCAGAGATAGGTGCGCTGCGCCAGGGGTGGGAGGAAGAGTCGGCGAGAATGGAACGTGAGCGCAAGGAGCAGGACGAGAATCTTAAGAAGCAGCGTCAGCGCGAGATCGAAGATTATGAGTATAAGAAAGCGCTCGAGCGCAAGAAAGCTCAGGACAAGTATGAAGAAGAGATGCGCCTAGTGGAGAAAAAGAACCAGGAGCGTCAGGGGGCTCTGGAGCAAGCGTGGAGACAGCGCGAAGCGGAACTGAAAGAGCGCGAGGACGAACTGACGCGTTTACGAAGGGAAGGTGAGGGTTTTCCTGCACGTCTGCAGAATGAGGCGGAGACTGCAGCATTGCGGGTGCGACGCGAGACGGAAGCCAAGTTCGAGCAGGAGGTGCTTGTTCTGAAGAAGGACGCGGAGACCGAAAAGCGGCTTGCCGAACTGCACGTGAGGACCCTGGAGGAGACTCTGGCCCGGCAAGCTTCTCAGATCGTAACGCTCGAAAAGCAACTAGTAGATGCTAAGCAGCAGGTGCAGGACATCGCCTTGAAGGCGATCGAGGGGGCCTCTGGCTCGAAGGCGTTGTCACATGTCAACCAGATCGCTATGGAGCAAGCAAAGAATCGACCTCAGGGGTAGCAGGACGGCCTCGACCCGAATCTGCCCCTGGATCTGGTGCACGAGATAGCTCCTCGCGAGGTCTACATGGCCCATTGACGTACGAGAGTATATCAGTGTCCAGGCGCCCGCCCGCATAGCTGCGACTGGCCTCCCTCAAACTACAGCCCCGCTTCGCGCCGACCCATCCACCATCCGCGATGCCATCTCTGCCGCCCGTCACCTTCTGGAGATGTTTCGCCTTCAGCTGGAAGATCACAACGCCCGTCGCAAACTTCGACGGCTTACCCAACGGCTTTTCAACATCAGCCGCGAACTCGGTCACCTCACGGAAAAATGAGCGCACATTGGCCGGTCAATGGACACTTAAAGGACAGCCACAACTTGAAACGAAAATTCTGCAATTTCGAAAACATCGGCTGATGATCAACGACGGTATTGCACGTCGAGAACCGGTTCTCTTCTGCGGCAGGGTCCGACCTCTCGTTAAAAAGGCTTGCTTTTCATCTAATATCAATCTAATATTTAGATGGTTAATCCAATGCAGAGCCTTATACTCAAGCTCAAGCAGGCGAGTGCCGTACTGGGAGTGCCGCCAAAAGACCTTCAAAACCTGGTCCAGCTGGGGGTCATCCGTCCTGTACGCCGTAATAGTGTGTGCTGGTTTGACACAAATCTCCTGTTAGAAGCAAAAGTGGCTTTTTATCTCAAGGAGACCCTAGGCAGTTCGAGTGATCTCCTGGCCAGATTCACCGAGGCGTTTTCGAAAAACCTTGGCAAAGCCAAAATGGCGGATTTGGGAGACATCTGCCTTCGCTCTCGTCCGCTCAGCGGCAACAGTGCCGTAGAAATCAAGATTCCAGTTCGCTCGTTGGCTCGGGAACTGAGGGACCAAATCCCTCTCGCCTCCGTTTACAAGGACCTTCCTAAGGGTCGCAAGAAAGCTGGATGGAAGAAGAGCTTCTTGCGGAGCGCCCAGAAAGCGGCTGCTGATCTGGGAGATATCTCAGAGGAACAGATTCTGAAAAACGTTCGTGAATACCGCTCGGGACGAAAGAAGCCGCCGGAGATCACTGTCGTTGCCCGGACAAGAACGAAAACGGCCTAGAGGCGTCGTCGATACGTCCGTCCTGGTAGCAGGAATCGCGGGACTCAAGCCTCCTGCTATCGCTCCCAAGAATCCAAGCGCCAACCTGCTCCGGAACTGGATCGAAGGGGATACGTTTGTCTGGCTAGTGAGCGACGAGATTCTTCTGGAATACAAACGAGTCTTGGGAAGGCTAGGCGTCCGCCGGCCCCTCATCGGAAAGATTGTCAATTTGCTACGGGAAGAGGCGGAACTTGTTCCTGCCGCTGCTCTGCCAAACATCTCTCCCGATCCCGGAGACGATCCCTTCTGCGCGTGCGCTGAAACTGGCCGGGCAGCTTTCATTGTGACACTGAATCCAAAAGATTTCCCGCAATCGCTCCTATCAGCTCAGGTGATCAGGCCCGGCGAAAGCATTCCAACAACCGCCCGCCTAAGGAGGAAATGAGTTGGGGCTTTCTTCATCTTTCTTCAAATGAATGAGGCCGGTTCCTCGTATTGTTCTACCCATGCCCGCACTCATCCTGGTCTTGGAGGGAAAAGAGTACTGAGAAGAAACAGGATGCACGGAGTTCTGAGGCCGAAACTGCCGCATTGATTGCTGCCCAGCGCTCACGCTCCCACAACCTGAGGAAGTCGAGACAGTTCCTCATCGGTGCTGTCATTGGGGACTGAGCATCCCGGCGTCAAAATGAACTTGCTGCCGGCCACATTCCTGGCGGTCTGCCATTGGTTGCGGATCTGCTCCGAGGAGAGATCTTTGTAATTCTTCTCATCGATTCCGGTGGCAATCGTCTGCGAAAACTTGCTGCGCACGGTGCTGACCGACACGCCGCTGGACTGGACGGACCAGTTGACGACCGGGGCCTGGAAGTCGACAAACTGGTCGACATATTCATTTTCCCAGTGCAAATGGAGGAAGTTCAACCTGGCGGTGGCAGTCGCTGCAAAGAAGCGCTTGTCAAACGGCGCGCTGAATTTGGCGTAGTCTGCCGGCGAGAGCTCCGCGCGGTTGGCGTTCGCAATCGAAAACAGAACTCCCGAAGCGCCCGCAGCAAAGGCGCGCTTTGCGTGGTTAATATGCGACTGCGTCAGTACGTCAAGGGCGTCGAGCAGTCGCTGCGGATTCTCCTGCTGGAGGCGAACGACCTCCTCCTTCGACGAAAGTTTGACTGCGACCTGCCAGGGATTGAAAGCAGTTTCGAGAATATACGCATCCCCGCGCAGTCCGTCACGGATCAGCTCTAAGGCCCGAATCTGCTCGGGGAAGGGGTCGTCTAGAACCCTCAGTTCATACCAGCTGCCTCGGGGCTTCGGGTACGGATAATCGCTCATCACCTTGACGATGTCCGTCTTGTATTTCCAGTGATAATCCAGTGTGGCCTTGGCGTGCTCTTCGGGAGTCTGCGGTCCGAAGTGATGCCAATGCGTGAATGGCGGACGGTCTACATCCTGCCCTGCCAGCGCCCGGTCTACGCGCTCTTTGCGGGTGAGTGGGTCTCGGCCAGCCACCTTTCCCAGAACTGGTTGTGCAACAGCGACACCAACTGCGGCCACGGCGGACGCGAGGAAGCTTCTACGGCTTATCATGATGGACTCCTGGTAGGAGGAACACCCATTCCGCCTGTCGAAATCTTGCAACATCTGAAGATACAAGCAATAACCGAATACAGGAAGTGTGGGCGTCGGATCGACGTTCCGTCTGATTTAGGGAAGCAAACCCCGAGCTCTCAATTCCCGACCTTTCCAACATGAACGTTCTCCGAAAGCAACTGCCCAATCTCGTTGCGCACACTGTCCTTCAAGCGTGAATCGAGCTCGCCGCTCGCTTGGCTGGTGAAACCAGTGTGGATCGAACGCACCAGGCCATTTCGGCCAACGAAAAATGTCGTGGGCCAAGCATTCAGGTTTTCGGCCTGTGGAATCTTCTCATTGAGCTGGTCTTGTTCTCCAGCGATCAGATAGGTGTATTCGATGCCATAGCGCTGAATAAACGCGCGGACTCGCGAGAGGCTTTTCAGCTGTTCTGCCGGTTCGAAGTCGAGGGCGACAATCTCAAGTCCCAGACCGTGATACTTCCGGTAGAGTTCTTCGAGAAAAGGGGCTTCATCGTGGCAGTTCGGGCACCAACTTCCGGTGATATTCACTAACACTACTTTGCCCTGAAATCGGTCGTCAGTGTTGGAGACGATGTGGCCGGTGACATCCGGAAAGGAAAAACGCAGCGGCTGGCTGGGATCCTTCAGTTTTGTGTGCTCCGTTGGGTCTTCGGGTGGCGCAAGATTCTTGGATCGTGCCTCCGCCGGCCGCAGGGCTACCAGCGTTTGTGTGTCATGAAAGCTGGCGATTTGCAATTGCAGGCTTCCGTCGGATCGCGGCGCCACTTCCACGTAAAACGGCCGCTCTCCGGTGAAGTGGCTGAGGAAGAACTCGCCGTCCTTGAAATTGCCCGAGAGGGTTCCCGTGTCGCCATCGACGCGCAGAATTGCTGCATCGATCTTTGCGCCTGTCTGGTTTACGACGAAGTGCCACGCCGACTCGCCTTTCGGGCTCTTGACTTGAATTTCCCAAAGTCCGGAGATATCAGGCGCATGTTGGTCTTCGGTTCCAGCCAGGGATGGCTCGTGTCGCTTTGCTTGGAACGCATAAGCACTGCCAGGGCCTCGGTCGTACTCCCCACTCAATATTCCATCCTTAAGCGTCGCTTCTAGCTTGGTGGCATAACTGTCGAAATTCAGCACCAGAGAGCCATTCTGAAAGGTTCCGCCGTTTGAAGGGTTGACTCGATCGTCGCCGTTAAAGAAGTAGCTATGCACTTCCGCTCCGGTGCCGTCGATTTCGATCCTGAACGGAACGGAAACATTGTTCACGGTGACAGTCGCGTCCCACATGCCCTCTACAGATTGTCCCGACGCCAGAAGGGTGATGGCAAAGATTGCTAGGACGGTTGCAGCGGAGAGTTTCGCGCGAGAAATGATGTTCATGAAGGAATCCTCCGCGTACTGAGAAGCCCCGGGCCTTCCGAGGGCTGCCGAGTGTTGCTTGCTACTACAATCTTGCTCAGCAAACCAAAATAGTCTAGCATACAAATAGACATACTTACCAATGTGGAATTGGACTCAGCGTGCACGAAGCCTTCCTGGCTTTGCCGCGCCAGAGCCAGCAGAAAAAGCGACCGATGAAAGAGATTGCTCAAGCCATCATTCTGAATGCTGAAGTAAGACAGGGCGTCGACCGAAACTGAATAACAAGGGGCGCGGTAGCCAAGTGGCAAGGCAAGGGTCTGCAAAACCTTTATCGGCGGTTCGATTCCGCCCCGCGCCTCCAAATATTACTGAGAAGCCGCCGGATACGAGCACGAACGATCAAATATGCAGCCGCGATTCTGGAATTTCATCCTCCGCACAAATGCGACGAATCAACCTCTCGCTACTTCACAACGATTGGTCACGACGAAACGAGCAGGCGCCGTTGTCGGACTTTCTTGGTGACTCTAATTACCTAGATGAGGGTTCGCCGATCGGCTTGCCTTTCCAGAAACGATTCCAGTTGTCGATCGAAGTGAAGGTGCGAGTGTGCATCCGATCAAGGTAGAGAGTCCCGTGCAGATGATCGATCTCATGTTGCAAAATCCGGGCATACCACCCGGATGCTTCCACTGAGCGAGGCTCTGCTTGTCCGTCCAAGTATTCCACGCGAACGGTCCGGGCGCGCGGAACCACCGCGGAAAATCCGGCGAGGCTGAGGCAGCCTTCGTAGAAAGAGGCTTCGTCGCCCCCTGTCAAAGTGATCTGAGGATTGATGATCACGTGGAAGGGTACGGGCCGGCGATCTTTGTCCGCAACTTCCCGAGGCGGGAGATCCTTCAAGAATTCTTCGCGATCCTCAATCACGGCAACCTGCAGGGAAAGTCCGATTTGAGGTGCGGCTAACCCGACGCCCGGAGCGTCGCGCATGGTTTCTCTCATGTCGTGGATCAGCCTTTGGATCTCATCACCCAATATCTCTTGGCGGGTCAATGGACGAGCGTCCTGCCGCAAAACGGGCTCTCCTGCTTGTACAGTCTTTAGCCGCACATCGCCTCCACCCGGGCATGGGGAAACCCACGGAACCTACAATCAAGTGTAATCATAGCGAAACGCCACCGCTTCCTCGAAGCCACCCGACGACCCGGAGAATCGGCTCATGCGACAATCTTCTGAAGAGCGACGCTGAACTGCTGTTTTCAAGTCGGCGTCGCACTATGGGAGTACGATGCCAAATACTTCGAAGCATTTAGAGCCACGCTGGCCTGTAATGCTTGCTCTGCTTGCCGTGGGCGGATTGCGCTTTTCTTTGCCCGAATCTCTGTCCGCGGGCCCTGACTGGTTGATCATCGTCGTTGTCGGAGTGCTACTGATTCCCACAGCATGGGCACGCCAGCGCGGTAAAGATAAGCTCAATAAGTTCCTGGGCTATCTGCTGAGCTCCATTGTGACGATCGACATGATCTGGTCGCTTGGGCTGCTGGTCGCGGCGCTACCCGCCCATCGACAGTCGCCCAAGGATCTTTTGCGTTCCGCAGCTGCCTTGTGGATTACGAACATCCTGGTCTTTGCCTCGTGGTACTGGAGACTGGATGCAGGTGGCCCCCGCGAACGTGAGTTGCGTGGCGTGCATACCGACGGAGCATTCCTTTTTCCACAGATGGCTCTCGATCAGCAAGTCAAGCGCGAGATGGGAGAGCAATGCTGGAGTCCAGGTTTCGTGGACTACCTCTTTCTCGCCTTCAATACCAGCACCGCATTTTCACCAACGGACTGTCCCGTATTATCCGCATGGGCCAAAATCCTGATGATGGTTCAATCGCTCATTTCCCTGACAACGGTGGCTCTGTTGGCCGCTCGCGCAGTAAACATTCTTTAGCGGGCGCCCCCGCGTGTGCACGTGTCATACGCAGCGCGGCTTTCTAGAACCAAACGGCTTGCGGGACAATTTGCCGCGGTCGAGCGCTCCGTGACTGACGGGCGTTGAAGTATTTTGGAGGTTCGTGGCACCTTGTGTCGCTAAAATGCAACTTGGGCTAAGGAAGCCAGGGAACTGAAGATGGTCCGGCAACCAGCGCTCCGATAAGCGCCTGTGCCCCATAAGTTCAAGGAGTGGTTCATGAAGTCAGTTTTTCAATCATTCGCCGTCACACTTGCCATTTTGAGTTCCGTTTGTTTTGTTTCCGGGTTGGATACCGAGGATAAGAGCGGACCGATCACCACGGTCAACCATGTGGACATCAAGCCCGATGCCTATATGCCGCAAGCCGAGGAAAACTCGTGGAGACTGTTTCGCGCCGAGACTGCGGCAACCAAACAAGATGCCGGTCTGGTTTCCTATGTCGTTTTGCAGCAGATAGATGCTACCAACCATTTCACGATCGTCGAGACATGGCGCGATGCGAAAGCCTATGAGATGCATGTGGGGTCCAAGCACACGGTACAGTTCCGGGATGAGATCCAGCCGTTTTTGGGCAGTCCATTCGACTCCCGTATCCACCATGAGTTTCGCTAGAGGGGAACGAGCCAAAAGCCCCGTCCTGGTCTTAGAGATGGAACCCGGCAGTCAAAAACTCATTTCGAGATAATGCTATGCCTAGATTTTTCGCTCGAATGTTTCTGTTCCTGACCATCGCCGTTCTGCACCCGGCGACGGCGCAGAATGCCATGACAAGTCCTGTCCACGAGCCTGGGTATGGGCCGGAACTGGAAGGCTACGATTATCCCTATCCCGTGCATCAATTCGAGTTCTCCTCCCAGAAGCAGACAATGCACATGGCCTACATGGACGTGAAACCGAAGCGGTTCAACGGCCAGGTCATCGTCTTGATGCACGGGAAGAACTTTTGTTCCGCGACATGGAAAGCGTCCATCGATGTTCTCGAGGATGCTGGCTATCGCGTAATCGCGGTTGATCAGATCGGCTTCTGCAAGTCGACGAAGCCTCAGCTGTATCAGTACACCTTGCAGCAGCTTGCGCGAAACACGCATGCTCTCCTCGAATCCCTGAGCATCCAGAAGCCGACTCTGGTCGCGCATTCTACGGGCGGAATGATCGCCATTCGTTATGCACTGATGTATCCCGCCTCGACCAATCAACTGGTTCTGGTCGATCCGATCGGACTCGAGGACTGGAAAGCCAAGGGCGTACCTTCTATTTCTGTGGATCAGTGGTATGAACGGGAGTTACAGACGAACGCCGATAAGATACGGCAATATGAAAAAAACACTTACTATGCCGCAACCTGGAGCGACTCCTACGAGCCATGGGTTCAAATGCTTGCCGGCATGTATCTTGGTCCCGGGAAGGATCTTGTTGCATGGAACTCGGCGCTTCTCTATGACATGATCTACACCCAACCGGTTTACTACGAGTTTGAACACATCGCGGTGCCGACGCTTCTCCTCATTGGAGATAAGGACAATACGGCAATCGGCAAAGATCTAGCGCCACCATCCGTGCAAGCACAACTGGGGCACTATCCAGCGCTGGCGAAGCAGGCGGTAGCGAGAATCCCTGGTGCCAAGCTGGTGGAGTTTCCTGATCTGGGGCATGCGCCACAGATTCAGAACCCGGCGACCTTTCACACAGCACTGCTGAAAGGTCTTTTAGCGTCGCCTTCCGCGGACCCGAGATGAATTGTCCCTATCGACTGAAGATGTTTGAACGACTTCATCAGTGTCACACCTCGACTCGAGATCAAATCTGACCGATGATCGGCTGGAGCGCGGCGCCATCACAGTCGATTTGTTGCTCTCGCCGACGCAGACCTTGCTATTCAGTTTCTCCAGCGCTGGTCTCTCCTGCGGGTCGGAGCAGTCGATTTCAAACCACGGCGTGGAGGGATCCGTCCGCGGCTCGACTCCGAGCACCAACTCCGCGTCCAGGAATTTCTTGCCGTGGTCGTTCAACAAGAGTGAGTGGATGCTGCAGCGGTAGGGATAACTCATTCCTGACGGAATGAAAATATCATCCCACCCGAAATTGCACCAAAACCGCTTGCCGCTGCAAGGATTGGTTATTTTTCCAGAATACGTTATCTGCCTTTATCATTACCGAAGTCGGCGTAAAGCCCCTGCCTTCAGGCATGAGGATATAAGCCGACGATTTTGCTTGCGTTAGATTGCTCTATGTTGCATAGTTTGTAGCGCGTCGTTGGTCTGGCGAAAACCAAGTCAGCCAAGTCGATGCTAGATGCTCCGTAAGACAACTCGTCGCCTCGGGATACGTGGAGACGCTAAACGACTGCGGACAAGATGTAAGTCTGGCGATAGCCAGCAATCTTGGTTGAACCAGTTAAGGTCGCCGTAAGGCGACTAGAATCCCCCGCCTTCA
>Ga0182015_10000527_pt1 | contig 54711 bp, 42 predicted proteins | sample 712P3MmetaG_FD_120478 | JGI IMG/M metagenome (GOLD analysis project Ga0182015, IMG submission 120478) | Permafrost microbial communities from Stordalen Mire, Sweden - 712P3M metaG | ecosystem: Environmental > Terrestrial > Soil > Wetlands > Permafrost | place: Sweden: Stordalen | collected...
CCCTATTCCATGACGGTGTTCTCCTGGCCTGGCGCGATACTCCCTGCGAGCACAACCACGCTCCAGGCATCCCCTACATCCGCCAACACAGGTCAAAGCGTGACCCTGACGGCAACAGTTACTTCCCAGTCAGGCACCACCACGCCGACTGGATCGGTCACCTTCTACAACGGAAGCACTTCTCTGGGCACGGCGACCCTTGGTTCCACCGGTACAGCCACCATTAGCACCACAACCCTCCCTGTCGGATCGGACTCGATCACTGCTTCTTACGGCGGCGACTCCAATGACGCGGGCTCAACATCACAACCCGTCACTGTCACTATTACGTCCGCTATTGTTTCAACCACCACGGTTCTTGCCTCTTCGGCAACGTCTATCAACAGTGGGCAGAGCGTGACCTTCACTGCAACCGTTGCTCCGAAGTCGGGCAGCAATGTGCCGACTGGTACGGTTACGTTCCTGGATGGGACGACGACTCTGGGAACAGGAACTCTGAATGCGAGCGGAGTCGCGACGTTCACTACCACAACCCTGGCGGCCGGAACGCAATCGATCACGGCCTCCTACGGCGGAGATAGCAAAGACTCGAGTTCCGTGTCGCAGGTGGTGAGTGTGATCGTGGGGCAAAGCGCTGTAGCCACGGCAACAACGCTAACTGCTTCCGCCGCACAGATAGCGGTTGGCCAGAGCGTGGCGTTCACCGCCAAGGTGGTGCCGCAATCAGGCAACGTTGTACCGGCCGGCTCAATCCAGTTCTATGACGGCACGGTGAGCCTGGGCAGAGCATCGTTGAATGCAGGGGGAACGGCGACATTCAGTACCACCACCCTGGCAGCGGGAACGCATTCCATCACGGCTTCTTATTTCGGAGACAGCGCAGATAGCAGCTCTAAGTCGCAGGCTGTGACCGTGGTCGTGGGGCAAAACAATGTGGCGTCGACCACGACGCTGACCGCTTCGCCGACGCAGACAACCACCGGGCAGAGCGTGGCCTTTACGGCCACTGTCTCCCCGGCGTCGGGTAGCAACGTGCCCACGGGTACGGTTACGTTCCTGGATGGGACGACGACGCTTGGAACGGGAACCTTGAATGGGAGTGGGGTAGCAACATTCAGTACAACGTCACTGGTTGTCGGAACCCACTCCATCACCGCTTCTTACGGCGGAGACGGCAAAGACTCAAGTTCGGTGTCTCAGGCGGTGAGTGTCGTGGTCAGCACCGCGCTCAGTCAGAGCAGCGTGCTCACGGCGACTTCACTTTCCGCTTCCGCGACCCAGCTGACACCGGGACAAAGCGTCACCTTCACAGCCACAGTTATGCCCCAGGCGGGTAGCAATGTGCCGACCGGCACAATCACGTTTCTCGACGGGACGACAACCCTGGGAACCACATCCTTGAATGGCGGCGGAATAGCGACCTTCAGTACTACCTCCCTGGTAGCGGGAACCCATTCAATTGTTGCCTCGTACGGCGGAGACAGTAAAGATGCCGCTTCTGTCTCATCGGCGGTGACTATAATCGTAACTGCTGCACAAGGCCCTGTAGCCACGACGACCACGTTGACGGCTTCCGCGACCGAGCTGTTACCGTCACAGGGCGTGACCTTTACCGCCGTGGTCTCACCTCAGTCTGGCAGCAATCTACCCACGGGTACGGTCACCTTTCTCGACGGATCAACCAATCTCGGCACGGCGCAACTCAGCGCCAGCGGTGGGGCCACGTTGAATTTGACCTCCCTGCCTGCGGGAACTCACTCTGTCTCTGCCTCCTATGGCGGCGACACCAACGACTCCCCTTCGATCTCTTCGGTTCTGACTGTCGATGTCTCCGCTCCGGAGTATGCGATGGTCGTGAGCGGTACCAGCGTAAACCTTACCGCCGGGCAGCCATCGAGTCTGACGGTGACCTTGATACCGGAAAACGGGTTTAACCTGCCGATCACCTTGGCCTGTACTGGATTGCCTCAAGGCACAACGTGCACCTTCAGTCCCTCGACTGTGACGCCCAACGGTGCGCCAGTCATGAGCACGGTAAGCTTCATGGCGTCCAACCAGGCTGCCCTCGCACCGATGCAGGTTCCTCAGCGCGCACCAGGTGGGAGATTTGCTTTCGGTTGGGTCATGCCGTGGGGATTCATCTCCATGTTGGGCCTGGCAAAAACGCGCCGACGTTCCCGCATCGCACAGTGGCTGTTGCGTTTCGCTGTCGTTGCGACGTTAACCGCAGGGTCACTGTGGCTTTCTGGTTGTGGTTACTCGGCAAAGAACGCGCAGTTTGTCGTTACCCTTACCGCATCGGCACCGAATGCGCAGAAGCACACCTCGCAGATCACGGTGAACGTTCAGCCGTAACCGGCATTTCTTGATTTCGCGCGTGGTGGCCCTCGTGACGGCGCCCGAGTAGCAGGCTGAGGTGTGCATGGTGGATGGATTCGTACCCGGCGCGGAGCAGCTTCGGCTGGGCGCCGCTGCAGACGGCCGGTTCATTCCAAACTGGCTGGCTCGGGGATTCGAATGTATGCGCCGGGACACTCGGCCGGGCAGCTTGCTCGCGTGCAAATAGGATTTCGAAGCTGGACCGATCGTAGCGGCACTCCAGCGGCAACCGCTGTTATTGGCTCGCTCCGTCGGATGTGCGCTCTCCGTTTGCGATCGATTTGAGCGGGCTGTTTTCCAGCGCCATCACAGCATAAGCGGTTGCGGCATCCCGCATAAAACGTCCTACATCGCTTTCCGGGTCAAGCCGAGCGTTGAGCGAGTACGCCCGCCAACTTCCGTCACTTTCCTGATGGTTTCGAAGCCAGGTTAGGCCGCCTTCCAACGTCTTGTCGTTGCGGCTCATTCCCGTTGCTTCAAGTGCTATCACAACAAGACCAGTTGCATAGCCGTCGCTCTCAACCGGGTTTGCAAATGCGATCAACCATTGCTTCAACTGTGCCAATCGACTCTTACCGGCTTGAGGGTCTAGTGAGCTTAGGTTCCAACCCCCGTCGAGCTGCTGATGGCTGCGTATGTCGTTCAGCAACGCTGTCCTATCGGCGACTGTCAGGAGCCCGGGCTCCTTAGGAGAGAGCCATAGGACGTGAACTTGGTTTAGCAAAGGCTGTCGTGCATAGTGGGTTCGCAAATAATTCCGTAGCCGGACAAGATGTTCCTGATTCTGCGGTTCACCGGCGTACCCATCGGGAGCATTGTCTATTTCCAACATGAGGAGCGCCGCACCCAGATAAGGAGACTCTACCGATTCGAACGGCGCCAGATGAAAGTTCTGCCACTTCCATCCGCCCGCGTTTTCGCCAGTCTCCTCTTGCAAAGCCCAGGCCTCGTCGAGGGCGGTGCGGGAAATGGAGCGCAGATGACCCTGCTGGGCGTCATAGCTTGCGAGGATCACCGCATTAAGCACCGCTTCGGTTGCGCGAGACTCCGCGGTCTTACCCGGGCCATAAACGGAGTCGGAGTAAAACGGGGCCATCTCAGACCAGTTGTGTACCCGCTTCTCCACGCTTGCCATGAGAACCCTCTGGGGTTCAGGCATTCCAGGCTCAACCAGCTCCTGGCCGAGCGACGACCGGACTATTGCATAGGGCACTACGGTATGGCACGAGATGCAAGTCGTTTTGTGGTCTATCTGAGCTGCCGGCCAATATTGCCACCACACTTCACGGCGATCCAGGTAATCAGCCGCTCTGCGAGGGTCCCACCTTTTCAGGTAGGTTGCAGGGTACGGTACGGTGGGGGCGTGTTCCCTGGCTATTTTCCACAACACCCTCGCTGAAGCACTGATGAACAGCAACAGGCAGATGTAGAAAACCCAACGTCTCATGACGGGCACTTCCTTGCTTTCAGGATCTCACCTTGCCGTTTCCGGCCGGGTCAGACACATGCAAATTAGTATATGCGGCAAAAGCAGATACATCCGCAAGGTCAACTTGGGTTAGTTGCAAAAACACATGTCATAAGACGTTGGCTCGTCTTTTGAGCTTCTCTTGCCGGCTCCGAGCGACTGTGCAGACCGGACCAAGGCATTGGCTATCTTTCCAACTTATTTTCCATTTCTGCAAAAATGTCGTTATTGATCCGCAGGGCTATCGATGGGGCGTGGTCTCTTCGGCTGCGGCCGGGCAGAAGTAAATGAGGCGTAATGCGTGCAAGTCGATGGGCTTATTCCCTGAAGCGAGGGTTCAGGGAATCCAAGGGGTAGCTACTTGTGCAGGGACGCACAGTGGAACGAAGGGGCCAGCCGATAAAGGAGATAGGCCGCGAAGAAGACAAATCCGCGAGCCTAACTGCGGTAGTCGCGGTTAGGCTCTGGATCGTTGTGCGAGGTGCGATGAGATGCGCCCGGCAGTGAATTTCGCGCCATATGCGAATCGAGTCAGCGGCCCAAAGGAGTTGGCTGATGCTATGCCTACCATATACAAGCCAGGCACTGAGGACTCGAACTTGTTGGACAAGACCGGCGTGTCTTCAATGGTGTGGATCTGCTGCTGGATCGTTTCGTCGAGAAATCCTAATTTCGAGATCGCAACCCGGAATCCGGTTGCCCCGATTACGTGGTCGGCGGCCAACTCCTCTTCACCGCCGTTGGTGTTGACGAAATTAATCCTAACCTGGCCATTCTCCACTTCCGCGCTTCGCAGGGTCGCGCCAAGGTGCAGTGGAAAGCGATCAACCACCTGGTCGCGCACGAACCATCCCGGGGCGGGTCCGAGATGCTTACGGACCACCGGAATACGAAACTGGTGCGGCAAGGTGTGGAAGAGAAGGGGTGCGTCCGTGCAGAGCCTGGATCGCCAGCCGGGGCCGAGCCCGGACCGCGGTTTCGCAATCCTTTGCAGCAGTGGACGAGGCTCTTTTGAGGGCTTGTGAAACGCGATGGCCCTACGGCGAGCAATGAGGGAGACTTCGGCGCCAGACTTATTGAGAATCGCCGCTATATCGACCGCCGACGCCCCAGCGCCGATGACAGCGACCTTCTTCCCTTGAAAAACGCTGAGATCGTGGTGCTGCAGGCTGTGGCTTACGTATTGCGCCGGCAGATCGCTCAGGAATGGTGGCAAGTAGCTGAAGTGGGTGATGCCTACCGCGACCACAACCTTGCGAGCCAGCACGGTTTCTCCCTGCGCCGTCTTTAACTGGAAGCCGCCGTTGGAACGCTGGATCGCCACGATGCGGGCTGGCTCCAAATCGGGCACAAAGCGCTTCTGGAATTCCAGCCCGTAGGCGGCAAACGTCTCCAGCGGTACGGGGATGCCAACGTCGGCATAGGGAAGTTTTTTTTCAGCGCAGTAGTGACCGAGGGTGAACGCAGATTCGGGATCGTACAGGTTGGAGGCAAATCCATCAGACTTGAGCATCATCCCTGCCGGCATCTGCTCCGCCCAAGTCTGCATCGGTGCACCGAATATGCGAAACTTTACCCGGGTCTTGCGCAGATGGGCAGCAATGGACAAACCGTAGGGACCAGCTCCTACAATTACGACGTCTACTATTTCGCTCATCGATCCTCTTCTTGCACACTAAGTTAGTCAGATGTCCCGGAAGCCGCCGGGAGGTCCTGAGACGCGCCCCGTCCACGTTACCAGACGTATAGAGATACTCCAAAAGGATCCGGTTTTGCAACCATTCTATTAAGTAACGTTTGGGGCGTCTGGAAGTAACTACTCGAGTCTTTTTCTTTCCCTTCCTTAGCCTTTTGTTCCCCGTGTACAATCACCCTCAATCTTCTGGCACTACTTGACTGCGTGACTTGTTTAAGGACGGAATGAAGCCCAAGATTCTGTTAGCGACGACCTGCCGCTGGTTTTCTGCTGCACGATTGGCGATAGCCTTTTCAGAAATCGGGAGCACGGTCGAGATGGTGGGTCCGCGGGGGCACCCGGCCACCAAGACCACGGCCCTGCGCTACCGGTACAGTTTTCGCGGACTCGCTCCCACTGCTTCGTTCCATGTAGCAATCGACGAGGCCAAACCCGATCTTATCGTTGCCTGCGACGACTTAGCTACCATCCATCTTCATCGGCTTTACTCACTCTTATTGCAGAAGGGTGAGGTCGATACGCGAACTGCCGCCGTGCTGCGACGATCCCTCGGACCACACACTTGTTTCCCTACGCTTGCATCCAGAAGCAAATTGATGGATCTTGCTCGCTCGTTAGGAGTTCGCACTCCTGAAACCGCGGTGGTGACCAAGGGCAGCCTGAGTCCGTGGCTGATGCAGAATGGTTTTCCTGCCGTGCTTAAGGCGGACGGTTCGGCAGGGGGCCGGGGGGTTCAAGTGGTGCGCACGATGGCCATGGCGGAGTATGCCTTCGCGGAACTGAGTGCGCCTCCTGTCGCACTGCGCGCCGTGAAGCGGGCGCTGTTTGACCAGGATCGAACCTTAATCAAGCCCAGCCTGCAAAGGTGCGCACCGGTGATCAATGCGCAGGTTCTGGTAAAGGGTCGGGATGCGACGTTTTCCGTAGCATGCTGGGAGGGGGAAATAGTCGCTGCCATTTCATTAGAAGTGATCAAGAAGCAGATGCAAGATGGTCCGTCCTCGGTCGTGCGTTTGATCGATCACCCGGAGATGTCGCAAAGCGCGGAAAAGATAGTCCGGGAACTTGGACTATCGGGCTTTTTCGGATTCGACTTCATTCTTGGGGAGCAGAACAATTGCGCCACGCTGATTGAGATGAATGCGCGGGCAACGCAAGTTTGTCATCTGGCATTGGGGACGCATCATGATCTTCCAGTAGCGCTTTCTGCAATGGTTGGCGGCGAGCCTATCCCTGCGTCCCTGCCGGTCAGCGATCGGGAGGTGATCGCTTTGTTTCCCCAGGAATGGCACAGTGATGCTGCAAGCGAATACCTTACCACCGCTTTCCATGATGTTCCCTGGCGGGAACCGAGGTTGGTGAAGGCCTGCGTGGACTTCTATACTGCGCAAAAGAAATGGCATTCGTCTCGGCGCCTGGTCGACCTGTACCGGAAAGTATCGACTTCACCCTTCGTCCATAGCCCGATCAAGCCGGTCGGTCGACCCTGATGCGCTCAACTCCGCGCCGGGCCATCGTCGGGTATCACGAGTCTGGATGTGTAACATGCGCCCCTTAGAGTGGCTGATCGCCGCTGCTTCGCTCCTGGGAATTGTCTGGTTCCTGCAACCACGACTGCCTTCATCGACTTTGTGGTTTGGGGTTGCGGCTGCCACCCTGGTGTTGCTCCACGTTTGGCTTGAGGGAGTACATTGGCAGATGGCTCCCGCCTACCTGGCGCTGCCCCTGACGCTGTTCATCGGAGCCACGGGATTCACATCCCCCATGCTCCGGCTGTCCTGCGCAATCATGGCTGGAGCGATGGTGGGGGCAAGCCTGTTTCTTTCCTGGGTCTTGCCCATGTTCAAGCTGCCCGTTCCCAGCGGGAGATACCCGGTGGGCACGAGCATGCTTTACCTGACCGACTCATTCCGCGCGGAAATGCATGAGGGGGCAAGATCGGGCAACCGCGAAGTCGTGGCCCAGTTGTGGTATCCGGCAGCTACCGCTCAATGGCAAAGAGCCATGTATCGAAGGAAGAAGGAAACGACCTTCCGCTCCTCCTACCAGGCGGTGCTCAGGACGCACTCTCTTCAGGACGCGCCGATGGCCTCGGGACGCTTTCCAGTGGTTGTACACAATTCTGCCTGGTGGGGCTTTCGTAATCGCAGCACTTTCATGACCCAGGATTTGGCCAGCCACGGCTTCGTTGTCGTCGCCATCTCTCACCCGTACAACTCCAGCATGGTCGAACTGGCGGACGGCAGCGTAGCGAACCCGGACTATTCTCTCGATCTGGGGTTTTCACTCGCTCGCTACATTCCCATTCAGGAGCGCTTTGCCATGGCTGACGAGGAACTTGCCATCCAAACCGCAGACTGCCGCTTTGTGCTGGACGAATTGGAAAAACTTGATCGCACGCCTGGTTCTCCTCTCGAGTCCCGCTTGTGCATGGATCGCGTCGGTACCTACGGTTATTCTTTTGGCGGAGCTGTATCAGTAGAGTTCGCCAGGGAAGACCCCCGCGTGCGAGCCGCGCTGGAATTGGATGGAGTGCTCCACGGAGCCGCAGCTTCCCATGGTCTAGATAAGCCAGTGCTGCTGATCGACGCGCCCTGGATGATTTCTCCGGGGGAGCACACCGCGATATGGGCACCCAAGATCCTTGGCGATGCTCGCGTGGCCGAGACGTCACGGCTGTGGAACACGATTGCCGAGTCAAAGGTCCGGTTGTTGGAGCAATGCGGCGGTGGTCGCATCATCATCGAGGGACTGGGCCACGGCGGCTTTACCGATCAAATCTTCATGTCTCCGCTGCGCAAGTTATCGAGCGCCGGCTCAGTGCCGCCAAAACGTGTAGCTCATATTCTTAATACTTATGTATTGGCTTTCTTCCGGCAGACTTTGCTCGACGAACCCGCGCCGCTACTTTTGCAGAACACAGAGGACTTTCCCGAGGTGACCGTCCAGGAATGGCGTCCTTGTGTGAAATAGGCTCAACCTAAGGTAGATCCTCCGTCAGTAGGCGGTATCGCCTGAAGATGCGGAAGGATGTCTCAAGCCGGCGCAGGCTGTCTCCAGCAGGCGATTGATTTCACCGGAGACACGAAGCGCGTTAGCGGCAATCGTGAGCGACGGGTTGGTGGCCGCGCTGGTGGGCATGAACGACGCGTCCGCTATGAAAAGATTCGCGATGCCATGGGCCCGGCAATTCCGATCCGTCACCCCGGTGGCAGCGTCATTGCTCATCACGCAAGTACCGCAAGGATGCCCGTGGTTAAGTTCGACGTCCTGCGAAAGAAAAACCATCCGGCGGCCCCGGAGTCGCTCTGTCAAGAGCTGCCGGAAGTAAGCAACGCGACCCCGCAACTCATCCTTGATCGTGTATTTCACTCTGACGCCGTCTTCCTCGTTGTCGTCAAGCACGACCCGGTTCTCGGGGTAAGGCATATCCTCAATGAGGCATACAAAAATAGTTCCCCGCCCAAGCGTCTTAATCGTCATAAGGGCTGGAATGCGTAGCAGGGGTCGAACAATCCGTAGCGTCTTCGCTCCACTGCGATCAAAGCGACGATAAAGATGCATCAAATACTCCCCGTACCCTAGCCCGAAACCGGTTGACTGAACCGATCCGCAGCGTTGGCCATCGACCTCATAGAAGTCCGTAAAAGCGATGGACTTGCGCGGGCCCGTGGCGGCCAATTTTTTGCTCGGCCATAACGCAAATGTTTGCTGCGCATGGAACATCAGGTTGCGCCCAACCAGACCGGAACGATTCGCGAGACCGTCCGGCCAACGGTCATTCTTGGATTGCAACAACAACTTCGGCGTGTGGATCGCGCCCGCTGCCAGCACAAACACCTTTGCCTGGATGGTGACCTGCTTGTCGCCCTGGAGCACGATTGCACGCGTTACGCGGTCTGCTGAGGCCTCAAGCCTTACTACTTCGCTGCGGGCCATGATTGTCGGCTTGTTTTGCGACTCGGTGAGCACAGACCGCACGTCCGCCCGGCAGTCTCTATAGCACAACCGGCCAAGGCACTCATCGCAGCCTGGCCGATAGCGGATGCCGACATGAAGCCGATAAGGATGCATGCCTTTCTTGCGGAAGAATTGCAGAAAATCCGCATCACAGGGGCCTAGTGCCGGTGGTTCCGAAATATGGTGGAAAGCATTGGCGTTGAGCGGGTCGGGAGTTCCGCAAACATGAAGCATCCGCTCCGCCTTTTCGTAGTAGGGAAGAAGGTCGTCATAGCCGATCGGCCACCCGCCAGTCGGATGCGATGAACCCGGAGACGGATCTATGTCGCGGTTATCAAAACGCTCCAGTGCCGCTGCGTACAAGTTAGTGCTGCCGCCGATACCTGAGCCAAAAGGGCCAGGAAAGCGGTTCATGACGGCATCAACCTCAAAGGCGGACAGCGTAGGCCACTGGCCCGCAGCGAGCCGCATCTCTTGATCGTCGGCGCTGGGGGTACTACTTGCTGCGGATCTTTCCTCATTACCTCGGTCGATGAGCAAGACATCGCGCCCCGCGTCGGAGAGTGCGCGTGCAGTAAAGCCGCCTCCCATACCCGCGCCAATGATCGCGACGTCCCACAGTCGCTCATGCTGCGAATTTGCCCGTGGCAATCCAGACCTCTCTGGTCCGAAGCATAACATTGTCCGGACCGCTCCACCGGCTAACCTAAAGTAACTGCTGCAGCATGCGTACGCGTGCGAAAGAGATGATTCCGCCGGGTCAAGGGTGTGGTTTGGTGTTTAGTGAGAAGCCGTGAATATAACCGATGTCCGCGTTGCGGTCATCAACGATTCTGTGGGCCAATGGAGGGTACTGGCTGTGTTCTGCTCTGGCGGCGAAGGCGCCCATCTGCAACAATATCGGCGAAAGAACGGATGGTTCGCAGCCGTTCACGAGTTGTGACGCGACCAATTGGGACTATTTCCGAATTCGCCGGATTAGTGAATTTCTCGGCTATCTCAGTGTCAGGTCGGCTCGCATCAGTTTGTCGAAAACCAGGACGGGAAGGCAACCTGATAGTAAACTTAGGAAAACCATCGGTTCGAGAAAAATGTCCCTTCTCTCACAAGCCAGCCCAATGAATGAAGTCCGCATGACCAAGCCGCGAGGTATCCGCAGCATGACCGGCATTCGGGGTGTCGCGGCCCTATGGGTGATGCTCTTTCATGCTGCGCAAGACGCCGGCAAAATCTTTTCTCTACCCCTTCTCGAGAGGGTTCCGGAAATGTGGTACGGCTGTCTCGGCGTAGATCTGTTCTTCATGCTTTCCGGTTTCATCCTTATGTATGCTCATGGGCGCGATTTTCATGTGCTCCGCAAAGATAGTCTTATTCGCTTCGCTCGCTTGCGCTTTACCCGCGTCTATCCGCTGAACGCGGTGGTCCTTTTGCTGATAGCCGCTTTTGTGGCATTCCAACCTGGTTACATAGCTTGGGCGCGATCTCCAGCGGGCGGATCTGTTTATGGAGGATCTTCTGCCTTTACCGCCGGGGCGTTCGTACGCACGTTGCTTCTCGCTACCCGTTGGTTTCTTCCCTGGACTGGCGAATGGAATCAGCCGGTGTGGTCTCTAAGTCTTGAGGTTATTGGCTATGCACTGTTTCCACTGCTGGCATTCTGCGCCTTGCGCATCACTCGCCAGTGGGTACTGATTGTGGTGGCCTCTCTTAGCCTCATTGGATCGTATGTAATCCTCACCCGCTTCGCCTTCCAATGTGAGATTGCGCAGATTGCCGTAGTTAGGATGTTATCTTGTTTCGTGACCGGGGTCGCCGTTTTCCGGCTCTGGAAACTGAACCCTGTATTTGGAAAAAAATCAGCCGCCTGGATTACCACGCTTGCTGTGGTAGGAATCTTGGCGAGAGATTTGCCCCCTCTCAGGTATGTAGTAACCCACGGAGACATTCAGTACGGGTTTCTGTTCGCCGCCCTCCTATATGGATTGGCATCCGAACAGGGTTTCATCTGTAAATTGCTGTCCAGCCGCTCCATAGTGTTCCTGGGGGAAATCTCTTTTCCCCTTTACCTCATCCACGTGGCGCCCCTGCTATGGCTCCGGTATTTCATGCTTACGAATAGTCGAAGATTTTCGGCCGCTGAGAAATCGGGCTCCTTGCTCTGCTGGGCCATCGGATGCATAGCGGTGGCAACTTTACTTCACTACTTCATAGAAAAACCATTCCACGCTTGGGGTAGGCGATGGGCGGGAGAGCGGGTTTCTCAATAGAAGCCAAAGCAACTAAGCGAACAAACGTTTAAATTGAAATTTGGGCCCGTTAGTCCCATCGTCCTCTAAGGATTGGCTCCACCCCAGCAATAAAAAAAGTACCGGAGCGATCTGCGCGCCGAGATAAACGGTGTATAAGGCCTGAAACAAACCTATCATTGCCGCCAGGAAGACAAACGCAAAGTACCGGGATTCTGGAGACCGAAAGCTAAATGCACGGTAACCAGTGGTCACAATGCATTCTGCCATGATCAATAGGAAGAGATAATATCCAAACTTCCCTTGCACTAGCCTGGTTACCAGATAGGCATTATCGATTGACTTCTGGCCTCCGGCCTGGGGAACGCTCAATGCCCCATATCCTAGCCACCCGCCCTTCTCTGCGACCGGTTCGTAGTTCGTGAGAAGGTCACGGCGGTATACAGCGCTTTGCTGTGTTTCGCTTAGCGTTCCGTTGTTGATTGCCCTCGTATAGGCGTCGAAGAAGCTATAAACTGCGGATCCAGTTATCGCGAGAAGCACTACCGCGATGAAAGCGGCGAGCTTTAGGTAGCGAAACCTGGGTATCTGCAAGATCGAATAACCAACGACGGTACTTAACTGGGGCCCTCGTGATTGACCGAGCAAGAGAAAAAAGAGCAGGAGAAACGCTGGTACGTGGTAGCGCTCGAGCCTGCAGATCATTGCTCCCAATCTTGTTTTGTTCCGCTTGTAGACCTCGACAAGAAAGCAATTCATTAGGAACACGATGGAAAACATCATGCTTGCGAGAATCGCGTGTCCAAAGGTGGCCTGCACTCGGATGTGTGAATTGCGAGTCGAAAGACCCAAATCTATATCCATGTGGAAGAATCTCTGTCCGATCTCGATCCATGGATTTACGCTCATCCTGTATTCCCAGAGGATGAAGGGGGTCAGACAGATAAAAAGCAGGACAATCCGTTGCACCGTTGCGACTCGAAGACGGGGCTCAATCAAGCGTCTGGCGACGATATATGCAAAGAGGTTGCGGAACACATAGCCGCCCAACATGGTAGCGCCATCCTTGGGCGAGGCTTCCCGCAGTAACTCACTTGCCGCAAAACTCAATATGAAGAGGGTTACCCACAGGTCCATGCGGCGCAGTTCCAGGCGCGGGGTAGGGTAGAACAGAAGCGAGATCGCGAGGGGTAAAAGCGCCCATGTCGCGGCGGACATCGGCGGTAGAGAGGGAACTCTAATTTCGTAATAGTCGGGAAGAAGAATGAGACACGGCAAGTACACGTTCAAAAAGGCGAGGTCCTGTCGATCCTTCAACAGGTAGTAAAGTGAAAAAAGCGCCGGAATGATAAAAAGAACTGTCAATCGAGTCAACCTAGCCAATGGGCTCAAATTTAGTGACGAATGCGGCTTATTCCCGGGTAATATTGGTTCTGCCTTTCCGGGTAAACAATCTCAGGTCGGCGAGCACACTAGCCGTTCCTTGCTGGCCAGTGGCCGGCAATTTGGAGCAGCGCAAGGCTGGCATCACTTTCACCTCCCGCTAGAACCTTGCCGCGTCAACCGTGGTGTGGACCAGGTGTCAAACGCGTGCCGCCAACGATCAATGGGGGATACCACTAAACGGCTGCCCAAAGCCCAGGGCAAACCGCAAAGCCAATCCACCTGCCAGCGTAACAACAAATGCAACCGTCATTAGCACGTCCTGAAGGAACGTGTCGACCTTCTCGCGATAGGCAGCGTAAAGCACGACAAAGTAAATCGGCAGGTCGCCCACGGCCACGGCCGTGACCGCGCCCAAAAGTCCATAAAAATGAAACCCCAGGGGAATCAGCGTAAATAAGGAGATGCAATACACCAGGTTTGCGACCGCGTTGTAGTGAGCCTTGGAGAGCGCTAGAATAGCTGGGCTGAGCGTACTGTACAAAGTGGTATGCCACAATCCAGCAGCGAGCACACCGACCATCCAGGCTGCTGCTCGGTAGCGGTGGTCGTAAAGGTGAAAAACTAGTTGGTCACCCGTACAGATGACAAGAATAAGGCCAAGGCCGCCGATTGCCAGTACCGGCAAGCGGTACTTGAGCAATACGGCGCGGTACTCGGCTCGCGGATGTTGCGCAAACTTGGCAATAAACGGATATCCGACCCGCGTGCAGAACATCATGATAATCTGCCGTGGTAAATCGGAGAGCGAGAAGGCTATCCCATAAACACCCAGGGTTTCGATCGATACCAGCTTGCCCAGGATCAGGCGGTCCGACTGCGTGGCCAGGAAGGTGAGAGCCGTCCCGACGAGAATCCATTTACCAAAATGGAGTAGTGCGCGGACGCATTCCTTATCCCAGACAAAGCTTGGGCGAAGTCCAGGAGCCATGAAAAAGCTGGCGATTGTTCTGAATACCTCTGAGACGAGTCTGCCGCCAACAAGTGCCCAAAGCGAAGGATCAATGAGGGCCCAGACAATCGTCACTACGACGTAGACAATCTGATTCATGAGTTCGAGCAGCGAGGTCCTGCCGACTCCCATGTGGCGCGCGAGAGTAAGAAGGCCCGCTGATTGGAACCCGGCAATTACGCATCCAAACCCAAGAACCGGGAACAAGGCGAGCATTCGGGGCTCGTGGTAAAAGTGCGCTACCGGCCAGGTGAGCAGGAGCGTGATCAGCCAAAGCCCGACCCCGCGGATAACCTGCAGAGTCCACGCCGTATTCAGAAATACCGGTTCATCGCCTCGGGGATTCTGGATCACGCTGTCTCCCAACCCGATGTGGGAGAATAAATTCAGACCCACGAGCACCGTGGTCAGCAGGGTCATCAACCCAAAGAATTCCGGCGAGAACAAGCGAGCCAGCGCCACACTGCTCACCATGCGGAGTGCTATTGAAATCCCGAGGTAAGCGACGAGAAAAAGGGTACTCCTGCCTGCCTTCTTCTCCAGTTTCCGAGACTGGTGTGCCGTTGCTTCCTGGATCAGAACGGCTTTGTTCTCCGCGGCAATCGCCATAGCGTTATGAATCCCCGATCTCAAGTCTCATATAGGTGGCAGTGGCAATCACGATTTTACTAGCTGCCGCAAATCGGCGCCCGGAAAATATGGCCGCTCGAAGCCGATGACGTCTTACACATGTGCAGGAATAGATCAAGCTCTATGTTTTGCGTAGGCCGGTTGAGCTCTACTTTAGTTTTTCGCGGAAAACTAATTGCTGGTCATAAGTTTCCCGCTGTGAGGACTCCGGAAATCAGGCATGAACAAGGATGAGCTGTTCAGGGGGTCAGCGGGGTGACGAGTTCGAAGCGTATCGCGGTTGCGATGCAGGCGCAAGTGTGCGATCCGAGTCTAAGACCGCATTCAGATCAGTCAACTCTTTGTCGAGTCGCCCCGATCGAATACCCAAAAAGTCTGCAAGTTTCTTAAAGCGCCAACGCCAATCCAACCGTTGGAGAGACTGTAAGTAGTTCATTCTGGCGTGCGCCGGTGTCCAGTCGCGAACGGCGCCGGTTATTACCTCGAGACCTTCTTCTTGGTCCACTGTCCCAAGATCAAGCAGGGCCTCTGGCCAAAGGAGCGACCTGACCGTTCCACTGCGGGGTGGAACTCCGGCGACGATTGCACCGGCGGCAAGCGCATCGGTCCACCGCCCGGTCAGGTACTCACGTGTGGGATGGGTCTGAGGATTAGGGTTTACGAGGTTTGAGAAAGCCAACGTGAACTTCGTGTTTCCCAGAAACTTCATGAGAGAAAGCTGACTCTCAGTCGCATCCTCCAGTTCGGGCGGACGTCCCCGAAAAATCAAGCCCCGCAATTCGGACTCGTTCCAGTTCGTAGAATCGTCGTCCCACTCTGATGGCTGGCGCCCAAATCGAAGCAGATCAAAATAACGGGACGGATTATCTGAACCGAGTCGCAATACGTCAGATCCCCAGGGAAGCCATTCAACAGGTGTGCGCATCATCCTGCGCCACGTATCTATGTCTTCCTGTTCGGTTATGCAGATCTGATCAAACATTCGGGTCCAGCGTGCGAATCTGGGAATATATTCCGGCCAGAATGAGTCGAATACCCAGGCGACGATCACGCGATATTTCTGTCGCCAATCGGTGATTTGTAAGATCGAGGACAAAACGACCGGAGAGGGGCATATCATCAAGCAATGCATGCCCTGATCGCCTCGCGGCAGGATAGTCTTGACTTTCTCGATGAGGGCGATGTTCCTGTGGCGTAGAACAACCAATTCGCCATTAAGAAGCTCGGCCGCGAGACGCGCCATGTAGTGCACGCAGTGATACCCAGGCCCACCCGGGTCAACGTAAACGACGTGGAGTGGAGCTTTCATCGGATGACCTGGATCCCTGAAGAGTGAACTTGCCTGAACATCTCGAGAGTCGAAGCGTTTGTGATATACAAAGCAGCGCAGTGATTCAGAGCGTCCGGGCAGCCGGCTCGGTGATTCAAGTCCCTGTCCCCCAAGGGCCCAAGACTCCGGGCAATAATATGGTAGCCGACGATGAAAACCATTGCTGTTGAGGCAGTGTGACTCAGTGGCTGAGGGCGCCAACTGACAAAAGCAGAGACGAGCCAATGCAAATACTCGCGTCCCGCCAAAAAAAAACCCGGCATTACCCTCGTATTTTCCTATAAGCGTCGGCCACAATTGGAGGGCAGAAAGCACGCATGGCTTTCTTGAGCAATGCTGGTTTCTCCACCGCCTCGCCCGGGCGATGCACAAACTTCGTAGAGTGCGCGTCGCGGAGTTCTTCTTCGGGCCGGCCGTTGGTGTAGTAGTACGTTGCCAGCGACTTGCGGGTTCGGTCTGGAGGACAAGATAGCGGATTGGGATGGCCGTGATACGAGACCGAGGTCGTTGAAAAAATTGCGCAACGATTGAAAATCGGCAGGAACTTTTGCTCAGCCGCGGTCATTTCCTTATTCCAGAGCTCGAAGTGCCCACCGTACTCCTCTTTCCAATCCTTGTTGAGATAGATGAGGAGGTTGATCCGGCGCTCCAAATTGAGTCGTGCATGATGGTTGAAATCAGCGTGAACCGCCAATTTGCCGCCTGGCTTAATCTGGTGCAGCCCTCCGCCGATGTAGTAGGGATCGGGGATGACACCCTTGATCCCGGTTAGAATCTCCAGAAACTCGAGCATGGGCCGGCTATTCATAAAGGTGAGAACTTCCCTTACGGCCACCGGGAGTCTCTCGACTACGTCAAACGCCAGCTTCTTTTCGTAAGCGGTATCGAATTGGCTCCATTTGACTTGTTGAGGCTCAGGAAAGTCCCGCAGAGCGGCCTCGGCCGTCTGGAGCGGCAAAAAGTCGTCAAAATAGATGTGCGGAAACGGCTTGCCGGCAGCATATTTCTCGGCGTTCGCCCGAGCCAAGCTCAGAAGGTTGCTCGCATATTCATCGCTCAGAAGTTCCTGCATTCCATATTCCCGTGAGGGCCGTTCTACGGTGGTCGGATAAACGATAGCCATGTTGCAATTCCTTCTATAAGGATTTTATACAGTACAATCTCGTCCACGCTGGGAAACTTGGAAGTTAATGAAAGCCCTGCTTCGCATGGTCATCAAAAGCAGGTTACCAAGGAGTCCTGCTTCAACCGGAGGTAACAACGAGACGTGGCCGCCAGCGGTCCATTGAAGAACGCCGAAGATACCGGCCAGGGCTATCAGGCGACGTCTAATCGTCCGCATGCCATGACCACCCTCGGACGCCGGCCACAACGCGAGTTCTCGGGCGCCTAATTGCTCACACCCCGAGTGACTCGGGAGCTCCTTCTTTGTTATTGATCATGAGTGTGGCCAGCGACTCCGAACGGATCTTGGCGACAGCAATTGCATCGTCTGTTGTGGTGCGCTGCGCCCGAAGTGACCACAGCTGAACAATAGCCAGACCCCCAAACATGGCAATGAAAGGGACGGCTGCAAAGTGGTATCGATCCTGAATGACAGTGATCGCATAGACCGCGGTGAAGTAGAGCCAAAAGGCTACGGCAGGCTGGAAAAGCGCTCTGACAGGTCCGACCTGCCGAACCAGGCTGATCAGGCCGCCGAGGCCTAGCATGAGTGCACATGCCCAGTAGAAGCTACTGAATAATTTCAGAGGAATGAATGCACGGGATCCAAACCTCGATTCAAGTCCGTCTTTGTTCCAATAGACGCCAATACTTTCATGAGAGTACAGTCGCACGGCCTTGCTCAACGTACGAACAATAAACCTGACCGGGTATTCCTTGATGTATGCCGTGGCGACACTTCCCAAATACCGATCGCGCTCCGCTTCGTTCATGTTACTGGTCTCTGCGGGCGCGCTCTGGGTTCCGCCATTGGTTGTTGGGTTATTTCCTTCCCAGAAGTTTACTCCGCCGTTCGTGGCAATGTGAACGAAAGAGCCGTACAAACGAGTGTTGCGAATACTCCACGGCGCAATCAACAAACAAACCATGAGTAAGGTCAGAACAGCCTTGCCAATCGGACTGAGAAGCGTCCGGTCTCGTACCACGTCTATCACCAATAGAACGACCGGGATTAAAAGAGCGGTGGGGCGAACATAACAAGTAGCCGCGGCAACCACGCCAAGAACAAGCCCGGCCTTCCAGGTCTTTGACCTCATCGAGTCCCAAATAAACAACCACGTCATGAGCAGCGCGTTAAAGAGTAATTCGCTTCCCAGGACCGAGACAAATTCGATTTGGGCAGGCCAACATGCCAGAAGCAAGCCGGCAGTAACAGCAATTTGTTTGCTGAACCACCTTGTAGCGAGCACCATGGTGAGCCAAATTGTGCCGAGGGATATACAGATGTTAAACAACACAATCGGAATGTACGTGAGTCCAAAGACCCGATAAAACAGTGAATAAACGAATGAGGTTCCGACTGGCCAGTGAGCCGTCAGGTGCCCCGGGGCCCAGGCATATCCATTACCGGCGGCCAGATTTCGTGCGAAGGTGTCGTAGGCGTAGCTGTCAGAAAGGGGTACGACTGGCACCAGGAATGCCCAAATGCCGCGTAGGATCAGAGCGATCAGCAACACGATTAATAGAGACTTTTTTGCTGAAGGCTCGCCGGTATTAGAGAAAATTTGCATATAGTTGTCGTCGTTTGTGGTGATGGGGTTTGCCCGGCGTCAAGGTCTGCAATCGTCTGCCTTGGCTGCGATACCGTACTGGGGTAGCGCAAACTTCGATCGCTCCCAACCCGTCAGGTATCTGTTGTGGATGCGGTATAGGTCGAGTGCCGCGGTGAAGAAATCAACGACTCGTACTTTGGAGCCGGCGACATCGTACCAGCGTGGGAGGGGAAATTCGTAGATCGAGTCTTGCAGGTGCGAGACACTGCCGCGATAAAACGCGATATAGCGAGCGAGAATTTCGACGTCGAATATCCAGCGGGAGAGGAATGTTTCTTTGAGGATAGAAGCCAGTTCAGGTGTCACACGAAAAAGCTTTGCTCCGCATTGCGTGTCGTAAATCGGCAGTCGCAGCGTTATCGAGGCAAATGAAGCGAACACGCGGCCAAGATAATGTCGGCGGGCCCGACGGACGACGTCGCGCCCGAGCAGACGGACACGAGAGCCGAATACCATTTGCCGTCGGCTGCTACCTTCCAGGAGTGCTACGAAATCGGGTAGGACCTCGAGCGGAATTGCCAGGTCAGCGTCCCAGAAACCCACGTACGTGGCGTAGCCCTGCGCGATCGCTTCTAGCATGCCAGCTCTTACAGCTTCACCCTTGCCGGCGTTCTCTTTTTTGTCGAGGATGTGTATCCGGTCTTCGCACCTTTCACGCATGGTCAGAAGCAGTTCGAGTGTGTTGTCCCGACTGCCATCGTTGACAAATAAAAGGTGAACGCCTTCGATGCTCCGCACGAAATTTACGAAATGCGCGCACTGCAGGCGAGCACCTTCGTTAAAGCAGGGGACTACGATCAGGCATGTTGGTTTCACTTTGGCTGTCATGGATGACACTTCTTATTGCGAGCCCAGTGCATTCGGTGCCGAAATTCGGCAAAAGCTACCTTACTGGTAGATAAACTCGGATCCCAAGGTTGCTACAGAGGTGGTGTTGCTGTTGTGACTATGACAGTCTTCACAGTGGTTAAGAACAGTAGGGTACCATGTAACGCAGCCCCTGAAGAATTTAAGAAGTAATAAATTCCTTGCTTTAAGGGCCAGCATCTGGATGTTACTAAAGATGTGAGGTTCGATTGGCAGTAACTAAACTGGCCAGTCTCTCGAGCGGCCGTATCGCGATCGCGTCAGCCTCGGGACGGCACGTCAGTGGTTGTGGCCTTTCTCCAGTTAACCTGCCAATGGCCACACGTCTTGGTGGAAGTGGAGATCAAAATCAACTGCTTGTTTCAAAGTGACTGTGGAATCGGGTCGGTTTCTCTATTCAAATGATCCTGATTCCTGCTTTTCGAAAGACATCCATGGTGCTGCGAAAAGCGGCATCGTGGGAGCAATTTAAGAGACCGAATCGCTCTCCCACGGTTGCGGATCGTTCGAGTTGGTCAGGGTCCTTTGCCATTTCCCGCAGCGTCCTCACCCAGCCGTCGACATCGCCTGCCGCCACTCTTGGAGCACCATAGTCTGGCGGGAAGTAGTCCGCGATCCCGGTCGATCCTGTAGCGACGATCGCTTTATGACAAAACATCGCCGAAACAAGTGTGATGTGCCCACAGGAGGCTTCATTGCTTTCCAGCGGAAGGGCCATGAACTGCGAATGCTTCAAAATATTCAACGCCTCTCCGCGCGGGATATCGCAATACACCTTGACGTTCTGGGGTATCTCGCATCCGACAAGGTTATAGGGCTGCGCTACCAGGATAAGGGTCATTTCCGGTAGCTGTTTCATTGCTTCTGTCAACGTACGGTAATCGCGTCCATCCTTTCCCAAAGCGCAAATATACCGGGAATCGAGTGGAGCAGGAGCCTCTTCGGACTGCACGGATGACGGTCTTACTCCCCAGAGGGTAAGATCAAACCGCTCCACCGGAACTCCAAAATGTTTGGCGTACCGCTCTCTCTCGGGCGTGGAGTGAACGCCAAAGCGCTCTACGTGGGAGAACGCCCATTTGGACAGCCTGAGGCGCAGGCCCGTGGGTAGTTTTGCGAAGTGGAAAGAAAACGACAGCAGCGGTTTACGGACGCGTAAGAGACGCATCGCGAATACAGTCCAGAATGTGCTGAATTGGCTGATCGCGGCGATGGCGACGGCCGACTGGCGCTTCGCCGCCAAAACGCATCGGAAGGCCCCAAAGATACGACTCAACCGTGGACGCTGAATGGCTCGCTCAATAAAGTTTTTCGGTTCCTCTGTATAGAAGATCCAACGTGCTCTCCCGCGACAGTCGTCGGCATACCAATTCCAATTCGCATCAGCGCCGCTAAACACAGCGATTGTTGGGATGCTGTTTTCTGATTCGACAGACACAGTACACCTCTCGACGCGTTTGGTGAATCCAATTGCGCAGTCTTCAGATCTTCCACGACTTACTTCCACAGTGTTGTGCAAACTTGCTCTGACCTTTCTGATGGGAGGCAAGTCGCAGCAGAAAAATCATGATGCGCCTTTCCAGGTGTGTCTGCTGGCATGCACCGTCTATTCGTCCAATCTCGCCGCGACGACGGTATTTCGACCTTTGCTTCTGAACCCTCGCCAGTGCTCACGGGCGTTACGGCCTATAGCTGCTACGGTTTGCACCCCGGCGACCTTGTCGTACCAACGCCCGTGGATGTCGCTGCGTGAAGAGCGCTGCCAACCCAAACTCGGCTGCGCGATCAGTGTAAGGATGTCGGGATTGGCCTCGCGGAACATGGTTAGCGCTCCATCATAATGCATGGGGCCGCCGACAGGATCCCCCGGCTCTCGCAGTTGTACAGCTTGCAGATAATCGATCAAGCGATTAAGAATGGTCCCGCTAACGGCATAAAAATGTGCAGTGATGATCGGGCCGGTGAAGGGAGCCAGCACGGGGACCCGTGGCATCGGGGTCTCTTCTCGGTGGCCAAAGTAAATAAATCCCCAAGGGCATCCTTCAAGTTCCTGAAATAGACGTCTACGACTGTTCGCAAAAGCAGGTGAGATCGCAAGATCATCCTCCATGACGAGCACGTTCTTCAGCCCATCTGCCTGAGCCTGCTGCAAAACCGCAAGGTGGCTAAGGAAGCAACCGCGTACGGCCGGAGTTGGAAAGCCCTGCGCCTCGCGAGGGCGCGTGGCGCATAGCACCCTGACTCCGGGATCAGAAAAACTCATACCCACGGATTGCAGTTCGCGAGTTATTTCCCGCAGCCGGTCTTTTCTTTCGGGAAGATTAATGACGTAAGTGCGGTCGAATAAGCTGTCGGATATTTCCCTGGCAGACCCTTCCGGGCCTGCTGTGGTTGGATAGGGGCTTGTTTCGCGCGCTGATCCGATCATGCTGTCGAAGCCTTTCCTTGTAAGGAGACCGGTGCCAGGTCCGTGATGGGCGCCATTCTCTCCGAACGCAGTGCCTTTTCCTTCTGCCTGCATATATACGCCAGCCAATTTCTGTAGATGCTGGCAGCGCCGGTTCGCCACGTATTCTCGACGCTGTTGTTTTCCAATGCCGCGGATAATCCGGTTAGTAGCCCTCCCCTCCCGTCGGAGATTGCTCTCTGCTGCAGGGTCGTTAGGGCGTCTGCCGTGTCAGGGTGGAAATAGTTTTGCGGCAGTGACGGATACCTATGTGTTTCCCCTTTGAAATAGCGGCCGATATCGCGGCGGTATTCGCGCAGCAGGGTATCGGATTCGTATTCCGGATGCCCCTGGAAGAAGACGAAAAGTTTTTTCTGCTGCTTAATGAAGGTGTCGACTCCGGCACGCCCGGCCATCGTGAGCACGCTGTATCCACAACTGGTTAACTCATCCTCGGATACCCCATTCCATCGCGAATGCGGGAGCTTGAGGCGTGATGGAGTCCCCGCCGTTAGAGGGTGATCTACCCCCCGCGCACACTCGAAGATGCCGAAGAACTTCTCCTTGCCCTTAGTTCGGCCGACGCCGTCCAGGTGGAGAATTGCAGCATGGGCTGCCAGGCAGGACCAAATCGTTGAATGGGCATTCTCCTGGGCCCAGTCCAGGGTTTTTGTAAGGCTCTCCCAGTAGGGTTCATCCATCAAGTTTGTCGCCAGGGGCTCCCTCCCAGTCACAATCAAGCCATCAAGTTCGCTTTCCCAAAGATCCTCAATGTCTGCGTAGTGGCTGGCAATGTGACGGCAGCTCAGTTCGTTGCGGGGAATATCCGGCAAGGTGTACAGAGAAAGTTGGATCGGCATGCCCTCAGAGGCCGAATTGAGCAGGGAGATAAACTGCCGCTCGGTGGCCTTGAGCGCCTCGTCGGACATGTTGTTGATCAACCCGACAGTAATGCAGTTACCCGAACGGACATCGCCCGCAGGCAGGTTTAGAAAAACGGGCATCAGGGTCTCCTCTCGGCGGTTACCAGCGTTGCTGCAGCCAGTGCCTGTTTCAAATCGTCAACGATATCGTCGATGTGCTCGATCCCGATGCTAAGCCGGATCATCTCCGGCACCACGCCTGCGTGGCGTTGTTCCTCAGGCGACATCTGCCGGTGCGTGGTCGACGCCGGATGGCAAGCCAAAGATTTGGCATCCCCCAGATTCACCAGACGCTTTACCAGCTTGAGCGCGTCATAAAATCTGACCGTGGCCTCGAGGCCCCCCTTGATCCCCACGGTTAGCAGAGAGCAGGCGCGATTGCCCAGATATTTCCGGGCAATTGCATGGTAAGGACTGTCGGGGAACCCGGTGTAATTGACCCATTCGACCCGGGGGTCCTCGCGAAGGAACTCGGCGACTTTTCTGCCATTCTCCACGTGGCGTTCGACGCGTAGGGCGACGGTTTCGACTCCCTGCAGCAACAGAAATGCGCTCAGGGGTGACAAAACGGCTCCGGTGGTGCGTAGGTAAACACTACGGCAACGCCCAAGATAGGCGCCTTTGCCGAAATGATCGGCGTAGATCAAGCCGTGGTAAGACGCGTCTGGCTGGTTGAAGGCGGGGAAGCGCGAGGCGTGCTCTTTCCACGGAAAATTACCGCTGTCTACGATCGCTCCGCCCAGCGTGGTGCCGTGACCTCCCATGAACTTGGTAAGGGAATGGACAACAATGTCGGCGCCAAATTCGATCGGCCGCAACAGGATTGGCGTAGCGACGGTGTTGTCGACGATCAGCGGCACCCCGTGCCGGTGAGCAACCTGGGCGAGTGCCTCAATGTCACAGACGTTTCCTGCCGGATTGCCAACGCTTTCGCAGAATACGGCGCGGGTATTTCCGTCGATCAGCTTCTCGATCGACTCCGGGCTATCGGTTTCCGCGAACCTGACAGCGATTCCCTGGCTGGGTAGCAGGTGAGCAAACAGGGTGTGCGTGGTCCCGTAGAGTTGCGGGGTGGAAACAATATTGCTGCCCAACTCGGCTACATTTTGCACTGCGTAGGTCACCGCCGCCTGACCGCTGCTCACGCATAGGGCGTCTAAGCCGCCTTCAAGCGCGGCGACACGCCGCTCCAAAACTGCGGTGGTCGGATTACTGATGCGGGTATAGCGGTAGCCCTCCGCCTCCAGGTTGAACAACGCCGCGGCATGTTCGCTGCTATCGAACGAATACGCGACCGTCTGGTATATCGGCACGGCGACAGCTTTCGTTGTCGGATCGGTTTCGTAACCGCTGTGGATAGCTATGGTTTCCCGCTTCATCGATTCATCAACCCCTGGCCGGTTCCGGCGTACTGCTCTTCTGGTGCGGCCAGTCGATTCATCTCTGCCACCACCCACTTGATATCTGCTTCGCTGGTCCTGTAGCTGGTAATGCACGCCCGCACGACGGGCGTGTCACCAACCCGCGCTTCCGACATCCACGCAATCTGCTGTTGATGCAGAGCGGCCAGGAAACTCGCGGGAACAACTCCTGTCCGGGTGAAGCAAACGACCGGCAGCGGTGTTGCATTGAGGATGCTCCAACCGGAAGCCTTGAGTTCCTCTCGCAGCACGTCGCCCATACGGGTTTGGTGCTCGATCATCTCCGCATATCCTGACTCGCCCTGCTGTGCCAACGCCATGAAAAGCTTGAGCCCGATGAAACGCCGCGACCACTGTGCCGAAGTTGTGTAAGGATCAAAAACCGGCCCAACCTTCTTGCCGGGCATGTAGGAGACGTCGGCGCGGAAAGCCTCCGCGACGGTATCAGGATGGCGGCAGAAGAACATGCCACATCCCATCGAGACCGAGAGCCACTTATGCGCGTCGCAGGTGATGGAGTCCGCACCCTCGATGCCCGCTAGATAATGCTTTAGCACGGGCGAGAGGATAGCGCTGCCGCCCCAGGCGCCGTCGACGTGGAACCACAGCCCGGCTTCCCGGCAAAATTGCCCCAGTTCGGGCAAAGGATCGATCACTCCTGCTGCCGTCGTCCCGGCCGTGCCGACAACCATAAAGGGAGCGAAGCCGTTCTTCCGATCTTCGTCGATAAGGCGTCGCAACTCTGCGACGTTCATCTTTAAATTTGCGTCTGTCGCCACCGCCCGGAGCGCTCTTCGGCCGATCCCCGTCATGTGCGCGATCTTGTTGAACCCGTTGTGGGCTTCCTCTGTCAGATAGATCGAAGGCGTGGCCTCAAGATGCCGAAGACCGTATTCGCCGTAGTCGGGGAAGGCGCGGGTCAAGGCGGCAACCACTGCAGAGAGGTTCGCCTCCATGCCTCCGCTGGCAAAAGTGGCGACCGTATTTTGCGGCAAGCCAAACTTGGCCGCCAGCCAACCGAGCGTGTGCCGTTCCATCTCATTGGCCGCCGGTGAGGTTCGCCAGTTTGCCAGTTGCGGGTTATACATAGCGACCAGTGCATCGGCAACGACGGACGCAAGCGTCACGCTGGGATTGAACAAGCCGAAGTAACGAGGATGGGTTACCTGGACCTGCCAGGTGCGGAGCATTTTTTCTACGTCGGCGATTACTTCTTCCAGAGGCAATGCTCGGTTGAAGTCGTAACGTGAAGCAAGGTAGCTTCTGATCTCGTCCGCGGTCACCGTGGGGAGAATAGGACCGTTCGCAATGTCAGACTGAAGCTGTGTGAAATCGGACCGTATTTCCTCGATGACCATCGCTACCTCCTCTCGCGCGTGACAAAGTTAAAAGCGAACGCTACCCGCTTGAATGCGCTCATACACTGCCTGATCGAGCTTTAGGAGCGCGCTCAATTCCGGGTCGTTGAAATAAACAACGTCGTTGCTCGCGGCCGGATCAAATCCCTGGCGAACCAGGTCGGTCTTCGCGTATTTAAAGGTGCCTGTCAGATCCATGTTCGTCCCTATGCGCAGAAACAAAGGACGAGCATACGACGGCAGACGGTTGATCAGGTGGCGGCGAAATTGTTCCAGGTCCAGATCGTCTTCGATTACCAGCGTAGCCATGCCGGCTCGACCCTCGACGCCCGGGATCCTCACACCGTAGACGTTGGCGTGTCTCACTCCAGGGTAGGCGCAGATCGCTTCTGCAACCTCGGATGTGGCAACATTCTCGCCCTTCCAGCGGAAGGTATCGCCGATGCGATCGACAAAGTAGAAATATCCCTGCTCATCTTTCCGCATCAGGTCGCCGCTACGCACCCAAACGTCGCCCGTCTCAAAAACGTCGCGCAGGATCCTCCTCTCGGAGGCCTCCTGGTTGGTGTAGCCCTCGAATCTGCTGCCGATGTTCGAGGAATCATGCACCACCTTGCCTATCGCTTCCCCCGGTTCATTCGGAGCGCAACGAACACAGAATCCCTGCGCGTTCCTCACCGGCTCCCCCTTGTCGACATCGAACGTCACCAAAGCCGGCGAGAACCGATGAGCCAGGTAGCCAGGAACATGACCGATGGCGCCGCGCTTGCCCTGGACGTTGAAAAGCGAAACTCCACCCTCAGTGGCTGCATAAAATTCAAGAATCTGAGGGATCGAAAAGCGGTCCTTAAAACGCTCCCACACTTCTGGCGCCAGGCCGTTGCCGCAGGCCATCCGGATCCGATGGCCGGTCTCGTTGGCGGATGGCGCCGCATGCAACAAGTAGCGGCAAAGTTCACCGATGTATTGGAACATGCTGCAGTCCCAATGAATCACATCGTTCCAGAACCCACTGGCGGAGAATTTTTCCCGGATCACGAGCGACCCGCCGGCGGCTAAAATTGCCCCGGGCGCGAGCACGCCACCGACACTGTGATACATGGGCAGACAGTTATACAGCCGGTCAGTAGATTGCGCGCCTGTCATGCCCGCAAACCAATGACCCCATTGCATCACCCGGGCATGGCTGATGTTGGCGGCCTTGGGAAGTCCGGTCGTGCCGGAGGTATAAATATAGAGCGCGCGATCTTCAATGTCGGGTGGCCTGTGCTCGTCTTTGCTGAGCGATTCCCCCGATTTCTGCTCGATCTCGAGGTCGATATGCCCCCCGTATTCGTCTCCATCACGGTATTTCTCACCATGGACCCAGATCTTGAGTCGGGTTGAGAGATGCGACAGCGCTGTCATGAATTGGTCTGCCAATTCCGCTGCCACGATGAAATGCCTGGGCGATACAACATCGATGCAATGAGCAAGCGATTGACCGGCCAGATTGGTATTGAGCAGGGAAACGACGCCACCAACCTTGGTGATGCCGAGCCATATGGCAAGGTATTCGGGCCGGTTCGACATCAACAGGCCGACCACTTCACCTTTGGCAACACCCTGATCGAGCGCCCATCGGGCGTATTGATTGGTCCGCTGAGCCAGCTGTCGATAGGTCAGGCATTCGCGCTCTGATAGCAGCGCAGGCGCGTCCACGTGTTGAGCGGCCAACTCGTCGATAACGGTCGGCAGAATGCGATCACGATTACGCGCAATAGGCGCGGTCAGCTCCAGCGCGCGCATCCATGCCTTGGCCGAAGAAACGCTCATGTTCGCGGGCGCGATGGTCTGCAATGGACTCAAGCCGTGCTCCCCGCATCCACCGTAAGCAGAGTCCCGGTGATGTTCTTGGCACGATCGCTCAACAGAAATTCAACCGCGTTGGCTACATCTTCGGTGTCGACCAAACGTCGCAGGGCGCTGCGGCGCACCACTCGTTCGCGATGCTCGCCTTGGAGCGTGTGCGTCATTTCCGTATCGACAAAGCCGGGGGCGACTGCATTTACGTTCACCCCCATGCGTCCGACCTCCCTCGCGAGCGATCGAGTAAAGGCCACCAGCGAGGCTTTGGTAGCGCTGTAAACGGAGAGCCCGCTGTAGCCGGTGAATGCGGTGATCGAGGATACATTGACGATGCGGCCGCCGCCATCTGCCATCATGGAGCGCACAACGTACTTCGTCATCACCATGGGTGAAAGCGTGTTCATGCGCACCACCTGCTCCATCTGAGAGTTGTGCATCAGCGCGAGAGCCCCTTCCGCACTTATACCGGCGTTGTTGACCAGACCGTAGATGGGCCCGAATTCTTGCCGTATTCTTTTAACCAGGTCAGCAATGCCTTCAATCTGTGCCAGGTCGCAGGGCACAAAGTGGATCGATCCGGTGTTCTGCATCGCGGCGGTGAGTTCACTGCTCTCCTTGCGCGCGATGGCGATGGCCTGAAAGCCGGCCTCCACGAGCCTGCGGGTTATCCCCAGGCCGATTCCGCGGCTGCCGCCGGTCACGACTACATTACGCATGCAGGCGGATTAGTTTTCCGGTCTCAGCGACAGCCAGGGCCGGAACAAAATTGATCGTAGCGGGGACCTTATACGGGGGCAATGTTTCACGGCAGAGCCGCAGGATATCGATACGGACTTCGCTCCAGGCCGCCTCCGCAGCGCCTTTCAGAACCACGTCGGCGACCACCAACGCTCCGGTGAAGGGATTCTTCCTGGTGCCGACCAGCGACATCTCAACCTTGGGATGGCCGTTGATGACTGCTTCTACTTCTTCGGGATATACCTTCATGCCTCCGACGTTGATCATCCCGTCACCTCGCCCGACAAAGTGGTATCGATCCTCTCGTTGTTCCAGCACGTCGCCGGTATCGACAAATCCCTCCGCGTCGCGCAGTGCTCTTTGTTGCGCCCCAAGATAGCAGCGTGCCATGCGGTTAGAGCGAACGCGGAGCGACCGATTCTCAATTTTCATTTCCACATCTGGCGTGCTTTCGAGCACGTTGGCCGGAAAGCCCGCGAGGCCATCATTGATGTCAAACGCGACCCCAGCCTCCGTGGTGGCGAATGCATGGCCGATTCTCGCTTGCGGATACACGGCCCGCAGCTGGTTCAGGATTGCCTGGTCTGCAATCTCCCCCGATAAGCGAATGTATTCCGGCGTGATCAAATGAGCTGCCGGACTCATCAGCGCCCGGCGCCAATGAGACGGTGTGCCGGAGATGTGCGTCACCCTTTGTGAGGCCGCTCGCGCCAGGAAATCCGCCGTAGATTCCTTTGCGCTCGATAGCACCAGCGATGTCCCGGTGACCGCCGCGCGAAGGAAGATTTGCAGGCCCCCGTAACGGCGAATGTCGTAGAACGTGCTCCAAACCACCCCACCTGCTTGCGGACGGTTGGTTCCGATCGCCCCCGTCAAACTCGCCAGGGTGTGAACTACCAGCTTGGGCCGCCCGGTGGTCCCGGAGGTGAGCAAAACCCATTCCGTCTCATGCCGTTCTCCCGGGGACTTACTTTCCGAAATCTTCGTCCACCCGGAAGGGCTCACACACGCAACTCCGTCGAGTGGGGACGACAAACGATCCGACAAAATTATTTCCACGCCCGCGCAATCGGCGACAAAGTTCAGATGTTCCAGCGACAGATCAGGAGGGTAGAGAATGACGCGTCGAGCGGCGCCGTCAAGCTCTATCAAAACCGCCGCCGCAGTGAACTGGCTGCTTACCGCGATCAGGACGGATCGTCCGCCGAACTCGTCTCCGCGACCGGCCAGCACGGTTCCTGCGAGCAAATCAATCCAGCAAAGGCTTGCTTCCTCGCCGCACAAAAGACCGGCATCTCCTACTGCACCCAGGGCACTCCTGAGCGACGTCAGGTCATTTCGCTGCATGTTCATAGAAATTGATAAAGTCGCCGAACGTTACGGGGAACCGGGCATCTTCTGAGTCGCTGAACGGATCAAGTCCAAGCAGGCTCTCAAGCCGGGCCACGATAATCGCAAAGCAGAGCGAGTCGAGTCCTGAATTTAGCAATTCCAGGTTATCTGTCAGAGGAGCCAGCCTGCGGTCCTGCTCCTTGGCGACCTGTTTGAATTGGGCAGTAATCTCCGAACGAACATCCATGTCTTATGGTTTCTACTTTCCAAGGCGAAGGCTAAGGCTGCAAGCAATCCAAGTGATAGTGATTGTAACCCTTCTTACCATCTGCTTCCTTAAGTAAAACGTTCACTTGAACGTCCCCTCGTGACGGAAGATAGTTACCTAGCCATTGCTCAATATATCTCTGAACGCCTACCCGGCCTACACGGTTGGCGAAAGAGTGGTCAGTGCCCTGGACCAGCTCCACGACGACTTGACTCTTCCGGCCTGCCAGGTTCAACACGTGCTTCAGGTAATCGAACTCACCAACCCTGGGGCCGGTTCCCGCAGCCTTGCGGGCAGGAGCCTTGATGATCAGGATTGGCACGCCAGTGGAAGCGACGTCCCTCCAGCGGTTCAAGAGCGGTAGGTTAGCGTTCCGCGGGGGAACACTTCCACGGAAGCGTAGCCTGAGATTTCGCGTGCGATCGTAAAGATTGCTGCACATCCGGCCGATGCTGCTCCGCAGCGCCCAGTTACTCAAGCCTCGCCGAACCATCGGCCGTATCGCCTGGGGTAGGTGGAAGTAAGGATCCAGCAAAACCAGCCCTGTGCATGCTTCTCTGCAGGCCGCAGCCGCGAAGATTGCAGATACTGTCCCCGCACAGTGTCCAACGAGAACTACGCCGGATAAGCCGAAGCGCTCGACAAGCTCCTTTACCTTCGCTCCCGCGATGGACGCATACCCTCCTGCGTTGATGAAATTAAGCAGCTCTGCCGGAATGTCCCCAGCGGTGTCTCCCAGTCCTGGCAGATCAATGCGGAAGGACGGATAGCCGCAGCCGGCAAACGACTCGGCCCAATAGACCGCTGAGTCGCCGGTTGCGGCTCTGGGGAGGGACAGAGAATTGAGAAATACGATACCCACCGGTTTGGGTTTATTCCCCCTGGACTCTGAATCAGCATTTCCAGGCGGTTTGTGAAATGTACCCCGAAGAAGGACACCGAGTTCATTCAGGGTAATTAACTCGCGGCCATCAATCGCCTGGTCCATTGCCATCTCCTTCAGTGCGGCCGGCAACGGCGGCTACCCAATCCGAGTTGGGAGCGAACAGCCAGTCGAAATCTTTCGCTTCGTCGTATCCGACGAATCCCCCTTTTACCAGCGGTGCAGCTTTCTTGTCGAGTTTAACAATCCGTACCGGCTTGCCGTAAGCTAATGCCGCAGTGGTGTCATCGATCATCGAGGCCGGCAAGCTTACGGCGAAAGACTCCTGCCAAAGGCTGCACGACCATTGATAGCCCTCTACTTCGACCGACCCGCCCTGCTCCAGCTGCCGGATATGTTCTGATGCCGGTTTGACTTCTTCGCTCGGCTTGTATAAGTGCTCTAGACCGACCCACCGCAACAGAGTGGATCGGAGCGCCTGATGAGCATTCGCGGGTGGAGACCAAAGCAGCAGCGCGTCCCCTGCGCCGTTGTGAAACGCCCTCGCTGCGAGAATGGCGCCAATTTCGAGCCCATGGAGTACCAGCGGCAATTTCGCCGGACGGCTTCTGAGCCAATCTGCCAGCAGTTGAACGTCTTCGCACCAGGTTGCGAAGGTCATTTCCTCGAACGCGCCTGTGCTTTCACCAATCCCGCGATAGTCATAACGCAGGACTTCGATTCGTCGTTCGGCTAGATAACGGGCCCAACGGACCCACGGAAGGTAAGAGTTGTGCCGCTCTGAAGCAAAAGGTCCTACAAGCAACACCCGGGCCACTGGATCTGGTACTTCGTGCAGCACGGTATAGAGGTGCGCGCCGGATACACTAAAGTATCCGGCGTGCTCCACCACGGCTTCGGTGTTAAGTTCGGTTTGCACTGGCTTTGGCCCGCCCTGCGAACTACGCTACCGGCTCAGTGCCCCGGCCATGAATTATTGTCTGGATCAGCGTGCGAAGCAGATCGATGCCTTCAAACGGGTCCACTGTGGAGTCGAGCGGGTTGACTGCCAACTCCACGGAGAGCGCGCGAAAAAGCTCTTGTGAGTGTGCCACGTCGCACACTCCGTGCACATCCGTATATACGCGTTCTTCTGAACCCTGTGCGCCGGCAAGGTCCGCCAGGTAGCCCATGAACTGTTGGATGAATCCCTCGAAGAAAGCCATCGTAACGATATTCTGCACTCCGGAAAGACGGCCGAGAAACAGGCGCACGTTGGTCAAATCGCGATGCACGTCAAGCGCGTCCACATCCGTAGGGAATGCGTGCGCTGCAATGGTGAACCTGCGTAACATATCAGGATGGCAATCGCCGACTTCCTCGCGGAGATTATCGAGCATGATTAGCCGCGCTTCCTCAGACTTTGCAGACAGATAGGCGGCGGTCATCCAGTAAATAAAATTTCCTTCCAGGACCGCGGTGTATCTGGCAATGATGCCGCGACGTTCGCTGGCGCTCAGTTTGCCGGGGTCAGGTAGGCGCGCGATGAGTTCTTGGATCACGCTGTCGATCTGCGGCTTAAACGAGGCGCAGACCAGGTCGTCCTGCATGGGGGGAATAACTAGCGAAGCCGTCATCACTTTCTCCTTTGTACACAGCAAATTTCGGTTTCAGATTTAGGGTGCAACAAATACAACGCGGTTAGGTGCCCGTGTGAGATAGCAGAAATGAGCGGGATGACCTTGGAAAAGGAGAAGGCAGCTCACGTTCAACCTGGTTCACATAGTGAGTGTGCTGTGACGTCCGACTCGAAGGAGACAACCACTAATCCGTCGAACCGGTCGGCCGAAAATTATTAGCCCTGCTGGAGTACCTCGTGAAAAAACAACCAATTAGCATTAATCCGGACAGCAAAAAGATCAGATAGAGCATCCAACCACCAGATTATTGGGTACTGTTCTTCTGATTGACAAGAGCATACATGAAGGAACACTTCATAAACAGGTTGTTGTGGTACCGCCTTACCAGAGTTTAAGACGAAGTTACTTAGATCCCAAAGGGAACCCCGCGCGACTAGGACGGCGGCGATGCAAGCGGAAAAATTGGGATTGTGGCAGAAACTTCGTAACTATTTTACGCAGGGGTTCCATCGACGGCGTGCCGGTATATTTCAACGACACGATCGACCTTTTCCTCCCAGCTAAAGCTTTCTTCAATTTTCTTTCGAGCCGCAGCGCCCAGGCTAACGCGAAGCTGGGGCTTGTCGATCAATGTCTGCATTCCGGCGGCGAAGCCGTTGATCACCGTCGCCGCATCAACAGGAGGGACAAGCATGCCGCAGCTTTCATCGAGATAATCTTTTGGACCACCCCAGGCGACGGCGATGACCGGAGTGCCAGTGGCCATTGCCTCCAGGACCACTGCGCCGCCGCACTCGTAAATGCTGGGAAGAAGCAGGGCAGTAGCTGATTGGAAATATTGGGCACATTCGTGCTGCGGCATCCAGCCCCGGAAGCAGACTCTGTCGCTTAGATTGAGGGTGGATGCAAGCTGCGTCCAATCGGCACGCATGGGTCCATCGCCGATGACATCGAGGTATGCTCCAGGAACATTCGCGAGCGCCTCCATGGCCCAATCGAGGCGCTTCCAATCAACCAGGCGTCCCATAAAAAGGAAGCGTGGCGGATGTCCGTTAGAAAGCGGATGTAAGAGCATTGACCAAATTCGCAAATCCACCCCATTTTCGGGGACCTCGACCACATTGCCTTGTACGCAGGAGGGCAACGCGAGCCGCGTGCGCTGATTGGCCACCAGCACGAAACTCGCCAGTTTCTTTCCCGGGATCACCCGGTTCACAAGGTTCGCGCAGCTGCGTCCTAAGCTGATCGAGGCCCGTGTAAGCCATGATTCGACGTTACGAAATGCCTCAGGATAGTCCATCCCACCGTTCATGGGCCCGATGACCACGGGGACTCCAAGCTTGTAGATGAACGACGGAGCGAGGGGAGACACAGGGATTGGTTGATGTACGACATTCACGTGGTGAGTTGCGATCAAGCCACGCACCATCTGCCGCTGGATATACTGGTTCACCAACACCATCAGCGTGCCCAGCGTTGCCTGAGCGACTCGTCGCGGCAAGTAGGCGTTGAGACGCCAAATTAGCCTGTGGAACCATTTGTCGGGTATAAACCGAATTCTCGCGCCGTCGTTGGGGAAAAGGGCTTCCAGCTCCTGCCGGGTTCTCCCGTGAACGACGAGCCATACCTCGACTCCACGCGCCCGAAGACGAGCGTAATAGTGCAAAGGGAGCGAAGCTTCCCCTCCAAATTGAAAGGAGGCGTTTTCCGCCACGATGCAAACCCGAAGTGGTTCTTGATAGCTCGTTCCCATGCGCCTAGCGCAATGCCCCACTGGGGAAAAGGTTATAGTATCCGAATCTCCTTAGCCATGACTTGACCGCCTGCTCCCTGCGATAGGCGCCGGGAGTCAACTCTACAAAAGGCAAGACAGTCCCCGGACGGTCCAGTACGCTGTCAGAGTCCAACCACCCGCGGCGACGGGTCGCTTCCAGCCAGTATTTGGCTTCACCCCCGGCATGAAAGCACTTGATGGTAGAGAAAGGCTCATGCCGCAATAGCTGGGGGCCGGGAACACGCAGCTTGCGGAGCAAACGGATCCGCTGGGTGCGCCGCCAGCAGTGCCAATGCTCGGGCGGCAGGTGTCCACCTCCGATACGCATAGCGATCGCTGCCCATACGATGGCTTCGATGTGCATACTCATCCTGGCGTTGGGGTGATCTTCCATACCCAGTTGAACGAGTAGCCACTCTAACCAATCGAGATCGGCCTGGGCGCGCCAATGTGCCACACCAATGTCTACATGGTGCGCCAGGGCGATTCCTTTTCGTATGGCAGTATTTACGATTGTCGCAGGGAGAAGGCAGTTGGGTCTTTGCCACATGAGCAACACCCCGCGATCCGGAGTGGGCTCGAAACGGAACTTGTTCGGAAAATAGAGATCAGGATCGAGTACGACTATCTCGTCATCTCCGCCACTGAGCAGAAGCGGATCAGTAATTTTCCGCCAACAGGGGTGCCCATTGCGGAAGCGCTGAAGGTGCGGATAGCTGCCTAATATCCTGGATTCATGGTCGTCCAAATCCCCTTTGGAAAAAACCTCGCAACGATGCCAAGTGGGGAATGTATAGCCTCCGGTCTCTTCGATGAGCAGCTGTTTATCCGAATTTGTGTCGGTAATCAGGTGCAGATGGATCGGTTCCAAAGCATTGATCAGCAGGCTCTTCAAGGCGCCCCTCGCGTAGCCGAGGGTGCGAGGCGAGAGAATCATGAAGACTCGGCGTGTCATTTCGGCTGTGGAAGCCATGGTCATTTTTGCCTAAGCCCCGCGAATATCGAAGCCGGGTGCATGCGACATCAGCTCAAGTGGTCGGTTGCGTTCGCTACCGGGGGAAAGCGGAAAACTCATCAAGCGTAAGTGGAATCTTCTTTTGCCACCCGTCCACCATGGTCATATTCTTCCGGCGTGTCAGCTTTAACCCGAGTCGGATTCCACCTGGCGTTCTCTGGGCCAAGTCGGGCTTCGAAAGCGCTCACGTCCTCGCGGGTTGCGCGATCTGCGTAGCGGTAGCTAATCTTGTTTAGGATGACCGCCATGCCTGGGATCTGCAGCCGCTCCAATAAGCGTGAAGCACGAATGAGCCGTTTCTTGGTGGTGGATTCTGCTTCCGCGATCAGTACGGTCAAGTCGGCAAAGCGAGCAAGGTATTCGGTTTCCGCGGAAACCAGAATGGGCGACGCGTCGATCAAAATGATGTCGTAATCCACGGTCAGGTCTTTAAATGCCTGATCCACCAGGTTGGTCAGCGGGGTTAGCTTGACTGAGAATGGTTGAGCGATGACCGCCGTTGACCACGCGTCCGCTTCCGGCCGTCTCACTTGCACCCCGCCCAAGCCGCGGTGCGCGGACTGGTCGAGGTTGAGTGTTACATAGCCCACAGGCGCGGTAGCGCCGGAGGCATCGATGGTTAACGTTTTCCTGCCCAATTTCGCTAGCGTACTGCCCAGGTTTTCGATGATTGAAGTAGTTCCGCCTCCTCCATTCACCGAGGTCAGCACCACCGTGCGCACACCCGTAGTGCGAGCCGCGTGATCAATGCCTCCTGCGAGTCGCATCGTACCTTCATCGAACACCTGCAAGATGACATCCTGGTCGTTGAAGAGGGCTGCGATGGGAGAAAACCCCAGGGTCTGTTCGATATCGACGCCGGTATGAAGTCGGGGATCGACGAAGTCGAGAAGAACAACCGCACAAGTCGCCATAAGCAAAGCCAAAGGAAGCAGCAAACGGCCGAGCACCGTAATCCTGCTCGGGACAGGTCCAGTGGGAACTCGTGCTGCGGAAAATAGATGAACCGATCCGGGCGATTTACTTTCAAGTTCCAGGTTTCTGGTTCGCTCGTCCAGGGTTACGTACCTGCCCTCCAGAGCGGTGATCTCTCCTTTCAGGATCTGAGCACGTTGAAAGCTTGGCGCAGCGTGGGCTGCTTGTTGAGTATTAGCTTCCAGATCTGAAAGTAGTTTCGCCTCGACGGTGCTGGCTCGGATCAGATCGGTGCGCAGCTTCTGTTCCAGGTTAGCCGCTGCCTTGCCGCGCAGGCTTGCCTGCATCTGTTGCAAGGCAGCCTCAATCTCGGAAAGCTGCTCTTCCGTGGTCTTACGCAGAGGGTGGTTGGCTTTCAAACCTGCCAGCTGATCCATAAGCACAGCCTTCTTCTGGCTCAGCGAGGACTTCATCGCCAGCAGGCTTGGATCCAAAGAGATGATTTCATCTGCGGCGGCATTGAGTGCGGCACTTGGCGCACTGTCGCTGCCGCCGTTCTCTAAAGCGGCGAGTTTCGCTTCCGCCTGGATTCTTTGCTCGTGCGCTATGGAGAGGTCGGTTCTTAGTTTCCCAACCTGCACATCGATCTGAGCTCCAACTTCCGAGGAGATCATCGCCTGGCCAAGTGACTGACTTATATCCGTCTGCTCCTTCAACTTGTTGTTCAGTTCGTTTTGCACCTCGGCCCGTTCCTGGCGCAGAGATTCCAGCCGTTTGTCACGGCCGTAGAATTCTTCCCCTGATATTCCATCGAGATAGCTGTTGGTCACTGCATTCACAATGGCGGCAACAGAAGTGGCGTCGCCGCCCTGCAGGCTGATCAGTACCTGGTAGCTCAATCCCTCGCGCTTGACGATCAGCATGCGCTGCAGGCGGTCGACGGCAGACTGTAAAGTTTCATCGGGAAACTGCCAGACTCCTGGTTTGAGAGTGCGCAGCGCATTGGCCAACACGTTGTATCCCGTTATTGAGTGAACCTGTTCCTCAATATAAGAATCGTAAGGGTATTGCTGCTCCTCTTCAACTTTCAGGGTAGCGGGAAAATTGGGTGACACATAGACCACGCTGGTTGCTTCGAACGTCGGACGATGACGGGCCACCAACGCAATGCCAAGGCCGACGATCGTAAGGGCGATCACAGTTGCCAGCATTCTGTGCAACCGCAAGCTTCGCATTACGTCAATCCGTGCCGTCCAATCGGGGGCAATGGAGCTGGACACAGACGGTTTGGATTGACCTAATTGCTTAATATGCATAAAGAGAGACCTTACCCAATCAACTTAATGGTTTTGCAACGGCTTTGATTGCTCCGCGACGTCAACGTTCTACCGGCAACAGGGGTCATAACAATGACATCACTGTGCAATCGCGACTATGGCGCCAAGCGACGCAACCGCACTCAATCGCTGAACCACCCAAGTGGCTTTGTAGAAACCGCTCTTAGGCACGAACACCACGTCGCCCGGTTGCAGTTTAATTTCATCGATACCGGTAAGCGTCAATATGCTCTTGAAGGGGATCGTCGACGTCCGCCCTGTTGAGGGCTGAATCACCTGAATATTGGCAGCCGAGCCCTCGGCGAGACCTCCCGCCTGCGCCAGGACCGACGCGAGTGTTGATTCGGGAGTGAGAGAAATTGCGCCCGAGTGCATCACATTTCCCAATACCGACACGAACGACTCCTGTCGTGCCGGCACAAAGACAACGTCGTTGCGTCGCAGCCGCACATCAGCCATCGAATTACCACCCTGCAACATTTGCCTCAGATTAACCCAGACCACCTGGTCGTTGCCGCGGTAGATAGCGCACCGCAACGGAATTCCGTCGCCCGCGGGTGCAGCCGCTGCGCCGGTTCCATTCCCGGCCGTAGCCAGCAGGCCGCTCCTGGCAATCACATCCAGCAGGGTCGGCGTGTTATCGAAGTAGAGCACGCCTGGGTGTTGCACACTTCCAATCACGACCACCCGGTTGGAACTGTACTTGTCGATGTTGACCGTAACTGAGAGCTCTTTGTAGTAAGGAGTTAAAGCATCGACGACCAGCTTAGCCACCTCGTCACGGTTCTTGTCGGCCACGGTGATAGGGCCGACCAGGGACAAGGTGATTCGGCCATCTGGCCCAACTACTCTCTTTCCATTCAATTCTGGCCGACCAGGAAAATCGAGGCTGATCTCGTCCCCGGAACCCAGCGTGTATTGCTCGTCCGCTGCCGGCTCAAAATTCTGCAAAACTTTCATCGGACCCAGTTTTAGCTGGGGATCGCTTGCCTGGCTTGCGCCGGCCGCGCTCGCTTGTCCCAGTACTGCGTTCGTGCCCACACCAAGGAGTAGTCCTACAAAAAAAAGCTTTGTCGCTATGATTGTTCGGCTCATGAAATCTCCAGTGAAGTTCTGATACCCACCGCGTGTTCCACTGCGCTTGCCTGGGTAGCTTGCGCTGCGGGTTCGAATGGGATGACCGGTTCACGTTCGGTTCGCACCCATGCCGAGTCGGAGCGAGAGCTGCGAAGCACCCTTGAAAGCATGCAGAGCTTCCAAAAAATGTAGCCTGGTGCGCGAGCGAGGATGCGCATGTCTCCAGCAAAATCTGTTCCTGACCACGCTGCGACCAGCACGTGACATGCTATGACCAACACCGCAATCAGCGCATAGATCCGTATCCAGGTTAAGGGCAGACCCACAGCAACCATCAGTAAAGCAGCGCCGTAACCGATGGGCAACGATGCCAGGTCCAGTGCCGGCTCAAGTGCGCATAAACGCCCACGGGCCAGTTGCCCCAATAGCGGTCCCAACCAAGTCCGGGCCGCGTTGGCTCGCCCACCTTCCCACCGTGAACGTTGGGTGGTTTCACCCTGTTGTGTGGATGGTAACCCGGAAGAGACCTTCGCGTCGCTAAGAAAATGAACCTTCTTACCGGCTAACACCAGCCTGATATGGAACTCAAGATCTTCGACGACGGAAAGAGAGTTGTAGGAGTTATTCGCCACCACCGTTTGCCGGACGGCAAAGCCGTTACCCAGGATACCGGCGGAAAGCCCAAGGCGATCGCGGCCTGCAGGACGAACGACATTGAAACCACGAAAGGCGAGCGAGGTTAACCGGGTGGTTGGCCGCTTCGATGAGCTGTCCATCTCATACTTACATTGCACCGCCTCAGCACCGTTGCCGAGCGCGTTGCGAACTACGCCAATAAGGTTGGGGGAAACTGTCGAATCGGCATCAACGATGAGAGAGGCATCCATGCCCTGCGAAGTGGCATAGGCAAAGCCGTGAGCCAGCGCGCAACCCTTTCCCCTCGCCTCAGCGTCGTTGTAGACGACAACTTCTGCCCCAGCCTCGGCAGCCCGCTCCGCGGTGCGATCGGAGCAATTGTGAGCGACCGCAATGATTCGGGTTGGATCTCCAGCGGTTGAGGCTCGCAGGCTTTCGATGCAGGAACCGATCAGGACCTCTTCATTATGAGCGGGGATGATTACTGCCAAATGAATCGGCGCAGAGAGTGCTGAGTTTAACCGGTTACGCCGGGGTAAACGGGAGGCGAGCGTCAGAACTGCAAGCTCCACAACCAATGGCAGCGTGAGCAGTGCGAGAGCTGCTCCGATAGGCTCGTATAGGTAAGTTGTCATCAGCATAGCTTTTGAAAAGGGTCAAGAAAATTCATGTACATTAGGGCGTCGCCGCAGTTTCGGTGTTGCGGCCTTCCTGGGAGGCCCTTATGCTTTGGCTCAGAAGAACGATTCTCCTGCAGAAATCCTTCAGGATTTCCCCCTGGACGTGAACGTCGCGTGTCGAAGCATCGTAGGTAAGGGTGGCGCTTTGAGCGAGGAGCCGGTTCTCCGATTTCCTCATCCGGTAAAGAGCGTCTCTTACGCTGGGAACACTCACGAAATAGTGGTTCATGCGCGCCGCCCGAAGCACCCTCATCACATGCGTCGGCACTCCGGCTAACCAAAATTGCCGGTCCTGGCGTTTCATCACCTTAGCTAAATGAACCAGAAGAGCGACGGAATCAAGACCGAAGTAAGCAGTCTCAGATAGGTCTAGGATGATGTCGTTATCTTCGTAGTGAGCGCGGTCTAGCCGCTCTTCGAGGTCAGTAAGTATAACGGGGGTAACATCGCCGGTAACTGCGATCACCGTGGCCGTGGCCAAGCGGTGCGATTCGATAGCGGCGTTCAGGTGCTTTCTGGGCTGAATTGCATTCGCCGCAACCTGCGCCGGCAAGTGACGGGCCAGCCCAAACGCGTCCGCCATATATCGTTGCGCCAGCCGTCGGGGCTCTTGCGCCGCGCGATACAGCCATTCAAGGCCGGTTTTTTGCATCCAGGCGGGGGCGCGAGAAACCACGCCTGCGATGAAATCAAGCGAGGCCCCTACTCCCATGCAAAGCGGAACCTGCAACCGATCGCGATGCATCGCGAGCCATCGTTCCTGCTTCGGGTGCCCCATTGCGACCAGCAGAATGTGGGGTTGAGCCCGCTCAATTCTGCTTAGAATCTCCTCGTGATCCATCTCCTCCAGCTCAGAAACAGGAGGACAGTAGCGGCCCACGATACGCAGCTTGGGAAAGCGCTCCTCGAGCACCTCAGCCGCAGCGCGCGAGCTCAGCTCGCTGGCGCCCAATAAAAACATCCCCCATCCTCTTCTGGACGCAAGTTCCGCTAGAAGAGGAACCATGTCTATGCCCGATACCCGTTCCTTGAGCCGGCACCCCATCAGCCGCGATGCCCATACGATGGGCATCCCGTCGGGCACGATCAGGTCGCAAGAGCAGAGCACCTCCTGCAACTCCTGATCACCCATCGCGTGGACGACAAAGTCAACGTTGGCAGTTGCGACCTGGTGGAATCCCCGCTCGTCGATCTTCTCCTCGATCAGTTCCATGGCCTCGTGCATGGTGACGTTATCGAACGGCACCCCTAGAACAGCCACCGACCTGCGATTCCATCCAGACATCACTTGCACCCCACGTGCATAAACTCGGATAATTTTCGAAACCCTCAACCGTTTTCTCGGCAGGGCTTCGCCAGTGTCAGTCCCATGAATCCGCGGGTTCTACCCTCGGCTTAGGTAACTGGCTGTTTACTTGTATTACGCGTAGGTAGCCGGGAATCCGGATAACCTCACTGATTCGAAAGCCGATCTGTGGTTACTTTTCTGTGTTGGCTAGCACGTACATTGGGGGGAGTACGACTCTAAGAGCAATTTTCTGGCCAAAGCAATGCGTGGTCGAGAATCAGCAGTTTCCTGCCGCTCGACGGGTCAGAAAACCTAATCTCAGACGACTATTCCGAATGTTGAGTAAGTGTTCCTACTCTGGATCCCACAGCTTGCTGCGATTTCATCCCAAGTCTGGTAACAACCGCCAGGCTTCCCAAAGTAACCGCCGAAAAACCTTGGTAAGGGTAGCCAGAATAAAGTGAAAGGTTTAACCGCGATCGTTATAGGATGTGGCCATCCAAGGATAATTCTTCGCTAGATTGCAAGCGCACTGAACTGAACGACTATTGCATTGCACGTTGTTTTCTGTCAAAACCTTGTTGCGCTGAAAACCCATCGTGAGAACCGAGTCAGGAGAGATTCAGCTTCGCCGCTATTCTCTACCGAGAGGGGAAATGATCCAAAATATCATCTTGATCAGTGAAGCTCCCGAAACGCATCAGCCGCTGGTGCGGAGCTTGGCGGCTGAGCGGGTTCAGGCTATTCAGTTGCAGTCCATCGGCGCGGCCGCTTCGCTACTGAGCAATCTCGAAATCACCTCTCTGGCAATTGTGCTCGACGCGCAGTCGATTTCCGAAGGCGAAGCTGGCTTGCTCGTCGACCTCTGCACACAGCATCCGGCACTCTTCCTATTGGTCTTCCTTACCAGCCAACCTCCGGAGAAAACGCTTCATCTGCTGCAAGGCATTCGTCACACCTGGATCTTCAGCAGACCCCTTTCAGACGTAGCTTCACAAGTAGCCGTTTTACAGTTGATTTCGGTTCCTGATCACCAGCAGGCGGCAGTGCTGGCGGAAGCAGCCCTAAGCGGAAGGAACGGCTCTTTGAATCACGAAAAATCCGGACGCCAGCAAGTGCATACTATGCGGCAAGTTGAGTCCAGTTCACTCTACGACGAGGAGTTTCTGCGTCGGGTTGGACTTTCTGATGTTCCGGTCCTGTTGCACGGAGAGACGGGTTCGGGTAAAGAGGTGATGGCGCGAAAGTTGTGGGGCTACTCCAACCGTGTCGGCAAGCCATTCTTAAAGCTTAACTGTGCTGCACTTCCTTCAGAGCTCATTGAGAGCGAGCTTTTTGGTTATGAAAAAGGCGCATTTACCGGGGCAATCGTCGATAAGCCAGGGAAGTTTGAATTGGCGCAGGACGGCACAATCCTGCTGGACGAAATTGGGGACATGGATACCCGCCTCCAGGCAAAACTCTTGCAAGTGCTGCAGGATGGGCAGGTTCAACCCCTTGGCAGCAGCCGTACGATTGACGTGAACGTGCGCATCATGGCCGCGACCCATCGAGATTTGCAATCGGCCATCGCGCATGGTTCTTTTCGCGAAGATCTCTACTACCGTCTGAGCGTAATCAACATCACTATACTTCCACTCCGCGATCGACCCGACGAAATCATCCCTTTGGCGGAATATTTGCTCTTGCGGCATGTGGGTCGTAGGGCTGTGCCACCCACCATACCAGATGGGCTCCGGAGGGCGATGCTCGCCCATCCGTGGCCCGGTAACGTTCGCGAGCTTGAAAATGTAATGAGGCGATTCCTGGTCTATCAGGATGCCAACCTGCTCGCCTCTGAGTTATCCCAGGGCGGCAGCCTACCGAAGCATCGCCTTGAGGTTGCAAGAACTCCAGGTGTTACCCGTCCGCCTGTGAGCACTGGGCGTGTGAGCTTTGACAACTTCGCCGAAAACTCACGCACGGCAGAGTCGAAGCTTTTGCTGGAAACGCTGGAAGCGGTTCGCTGGAACAGACGTCAGGCAGCTATACAGCTCAAGCTTGATTATAAAGCGCTCCTGTATAAGTTACAAAAGCACGGCATCGTGGAGAGCAAAACCAAGCGAGGGAAAGTAAGTGCCTAACCAGGTCTTCTGGAGCCAGCCGTTCTCACTTATCGCGTAATGTCACATTGAATTTGAGGCTATGTTCGATAATTTACGAGAAGATTGGTGCACCTATGACCGGAGACTACTTTCCCAGGGATTGTGGGTCATGTTCGTGTACCGTCTTGGCCGATGGCGGTACACCATCGGGCGCCGTTGGTTAAGAATGCCGTTTTCTTTCCTCTACAAGCTCCTCAAGACGCTGTCAGAAATACTCACTGGCATTGATCTTCCTTGTGAAACGATCGTGGGCCGACGGTTCCGCATAGATCATTTTGGAGGGATTGTTATCAGTGGTGACGCAGTATTCGGGGAAGATTGCATCATTCGTAACGGAGTTACGGTAGGCTTGCGGAACACAGGCAAGAGAGGTTCACCGGTGATCGGAGATCGCGTCGACATTGGCGCGGGAGCCAAGATTCTCGGCGCGATACGCATCGGCAGCGATGTTGCCATTGGCGCCAACGCCGTTGTACTCAGTGACGTGCCATCAAATTCCATTGCGGTGGGTATTCCGGCTCGTATTAAGCCCGCTAAGCCAAAGGAAGATGAGGGCAATTCGGCGCATCTTGTGGGCATCGAGACGACGGCTCGATGTTAGCACCGACACTTTCCGTTGTGATCATAGGCCGGAATGAGGGCGCGCGGCTGACCCGTTGTCTGCAATCGATCGCAGAGTTGCAGGGGGCGGCTCAGATAGAGGTCATTTATGTCGATTCCGCATCGACCGATGCAAGTCCGGAGAACGCCAGGACATATAACGCCCGGGTAGTCGTTCTGAGTGGAGAAGGCCAGACGGCTGCTCGCGGTCGCAATGCGGGCTGGCGCTGCGCTCGCGCCGAGTATGTTCTTTTCCTGGATGGGGATACGATTCTCAATCCAGGGTTCCCCGGGGCCGCGCTTAAAATCCTCCAATCCGATGCACGCATAGTCGCTGTCTGGGGGCACCGAAGGGAACTCCACCCTGAACGTTCCATCTACAATCGGGTGCTCGACCTGGACTGGATATATCTTCCCGGAATTACCGACTACTTTGGCGGCGACGTCGTGATGCGGCGCAGTGCTCTAGTCGAAACCGGAGGCTACGATCCCGATTTGATTGCCGGCGAAGAGCCTGAACTCGGCCGCCGCCTTCGTGCTCGAGGTTACGTCATCCTGCATATCGATACTCCGATGACCCTGCACGATTTGAATGTGACGCGCTTCCGTCAATATTGGCTTCATGCCGTTCGGGCCGGATATGCGTATGCCGAGATTTCCCACCGCTTCAGCCGAACTGCCGATCCCATGTGGCGGGAGGAGAGCAGGAAAAATATGGTTCGGGGCACCGCCTGGATTGTGTGGCTATGCTTGGGCGTAGCCATGGCGGCGTTCAGAAGTTGGGGGATACTGGCTTGGATCGCGGTGCTGGCGGGGTTGTCGCTCCGGTCAGCCTGGAGGGCACGCTACAAGGCTCCAGGGCGGAAACTTTTGCTTGTGCTCTACGGTATTCACTCCCACTTGCAACAAATACCGGTGTTCTTTGGTCAACTTCAGTTTCTGCGTAGTCGCCGCTCAGGCAAGCAGGCAGGAATTATTGAATACAAGGGAGAAACGGACGCCTCGACCGGCGTATCAGCTACCCCCTAGTTCCGCGCAGCTGATCAGCAACCAGTGCCCCGCGCTACCACCTCGGCGGTCTTGATCAGAATCTTCAAATCCAGCCAGAAGCTCCAATTCTCTACGTAGGCTATATCCAGGGCCAGGTAGCGGCTGAACGAGGGATCTTGCCGTGCTCGAACCTGCCAAAGGCCCGTGATGCCTGGCAAAACCTCGAGGCGGCGAAGGTGCTCCAGTTCATATCGGCCGACCTCGCTGGCCAGGGGCGGCCGAGGTCCAACCAGACTCATGTCGCCGAGAAGCACATTGCAGAGTTGAGGTAGCTCGTCCAGGCTGAACTTACGAAGTATACGGCCCGCACCCGTCATCCGGGGGTCGTTCTTGATTTTGAAGAGCAAGCCCTCGCGCTCGTTCAGGGAAACTAAATCGTGCCTGAGCAGGTCCGCATTGGCTACCATCGTTCTGAACTTAAAGCAGGGAAAGACACGGCCTTTCTTCCCAATACGCTGTGACACATAAAACACCGGTCCGGGTGAATCGAGCCTGATGACCAAGGCGATAATCAGGAATGTCGGCAGCAGCAACACCAGAAAGAAAGACGAGAGCGCAATGTCCCATGTCCGCTTAAAGAGGCGGCCGAGGTGTCTGTCGTTTCGCCGATGCAAAGCCACCACCGGCAAATTCCCCACATACTCAACCGGGGCATCGGGCGTAATTTCGTCGTAAAACCCTGGAATGACAAGCATCTCAACATCTAACTGCCGCGCCATGCTCACCAGGTTCAACACCACTTCGGGGGAACACCGCTCGGTGATAATAATCTCGTCCACAAAGTACTGTCTGGTGATCGAGGATATCTGTGTCAAATCACCCACCATGAACTCGCGGGTTTCCGCAACGGACGAACCGTCCGTCGTCTTGATGAATCCTTTGAACACCCGTCCTAGATGCCCGCTTCGCTGGAGCTGCTTGCGCACCGCGTTGCCCATATGGTTTGCACCCAGTATGAGCACATTCCGGGTGTCGATGCCACGTTCGTAATTACGATAAAGCGACCACCGCCAGAATGCTCGGAGCAGGCAAAGGAACACTGTTGTCAGCGCGATAAACCACGCCACAAAGCCTCGCGAGACACTGCTGTTGTGCATCGTATAAAGGCCGCCGCAAAGCAACAGGCCCGCGCCGAAGCTAGCCTGGACCGTCTTCCTCTGTTCGTCAAGGGATGCGCGGCCCTGGAGCGGACCATAAAGACCATCCCGACGGTTAATGATCAGAAGGGCGGCCAGAAAGAAAACAAGGTAACCGGGGTCGAGGGGAAGATGACCCCCCATCGTGAGGCCCAGGTGTTTCTGGAGCCAATCAGCGGGCCAGAGGTCAAAGCGGAAGATGGATGCCAGCGAAAAGGCCAAAAGAATCGCCATGAGGTCCACCGCCATCATGACGCAGGTCTTTAACGCGGCTTTACTCGGCGACCTGTGCCGAGCACCTTCTATTCCGAAATGCGCAGGACCGTCGAATGAAGGTCTGATCGAATCGGAAATGGAATCTGGCGCAGCCATGAAAGTCTCTCTAGCGGAGCAGAGTTCGATTGCTCGGTTCGGTGGAACTCTGAGCATCGAACGGTTAAGTCGCAGGCCATCCTGCAACCCGGGCTCTCGTCGTTAGCTGTGTGGAAATTTGCTTAGCTTAACGACGATGAAGGTGATCAACCTGGAAGACCCGGGGGCGAACTAAGAAGAATGCTGAGGGCCTTACCAGACCTAGCTGGTCGTGTTCTTGTTTAAGCTACTTGAGAGAGTGACCGAACGTATGTTCGAAAAAATGTTGCATGTTTCCAAAAGAGAAGCTGATGAAGCCCTACCGGAATGCATATGTACTATGAGGATGTTTTTAGAGTTTATTCGCGATTCAGCGAAACACCAGCTCATTCTAGTAATCAGGCTATTTGTGTGAAAGCAGTTACCTTCGCGTATGTCTATTTTTGATTGAATTGTATTAGTCCACCGTGGTTATGAAGGTGGATTAGTAGAAACAATCTCGTAAAAAAGGCTAGTAAGTGGGAAAACAGTCCCGAGCGGCATCGCCTCAAGCAGGAAGCCCGGAACGTGAAAACCGGCGAGCCCGAGTGCTTCCCTCGGTCGACGAGCAACGTAGTCGAACTCCGGGCGTGAATGAGAGTCTCATTCCGTCATAGCGGTGGGGTCCGCTGGAAACGTGCGCGATTTTCAATTGGCGGCGGCCCGGCAATAGGCGCCATCGATCAAATCAACAGAGACGGCGACAACACCGGTTGACCGCGGTAGACCGGCAGCGTAAAGCGGAAATGACTACCCTTGCCCGGAGTACTTTCGACCCACATTTCCCCGCCTTGTTTACTCACCAGCTCCTTCGCCAGGTGCAGCCCGAGCCCTAGACCCATGCGGCCGCCCTGGTCGGAGGAATCCACCTGGTAGAGGCGTTCGAAAATAATATCCAGCACTTCCGCCCTAATCCCGCACCCGGTGTCAAAAACTTCCATCAGCAGGAAGTTCGGGTCGCGCTCATGCGGACGCGCCTTGATCCCCACCGATCCCAGGTCGGGCGTAAACTTCACAGCGTTCTCCAACAAAATCACCAGGATCTGTCGCATGCGATCCGGATCCGCATATACCGGACTTACACCTTCCGTGATATGCGAAGAGAGAGCAATCGATTTCGTGGTTGCTGCTTGTTTCAGCGTATGCATGGCATAATCGACCACGCTCGGCACGGAGACACTTTCCATGCTCAGGTCTAGCTTTCCCGTCCACATGCGCGTCGTATCCAGTAGGTTGTCAATCATCGATCGCATCTGCTCTACATTTACCAGCGTGCGATTGAGATATTCCCGTTGCTCCTGCGTCGTTTCGCCGGCCAGGCGATCTGCGATCAGGGATACGAAGAGGTAAATCGACGTGAGCGGCGTGCGCAGTTCGTGAGATATATGAGACAGGAATTGATCCTTCATCTCCAACTCCAGGCTTCTTGCCCGCTCCTTTACCGCGGAGCGCTCAATTTCTGCGGCCAAATCATCTAAGTGCTTTTGCGCGCTGGTGTGAAGTACCTGCTCCCGGCTCTGTGTGAAGTTGACCTCATGTTTGACCTGCGCCCGCAGCGTCGCCGCGTTGATGGGCTTATTGATAACATCGTTTGCTCCCACGTACGCGCCATCCTGAGCGCCGAGAGCTACGGACCCGGTGAGAAAGATGACAGGAATATTTCTGGTTTGTTGCTCTCCTTGCAGCCGCCGGAAGACTTCGTATCCGTTCATGCCTGGCATCATCACGTCCAGCAGAATCGTGTCCGGTGAGTTGAGTGCCGCGAGCTTCAGCGCGATGATTCCTTTCTTGGCCAGCAGCAATTCATAGTCGTCGTGAAAGGTGTTGGCGAGCCATTGCCTGAGGAACGGCTCATCATCGACCACCACGAGACTCGGAAGCAATTTCGGCGGAGCCGCCCCAACCATCGGTTGCGCCTTGGTTGGCACTGGATTTTTGGTCCCAAGCGAAGCCGCGAGGCTCCTGAGAATGCGCACCAGCCTTTGGGCCTCCTCAACCTTGCCGTGAAGATGGTTGAAAACTCCATCCAGCGACAAGGTGATGTCCAGGCTCAGCTTGTCCGCTTCCATCTTCGTAAAATCAAGAAGTTCGTTCATGATGTTGAGCAGCGATTGCGCGGTCGTGTCGATTTTTGTGAAATCGTCATTCGCCTTCACGATAAGTACCCTCCAGGTCGAATGCGATCGTCATCTGAGGCCGGCTTTCGCACGAAGAGAGACCTCAGGTAACGCGATCGTGTGCCGATGATTCCCTTCGCTGCGCGAAGGGTGCGAACGAATCGTCGCCGCAGGCTGCCGAAGGCGCAGAAATCGCCCTCTGGCTCCCATCGGCATTTCGCAGTGTTTCGATCAGGCGAGAGGAGATGGAAGACTCTGCCGCAACGGTAACCACTCGTCTCAAGCGAGAGGGCAGCGTCCCTGGACGGGGCCGGCCCGGTCACGCCTCGCTTACGCCAGGCTTCCATCCAGCAGCATCAGCGTCTCTGCAAGAACGCGCGCGCCGTTGGCGCAATCGGAGGGCTCCGCCCATTCCTCAGGCGCATGGCTTCTTCCGTCCCGGCAGGGAACAAAAATCATAGCCATGGGTGAGATGCGGGCGACAAATACACCGTCGTGACCGGCGCCGCTTGGCAACCGGGTGCTGTTGAGCCCGGCGGCGCCGGCCGCCTTTTCGATCATGCTTTGAATCATTGGTGAGCAGGTGGTGGGCGAAGTCTGGCTCAACGTTACGATCGTAAGTCGCAATCCACGCTGCTGTAATTCACTCTCAATCCGCTTCCGCAAGTCTTGCTCAAATTGAACCAGCGCCGCATCATCCGTACTGCGGGTCTCGAGTATCATGCTGACCCTGCCGGGCACGGCATTGATTGCATTCGGTTCTACCGAAATCTTGCCCACGGTCGCCACCAGGTAGGGGCTCTCCGCGACTCGGTCGCGCGCTAACTCTTCGACCGTGCCTATGACACGCGCTCCACCCACCAGCGCGTCCCGGCGAAGCGCCATGGGCGTCGTACCCGCGTGATCCGCACGTCCTTCGATCGTTACTTCATACCGGCGAATTCCCACAATCGCGCTTACGATCCCAATCGCAGCGTTTCTTTCCGCCAGTACCAGCCCCTGCTCAATGTGCAACTCGACATAACCCGCCACAGAATTCCGCGGTCGAACTGCCTGGCCCAGCTGTCCGGCGTTGCCGCCGGCGCTATCGATGGCCGCAGCGAGCGAGAGGTTCGATGGCAAGCGGCGGGCAAGGTCTGACTCGGTCAGCACCCCAGCCCAGCTTCGGCTCCCCACACACGAAATTCCAAAATCACTCGGTTCCTCCGCCAGAAAGTCGACCACTTCCAGAGGATGCGCCAGCCAGACCTGCTGCTCCTGCATCGACTGCGCTACTTCTAGCGCGGCAAGCAGCCCGAGTATGCCATCGAAGCGTCCGCCAGACGGCACCGTATCGGAATGCGATCCAGCCACCAGGGCTCCCAGGCCGCGTCCAGTCCCCGCGCTGCGGCCAATAAGATTTCCACCCGCGTCGATTTCCACCGCGAGACCTGCGGCTTGGAACTCTTGCGCGAGCCACGCCCGTCCCTGCGCAAAATGGCCATCGAACGCACGACGTGTCCACGGTTTCGCCGGGTCGGTGATCCGGCTCAGAGCCTCTATACGATTCCACAGCCGATCGGCATTGATTTCGATCATGGTTTCATCAACGCCTCGCTGCGCAGACGCATGCACCTCGGAGTGCCGGGGATGACAAGGAAGAGGTTTGCTTCAGCCTGTGAATTGCGGGATGTGTCGCTGGACGGCGCAACCTATCCATAGACCCGTCCTGGAGACCTGTCCTGGAGACCTATCCTGGAGCGGTCGAAAGGGAATGCAACTAAGCCAGCGCCAGGTTCAGATTCTCGATAGCCTCGTCGATCTCCGCCGTGTTCTTGTAGCCAACGGTAACCGCATCGACTCCGGCGTGTCTGAACGCGAACTTCATCGCCGCCTGGCGATCTTCACGGGCGGTAAATGCACCCTCGCCCACCAGCTTCATGCTGATCACGCCCATGCCCTGCCTGTGCACCTGTTTTACATGCGTAACCACTTCACTTACATTTCCCGGATCGTTGGTGTTGTAGTCTTCGCCATCCATGCGAACGCCCTTGTGGTTCATCCGGATCATTGCCACTTGCAGCCACTCGTTGCCGGGAAACTTACGCAATGCAGGCAGCCCGTGCACCGACGCGCCGTGCGCCAACACCGACTGCTTCTCCTGGGCTTCTGAAATCCCATCCTGCCACCGCAGGCTGTCCGTGGGCCAGGTGGGCATATGTTGCCAGTGTAGTAGCGCAATATCGAAGTACTCGGTATTCGCCAGCCTGCGTAACTCATCAATCTTTTGCTGCGGGTCTACGCCATCGTGGGTCGTCATCTTGGTCATAAGCCGATAGCTGTCGCGGGGAACACCCTTCAGCGCCACGCCCAGCATCTCGTGCATCCCGTGGTATGACTCGGCCGTCTCGAAGAAACGCACGCCGCGTTCGTGGGCATAGCGCACCAGCCTGGTGAATTGCTCCTGCCCCAAATCGCGCTGTACCTGCCCGGAAAAGCTCCCCGTGCCGAAAGCCAGCCGGGTCACCTTAACGTTTGTTTTTCCGAGTGTGACCCAATCTGTGGCGGTCTGGCGATCCGCTCGCAATGGCAGGTTGCCGGCGCTCACAAGCGCCCCGGCGGCGAGTCCGGTCTTGATGAATTGACGTCTGGAGTAGCGAGCCATAGGTCTTCCTCCAATGGCCCGAATCTTACCATAGTTGCCCCGGTGAAATCCTGTGGGGCGGTCTCCTTCGCCCACTGAGAAACGCTGTAAATTGGCCACATCATGAAAAAGTTCATCAACCATCCTGAAGATGCTGTCGAAGAAATGCTGCAGGGGCTGGCAGTGCTGCACCCCGGTTCTGCTCGCTTGCCCGGACAGAAAGCCCTCATTCGTGTCGATGCGGCGTCCGCCCATAATCAGCAGGTGGCCATACTTTCCGGCGGGGGCAGCGGTCATGAGCCGGCCCATGCGGGCTACATTGGCGCCGGCATGCTCAGTGCCGCGATCGCTGGAGAGGTCTTCACTTCTCCCAGCAGCGACACCGTCTATGCCGCGATCCAGGCGGTTACGGCGAAGCCAGGCGCTCTGCTGGTGGTAAAGAACTACACCGGCGATCGGTTGAACTTTGGCTTGGCGGCCGAAATGGCCCGTGCAGAAGGTGCCGCGGTCGAAATCGTCGTCGTCGATGATGACGTTGCTCTCCAAGCAGCTGATCGAGCCACCGGGGCTCGCGGTCTCGCCGGCACGGTCTTCATCCACAAGGTGGTGGGCGCCGCCGCTGCCGAGGGTAAGAGCCTGGCGGACTTAGTAGCTATAGGCAAGGAGGCCGTTGCTTCATTGGCAACCATGGGGGTTTCGTTTTCCGCCGGAACCTCGCCCGCCGTTGGAAGACCCAGCTTTGAGCTCGGCGAGCAGGAGATGGAGTTGGGCCTGGGGATTCACGGGGAGCCGGGCGTGCGGCGTATGCCGATGCAGCCGGCGGACGAACTCGCAGAGACCTTGTTGAATGGCATTCTGCGCCAGGGAAAATTTGCCCATCACAAACGCGTGGCAGTCCTGGTGAACAATCTGGGGGCAACCACCGAAATGGAACTTGCAATCGTGGCCCGCCACGTGGTGAGTTTTCTCGCTGCCAGGCAATTTACTGTGGAGCGCATCTACGCCGGAACGTTCCTGTCGTCCCTCGATATGGCAGGAATCTCTATTTCGCTTCTCGCTCTGAACGACGAGCGCTTGCGTTGGATCGATGCCCCGACCACCGCTCCAGCCTGGCCGAATGTGATCAGGCAACGCCCTCGGCAAGCAGCAGCACACATCGCGCCGCCGGCCGATACCACGGCGCGCTCTCAGGGCGTTGCGCAAACTGAGGTGGGCAGAGCAACAAAACAAGCGATCGAGGCTGCTTGTAACGCGTTGCTGGCTGCCGAAGACGAGTTGACCGAGTTGGACCGTATTACCGGCGACGGCGATCTGGGTATCAGCATGGCGCGTGCCGCCCGGGCTGTGCAGTCGGCGCTGGCCTCGTATCCCGTGGACGATATCGCCGCTACGTTGAAAGCGCTCGGTCATACCCTCCGCTTGGCATTGGGTGGATCGTCAGGCCCGCTCTATGGGGTTTTGTTTCTGCGCTGCGCCGGCGTTCTGGCCGGTACCCAGGCAATCGGACTGGCGCAGTGGGCGGAAGCGCTCCGCCAGGGTTGCCAGGCGCTCAGCGAATTGGGTGGCGCCAAGCCAGGCGATCGCACCATGCTCGATGCGCTTGGTCCATTCGTGAAGACCCTACAACAAGGTGTAGGCATCCAGTCGACGCGAGCAGCGCTCCTTACGGCGGTTGCGGCGGCCGAGCACGGTGCCGACGCCACCGCTCAGATGAAACCTGTTTTAGGCCGATCAAGCTACCTTGGGGAAAGAGTGCTTGGCCATGCTGACCCCGGCGCCAAGGCAATTTCCGTCTGGCTGCGCGCCGCCTGCGCCGCCCTCGTTCCCCGCTAACGTGCTCCAGATTGCTCCCGTCGAGAAGCCGCCACGGGGTCACGACGCGGTCAGTGACTTTTCCGGGCCGCCGTCGTGGTTCTTATGGGCCAATCCAAACAACATCGGTGTTGCAAATCTGGAACGCCCCCGCATCCGCGCGGCTCCCATGCCTCGATCCAGGCCTGGGCCGCCTCTATAATCTGTAGCATGGGTGCTTTCAAAAATTCCAGGATGCGGATGATCCTGGATTGGGTTCCGGCGGCGCTAAGCGTTTTGCTCATCGCCCTCGAATCCACCGCCACCATGTCGGCAGACAACACGAGTCGGTTTCTCTACCCGTTGTGGGTGCACTTGTTTGGGCCGATCACTCCGGCACAATGGGCCGAGGTGCACCATATCATCCGCAAGACGGGCCACTTTGTCGGTTATGGCATGGTCAGTCTGGCCTTCTTTTATAGCTGGCGGCAAACACTTTACCGCATGGCCTTGCGACACTGGAGCCTTTGGCGGCGAGCGTCGGTCGCAGCCGTGCTCTGCACCCTGCTCATCGCTATTTCGGATGAGTATCATCAGAGTTTTCTGCCCAGCCGAACGAGTTCACCGATCGATGTCTGCATCGATCTCTCCGGAGCCATTGCCGCACAGCTTTTTCTGCTCCTGGCTTTGCAACTGGTTTCTCGCCGGCCCAAACCAGTTTCGCAATGGGTCTAAGAAGCCGCACCAGGCTGCACTCGTTGCGAACGCCTCCGCCACAGGTTACGATGAGGCGGTCATGCCTACTCGACGTACCTTTCTGGCCTTATCCGCGGCAGTTTTGCCGGTACTTGCGCGTCCTTTATGGGCGCAGCGCCACTTTCCGATTGGGTTACAGCTCTCGACCCTGACCAGAATGGCCAGGACCGACCTGCCGGGCACTCTGCGACAGATCCATGACATTGGTTATCAGGAGGTGGAGATCACCCCTGTGGCCTACACGCTTCCCGTGGATCAGTTGCGCAAAGTGATAGCGGAGAGCCGGCTAAAGGCGCCCAGCGGCCACTTTGAATATACTGACCTGCCGGGCCAATGGGACTACGCCAAAGCTTCCGGCATTCGCTGGGTCGTTTGTCCTATGCTTCCCAAATCGCAGTGGACTTCAGCCGACGGCTTTCACACCGCTGCCCATCAGTTCAACGAGTGGGGCAAGCGCGCCAGTGATCTGGGCCTTCGCTTCGCTTTTCATAACCACGACTACGAGTTTCGCCAATTCGACGGCGCCACCGGCTTCGACATCCTGGTGAAGGAGACTGACCCGAAACTGGTCTTCTTTGAATTGGATTGCTACTGGATTACGCAGGCCGGCCTCGATCCCATTGCGATGCTCAATCGCCTGGGCGGGCGTGTTCGCATGCTGCACATCAAGGACCGCAAGCCTGGCTTTCCCCCGTCCAACGATATGAGCCAGAGTTCGGCGCACTTCACCGAAGTGGGCACCGGCTCCATCGACTGGCCGGCCATCGTATCGAAGGCGCAAACCATGCAGATCGAGCA
>Ga0182015_10000528_pt1 | contig 54701 bp, 49 predicted proteins | sample 712P3MmetaG_FD_120478 | JGI IMG/M metagenome (GOLD analysis project Ga0182015, IMG submission 120478) | Permafrost microbial communities from Stordalen Mire, Sweden - 712P3M metaG | ecosystem: Environmental > Terrestrial > Soil > Wetlands > Permafrost | place: Sweden: Stordalen | collected...
CTCCGCACGGCCATAACCACGCTTCGACAACGCAGTTATGCCATGAAAAGACGGCCTTTCCAACACTTTTTCTATCCAGCGTCACCGCAATCAGCAATGAGCCTGTGAGAAATCCGGGCTAGGCCAAACGCAATCATCAGCAGCGCAACGATGACGATGCCTCGTGCGCGGCTGGGATTCACAAGCTATCCTTCCGTTGGGAGAATATCGGCGATCGATGCAAATTGAGACACTACCGACTCTCTTACCGCTTCCCCGGCGGCGGCGGCGCCGGTGGCTGCATCCCCTGCAGCGTGATCATGCTCGTCAGCTCCATAAACGCCATCCGGCATTCAAACAGCACCGACTGCAACATCTTGTCCTCGACCTCGTTCAGGTTTCCCTTCGTCTTCTCCGACAGCACTCCCAGCAGATCGATGGTCGTCCGGGCTCCCAAAATATCCACGCGCGGCCGTTGACCCTCTTGCGTTCCGGCGCCCATCTGGATCATCGCCGACAAATAAAACTGCTGAATTAAGCTCTCAAAGTTGACCGGCGGCTGCGCTCCCATCGCGGGGTTTTGCGCCCGAATCAGATCCTCAAGCCGCTGCGACGCTCCGTCGTACGCCGTCTTCTGCTCCTGGCTCTCCGCTGCCGTCGGCGCAGGCGGCGTCTCACCCATCTCCTGCTCCGACTCGCCTTCGGCCTGGCTCGTCCCCTGACTCGCGGCCTCATTCGCCCGCTCCGCCGACGCCTCGTTCACCACAAGTCTCGGCCCTCCGCTCGAAGGTTCCGGTCTAGCCGGCTCCGGCGTCGCTCCCTGCTCCTGCGCAGACGTCGCCTGTTGCTCGCCGTCCGCTTCGTGCTCCGCCTTGAACTTGCGGCGATCGATCACTTCAAATTTGGGGGTATCGCTCATTCCGATTCCTATTCCTCCCGCCGAACGGCTGGGCACTCCATCCACAATCAATGCATCAACGCAGTCTTGGCGGACCATCCAGAATCCGTGCAGTTCCCAAACTCGACCCGAACTCAAAGCTCATTGGCAAATTCCGCGCTTCCGCTTCGCCACGCATCATTCCCAGAGCAAACACCCGTTTCCCCATAGGGAGTAAAAGTTCAGCAGCGCTGGTCACCTGTCCTGCCGGAGCCCCGTCCAGCATCAACTCCGTACCCGATGCCGGAACCGGACCCTCGATCTCCAATTGTCGCAGGTGACGGTGCACGTTCCCACGCGATCGAATCCTTTCGACAATCTCCTGCCCCAGATAACAGCCTTTGCTGAAGTGCAATGCCCTCGTCTGGCTCGTCTCCTGAGGCAAATCCCGCTCCACCATATCGACCCCATACAGCGGAATACCCTCAGCGATGCGAAACGCCTCAACCGCCGAGCTGCCCACCGGAGTCCCGCCCGCCGTCAGCAGATACTTCCACAGTTTCCCCAGCATCGCTTCCGGCGTCCAAAGTTCATAGTGAGGCACCAGAGCTCCATATCCGCGCACCAGCCGCACATCCACACCGTTCCACTCCACATGCGTGCTGGTCAGCGGGTTGGCCAACGCAGGAAGGCTCAACCGCTCCAACAACTCGCCGGCCTGCGGCCCGGTCAGCCCCAAAACTGCTTCGGGCCCCGCCTCACCTGCCGCCTCTCCGTTCAGCGGCGCCAACTCCACGTCATCCATGATGATGAAGTGCTCCAGGTGCTTGAGCAGGCGCTCATACTCGTCGGCCGCAATCTCCAACTCAAGCCGATCGTCCTCGCGCCAAACCACCAAATCCCCCTGGATCCGCCCTTGTGCGTTCAATACCAGGTTCCACGCGCCGCAGTTGGCAGTCAGATCGGTGACCATGTTTGTCACCATGCCGCTCAGCCAGCGGGAGCGGTCTTCGCCACGTACCGCCACCCGCCGTTGCCAGCCCAAATCGTGAACCGCAGCGCCGGCGGCCAGGGCTGCTATTTCCGTTTCAGGCGCGTCCAACCCCTCAGGGGTCAACACTCCCCGGTATGTTGAAAGCTTGTGGGTTGATGCCGCAGAATCGAGAAACACCGCCAGCGCCGTCGCTGGGGTGCTTTGTACTACATCCGTGTGCGTCATAGGGGGAACTTTTTCCGCAATCCAAAGCAGGGTTTTTCTTGGCCTTTTCTGCCCGCCGGACCGCTCCTTGATTATAGCCTTGAAAAAGATACACCCGCCCCGGCCACATTGTCCGGTGCCTTGGGAGAATTGATGGAAGAAGTGTCGATGAAGAATCAACATACTGGGAAAATCTGCAAATCTTCGGGAAGTTTTTCCCTGGCCCCCTTTCAAGCCGCGATCGTCACCGCCGCTCTGCTCGTGCTGCCCCTCGCTGTTTATGCCCCCATGTCTGTTCTGGCTCAAGAATCCACCAAGCCCCAACCGCCGCCATCTGGCCAGGTCGCCAGTCAGCCCTCCGCCCAGGCCGCGAACCCTGACAAGACCCACATCACTCCCGATGAGGCCAAGAAGCTATTCGCACTCGTAGATGAACTCATCAAGTTCTCCTCAGCCGAATCGGGTCTCCCCATCAAGAGCACGGTCAAACGCCAGCTCACTACCCGCGACGCTGTCGAGTCCTACATCCGCGATAAATTCGACGAAGACGAAGGCGCAAAGCGCCTCCAGAAAAATGAGATCGTCCTCAAGAAGTTTGGCTTTCTCGACCGCGACTTTTCTTTAAAGCCATTTCTCCTCGCCCTTCTCAAGGAGCAGGTCGAAGCCTACTACGACGCCAAAACCAAGACCGTAAACCTCCTCGACTGGGTCGATATCGACGAGCAGAAGCCCGTCCTGGCTCATGAGCTCACTCACGCCCTTCAGGACCAGCATATCGATCTCGATAAGTTCAACGACCAGACTCCTGACAACGTGTCCACCAACTCTTCTGAAGATACCGATCACCTCGCCAAAGATGAGCTCGACACCGCTCGTGACGCGGTCGTCGAGGGCCAGGCAACGGCGGTCATGATGGACTACATCCTCAAGCCGATGGGCAAGAGCCTCGTCAAAGATCCCGAGATCATGGATCTTGTCAAAGGCCAGATGGCGACCGCGGAGAACTCACCTGTCCTCGCCCGCGCGCCAATCCTGCTCTCCGAGTCCCTTCTCTTTCCCTATCGAGAAGGCCTCAGTTTCGAGCAAGACGTCTGGATGGACCAGGGCCAGGGCGCCGCCTTCGCTGGCGCTCTGGACCACCCCCCCACTTCTTCCTGGGAGATCATCAACCCGCGCGAGTTCGAAAAACACGGCATCCCATCCATTCCGCTGCTGCCCAACATTCACCCGCTCGTCGACCCTCTCTACAAGCCCTACGACATCGGCCAGGTGGGCCAGCTCGATCTCCACATCCTCGCTGAGATCTTTGGCGGAGACTCAGCAGCCCGTGACCTGACCCCTGCCTGGAATGGTGGCATCTATTGGGCCGGTCAGCGCAAAGACGCCACCTCGCCGGCCGATCAAGCCAGCACCGCGTCCCTCGCCATCTTCTATCTTGCCGTCTGGAAAAACAACGCCTCCGCCAAAGCCTTTGCTGACCTCTATTCGAAAGAGCTCGGTCGAAAATACTCCGGCCTCAAGCCCGATCTCGAAGCCGGAAAGAATCCAGACCCCGATCTCCCCGCAGGCTCTCAGGAGCAGGTCTTCACCACCAGCGAAGGCCCCGTCGTAATTACAACCCGCGGCAAGCTCGTCTTCATCGCCGAGAGCTTTCCCCTTCCCATGGCCCGCAAGCTAACCACCCTCATCCTCGACGGCCAGGGCAGCGGCGAAATGCGCCAGGCACTGTCCCCGACCGCCTCCCCCGACTTCGCCGCGCAGAATTTCGCCGCACAATCCTCCTCCACACAATCCTTGGCCGCACAACCCGGCCAACCCACCGCACTGCCCAACGTCCGATCCCCAGGCCCACCCCTGACTGGAAACCCGGCTGGAAACTTGACTGGAAACCTCGTTCAGTTTCTTTCCAATTGCGGAGTCATGAAAGCCGCAGTCACCGCCATCACCCAAGCCGCACGCTAAAAGCCCTGCGCACAATCACCGCACTTCCTCCCGGAGGGAGGAATCGAGAATAGCCCCGGGTGAAACCCGGGGTCAGCGTTCCACACAAATTGCCTCGTCCTGTAGGGACGATGTGAAATCTTCCGATTCAGAGCCTGCGTTCTCGCCCCCCGGAGGGAGCAGTGGTCTTCAGGCCACTGAATGCAGCGCGTCGAAAAATCGTCTCGGGTGCCCCAGGTCCGGGGCCCCCACGGACTGGTCCTCGTCCGTGGGGTGGAGGTCCCTCGCATTTGGGGACCTGGGATTGGACAATCTCAACGATCGAATCCCGCGCCGTAGGCGCAGCGTTTGTTAGCCCCGCACTTCAGTGTGGGGCTAACGACCCCAAAAAAAAAGAGTGAAGGCAGATCGGGGTGGGCTTCGCCCACCCCGATCTGCCCAACCACCCGCCGCCCTCCCTCAATCGCCGCTCATCCTCCCGGAGGGCGGAATCGAGCATAGCCCTGGGGTGAAGCCCCGGGAAACAGCGCCATATGAAGAATCTCCAGCCCAGTAGGGGCGGCACAAATCCCGACCAGGGGCCCCCGTGCCGTTTTGGCTAAGCCAAGGACGTCCTATCCCTTGTACCCGAGCCGCTTTGCCGTCTCCTCATCCGCCCGCCCACTCGCGATATCGCCTTTGGCCTTCCTGGCCAGCGCGCGGTTGTTGTAAGCAAGCGCGTAGTCCGGCTTCAAACGGATCGCCTCGCTGTAATCGGCAATGGCACGGTCGAAATCGTCCTTTAGGTGCCGCGCAACGCCCCTATTATTGTGGCTAATTGCGTGGCCCGGCAGGAGCCGGATTGCCTCGTCGTAATCGGCAATCGCTCCGTTGAGATCGCCCTTTGCTCGCCGCGCAGTACCACGATTGTCGAAGGCTTCACCGAAGCCTGGTTTGAGCCGGATCGCCTCGCTGTAATCGGCAATCGCGCCGTCCAGATCACCCTTTGCCTTCCGCACACTACCGCGAATATTGCGGTTGATTGCATCCTCCGGCTGGAGCCGGATTGCCTCGTCGTAATCGGCAATCGCGCCGTCGAAATCGTCCTTTGCCTTCCGCGCAACGCCACGATTAAAGAAGGCATCACCGTAGTCTGGCTTGAGCCGGATCGCCTCGCTGTAATCGGCAATCGCGCCGTCCAGATCACCCTTTGCCTTCCGCACACTACCGCGATTATTGCGGTTGATTGCATCCTCCGGCTGGAGCCGGATTGCCTCGTCGTAATCGGCAATCGCTCCGTTGAGATCGTCCTTTGCTTGTCGCGCAATGCCTCGATTGCAGAATGCATCACCGTAGTCTGGCTTGAGCCGGATCGCCTCCGAGTAGCAGCGGATCTGCTCGTCGGGGTCCGTCGCGTTGAATCCGCGCTCAAACCACTGCTGCGCTGTCAGTTCCTCCTGCTTCACCGGCGCGGCAGCGCTGGCCGCCACATTCTCAGCCTGCGCTCCAGCGGTTGCCGCCCGCTGCATGGGGTGCAGCACGGAGTCCAGCGGCACACTCAGCCGCTTTTCGTCCAGATCCTTCATAGCGTACTGAAAGAACCGCATCGGCACCTCGAACCCGTTGTAGTGCCTAAGCAGCTCCATTTTGCCCGTAAGGTGCCGGGCAATGTTGGGGGAGTCAAAATTGAAATCCTCCAGGAAGATGGGGACGATGTTGCGCTTGCAGTCCAGGGCCGTCTCAATCTCACGCCGCAGCCAGTCACCCGGTTCATCGCACTTGTCCAGGGCCGAGGGCGTCAGGAGCGCCAGGAAGTGCGCGCGGCCCCGAATATTAGCCAGAATCACCTGCTCAAAGTCGCCCGGCCCAATCCCGGTGTAGTCGAGGAAAACATCGTAGCCGCAGCCCACAAGATACTGGTAGATCGCCATGGCCCAGGGAAAGTTCGTCCGCCGGTAGCTGATGAACACGGTCTTCTCGACGCGCTCGCTGGCCATTCCTGAGACACCCCATTCGAATGATTTAACCGGTGCACCATCATAAATCAGGCGGGTTCAGGTTTTGGGCGCGGCTAATTGACAAACCTGGCCGCCCCGGGTCTCGGCACTGAACCCCGCTCCCTCCCCACCGCCGCAGGCCCACCCGACTAACGAATATAACAACTCTTGTTATATCGTTTGGCTGAATTAGACAAAAATGCATCGATTTTCGGTGTGTTTTTCAGTCAATTTTGGGACTAAAATCGCCATTCCCTTCTGACCATTGAGTTTAGATGATGTTTTACACCCTGATTTTTCGCACTTCTGCCCCTCGCTCAACCGACCTCACTCCGCCCGCAACCCCAGTGAAACCAACAATTTAACGCCGGAACAACAGGAGCTGGGAACTGAAATCTAAGAGCCGAAGGCTGGAAACTGAAAACTGAAGGCTGAAGACTGAGAGCCGAGACCTGAAAGTTAAAGGCTGAATCCCGAAATCTTCTCTCCGCCTTTTGCACATAATTACGTCTCCCCGGCGCACAATCACAGCATCACCTCAATCCAGCACCAGCGGAGCAATCGCCATGGAACATGAACTCGGGTCCCTGAAACCCAAACTCGCCAAATCTGAGTACCGCCGCGCCCTCAAGAACCCAGCCGTAGCCCACTGCCAAAAAAACTGGGAGCGCGTCTATCGCTCCGTGTATAAGGAAAAAGGCAGCGGCGCGCTCGCCCGCATCGAAGCCTCTGAAGCCTTCCGCTCCGCCTTGCCCCTACTCGTTGGCGAAGAAAACATTCGCGACTTCATCGGCTGCGTCACCTTCGGCTTTGCCAGCGGAATCTTGTACCACGACAACACCACAAAACTCCTCTACGCCGCCCAGATCGCCTTCAACACTGCTGGGCCGCGAACCAGAAATGGCACGGAAAAAGCACCCAAAATCGCCCCTAAGTCCTCTGGTTCCAGTCCATTAGCCAAAAAACAACTACCCCCCCCCTCCCCTGTGGAAAACGGGGTCCAGGCCACTAAGTAATTGAACACAAATGAGTTACAGCCAACAAAGCCGCGAAAAAAGGTCAAAAAAACACCCCAAAAACAGCAAAAATCAGCCATTTCACAGCCCAATTCCGGCCATTTTCAGCCAAATTCGGCCAAATCTCACTCGTTCACTTCTTCACTGTTTCACTGCTCTTCTACAGCGTGCCAGTCAGATCCGTCCGCCCGAACGTGCCGCTCGCACCCGCATTGGGCCCGCCACCCTTCGCCCAATCGCTCATCGGGTACGTCCGGCGGCAATCCAGGCAGATTGTGTTTGAATACGCCGCCCCGCAATGCGGGCACACCGCTCCAGTCTGGAACGTGTCAAAGCTCTGCTGGCATTGATTGCATCGCCAGTAGTCCCCAATCGGCGGCGCCTTGCGGCAACTGGGGCACGCAAACCCGAATCTCCGCGGCAGCTTATCGATCTGCATCAACGCCCGTGCGTACTTGAAGCTGGTCCAGCAGTTGAATACCAGGTAGACGGCCATGATCATCAGCCATGTATAGCCTGACCGGAGTGCAAGGAACAGATAGCCGGCGATTCCGATAAAGCCGAGAATTGTCGCAACAAAAAGACTCCGCGCACGCCCCAGAAAAAACCACAGCAACGCCCACAGAATCTTTCCACCGTCCAGCGGATAGATGGGCAGAATGTTGAATACCAGCAGCACAACATTGATCCCCAGCACCGCACCGATAAAGTGGTACGCGTCGGGCATTGAGGCCCACCAACCGGCCGCGCGAGCGGCAAAGAACGCCCCGCCGAGAATCGGCAAAAGCGCCACATTCACCAGCGGTCCGGCTACAATGCTCCAAAGCGTTGCGCCCGGCCTTTGCGGCGGATCGACATAAGCGATGCCACCAAGCGGCCACAGCATGATCTGGTCCGCCTTTCCGCCCACCGAGCGGCAAGCAAATGCGTGACCAAATTCATGCAGCAGCACGATCACGAAGATCGCCAGGTACTCCAGCACATTCCAGACGATCGAGCTATAACTTCCCGCGCGCATCTGAATCTCGATCGCAGCCACAAGAAACCACGACCAATGCAGGAACAGTTTGATCCCTGCCACGCTACCCAGCGGGATTGCCCCACGGTTCAGATTCAATCCATCTCCCTCGAGCCAATTCCCTGTTCACTGTCCACTGTTCACTGCCCACTGTTCACTGTCCACTGTTCACTGTCCACTGTTCACTGCCCACTGTTCACTGTCCACTGTTCACTGTCCACTGTCTCTACTGGTCTCCGCCCAGCAGCGACCCCACGATCCCGCCAAGCAGCGCCCCGCCTGCCGCCGGACCGGTCGCCCGCACCTCACCGTGCGGCAGATACTCGCCAATCTGGTGTGCCAGCCGTGAAATCGGCAGCGTCTGCAGCCAGATCGTTCCCGGTCCCTGCATCACTGCAAGAAAAATCCCATCCCCGCCGAAGATCATATTCTTCAGCCCCGGCACCATCGTGATCTGGAACCCCACCGACGCCTGAAACGCGCCGACATGGCCCGGATGCACACGCAGCACCTCACCCGGTGCCAGGTTCTTCATGATCAGCTCGCCCGACAGCTCCAGCCATGCGGTGCCCTGCCCGCCAACCTTCTGCAGCACGAATCCGCTCCCCCCAAAGACCCCCGCCCCAAGCGACTGCTGAAATCCAACACCAATCGTCACCCCATCCGTTGCGCACAGGAAACCATGCCGGTGGATCATAAACTCCTGCCCCTGCCCTACCTGGATCGGCACAATGTGCCCCGGCACCTTGGTCGCAAACGAGACCTCGCCTGCATACCCCATGGCTCGGTACTCGGTCATGAAAAGACTGCCCCCGCCCGCCACCCGCTTCAGCACGCCAAACAACCCCCCACCACCACCCATCTGGGTATGTGTTGTCATTTGGATTGAACTGGTCATCCACGAAAGCTCACCGCTCTCTGAAAACACGCTCTCATTCGGTTCCAAAAGGACATCGAGGACCGGCATCGTGGTCCCCTGAATTCTCGTTTGCATCGAAAACCTCCTGATTCTCGCCAGTGTACCTGCCCACCCCACGTCAGGGTCGAGCGATCGTTGCGGGAACACAACTAATTGAGCCCGACCGGCTGGCTTGTTTGCGCCGTCTAACCTGGTTCTTCAATCGGACACAATCCCGCATCATTCCATACGGAATTGATCGACAAAAGGTTCGAATGAACTCGACGCTTCAGTCAGGCCTTACCGCAGCAATGCTGAAGCCGCCCACAGCACTGGCGCTTGCCCGTGAAAGTCGCCTGTACGGCGCTTGCGCTGGTAGTAGTAATCCAGATCGTTCTTCTTCCCCGTGCCTTCGCAAACCTGGGTGATGTCGTTGTTCTGATCGATATAACCAACCACCGCAATCCAGGCCTTTCGGGCCGCCGGTCCGTAGGTCTCAGCGGGAAGCCAGCCGTTCTTCACGCCGGTGATCATGGCAAAAGAGAACATCGCAGAGCTTGAGCTCTCGGGCCACGCATCGTCATGATCGATCAGTTGCCGCCACATCCCGTCCTTGCCCTGATACTGCAGCAGCGCCGCCATCATCTTCCTGTACCCGGCAAGAATCCGCGCTCTCTGTGGGTGATCCGCTGGCAGGTCCCGCAGCATCTCCGCCATTCCCGCCGCAAACCATCCATCCCCCCTCCCCCAGAAAAAAGGAACGTCCGCCGCATGATGGAACAGCCCGTTCGGCTCCTGAAGCTTGTCGAGATAGGAGACCATCTCGGCCGCGTCGCGATCCAGATACTTCCGGTCGCCCGTTGCCCTGTACGCTTCAAGCTGCAGGATGGTCAGCATATACATGTCATCGACCCAATAGCGCGTCTCGGCCGAGAGACCATCGGGTTGTGGGTTTTCCCATTGCCTATCTGCCCACCACTTTCCATACGCCAGGTACTTTGGGTCCTTGGTCTGAATGGCGATCTCGAGTGGCGCTGCGCCAAAGATTGAGTCGTCCACATGGTGGCGCTGCGGAATTCGAGCCTCTTCGGCGCCGCCCGGCATCAGTGGCGCAAACTTGTCAATCAGCTTGGTGCGCAATGCGTCGTCATGCGTTAGCTGAGCAAAGGTCAGCGCACCGTACCAGGCGCAAATCTCCGAGTAGTGGATGGTAGCCGTGTATTGGTGTGGGCTGGTGACAAAGTGTTCCGCCACCCGCTTGCCCACTTCCTGCGGAGAGGTGCCGCTCGGCCAATTGCTGAAGTAGTCCTGTTGAGCTAAAGCTGCAGTGGCCGCAAAAACACCGGCAAGCGCAAAGGTTCTGATCAAGAAACGCATGGGAAGTGTCTCCAAAAAATCCGCAACCATTGTGCACCATCAACACCAGACATGGGAATGGTTCCCGCTCAGCGAAACTGCCCTCAATCGCAATAAACGACCCCGTAGCACACATGCCGTAACATCACTCGCTTTGCGCGGCGATCTTCATTACTCAACAACCGTCACACTTGCCTCCGACGTCGCAAGCGAACTGCCGCCAACCCAAATGTCATAGGTTGTCGGCTCCACGGTTTCCTTGCTCTCAGCGTTGTAGAAGCTCAGTTCGTTAAAGCCGAGCGGGAACTCCACATGCTTTGTCTCGCCGGCCGCGAGCGTCACTCGCGCAAACCCCTTCAGCTCCCGCACCGGCTGCTCAACGCTGGCCGCTGTGTTTCGAATGTAGAGCTGAACCACCTCTGTGCCTGCCACGCTGCCCGTGTTCGTCACATCCACGCCAACGGTCACGACTGATTTGGACCCGGATGCGAGAACCTCCCGCACCGGTACCTCGGCTCGGTTGACGGTTGGCTTCGTGTAGCTGAATCTCGTGTAGCTCAGTCCCCAGCCAAACGCAAACAGCGCTGAGTTCTCCTCATCCACATAGCGCGACATGAATTTCTCTCCGGCGTTGTGTGGCATGTGGCTCAGGTCGCCATGCGCCGGTCTTCCGGTAGGCAGCTGCGCGTAATAGAGAGGCTCCTGACCCACTGCGCGCGGAAAACTCGCCGGCAGCTTCCCCGACGGGTTCACATCGCCGAACAGCACATCTGCCACCGCGTGCCCCGCCTCGACGCCCGGGCTCCATGCCTCGAGGATTGCAGGAACATGGCCAGCGGCCCACTTCAGTTCAAGCGGGCGGCCAGCCAGAACCACAAGGATCACCGGCTTGCCGGTCCCGACCACAGCCTCGAGCAGCTTTTCCTGATTCCCAGTGAAGCCCAGGTGCACCCGGCTCCCCGCTTCGCCTTCAAACCAGTCGGTCGGCTCACCCAGCGCAAGAATTGCCACATCGGCCGCCTTTGCCGTCAGCACTGCTTCTTCAATTGTCTTTGCATCGTCAGGAACAGGAAGACTAGCGGCCGAGGCAGTTCCACCCGTGAAACTCACGGCCTTCAATACATTGGCGTCTTCGCCCGCCAACAATCCGCACCCCGGAGCATAGAGCAGTCGGTCGCCGAGCCGCTCACTCAGGGCGGTCTTTAGCGTGATTGCAAACTTCGGGTCGCCAGTCACAGCCCACGCCCCCAGCATCTCCTTCTGGTTATCCGCCATCGGGCCGATAAGTGCAACTTTGGCAGCCTTCTTGGTCAAGGGCAGAATCGTTCCTACACCCTCCACTGGGTCGTTCTTTAGCAAAACAAATGTCTCCTCCGCCACCTTTCGCGCGGCAGCCCTGCGCTCGGGCGTTGCATCGTATACCGGCCCCTGCTCCACATAAGGATGCTCGAACAGACCCAGCGCAAATTTCACGCGCAGAATCCGCCGAACCGCCTCATCGACCACTCCTTCCGGGATCTTCCCAGCCCGGACCTGATCGGCAATGACAGTGCCAAAGAGGTTGCCTTCCATGTCCATATCCACGCCCGCTTCAAGGGCCTTGCGTGCCACAGTTGGGCCGTCACCGATGGAGTGGTTCTTTAATTCGCTCACCGCACCCCAATCGCTTACAACGAATCCGTCGAAGCCCCACTCCTTGCGCAAAATCTGCGTCAGCGTGAATGGGTTGGCGGTGGCCGGAACTCCATTGATCGAATTAAATGAGCTCATTACAGTTGCGGCGCCCGCTTCCACGGCCGCCTGGTACGGCTTCAGATACACCTGCCGCAGCGTGGCCTCGCCCATCTCCACAGCGTTGTAGTCACGACCCGCAATTGCGGCTCCGTAGGCCGCAAAGTGCTTCACACTCACTGCCACCGAATCAGGTTTCGACAGATCGTCCTGCTGATATCCCTTCACCCAGGCACGCGCCATTGCAGACCCGAGATAAGGATCCTCTCCGGCTGACTCGATGATGCGTCCCCACCGCGGGTCGCGCGCAATGTCGACCATGGGCGAGAACACCCAGGGAATCCCATCCGCCCGCGCCTCTTTAGCTCCATAGCGCGCCACCAATTCCGCGGCCTCGGGATCCCAGCTAGCCGCGATGGCCAATGGAATCGGAAACGTCGTCCGATGACCATGGATCACGTCCTGACCAAACAGAATCGGGATGCGGAGCCGTGTCTTCTCCATTGCAATGTGCTGGTAGTGGTTCGTGGCTTCCGCACCCACGACATTCAGCATGGAACCCAATTGCCCCTTTGCAACCAGGTCGTCGTAGCGCAAATTCGACGCCCCAGGCCCGGTTGCATATCCCGCGGCAAACTGGGCGAGCTGTCCAACCTTTTCCTCCAGCGTCATCTTCTTGAGCAACGCCTCCACCCGAGCATTCAACTCAGGCGAAGCTAGTTGCCGGTTGGGGGTCGGCTTTGTCTGTGCGGAGCTGGCGGCGGAACCTGCCAGAATGCATGAAGCGGCTACAAGGCCGATGGAGAGCGGACGATACAATTTGCGAAAGCATTCGGTTGTCATGGCTCGAAAATGATAACTCGTCTATCCAACTTCGGTCTGACCTCGCTCTGAGTTGCTCGAAGCCTTCCCTTGTTTCCAGTTCCCAAGGCTGGCCCAACCATCCGCAAATGCTCTACTCTTGCCAGTGATCCCAATGAGACGAATTCTCTCCAAACTCCGAAGCGCCGTTGTGCAGGCCCTGGCTCATGACGTGATCAATACGGCCAAGGCAGTGGCATACTCCGGGATGCTCATGCTATTTCCGGCGCTCCTGGTAATTACCACTCTGCTTGCTCAGGCTCCGGAAGGCAACAGCATTGTCGGAGAGATTCGCATCGCGTTCGAGCAAATTCTTCCCGCCGACTCGATGGACATGCTCCAGGACTACGTCCTCAACCGGCGCATCCACTCCGGACAGGTAATCTTCTCCGCTTCGAGCCTGAGCATCTTTGCCGGCCTGGGAATGATGCTCTCGCTCATGGAAGGCTTCCGCAGGGCGTATCGGCTGCCTCGCGAGGATTGGAGCTTCTGGGGCCGCAGATTACGTGCACTCATGCTTGTCCCCATCGCCCTGGTCCCTCTCTCGTTGGCCACCCTAATGGTTGTCTTTGGCCATCAGATCGAATTGTGGACCATTGCCAACGCCGACCACGAGTTGCGCCATATTGTCATCCTCTTCTGGCGCATGGTGCGGTGGTCGCTGGCTCTCATCACCAGCGTCGCCGTTTTGACCGTTCTCTACCACTTTGGAACGCGGCGCAAGGAGCACTGGTCCTGGGTTCTTCCCGGCTCCGTCTGCAGTACGATAACTTGGTTTCCAGCCACCCTGGCTTTTGGGTGGTACGTCACGCGCATTGCGGATTATTCGATGTTCTACGGCTCATTTGGCGCCGGGATTGCCACTCTGGTCTGGCTATACATCACCGCATTCAGCGTCCTGGTCGGCGCTGAACTGAATGGGGCACTCTATCGAGAACGCAGGGCAAAGCTTTTTGCCTCCGGCCAACCCGATCAGGACGCGGCCAGTCTGTGACAAATCGCACTCACCGTTGAGCTTGCGGCAATTCATAGTTCTTCTAATAAAGCCTGATCGAACCCCAATGTACAATGAAACCGACCCCTCTTGATTTTGTTGTCCCTAAGAATCATCCCTATTTATCGGAGTCTCCCTGAATGCCCTTTGAACTCAGCCTGACCGATTCACCGTCTCAACGCCGCGCAAAGATCGTTGCCACGCTGGGCCCCGCATCCAACACGGAGCCCGTCTTCCGCGATCTCGTCCGCGCCGGCATTGATGTGGTTCGCCTCAACTTCTCGCACGGAACTCACGAAGAGAAGCTGGCATTGATTCAAATGATTAGGAAGGTCAGCCGCGAAGAGCGCAAGCCTTTGTGCATTCTCGGTGATCTTCAGGGGCCCAAGATTCGCACTTCCAAGCTGAAAGATCATCAGTCGGTCCTGCTAAAGGCTGGCGGTCGCTTGACCATCACGCCCCGCGATGTGCCCGGTACCGCCTCTCTCGTTGGAACCACATTCAAAACGCTCGCTGAAAACGTTGAGCAGGGATCGAGGATTCTGCTCTCCGACGGCCTGATCGAACTGCGCGTCCACGAGGTAGTCGGCGATGACATCGTCTGTGAGATCGTCAACGGCGGCATGCTTGGTGAGAACAAGGGAATCAATCTTCCCGGCATTCCGGTTCGCGTTCCTTCGTTGACCGATAAGGACTCCCAGGATTTGGAATTCGCGCTCAAGAACGGTGTTGACGCAATCGCAGTTTCCTTCGTTCGGACAGCAGAAGATGTGCGGCTAGTCCGCAACCGCGTCTCTGCCTACGGCGGAGATACGTGGATCATCGCAAAACTTGAAAAGCCCCAGGCCATCGAGCACCTCGACGCAATCCTCACTGTCGCTGACGGCATAATGGTTGCGCGTGGCGATCTTGGCGTCGAAGTTCCCCCGGAGAAGGTCCCTGCGATCCAGAAACACATCATCCGTCGTGCCGCCGAATTCCGCAAGCCCGTCATCACCGCCACGCAAATGCTGGAGTCGATGATCGAAAATCCACGCCCGACGCGCGCAGAGGTCTCTGACGTCGCCAACGCCGTCTACGATGGCACCGATGCAGTGATGCTTTCCGGCGAGTCCGCTGTCGGTAAATACCCTGTTGAAACCGTAGCCATGATGGCCCGCATCGTCGCGGATGCCGAGCACCACATCAAGGAGCAGGCAAACTACGAGCCTCGCGAGCGCAGGAGCCACCTCTCCATCGCCGAGACCATCTGCGAAGCCACAGCGCACGCGGCCGACGACCTCGATCTGCGTGGTATTGCGCTGTTCACCGAGTCGGGAGTCACTGCGCGGCAGTTATCTAAGTACCACCCTTCCACTCCCATCTTCGCCCTCAGTCCGGTTGAGGTCACCATCAATCGCATCAATCTGCTGTGGGGCACAACGCCAATCCGCTGCCCCAAGGTCAACTCGACCGAAGCCTTGGTCGATTGCGCTGAGAGCCTTCTCGAGCAGGGCGGATTCGTGAGACCCCGCGAGGTCATCGCCATCGTCGCAGGCACTCGTACCAAGTCCGGCTCCACAAACTTCCTTCGCCTTCACGTCATGGGCGAGCACAGCCTGGAGGGCGGACGCTTCTTCACCACCCATGAAGAAGAGCAGTCCGGTGCCCCCGGATCGTCAAAGGTAAAGTCCACGTCCGCAAAGCCTGTAAAAGCGCCCATAAAACCCAAGTGATTTAGTCCGCATTTCTCTCAGATCGACAAAGGTCGTTGCTCCGAGTCTCCAGGGTAGCGCCGGCGTCCCCGCCGGCTGTCCTGAGGGCCCCCCGGCCCTCAGAGCCCTCGCCATTCCATCATTCCTGGGTTGTCGCCTCGTCTGCGAGAAAAGCTTCTTACCGCTCCTTCACCTCATACCGCGCCGACATTCCGGCCAGCATGTGATCGCTGATGTGGCAGTGATAGAGCCAGATCCCCGCCGCATCCGGAACCATGTCCGCCGTGATCATCTGCGCTGAGGTCAGGGCCAAAACATCCGTGCGCTGCCCGCCAACCAGCACAGTATTTCCGTGCCAGTGTGGCGTGTGGGCATTGTTGAAGTCTCCCAAAGTCGCAATGTACCACCGGACGTGATCGCCCTTCTTCATCGTCATCATTGGCGTGTTTCCAAAAATGTACCCGTTGATCGACCACTTGACATTGGTGTCCACAAATCCCTGCCCCGCAATCGTGCCAAAGATTCCCCCCGGCGTATTAGGGATAAACTCTCCCTTTTTCACCCCTTTGGGATCCGTAGTGTGATCGCGGATATTGTCGTCCAGATACCAGCTTTCGTTCTCATTGATGGCGATAAACATCGTGACGAATTCGCGGTCGACGCCCTTCGGACGGCCATCCGGGAGCGCCATACCCCTGCGCGTCACCACGATCCCTCCAAACAGTCCCGAGGCAACGTCCCGCAACTCATCTGCATGCGAATGGTAGAGCCAGAAGATCGAACTTGGATCGTTCGGCCCAGGTCCAGCGCGCTCGGGAATCTCCCATGTGTACGTATGCGTCGCGCCGGGAGGGACACCGCCATCTTCTTTGTCAGCGCCACTGGTGCCATCGTTGTAGTCCGCGCCCTCGGAGTCCTTCTTATACAAAACCCCGTGCGGATGCATGCTGTAGGGATGAGAACCGTTGTTCTTGAAAACAATCTTGATCGTGTCTCCCACCGCACCGCGCACAATCGGCCCGACAATTCCGAGGTATTGCTCGTCTGGACCGCGCTTCTTCAGTGTCGAGAAAGTCGCATCTGTGTACTCGTGATAAACCGCCTTCTTGTACACGCGTCCGATCCGGTGCGGTCCCGACTCAGTAAACGCTTTGCCAATCTCGTCAAAGTCCATCCCCATGGCCTCGTCGCGTCCTGAAGGCGCGTAATCCCATTGCACCTCATCGGCGGCCACGTAGTACGTACGCGTCTTGCCGGCGGGTACGGTTGATGCCGCGTGCATGGGTGCTGGCTGAATAGAAAGTGCAGTTGATGCCAGCATTACTGCGGAAAAAAGCGCCCGAAGCTTGCTTCGTTGACCCAAGGTTCCTCCAACAGTCCGGGTTATGATTCGATTGCAATGGCCGTCGCGACACGCATCGCACGCTGGCTTTCGGTTCACGCTGAACTGCGGTTTGGAACCCTGATTTTTGCGCCAGCCCCACTCTTGGGCAAGATCGAAATTGCACATTTGAAATCCCTTTGTGTAGGGTCGGTTAAGGCTGGGAATTCTGTGCCAGTTGAAACCACGAGAAGGAGGCTGTCAAGCAGGAACAAAGAAAGCGAGCCGAATACGCCCGAATGAGCGTATCTTGGCTCGCTTGGTTGATTACCCAAAATCCAATTGCTGTTCGAACTTTACTTCACCGCCAACTGGCGCAACACATATTGCAGAATGCCGCCGTGCTCGTAGTACTCAATCTCCTGCGGCGTGTCGATGCGGACCTTCGTGTCGAATTCCTTCACCGTCACATCCGCCGCAGTTGCACGGACCCGCAGCGTCCGCCCTTGCGCCAGCTTCGCATTGAGCAGGTTCTTCAGCCCGGGGAAGTCGTAAGCCTCTTCACCCGTCAGCTCCAGCGACTCCGCATTCTGCCCATCCTCAAACTGCAGCGGCAGAATCCCCATTCCCACCAGGTTCGACCGATGAATGCGCTCGTAGCTTTCTGCAATCACCGCCCGCACACCCAGCAGATTCGGCCCCTTGGCCGCCCAGTCGCGCGATGAGCCCGATCCGTACTCCTTACCGGCCAGAATCACAAGCGGAATGCCGCGTTCCGCATACTTCACGCTTGCGTCGAAGATCGACATCTGCTCACCCTCAGGAAGCAGGCGCGTCACGCCGCCCTCTGTCCCTGGAGCCAGCTTGTTCCTCAGCCGCACATTCGCAAAAGTCCCGCGAACCATCACGTCGTGATTCCCGCGCCGCGAGCCATACGAGTTGAAATCCGCAAGCTTCACTCCATGCTCCGACAGATACTTCCCCGCCGGACCGTTTGCCTTGATGTTGCCAGCAGGAGAAATGTGGTCGGTGGTCACGGAATCGCCAAGCACCGCGAGCACGCGCGCACCGACGATGTCCTTTACCGCCGCAGGATCTTTGGTAATCCCGTCGAAGTACGGCGCCTTGCGAATGTATGTGGAGTCGGGTTCCCACGCGTATACATCTCCGGTTGGAAACTTCAGCCGCTGCCAGTTGGCGTCGCCAGCGCTCACCGTTGCGTACTCCTTGCGGAAACCCTCGCTGCTCACGCCCAGCGCAATCGCATCTGCAACTTCCTGCTGCGTCGGCCAAATGTCTTTCAGGTAAACAGGCTGACCAGCCTGATCATTGCCAAGCGGGTCCGCGTCGAAGTCGTGTCCGATCTTGCCTGCGAGTGCATAGGCAACCACCAGCGGCGGGCTCATCAGATAGTTCGCCCGCACATCCACATTCACGCGGCCCTCAAAGTTTCGGTTGCCGCTGAGCACACTCACGGCCACCAGCCCATGCTCATCGATGCTCTTTGAAACATCGGTCGGCAGCGGTCCCGAGTTTCCAATGCATGTGGTGCATCCATATCCCACAACGTTGAAGCGCAGCTTTTCGAGATAGGGCAACAACCCGGCCTTCTGGTAGTAGTCCGTCACCACCCGCGATCCCGGCGCAAGGGATGTCTTCACCCACGGTGGAACCGTGAGCCCCTTCTCAACTGCTTTCTTTGCCAGGATGCCCGCCGCAATCATTACCGAGGGGTTCGAAGTATTCGTGCAACTGGTGATGGCTGCAATCACAACCGAACCATGATCGAGGTAAACATCCGGATCGACCCCGAACCGCTCCTTCACCGTCGTCGTCAAATGCACTGGCACCTTCTCAGCAACGCCGGCATCCGTAACGGCTCCCCGCTTCCACGCCGCCGCCGTCCGCGTCCCCAGCGGCTTCGCCGTAGGCGACAACAACGCCGGCAACTGCTGCGCAAAACTCGCCGCCGCATCCTTCAGCAGCACGCGGTCCTGAGGGCGCTTGGGCCCTGCAACGCTTGGTTCCACGGCGCTCAGATCGAGTTCCAGCGTCTGCGTGTACTCCGCATCCGCCGACGTAGAAGTGTGGAACATGCCCTGCTCCTTGAAGTACGCCTCGACCAGTGCGATCTGCTCTTCGCTGCGCCCCGTCAGCCGGAGATAGCGCAGAGTCTCAGCATCCACTGGGAAGATGCCGCACGTTGCGCCATATTCGGGCGCCATATTGCTGATGGTCGCGCGATCGGCAAGCGGCAGCTCCGCGATTCCAGGCCCGTAGAACTCCACAAACTTACCCACCACGCCAAGCTTGCGCAATGCCTGGGTCACGGTGAGAACCAGGTCCGTCGCCGTCGCACCCTCGCGAAGCTTTCCAGTCAGCTTGTACCCAACGACCTGCGGAATGAGCATCGAGACTGCCTGCCCCAGCATCGCCGCCTCCGCCTCGATGCCTCCTACGCCCCATCCCAGCACGCCGAGACCGTTGATCATTGTAGTGTGCGAATCGGTACCGACCAGCGTGTCTGGATACGCAACCAACTCACCGCCATTCTGCGCGGTGAATACGACTCGCGCCAGGTACTCCAGATTCACCTGATGGCAGATGCCCATGCCCGGCGGAACCGCGGAGAAATTGCGAAACGAGGTCTGGCCCCACTTCAGAAACGCGTAGCGCTCGCGATTTCTCTGATACTCCAGCAGAGTATTCATCGCAAGAGCGCCCACGGCGCCAAATTCATCCACCTGCACCGAGTGATCGATCACCAGTTCTGCCGGCACAAGCGGGTTCACGCGCTCCGGATCGCCGCCAAGCGTCTTGATCGCATCGCGCATCGCTGCAAGATCCACAATCGCCGGTACGCCCGTGAAGTCCTGCATCAGAACACGCGCAGGCATGTAGGCAATCTCACGGCTCGGCTCGGCCTTGGCGTCCCAATTCGCCAGGAACTCAATGTCCGACGCCGTCACGTTGGCACCGTCCTCACGGCGAAGCAGATTTTCGAGCAGAATTCTCAAGCTGAACGGAAGGCGCTTCAGGTTGAAGCCGCGCGCCTCAAGCGCAGAGAGGCGGAAGATCGTGTACGAACTGTTTCCGGACTTCAGAGTAGCCTTGCTATCGAAACTGTTCATTGAAAATAACCTTTCTATCCGCGCAAACGCGGATGAAGCTGAGAACGCAGGGGAGCAAAGTGCCTGCCCTGAGCCTGTCGAAGGGTCTCGCAGTGGAGACCTGCAAAATCACAACTTGTCGGGATTAGATTACTCAGCGGGAGAGGCGCCGTCCACGATCAGGCCTGCCGTGCCGAAACCGCTTCAGCACCGGCGTCGAGGAAATTCGCACTGCGGATCGGCTAAACATGATCTACACCAAAATTCTAACGCCGATCGCCGACTTTGGGAACGGCTGACTTGCGCCCATCGAGATAATCCGCGACATTTGATCTGTGACCTGGAGGTTGTTATGTTTTGGCGCTCAATGCAAGTGATCTTCGCAATCACGATGCTTCTATCGACAGCGGCCGGCTCATGCCAGACCATGTCCATGCCGGCAAACCCACCCGCCGCGCCCGCACCAGCCGTCTCATGGCCCACATTCGATGGCACCGTCGTCCTCCCCAACTTCCGCTTCGGCACCGGTGAAACCCTCCCTCAGCTCAAGCTCCACTACCTCACACTGGGCACACCCCATCGCAACGCCAACGGCCGCGTCGAAAACGCCGTGCTCTTGCTCCACGGCACGGGCGGCAACGCTCACTCGCTAATGAATCCGCTCTTCTCCGACGTCCTCTTCGGCCCCGGTGCGCCGCTCGACATCCAGAAATATTTCCTCATCCTGCCCGACGACATCGGCCATGGCCAAAGCTCCAAGCCCTCTGACGGCCTCCACGCGCACTTCCCTGCCTACGACTACGACGACATGGTCCGCAGCCAGCGGATGATGCTCGACGAGATGAAGATCGACCACCTTCGGCTTATCCTTGGCACGTCCATGGGCTGCATGGAGTCCTTCGTCTGGGGCGAGACCTACCCCGATTTTGCCGACGCCCTGGCGCCCTTTGCCTGTCTGCCGGTTCAAATCGCGGGCCGCAACCGCATGATGCGCTATATGGAGATTCAGGCCATCAGGCAGGACCCCGCATGGATGGATGGCGAATACAAGACCGAGCCCATCCAGGGTCTGCGCAACGCCAATGAACTGGTGCTGGTCATGGGCTCCAGCCCATTGCAGATGCAGAAGCAGGCGCCCACCCGCGAAGCGGCGGAGCTGTACGCTGACAACTACCTCAAGCGCACCTTGGCCTCCACCGACGCCAACGACATGGTTTTTTACATGAACGCCAGCCGCAACTACGATCCCAGCCCGCATCTCGACCGCATCACCGCGCCGGTGCTCTGGATCAACTCCGCCGACGACTACATCAACCCGCCCGAACTTGGAATCGCCGAAAAGATGGTCACTCGCATCGCCCATGCGCGCTTCATCCTGCTGCCAATCTCCGACCAGACCCGCGGCCATGGAACGCACACAGTAGCCGCAGTCTGGAAGGAATACCTCGCGGAGTTCATGAAATCCACTGAACCGAAACCTTAATTCCCGGTCTGTTCGACCCAGAAGTGACCAGAGGAGCTAACTTCCACGCCGCCTGAAGTGACCCAATGAGCGGCCTCCCAAAGAAATCTGGCATCCCGGCCATGAACTGTTGCGAGTATGAATCTTTCACACTTGTGCTAAACTTCCCCAGGGAGCCGCACATCCATGCCCCAACCCTCAATTCAAAAACGGACAGTCAGCCTACCCAGCAAGCAAGGCAACTACATTGACCGCCTCGTCAAGTCGGGAACCTACGCCTCTGCGAGCGAGGTCGTTCGCGCGGGCTTGCGCGCACTTGAGGAAAGAGACGCAGCCATCGAGCGTTGGCTGCGGGCTGAGGTTGTGCAGGCTTACGACGAACTTGATGCTGACCCCGGCAGCGCAATTCCAGCCGAAAAAGTCTTCACGGGCCTTCGAAACCACATCGCCCAAAGAATAGCCAGCCGGCAGTGACCTTACCGCGTCGCATTTACGCGCCGCGCATAGTCCGATCTGAACGGACTCTTTGACTATCTCGCGGACCGCTTCGGCCTGACCAATGCCCAGCGGTATGTGCAACAGATCCAGAAGACCTGTCTAAGTTTGGGCACGATGCCGAACCGGGGAACCCAGCATTCGGATTTGAGGCCGGGATTGCGGACAATGGGATTTCGTCGCAGGGCTACCATTGCTTTTCGCGTGAAGGGGGACCAGGTGACTATCCTGCGTATTCTTTACGGCGGTAGAAGCGTTGAACTTGCCTTTTCTATCGACGAAGAATGATCGACGCCCTCATCTGCACCGGAGTTTTTCGGCAGTGTAGACCAGGCACACATCCGCCTCAGCGCCCCGGCTCCATGTTGTACATGAAGGTGGCCTGCAGCTCGAGGTATTGCCCATGGAACTCCCTGGGCAATGGCGGGTAATTCGACCCTGTCAGCGCGCCCCACGCTGCGCGGTCAAGCGCTGTATCGCCAGACCGCCCGACCAGGTACATCGGATCCATGATCCGGCCGTTTGGCGCCACCTTGAATCGGATAACTACCTGCCCCGACTTCAGGATCGGGGGATTCACCTCGTCGGGAATCAAGGGGTCCCATGTGTGTTCCGTCTCCCAGTGCCAGCGTTGGAGCCACGCGCTGAAATCCACCCCCTGCGTATCTGAAAGAACTTCCACGCCGCCGCCCGCACCAGGATGCCTGGGCAACCCGCCTCCACCGGGAATCTGCTGGCCGCCTCCCTGAGAGCGTGAACCCCTCATCGCATCGCGAAGCTGGTCCGCAGGATTCTGCGAACCCATTGCAAAGTTGGGCCTCGGTGTTGCTGCGGGGTGCGGAGATTCAACTTGAGACTGTTGGGCGGGTGCAGGGGTTGGGGGGGGGATCTGCACCGGCGCAGGCGTCGTTGGATGAGTGTCAGTCGGAGAAGGCGGGGGTGGGGGAGTGGGTTTGTTGAGGGCTTCCAGGGTCTTTTTGTCGATCTGCGGCTGCTTCAGAGGTGTCGGCTTGATCACCGGCTTGGGTTGCAGAGCGCGCAAAGCATCCGGTGGCACATCGAGGTAGTTCAGGTCCTTCCGGTTCTTGATGGCGTCAATGGGATCAATCACCTGGGGAACCTTGAAGACATACTTCGGAATCCAGGTAACGGCCGAAAGCAGCAGGATGTGCAGCAGAACGGCCCACAGGATTCCCTCGCGCAGGCGTGCCCAACGCCGCTCATCTTCGAGCTCGCTGATCATCTCCAGCAGTTCGTGGGAATCGTAGTCAAGCCAACGGGACTTGCTCCCCGGGGCGCGGCCATCCCCATCGGCGGTTGCAGCCGGAGCGGCCTCCGGTTGGCCCGGTTCTTTCAGCTCGTTTGGGGTCTCGGTGGTAGACATCCGTGGGCGAAGAGCGGTCGGGCCCAGAGCCCTAATCGTGACCGCGCTGCGCGAATCCTTTCGTTCTATTGTCTCATTTCGTAACTCTCGATCACGGGTCCATCATTCCCAGGGCTCACATGCCCGCGTTTGCCATTGCTGGCTCCCCATGCCGGGTGAATCCTCGCTGAACTGACGCCCGTACAATGAGAGACGGATTAGCGGGTGGAAGGGGATACTGTTTGAACGCGTTTGTGGCTCGGATCATGGGCGAGTGGAAGCTGGTGATGCTTCCGGCCCTGTTGAAACTCGGTTTCTGGGGAGTTGGCGCGGTGGCGTTGCTCGACTCCTCCACCATTCCCGTGCCGATGGACGCGATTCTCGCTCTCTATGTCTGGAACGACAAGGGACACTTCTGGCTCTACTGCCTTCTGGCGGCTATCGGTTCGGCGATCGGCGGGCTGCTGCCCTACGGGCTGGGCCGTGCAGGTGGCGAGCTCTTCCTGCTGAAGCGTGTGAACCGGGAGCGCTTTGAGGCGATGCGCACGCGATTTGAGCGGCAGGAGTTCCTGGCCATGATGATCCCCTCAATGCTGCCTCCGCCTACGCCGTGGAAGGCGTTTGTCTTCGCCGCTGGCGTCTTCGAGATGCGTGTTCCAGCATTTCTTCTTTCTGTATTTGTGGGCAGGATGGTGCGCTGGCTCATTCTGTCGGCCCTGGTCCTCAAGCTGGGTCCCGGCGCTGTGGACATCGTTGCGCACCATGCTATGCCGCTTGTGGGCGCGGCCATGCTGCTCGCGGTCGTCGGCTTCGGCTGGTGGTGGTGGAAGAGACGCCGCGCGGGTTCGTTGGTTAAACAGTAGGGCCCGGTCTTGATCGGTTCACGTGAGCCGATTCATAGCCAGACTTGATTCAATATGGGAGAATACTTGGTCCGAGAAATGAGCGGCTCCGCATTGCACAAACGCTTGGGCAGTGCGGGGTTGAATGGTGTTGCCTGCGGCGCTGCCAGCCGACGGAAATGCCATAAAACGGCAACCAGTTTGGATTGCTCGCGGATCCGCTCGATCCGTTCGAATGAAATAAAAGTGAGGAAAAAGGATGCTTGTCGCTGGTGTGGATCTTGGTGGAACCGCTGTTAACTACACGTTGTTAAACGATCGCGAAGAGTTTCTCATTGAGGGCCTCTGTGAGCATCCTGCCCGCTCAACCGAGGGGCCGGCCATTTGCCTGAAGCAAATTGCCGATGGCCTCAAAGTGGCCGTGGAAAAGGCCGGAGTCTCCCTCGCCGATGTAGCCGTCGTAGGCCTCGACACACCAGGCCCGGCCAGTGCGACGGGAGTACTCAGCGCCAAGGGCTCTACGAACTTCGTTCATGCCGATTGGGCCAGCTTTGATATGTGCGGCAATCTCTCCCAGGTTCTGGGCAAGCCCGTCGTCTATCTGAACGATGCAAACGCCGCCGCCGTCTGGGGTCATTTTGCCCTTTTCGGCACCAGCAGCGGGACCACCTCGATCTCCTGCGTGGTTGGCACCGGTCACGGCGGCGGAATCATCATGGATGGCGCCGTAATCAAGGGCCGCAAGGGGTTCGGCGGAGAGCTAGGCCACGTCCTCATTCCGTATCAGATGATCCCGGGCACCGAAGGGCTGAAGCCGGAATGCAACTGCGGGCGCATGGGAGATCTGGAAGCGCTGTGTTCTCTCACGTCCATTCGCCGCCACCTGCTGCCGCATTTCCTCAAAAAATATCCTGATCATGAACTTGGCAAGATCGAAGACCCGCACAAGGCTGCCTACAAGGTTCGCGGAATGGCGGAAAAAGGCGATCCTATGTGCCGGGAGATCTTCCGGGTTGAGGCGCGAGCGCTTGGTCTGTTCTTTGATCAGATGATCAACACATTCGACCCCGACGCTCTGATCGTAGGCGGCGGCGTGGTGGAGACCAGCCCGGAATTCCAAACCTGGTTCATGAACGAGATTCGAATCGGCATGGGGGCCCAGCGCGAAGAGCAGGCTGACATCCCGATTCATGTCATGCCCAATGGCGACACCGCGGGCGCTCGCGGTGCAGCTCTTGAAGCGCTCAGGCATGCCCGCGAGACCGGTCTTCTGCCTGCCTCAAAATGAGCTTTCCAAATGAAGTCTGCAAAAAACGACGGCGCGGAAGCTAATTCCGCGCCGTTCATTCATGCAATTCATTTGTGATTCCGAACCCTGACCACCCCGATTGAATGAACAAGGTCTGGCAGCCGACCGGACGCTTAGCCGCGGCGGTTCTGGCTCGAGATAGTTACGGGCACAGCCGCCGGCGTGCGGCTTTCGACAGTACGCCGAACAAGCACCGGGACGCCGAATGCAATTGCAAGGAACAAGCCGGTGGAGGCGAGATCATTGCGGTAGAAGGGCAGACCCGCGCCGAAGCAGGTAACCAGGCCGCCGAGGGTGCGCGCATACATGGCACCTGTGGAGTCCATGGCCCAAACTGCGAAATTCGAAAGAACAAAAAACGACGTGGGGCCGAGCAGTGCGCTGACAGCAACGCGCACGAAGCTTGTCCGAGCGCTTAGCAGGATGCGACCGAGAGCGAATGCCATCGCATACCAGGCCCATGTGAGCAGGTAGTCCTGGGGCCGGAAGGCAGTGTGATACACGAAGCTGGTAAGTACGAAATCGACCGCGATCAGCGCCGCGAAGGGGGCGATGAACTCACGCCAGGGCCGGCGGGCTCCAAAGTAGATGAGCATGGCGCCGACGGCAGTGAAGTTCCACCAGCCTGCATGGGGCACGACGCGGGTGAGGACGGCGAAGAGCAGAAAGAGATAGGCGGCCATTGAAACCTCGGGGGGATGGATAGGAAAGCTTTTCGCGCGATCCGGGTACCTTTCATTCTGGGGTGTGGGGAGGCGTGGGTCAATGGCAAAGTTTGGTGACGTGAATAAAAACGGTGAAGGAGTGAATAAAGTGAGTGAAAGAGACACCTCCAGCGATGCGGGCGCCGCCTTCTGCCTGACGCCCAAGGAGACAATCAGCGCTGCGGGCGGCCGTTGATGGAGGAGCCGGCTTCTTCGCGGCCGTCGACGATGTAGACCTCGGCGCCCAGCGGGTTGCGAGGAACGGCGCTGGAGTTGGGTAGGAACGAGTAGGCAAAGCGTAGATCGGAGAATTGGACGGTAGTCCAGGCGCGGCCAGCGGGAAGCTGAGGTGCATCGAGGTATGGAATGGGCTGCGGACCGAGATCGCGGACGACGGCCCAGGAGCCCCAGTCGAGGTAGGCGCGACCGAGCTCGGTCTTCTTGGCTGCTTCGACCGCAGGGGTGACGGGCGGCTTGAAGAATGCGTCGGTGGATGGGTCCGAGGCAATCTGCCCCGAGCGGGTGTCAATTTCAGCGGTCTGGAAGGCAGAGGGGGTTTCGAGAATCGCGTGCCAGTGGAAGGGATTGAACGGGTAGGGCTCAAGAGCGACGCGGGTTGCCGGCTGTGTGGTCACCTGGACGTTCTCAAGAAGTGCCCGCGCCTGCAACTGCTGCGAAAGGCGGAGAGCCCAAACGAGGACCATACCGCAAAGAGCAAAGATGGCCCAGGAGCGGCCACGGAAGGGAACGCGGCGTGCGCCGATCTCGTTGTCGGCAAGGCCAAGAATCCACGGGATGAGGACAGCGGCAAGGAGAATCGCCCAGAGAATGGGGTCAGCGATGAAAACGAAGCTGCCTGCGTACCAGCGGGGGTTGAACGGGAAGAACGGTCTCACGCCGTAGTTGTTGGTCCAGTCGAGAAGGATGTGGCTGAGGCTGGCGATGAGGGCAGCGAAGTAGAGCCAACCCCAGCGGATTTGTTTGGGCTGGAGTTGCGCGGGTATGGGTGCACCGGCCGGAAGCGCGAGCCGGGAGACTGCACGTTTTCGCCTGCGTTCGGCATAGAGCTGAACAAGGGCGACAATGCCCACCACCGCAGCCGCCATGAAGGGCGCGCCGACCAGTGTGTGGGTAATGCCGCGGTGGTGCTTGAAGCTTTCGATCGGCCCGTCGAACGACCAGAGGATGTCAATATCAGGCGCCTCGGCCGCGAGCACAGTGGCAAGTGTGCAGTACGCTGTGGTCCGATTGAGGCCGGCGCGGCCAATGCATGCGCCGGTAAGGAAGTGTGTGACAGGCTCCATAAGGGAATCGTATCGCGCTGAGGGCACGAGGCAGGAAAAGTAAGCAACCGCGGAGAATTCGCACAACGCAGGACCTCTCCTATAATTCACGGCAGGAGCGAAGTAATCCATCGCATGAGAGAAGCCAAAATGGGGCCGGAAAAGGCATCCGCACGACCTGATGAGATAAGAGCGGAAGAGCTGCGGGCGGAGCTGCGCCGCCACGAGCATTTGTACTACGTGATGGATGCGCCGGCGATCTCCGACGCCGACTATGACGCGCTGATGAACGAACTGAAGCGCCTCGAAGCAGAACATCCGGAGCTGATGTCGGCGGATTCACCGACGCAGCGCGTGGGCGGCAAACCGGCCGAGGGCTTCGGAAAAGTGCGGCACTCCCGCCCCATGCTGAGCCTCGACAATGCCTACAACCCGGAGGAACTTGCCGCGTGGGACAAGCGCGTGCATGAGCTGGCGGGGCTGCTACCGGTCGAGTACGTGGCCGAGCTGAAGCTCGACGGACTAAGCGTGGCGCTGCACTATGAAGCCGCCGAAAGCGGAGCCGCGCGGCTAACGCGAGCAATCACAAGGGGCGATGGACAGACGGGTGAAGACGTCACCGGGAACATTCGGACGATCCGTAGTGTGCCGCTGACCGTTCACGCGCAAACGCTGAAGAAGGCGGGTCTGCCCCAGGCATTCGAGGTAAGGGGCGAGGCAGTGATGCCGCTGGCGGCTTTTGCACGAATGAACGAGGAGCGCGAGGCGGAAGGCCTTGCCCCGGCTGTGAATCCGCGGAATGCGGCGGCAGGAACGCTGCGAACCCTGGACTCGAAAATTGTGGCTCGCCGCCGGCTGGATTTGTATACGTATTTCCTGCTCGTAGAGGGCGAGTATTGGCCTCAAGGGCAGTGGGCGACGCTGGAAACCCTTGCGGGGCTTGGATTTCGCGTGAATCCGAACCGAAAACTGCTCAAGACTGTCGAAGAGATGACCGCGTTCATCGACAAAGCAGAAGCCGAGCGGCCATCGCTGGGCTATGAGATTGACGGCGTAGTGCTGAAGGTGGACTCACAGGCCACGCAGCAACGGCTGGGCTATACGGGGCGCGCGCCGCGTTGGGGCATCGCCTACAAGTTCACTGCGCGAGCGGGCGTGACACAGGTGAATTCGATTACGGTGCAAGTGGGGCGGACCGGAAAGTTGACGCCGGTGGCTGAATTGACGCCGGTCTTTATAGGTGGGACGACAGTCAGTCGCGCCACCCTCCACAACGCCGATTTTATCGCCGGTCTGGGCCTGAAGATTGGCGATTGGGTCAAGGTGGAACGCGGCGGCGATGTCATCCCCAAGGTGGTGGAGGTGATTGCAGACGCCGAGCACCCGCGCGGCATCGCGGAGTTTGCGTTTCCCAGGGAATGCCCAGAGTGCGGCAGCGAGGTTGTGCGAGCCGAAGGCGAGGTGGACTGGCGATGCGTGAATGCAAACTGTCCCGCAAAGCTGCGAGAAAGCCTGCTCCACTTTGGGCGCCGATCGGTGATGAACATCGAGGGTCTGGGCGATGCTTTGGTGCAGCAACTGCTCGATCGAGGGCTGGTGCGGGGCGTGGCGGACCTCTACAAACTGACCGAGGAACAGTTGGTTGGGTTGGACCGGTTTGCTGAGAAGTCGGCACGAACACTGCTACAAGAGATTGATCGATCGCGCAAGGCGGGCCTGGCGCGGGTGCTGATGGGGCTGGGGATCCGATTTGTGGGCGAGCGGACAGCGGAGTTGCTGGCGCAGGAGTTCGGCAGCATGGATTCGCTGATTTCTGCGAACGCCGAGGAGCTCGAGCGCGTGGAAGAAGTGGGGCCGCGGATTTCTCAGGCAATTCTAGAGTTCTTTGCGCAAGAGGCAAACCAGGAGCTGGTACAGGCGTTGAAGGACGCGGGCGTGGACATGACCGCGGAGAAGAAAGTGCGGGCCCACAAGCTGGCAGGGCTGACCTTTGTACTGACCGGGACGCTGCCGACGTTGAGCCGCGAAGAGGCAAAAAAGCGAATTGAGGATGCGGGCGGAAAAACAGCCGGTTCGGTGAGCAGGAAGACCAGCTACGTGTTGGCGGGCGAAGAGGCCGGATCAAAGCTCGATAAGGCGCAGGCGCTTCAGGTTCCCGTGATCGACGAGGCAGGGCTTCTGGCGATGCTTGAGGGCTAGCCAGGGCCGAAAAGGCCTGGCTCACCGCCCGTTGGCCAGTGCCCTCGAATTCAGGAGAACCGACCAGCAAAGGCGCTGCGCGCCGGTTTACGAGCCAGCGCGCCGGCGGACGGTGATGTCTGAATTGCCGTTTCGCAACTCGCGTGAGCGCTCGCGATCCCAGGCCTCGGCGCGCCATTGGCGCGAAGAGATGCGTGGCGCGGAATCTGCAGTCGCGGCGGGGCCTCCAAGTGGGTCTGGACGCGGGCCCGAAGGCTGTCCCAGCGACGGCGAAGCCTGCGGACGGCCAGCCGGGGGAACAAGCTCAGGATGGGCTCGAGACGGCCAGGGCCGTAGTGCGGCGGGGACGGCAGGCGCAACTGGCTTGACGAGGCGCGCCGACGACTCACAGTCCTCGTGAAGCGGACCGGCGGCAACGTAGCCCTCGGTTGCAGCGTCGAAACCAGAAGCTGCTGCCGCGTAACGATCCGAAGCCCGGTCTGCAACGCGGTCCACAAGTTCCGGCTCGTCTGGGCCAACCTGGACGCGGCCGGAAAGTGCCTTCGCCATGAACTCATCGACGAGCTTGTGGAGGCAGGTTTGACCGCAGAGGTGTTTCGATCCGGGACGTAGCCGGTTGCGCGAGCTCCATCCGGCGACCCGCAGTTCGCCTCCCTGGTCGTAGGCGACGAACCAGTGGTTCGTCTGCCGCTTTTCACTTCCGCAAATGTCGCATGATATTGCCTGCCGGATCACCGATTTCCCCCAGTCCGCACAGTCTTTCCCGCGGTTTGGTACATCCCAAGGCTCACTTCCAACAATTGTCTGGGACCGGAGTAAACCGGATCAAGCAGCGCAGAAGTGAGAACTCTCGGAACGCCTTCCCTCTATTTCATCGCAGAATCGCGGCGGATCGATGAGAAGTGAGGCTACAGAATCCGGGGTTGGATCAATTTGGCAGAAACGTCAGGAACAATGTGCCAAAAGGGGACACCCAAGGCGAGTGAAAAAGTGAAGTAGGGTTTCAGCGAATAAGTGGGGAACGGGAATTGTACTGAATGACCAGGAATCGGGGAGCATGCGTCCTGAGATGCCGGAGTGAAATCCCCGCGCCCCAATCATTGCCATGCCCAAATTAAATGCAGACATTATTGCCGCGGCGCGAAGTAGCCCTTCTTCGCGCGGGCCACGTAACGGCGGTCGTTGCAGTAAAGGTAAATGGTGCGGAACGACCCGTCGGTCTTGAAGTCGGCCGGGGTGTAGTTGAGGGCGTACTGGCTGCGCAGCTCCTCTTCGATTTGCTTGAAGCTCTCTGACATCTCTTCCACGCTCGGAGGGAAAAAGACGGTGCCGCCGGTTGCTTCAGAAAGATCTTGGAGTGCCTTATCGCCTTTGCCTCGACTGGGTGTCCAGTTGGTGCTGATGGCGAAGATGATGGTCTCGGCGCGCTCGCACTCTTTGATCGCTTCGTCGGGATGAACGCGGGACTGGTTGTCGTCGCCGTCGGAGAGCAGGACGATGGCTTTGCGAACCGGTTCACGGTCGCGCGAGGCGTCGAGCAACTTGTCGCGGCAGGCGCTGTATACGGCGTCGTAGAGCGCTGTGCCGCCGCCGGGGCGCAGTCGATTGATCCCATTCTCAAGACCGTCGATGTTGTTGGTCCAGTCCTGGGTGACAGTTGGGGTCACATCGAAGCCCATCACAAAAGCGCGATCGCTGCGTGCCTTGAGGATCTCGAGGAGAAATTCAATGGCGGACTGCTGCTCAAACTGGAATCGCGAACGGATGGACGTACTGGCATCGATGACGATGCCGACGCGCAGAGGCAGGTTGATCTGCTGACGGAACGAGTTGATCTTGCTCGGTGCCTTCTGGTCGTCGAGCAAAGCGAAGTCGCTCTGCGTAAGGTTAGGAATATAGTGCCCGTGCTTGTCGGTCACGGTGAAGATGAGGTTGACTTCATTGACTCCGAGATGGATGACGGGGGGTGCGTTTTGATCGGCCTGCTGGTCAGCCTGCGATGCGGGAGCCTGCCCTGCGGGGGCCTGTGAAGCCGGCGTCTGCTGAGCCTGTGATGCGGGCGCGGCGGCCTGCTGAGCATGCAAGGCGGAAACGGCAAAAAGGCCGAGGCACATTAGAACGGGAAAGCTTCGGTTCATATCGTTCTCATTCTATCAATCGTGATCGATCTTTTTGACGGTTCTGGCTTTGTGGCCGGAAGCCGAGGCGCCAGGGGTGGTTTTGCGAACTGAGCCAGAATTGCGCGATGGCGCGGATTTGGCGCTGGGGGCCCTCTTTTTTGCCGGAACTGAATCGGCGGGCGACGCCTCCTTGTGCCCGCTGGCCTCTGCTTCGGCTGCGGCCTCAGCCTCGGCGGGGGAAATAGATCGATCACGGCCTCCTGCGCGTTTCTGCTCCAGCAATGATGGCCCGGCCGATTCGAGTCGAGCGAGGTATGACTCGAGCTCCGGCGGGAGCGGCGCCTCAAGCGCGATGAGCTTGCGCGTGCGGGGATGAGAAAACTCAAGATGGGCGGCGTGAAGGAAATTGCGGCCAAGGACGAGACGCTCAGGGGCCTTCTTGCGGCGGGCAGCACGAGAAGTCGCAGCCTGAGCCGCGATCTGGTCGGTGAGCTGACCTGCTCCCCCATAGAGCGTGTCGCCCACTACCGGATGCCCTATCGACGCCATATGCACGCGAATCTGGTGTGTGCGCCCAGTCTCGATGCGGACGCGGACGAGGGTGAAGCGGCCGAACCGGGTGGATATGCGTCGAATCACCTCCCAGTGGCTGACAGCGGAGCGCGCGTTGTCCACGGGCTTGGTCGTCATGCGGGTGCGGCGCAGCGGATCGCGGGCGATAGCGGCGTTGATCGTGCCCTTTTCGCGCGGAAGATCGTCCTGCACGAGCGCGATGTACGCCTTGCGCACCTGGCGCGATGAAAACATCTCGCCCAGCGCGGCGTGGGCCCGATCGTTCTTGGCGACGATGATCAGGCCGCTCGTGTCTTTGTCGAGGCGGTGAACGATTCCAGGCCGCAGGTCGCCGCCAGTGGCCGAGAGCTTGCTGAAGCGGTGGAGCAGCGCATTCACGAGGGTTCCGTGGTTGCGCGCATCCTCGGTTTGACCGGAGCCGGCGTGGACCATCATGCCTGCGGACTTGTTGATGACGGCGAGGTCGGAGTCTTCATAGACAACGTCAAGGGGAATGTCTTCGGCAGTGGCTTTGAGGGGCGCGGGATGGGGTTCGCCGGTGATGCGGATGGATTCGCCGCCGCGGAGTTTGAAAGAGGCCTTCTCCGCGCGGCCGTTAACGACGACGTCGCCCTGATCGATGAGCAACTGAATGCGCGATCGGCTTATGCCAGGGGTAGAGCTGACAATGTCAGTAAGTTCTGCGGCGGGAAACTCGCCGACCTCCTGATCGTCAAGAAGGTCGATGGTCTCGACTTCGTCAGCGGCATCGGGGTCGTTGACGACATCACCCGCGGAGTCCGGTTCGCTGGGTTGCGGCCGAGACAGATATTCCACGAGAAACTTGTCGAGGCGCTGGCCTGCGGCTGCTGCAACGACGACGAATTCGGCATGCTGATCAGCCATGCGCGGCCTCGATGGGTTGCTTTGATTTCCTGCGCTCCAGAAGGATGGCCGCACCGATGAGCACAAAGAGAATCGCCGCGAGCTGAGGGCCATCGAGCGCACCGGAGAAAAACGCGCCACGGCCTTCGGGGTCTCGCCAAAGTTCGGTGATGAAAATGGCCACGCCCATCCCCATCAGGTAAAGGCCGGCCACGTCTCCGGGCCGCCGGCGGACGGGAAGCCAGATAAGAAGCAAAACCGACAACGTGAGAAACGCGAGCGCCGCGTATGCCTGCACCGGGTGCAACGGAACGCCGAGCGGGGTGCCGCTCCAGCGTGCAGCCAGCTGATCTGTGTAGGTCACGGCCCAGCGAACGCTGCTGCCAGTACCGTAACCGGATCCCGCCAGCAGGGCGCCAAACTGCTCAAAGGCCAGTCCCAGCGTAAGCGGCGCCGACAGCGCATCGGCTGTGGAAGCGAAGGGCATCCGACTGCGGTGCGCATAAAAGCCAGCCACCCCAATGCCCGCCAACGCACCGGTACCGGCCAGCAGAGGATGGTGAATCATGGAGAGCGCCAGCATCCAACGAGGATGGCGGCGCAGGTCGTCCCAGTTGAGGGCGACCAGAAGAAGCCGCTCGATGATAAGCACGGAAAACACCGCTACAACGCAGAGGTTCCACATCTGCGATGTCTTCACGCCGGCAATGCGCGCAGTGCGCTGCGCAAGAAACAATGCCAGCAACACGCCCAGCGCGGAAACCGCGCCGTACGACGGAATCAGGATGGGCCCGATGTGGAAGAGAACTGGAAGCACCTGAGCAAGGATAGAGCATCAGGGTGCGAAAAGTAGAAGCCGACCCACTGGGCCGTGAGTAATGCGCAGGTGAACCCGTCCTAAGACGGTGGAGCTCTCCGCGGTTCGTTAGGCATTCCGGACTGGCGGACACGGCACACGGAACCGATTGTCGAGTCGAGCCCCTGTTCATTGAATGTTGGTTCAACCTGCGTTGACCACCCACCTGCTTTGCAGGCCGGTTTCTATTGCGGATAGTATGGGTCGGCGCGATTAATTACAAGTCTTGTGCGAGATGGGCAGGGTGTGTTACTTTGACGCGCTCAATATTTCGGGACACGCGAGGGCAAAAGTGAACGGGGGAAGACCGTCGTTCCGCTTTGCACTTGCACAGGCCGGAGAGATGCTGTATGGGCTGTTTTACAGGAACGAGCGGTTAAAAACCTAAGGCTGTGCAGCCGTTGTGCCCGTGTCTTTGATCTGCAGGTTTGGCGTCAACGCGCGCCTCTGCGCTTCTGTTGCGAGCGCAATCAGTTGTTTGAGCTTGCTTTCGACATCCTCGCTGCCCACGAACTGACTTTGCAGCACGCCATCCGCATCGATAATGGCTGTGGTTGGAACGCCCTGAACTCCATACAAAATTGAGATCGCTCCACTGTATCCGCCGTCGCGATACTGCGGCCACGTCATATGGTTCTTCGCCGTGAAATCCCTCCATTTGCCCTCATCTGGATCGAGGCTGATGCTGAGCAACACGAATGGCTGTCCATCGAACTCCTGGACCATCTTTTGAAGGTGTGGAAGCGCTCGGTGGCAAGGCGGGCACCAAATGGCCCAAAAGTCGAGCAGCACGACTTTCCCTGTCAGGCTCTCCAGCGTGAGCGTCTTACCGTCAAGCGTGGTGACACTGAAGTTCGGCGCCAATCGCGAGCGAGCCAGGTCCGGCTGCGCGATGAACCGCTGCACCCGTGCATAGTTCAAATCGTTTGGTCCGGCGAGTTTTAGAAAAGATTGGAAACGCGCAATCGCATGGTCATCGTGATTGAGATACGCCAGGGCTCTTCCATCCTCGTAAATGCACTCAAGACAATCCGGCTTGAGTTGCAGGGCCGCCTGAAACGCGGTCTCCGCGGCCACGAAGTCCTTATTGAGGCTTTCCTTCAGGCCATCCGCGAGCCAGGCCTTGCCCAGCATCAAATCCGCTTTCGCCTTCATGGCCGGCGGCGTCAAATTGCCCAGCATCGCCGTCGCCTGTTCTTCAGCCATCTTGAAGTCTGCCGCTTGCATGGCCGCGTCCCAGCCTTCCAGTTCGCACATGAAGCAGTGCCCGCCGTCGAGCTGATCCGCCCTGCGAAACCCCTCCAAAGCCGATACCGCGCGACCTTTCTCCAGGAGCCTCAACGCTAAGTCGTAACTCTTAACCGCGTTAGGGTTCGTGGGACTGTAATTGAGCGCAGCAGGCACGGCGGGGGAAGTGACTGCCGGGGCCTGCGCATTAGAAAGCGCGACGATCGATAGCAGGGCGCAAAAGTAGGCAAACCATTTCCAATGTCGTCGCATGTAATCTCCACAATTGCGCCCGACTCCATCACCAAAGATTGAACGGAACACAAAGCGGGCTAGGGCTGTACGGCCGGTGTGTCGCGGTCTCTGGTCTGGAGCGTAGGAGTCGACGCGTGCATGGGCGCCTCGGCCGCCCGCGCAACCAGCTTTTTCAGCTTGCCCTCAATATCCGCATCCCCCACGTGCTGGTCTTCCAGCACCCCCTCCGCATCGATGCTGAAGGTGGCGGGAATGGCATTGACGCCAAACTTCGTCGCAACCTTGCCATTGAAGCCGCCATCGCGCACCTGCATCCAGGTCATGCCGTTTTTCTCGACGAACTCCTTCCACTTGCCCTCGTCCGAATCAAGGCTGATGCTCAGCACCACCAGCGGCTGGCCGTCGAATTTCTGCGCAATCTTCTTTATGCGCGGCAGAGCCTCCCGGCATGGACCGCACCAGGTTGCCCAGAAATCGATCAGCACGACCTTGCCCGCAAGACTGTCCATCGATATCTCGCGGCCATCGAGCGTCGTGGCCATAAACGGCGGCGCCATCGTTGCCCGCGCCAGTTCGATCCGATCGATGAAGCGCTCTGCACGCTCATGAAGCGAAGGGTTGCTGCGGTCCTGATCCAGAAAGGCGGTGAACTGCGCTCGAGCAGCATCGTCCTGGTTAAGTTGGGCAAGCGTGACGCCCCAGTGAAAACGAGCGCGGCTGAGTTTCGGATCGAGATCGAGCGACGTTTTGAACTCCGAGCTGCTCTCATTGAGCAACGGTTGCTTTTTCTCTTTGCCGCCTTCAACCTGTAAGGCCATCGCGAGCAGAAAATGTGTCTGCGCCTTCTCTTTATCGCTCTGCGCGGTTGGGATGATGTCGCGGGCAATGTCAACCGAATCCTTGTAGGCATTCAGCTTGATAGAAAGAGCGTATGCTCGGCGCAAACACTCCCAGCAGTGGCCCCCATCCTGTTTGTTTGCCTTGCGAAAATCCGCGAGCGCTGCGTTGTAGTCACGCTGCTTCTCCCAGGCGATTGCATCCTCGAAGGTCTTGCGCGCTTTGGGGTCAGTGGGCTCGGTAGGCTTGGTTCCATTCGCGGCCCCATCTGAACCTGCGGCCCGCACCTGCTGGGGCGTTGCCGGAGCCTCTTGTTTTGGAGTATCCGGCTTAACGACGTCGACAACGCCGGAACCTGACTGCGAAGGCGCAGCAAGCGGAAGAGCGCACATTCCAGCGAACAGCGCCGCAAGCAGAAAACTCAAACCGCAACATTTACGAATGTGCGCGTCGTTCATGCTGGATTCCCCCATTTGGCCCGCTGGCGAAGACACGGCGTCAACAGGGCTCTCATGCAGATTGGTGGCTTTAAGAGCCGGTCTTGCGCTCGTCCTCAAGCACCTCGTCCAGCAATCCACGCAAACTTAAAGCACGGGCGTGCCCAATGCGAGCGTCGAAACGCAAATCGGGTCGCTGTTCCGCGGCTGAATCGGCACGAGCTGAATCGGCGCGCTCGAGCTGAGAAAGCTCATCGGCGAGATTGAGCGCGGCAAGGACTGCGACCCGCAGAGAGTCCGCGGTGCGGCCCTGCGCGGCGACAGCACGCATCTTCGCGTCGACGCGCGCGGCAAGTGCGCGGATGTCGTCCTCATCCTGGCCGGAGAGGTGATAGACCTGATCGTAAACCTCGACAGTGACGTAGCTGATAGGTGCGCCGTTCTCGTCGGTCATGCTCCTCCTCTAAAGTTCCAGTGCGTCGAGCTGCGAAAGCAGGCGATCGACGCGCCCGCGGACTTCACTGCGCTCAGAGTGCAAGGCGCCCAGTTCTTTGCGCAGATCGTCGGCAGCGGCCATCTGCTCGCGAAGCTGTGTGTCGGCATGCTCCACACGGGCCTCGGCGCTGGCAGCGCGGGCCTCGGCCTCGGAGCGCAGTTGGCGCTCCCGCCGCACCAGCTCAACCGCGCGAACGATGCGTTCCTCGAGCGCCGAGAAATCGTGGGCGCTAAGCAAAACAGTTGCGGACGCAGACGACTGCGCAGTCTCAGTGGAGGATGCGGGCGCTTGCTCGGCCGCGGGCGCCGGCTGCTGCTCACTTTCCCAGGAGAATTCCGACATGGTACAACCTCCGCCGAACAGCTTTCGTGCAAGTATAGCGCCGTTTGCAGCGAGCAGTGCAGCTAGGTGCGCAGGCGCGCACCGGCCTTGCCAACGGCATCGACAACGCGAGCCTGGAAGCTCTGCAACTCTTCCTCGCGAAGCGTGCGGTCGGGGGCCTGGAACGTCGTGCCGAGCAGCAACGAATAGTCGCCTGCTCCAAGACGCGCATCGTGGAAGACTTCGCGGACGCGCCAATCGACGAGTTCAGGAATCTCGAGACCGGCCAGTGCCTCATCGATCTTCTCCCAGGAGATGCTCTGGCCGAGGACCAGCGAAAAATCGCGGCGTACGGGTTGAAAACGCGAAATGTCGCGGGCAACCGTCTTGCGCAGCGGATGCTGGTAAAGGCGATCGAGATAGACCTCGCCGACGAACACGGTTTCCTTGAGCTTGCGTGCGGCGGCTTCGCGGGGATGGAGCTGGCCGAACCAACCGACCGTAGACCCGTCAGCCACAACACGCGCAGAGCGGTAGGGATGCAGCCAAGGCGGCATCAGGCCGGCGTCAGGCTCGAAGCGATCGAAGTACACGCTGCGCAACTGAAACCGTGCCAGCAGTTGCTCAACAGCGCCCTTCAGATCGTGAAAGTCAATGTCACGTGCCGGATGGAGCGGGCTCTGCTCGGCGAGCGAGCCGGCTGCGCCGAATGCAACCGCAGGACGCTCTTCGACCTTTTCGGTGGTGCCAGAGAAAACCGTGCCGAGCTCGAAGAGCCGGACGTCGGCAACATCGTGGTGGAGATTCCCCGAAATCATGGAGAGCATGCTGGAGACAAGAGAGGGGCGCAGGACACCGGCCTCTTCGCTCAGCGGGTTGCCGAGGGGCACAACCAGGCCGGGCTGCGGCGCAGTGAGCGCGGCATCGGCAGCGGAGCAGAATGTGCTGCCGATGGCCTCATGAAAACCGGCCGCAAGCAGCGTGCTGCGCACGGTGGACTCGCTCGCGGCCAAGGGCAGCGACCGCACGCCTTCGCCAAATGCAGGCAGCGTGTTGGCGAAGCCGTTGTAACCGTAGACGCGGGCTACTTCTTCAATCAGGTCGATCTCGCGCTCAAGATCGAGTCGCCAACTTGGCAGCGTAACCCTCCACGATTCCGGCGACACGAGGTCAAGTCCACAGCCAAGCGCGGTGAGAACATTCTCGACAGTTGCCGCGCTGATTCCGGCGGGGTCAGTCGTCTGACCAAGCAGGCGATGGACCTCAGAGAGGGCCAGGCTGATTGGCTCGCGCCGGGCAGTTCGCGCTTCGAGTGCAGGAACGCGCACGTCGACGAGGTCGCCTTCGATGTGGCCGCCACTGGCTAGCAGAATCTTTGCCACCAGATTTGAAGCAATAGGCCCGCCATGAAAGTCTGCGCCGCGCTCGAACCGATGGCTTGCATCAGTGTGGAGGCCGTGGCGGCGAGCAGTCTTGCGCACTGCCATCGGCTCAAACCAGGCGGCCTCGATCAGCACATTCTTTGTCTCGGCAGTAATCATCGTGTCCCAACCGCCCATCACACCGGCCAGGCCCACGGGTTTTGCGTGGTCAGCAACAATGAGGTCTTCCGCATCGAGAACACGCTCAACACCGTCGAGAGTCTTGAGCCGTTCGCCTTTGCGCGCTCGCCGGACGATGATGCCACCCTCAAGCTTGTCGAGATCAAACACATGTGTGGGCTGTCCCATGGCGAGCCATGCAAAATTTGTCGCGTCGACCGCGTTGGAGATCTTCTTCTGTTCTAGGAGCGCGAAGTAGGTCGACACCTCAGCCCCGGGAAACCAGTCGCGGGATTCACAAATCGTGATTCCACGCAAGACGCGAGCCGTGAATCGACCGCAACCATCTTCGGCCTCAATCTTCACATGGAACGGCTTGGCGGTGGGAATGGGAGCAGGAAGCGGGAAGCTGAGCGGTTTCAGCACTACGCCATAAATGGCTGCTGCTTCGCGGGCAACGCCATAGTGGTTCATGGCATCCACGCGGTTGGTGGTGATGTCCATCTCGTAAACCGAGTTGTACTGCGGCGGCTGGGCTCCTGCAATAATATCTAAGAAAATCTTCCCTTCAACCGCGATGCCGCGCAGAGTTAGGTCTTCGGCGAGCAGGACATCGTCGACGGGGAGAGCTGGCAAATATGAGCGTAACCATTTAGTAAGGATCTTCATGTTGTTACCTTTTAGCGAGTTAGCCTACGCTTCGCGCAGCTGCAAGTTAGCAAGTTAGCCGCTGCTCATTTGATTCACCCGGTTTGCAGAACCGCAATCAATCCATTGATGAGCTTCGCCACCTCAGTTGCGAGTTCGAGTACCTGATTCGTAGCCTGCTGTGGGAAAAAGCCCAACCCTGTCGCCAAATCGACCTGTGTATCCAGCTCGTAAAGCGCACCACGAGCCATACCGAGCGACTTCCTCAATTCGACGTCTGAGAGTCGCCCATGTCCGTCCGCGATGTGACTGGCAACATTCACAGCCGACCGCCGCAGTTGCATTCTGAGCCCAAATGTCTCCGATTTTGGAAACTCCTCCGTTTGTGAGTAAATCAACTTTGCAAGCTCCATGGCCTTTTGCCAGACAATCAGGTCGCGATAATGTCGTGTCCTCGCCAAAGCCTCGTCTACCTCTCACCCGCTAACCTGCTAACTCGCGAACCGCGCGCAGCGCGGCTAGCCTGCTAAACAAATTGACTAAGAAACCGCATATCTCCCGCGTAGAAGCTCCCGATCTCGCTGATGCCGTACTTCATCATCGCAATGCGCTCCACACCCATGCCAAAAGCAAAGCCGGAGATCTTCTTCGGGTCGTAGCCCGGCTGCTTTTCGGCGGCGAAGGCGAAGACGGCAGGGTCAACCATGCCGCATCCGAGCAGCTCGATCCAACCCGAGTGCTTGCACCTGCGGCAGCCCTTTCCGCCGCAGAAGATACAGCTGATCTGCACGTCGGCCGAGGGCTCAGTGAACGGAAAGAACGAAGGAAAGAATCGCGTTTTCACGGCCGAGCCGAACAACGCCTTCATCGCGTGGTCGAGCGTGCCCTTCAGATCGCTGAAGGTGATGTTCTTGTCCACGCAGAGACCCTCCACCTGATGAAAGATCGGCGAGTGCGTCGCGTCCTGCGCGTCGTTGCGATGGACCTTGCCGGGAATCACGATCCGCACCGGCGGCGGCTGCAACTCCATCGTGCGCATTTGCACCGGAGAGGTGTGCGTGCGCAACAGGAGTCGATCGCGTAGCGGACGGCGCTCCTGATTCGCGACCACCAAGGTGTCCTGCGTGTCGCGCGCGGGATGGCCGTGCGGGAAATTCATCGACTCGAAGTTGTAGAAGTCGGTCTCGACCTCGGGACCCACGCCAACCGAGTAGCCAAGCGCTGCAAACACGCTTGTGATCTCGTTGAGTGTCTTGGTAATCGGGTGCTCTGCGCCAGTAAGACGGCGGCTTCCGGGCAGCGTGATGTCGATGGCCTCGGCGGCGAGCGCCGCATCGGTTGGACCTGCGCCGGCAGCCGACTCGAGCAGACCCTCCACCACGACCTTGAACGCATTGAACCGCAAGCCGAGAGCCTTCTTGGCTTCCGGTGGCGCGGACTTAAGCCAGCGGCTGGAGACATCGTTGAGGCGCCCCTGCTTGCGGCCGAGCCATCGCAGGCGGAAGTCCTCAACGTCGGCTTCGGTCGAAAGAGAAGCAGCATCGGCGCGAGCCTGCGCCTCAAGCGCAGCAAATGCCTTGTCCAGCGAATCGTCGTCGAATGCTGAAAGATTGGGGATTTCGTCGGTCATGGGGCGCAATGGTCAGGATAAACCATTGACTGTGCATGCAACCGAAACGGCTGCAGCGGCGACCGCCTTTAGGCTTTGTCCGGACAAAGACGTCCTCGGGGCGGCTGATTGCATTACGCCGGAATGGCCATGCGCATGACCTGTGTTACCGGCTCAGGAATGGGCAACCCGTCCTCGCGCATTCCTTCGATATGAAGCTCGATGCCCTCGCGAAGCAGTTTCTCCGTCTCCTCGAATGTAGCAGCGGCGACGCCAAGACCCGGCAGGTCGGGAGCGTATGCACTCCAGCCGTTTTCTGTCTTTTCAAAGACAGCCGCGTATTCCTTCATTTCAGTCCCGCCTGTTTGAAAATGCTGTTCAACGTTCCCTTATCCATCTCCTGGGACGGGTGACCGGCCACCGTGACTCGGCCCAGCTTGACCGGGTGCTTGAACTGGCGATGGCTGCCCTTTTGCGTAACCTGGTACCAGCCATCTTCTTCGATCAGCTTTAGCATGTCGCGTACTTTCATGCTATCGGCCCAACTCTAAGGCTAATTATACTGCTCTGACATTTGTCGATGCCTTAACATGGTTGGCATGAAGAGATGCTTGCTGACTACCCTGTTTGCCCTGATTGCGCTCGCATCAACCCCCGCCCGCTCTCAAAGCTTGCAACACCTGACTGAAGAGGACTCGGCTGTCTACCCCGAGCAGAGCGGCTACGTATTTGCGAACGGGGTGTTCATCTACTACACATCGTTCGGCAAAGGGTCACCATTGGTGGTAGTGCACGGTGGCCCCGGCGCAGACCACACCTACTTTCTGCCCTACCTGGTTCCGCTGGCACGGACGCACCGGCTGGTCTTCATCGACGAGCGAGGGTCGGGGCGGTCACAGAGGCTGCAAGATGTTAGCCGCTACACGGTGGAGAACATGGTGGAAGATCTCGAGGGGGTGCGGGTAGCGCTGAACCTGGGCAAGATCTCGCTGCTCGGTCATAGTTATGGCGGGGTGCTGGCCGAAGCCTACGCCTTAAAGTACCAGCAGAACCTGAGCCACCTGATCCTGAACTCTACCTTCCCGTCGACAAAGCAGATGAACGAAGTGCTTGCCCGCGAAAAGGCGCAGATGTCGCCCGACAAGCTGAAGCGGCTGAACGAGCTTGAGGCGGCAGGGCTCTTCGGCAAAGGCGAGGCGTGGGAACACGGGCGCTACACCAACGAATATGCAACGCTGGCGTGGGGAGACGGATACTTCCCGTTCATTTATGGCGCGCGGCCCGATGCGAACTACGACCCTGTGGGGCAGATTGGAGGAACCAGTTGGGAACTCTATCGCGAGATGTGGGGTGAGCACGGCGAGTTTGTGATCGACGGAAATCTGAAGTCGGTGGAGTATCTCGACCGACTACCGACCATCAAAGTGCCCACGCTGATTGTTGTCGGCGATCACGACGAATGCGACCCGGCGCTGAGCAAAGAGATGAACGAAGCGATCAAAGGCTCGAAGCTCGTCGTCCTGCCGAACTCGGGACACATGAACTTTGTTGACCAGCCGGACCTGTGGCAGCAGGCGGTAGTCGGGTTCCTCGGCGCAAAATAGCCAAACGCACCAAGGCCCGGATTCCCGGACAATGGACAGCCATTTCCGGTTGGCCGGGAAACGGCGCGGCTAACCTGCCCCATCCAGTTGGCCGTGTATTCTCATGTCGCTTTGCTCTACGCGATCGCTGGCACGGCCAGCGTTGTAGCCCTTCTTGCCACCAGCTCCCCCATACCTTTGAGGAGTGACAACGAATCGTCTTTGAGCGTCTCGTCCGCAAAGGAGTTGAGGTCACCCGAGTGGTGGGCAACGCACGCTACAGGCGTTCGCGATCCGGTCGCTCGAATCAGAAAGGCCAGTCTCTCCCTGTCTTCCCCGGAGATGGAATGGTCGAGCAGAACCAGGTCGAAATCACCGGCCCTGAAGTGATCGATTGCGTCGCGTATGGACCTGGCCGCAATGACGATGTATCCAGCGGATTTCAAGACGGCGCTCTGCGCTGTCAGCTTCCAGGAGTCCAGGCCAACGGCAAGGACGACAGTGAGTGGCATAGATACCTCCTGATCAAGGTGTGTGGCTTCGCCGGTTCCCGGACTGAGTGAGAGATGTCGAGTGGATTCAAGTGGTTCTGGGGAGATTCGAGTCGTGCTGAGGTGAATCAAGGTAATAATGTTCATTTCTTGAGTCACAAGATGTGACTTAGGTCACATGTGTTTGCGATTGCAGAAAGCTCGACGTGACCGGTACGCGAGAGCCACTTGACCTATGGCAGCACGTTGGCTGGGTTCCTGGACGAGAAACAGCTAAATGCACTACGGCCCGGAATCCGAAGGATTCCGGGCCGTAGATTTTGGGGCCGGTAGTGAGAAGAGGCGCTGCTTAGGCGGCAACCTCAGATCTCGTCAATTGCCTTTGCCGCCGCATTGATGGCTTCCGCAATCTTGCGTATGCGTTCTGGGGTGATCGTCTCGCGCGTAATGCGGGCGACAACCGCGTTTCGAAGGTTAAAGAAAGCCTTCATCACCTCCGGCGAACGGCCGCGGCGGAACCCTTCACCGGCTTCATCGAGCCGGGCAAAGAGCTCCCCGATGCGCTCTTTATTTGCGTCGAGGAACTCCTCGCCCTGGGGCGTAATCGAGTAAATGCGCTTGGCGCCCTCGATCGACTCCACCGCAAGGCCTTCTTCGGCCAGCATGGTCAGGGTGGGATAGACGACGCCGGCGCTGGGGCTGTAACCACCCGCGAGGCGCTCCTCCATCGTCTTCATGATCTGGTATCCATAGCTGGGCTGCTCGGAGAGCAGCTTCAGGATCACGAGCTTGATGTCGCCCGCATCAAAAAGACGCTCTCTGCCGTGGCCAAAGCCGCGACCCTCGGGCCCGCCGGGAAATCCCCGCTCTCCTCTTCCGTGGCGCATGCGCCCATAATAATCCCCTTGCGGCCCGCAACCGGGACCGCGGCCGGCAAAGTGAACCGAGCACCTGCCAAACTCCGCAAATCTGTTTTGATACATAACGTTTTCTCCTTTTACTTACGTTGTATCGAAAGATATATCTTTCAAATTCACTTGTCAATATATTTTTTGATGCATCTTAAAATATATCTTTTACTGGAATACAGGAAGATTTCCGCCTGTCCGGGGGCCCTCCAAAAACACTACGGCCCGGAATCCTCCGGATTCCGGGCCGTAGATCTTGGGGGCCGATGGACCAAAAAGAGCTGCTTACGCAGCAGCCTTCTTAGCTTCCTTTTCCTTTTCTTCGGCGAGCGCGGCCTTGGCCTTGTTCACCAGGTCGGTGAAGCCGGCGGCGTCCTTGATGGCAATGTCGGAAAGCACCTTGCGGTCTAGCTCAATGCCGGCCTTCTTGAGGCCGTTGATGAACTGCGAGTAGCTGGCGCCATTGAGCTTGCAAGCGGCGGAGATGCGAACGATCCACAGGGAACGGAACTGGCGCTTCTTCTGCTTGCGGCCGGTGTAAGCAAACTTGAGGCCGCGCTCGACTGCTTCCTGCGCTGCCTGGTAGAGCTTGGATTTTGTAAGGAAGTATCCGCTTGCCCGCTCAAGAATCTTTTTGCGACGGTCATTGCGCTTTGTACTGCGTTTTACACGAGGCATGGGCTTTCTCCATTTTGGTTACGTCGGTTAAGCGGCTGGAGGCAGGAGGCCTGCGCTTTGGGGGCGCGGCGGTAAGCCTCTTCACACACTGTGCAAACCTGAATCTCTCGGCGGTTGGGCGGATCCTGAAAAGCTTCCGTCCGATTTGCCGGGGGCCCGGTTCGACTACTGGGCCCTGATGCCGCTGGCCTACCCTTCGATCACGTCCAAAGGGCTGCCGTGCGCAGCACCTCAGGCGTAGGGAATCATGCGCGCGACCTTCTTGTAGTCGCCATCTGAAACCAGCACGGTGCGCCCGAGCTTGCGTTTCACCTTTGGCTTCTTCGAAGTAAGGATGTGGCGCGTCTTGGTCTGGCCCCGCATGATCTTGCCGGTGCCAGTCTTGCTGAAGCGCTTTTTCGCGCCCGTATGGGTCTTCAACTTGGGCATTTTCTTCTCTTTTGGACTTTTGCCTCGATTTGGTCGAGTTGGGTGTCCACCCAGATTGCCCCAAACAACATGCAGACAGGGACTTCCCCGCCCCAATGAGGCTTCAAACAGTATAACGCAAGCTCAGTTTCGCCGCCATTAGAACGCGTCTCCGTCCGAAAAATGGGGTTTCTCCGACCAAAAATGGCAGTCTCCCGACACACCTCAATACATAAGTCCTTTTTTATCAGTGGTACCATGGGAAGCTAAAAGACGGAATGCGTTTTTTTCAGATAGACGTGTGAGAACCGGGGGATAGGGGTACGCGCCCGCCGAGGTCGCTCGGCGGGCGTTCCATTCCGGTCCACGAGTGTGAAATTCCCTGGGCATTCATGCTTCCAGTGTGCGCCATAGGCCCGCAATATTGTGCATTGTGCAATTCGACGCGAACGATGATCAAAACCCAAAGATCGGCGGTCACGCTAGCCCTACGTCACTCCTCTGCTGAAGCGGATGGGGAATTGACCGAACCGCCAGAAGTACCGATAAGATGTCCAGAATTCCGTGCACTTCGTCGAGTGCAGTCAGGCAGCCCAGCATGAACGCGTACAACGTCCTAACCCTGGCAGGCATTTTGGCCGAGATCACCGTAGTCGGGCTGTTGCTCTATCGGCACGTGGAGCAAAAGCTGCCGGTTTTCCTGGTTTACTGCTGTTGGGCGCTCATCAGCGATTCAGCCGCCTACGGAATGAAGTTTCTTGTCCCGGGCGGGTATGGCATCCGTTTCTACACTGCACTGACCGTTGTGGACTTTGCGCTGCAGCTCTGCGTTCTGGTGGAGCTGGCCTGGAGCGTGCTTCGTCCGCTGCGCAGCAATCTCTCGCGCAAGGCACTGCCATTGATTGGAGCAGCAGTTTTGGCAGCGGGCGCGGCTGTCTGGCCCTTCGCGGGTCTCGCCGGAATGGAAGGCACAACGCCTGCCTGGCATTTTATGGTGCAACTGCAACAGACGGCAGCGATTCTGAGGGTTGTATTCTTCCTGCTCCTTGCGGTATGCAGCCACATGCTCTCAATCGGCTGGCGCGATCGCGAGTTGCAGGTGGCCACGGGTTTCGGATTCTATTCGCTGGTCAGCCTGGCCGTGGCCGCGCTCAACACACACCATGCGACCACTATGCGATTCAAGAATCTGTACTACGCGGTGGCCGTCAGCTTTGTTTGCTCGCTGTTTTCTTGGGTATGGAGCTTTGCGCAGAAGGAGGCCGAGCGCCACGAGTTCACGCCGCAGATGCGCAGCACGCTGCTGGCGCTGGCCGGAGCGGTACATGTTACGCGGGCGGGGATGACGGAAAAGGCAGGGGTCAACGGATAGGGAGTGGGGTCTAGGGGGACGAAGAACTCAGCCAGCCGTCACGCATCACTGTGTGACCACTGGCGTTTCCCAACCATCGTAATCTCCGCCGAACTCCTTGGACAGGTTCAGGAGTTCGATGACGGTCTTGTCGATTGAGTTCTGATCAATTGCCTGCTTGCGAGTAACCGATATCACGAACGTCGACTCGTCCTCAACTTCGGATTCAGATGCGATTGCGAAGCCAGCGGCACTGGCGGCTTTCCGGAATAACGTTCGGGACAACTCTGAACCGAACAGAATCCAATGGTCGACCTCTCTGGCAACCGTTAGAACGTCGCCTTGCCTCACCAGTTCGTCGAGCAGATCCATGTTCGAGATTCGCTGAAGACTTTCAGGCGAAGGATATAAGACGTTTAGGTATTGCTCCCAGAGTGGGTCCGACTGTTCTCCGAGATCGAAGGAATATCCCTCAAAGCCGTTCATCGCTTCCTTGACCGCCCGGTGGAAACCATCTTTGGTTTCGCCATAAAAGTAGAACTCTCGGCGTCCCTCAGTGGTAATCCTTCCACAAGGCATTGCTTTGCATGCGTTCGAGACATGCGCGATCAAAGCGTCTTCAATTTCGTAGAGTCTTGGGGCTTCCGCGTTGTGAGAGAGACCGTCGGGTCGAGGTGATTTGAAATAAACCCAGCACCATAAAAGCCACGGCTTTGTTCCAATCAGAGCTGAATTTATGAGATCAAGGTTGACCAATATCGACGCAGGTTTGCTGTTGACGTTGCACAGGTAAGGCTTCCAACCCTTCCAATCCATTGCTATTGCCCTCGGGACCAAGTTAAATGACTGAATGGGCGATCGCTCGAAAAGTTGAATCGTTGCAGCGTTCGAGTCGCGTGAAGCTTGTCGGCTGGCAGAAATCGCGCCACACCGCCGTCCGCTACTCGAATCGATACAGCCTCACCTTCTCGATGCTGAGTTGGCGGGGGCTGAAGCGCCAGCCCTGCCCCTGATCGTTTTCGTCGCCGTTAAGCCGCCGCCCGGGAACCCATTTGCCGTCCTGAAAAATTCCCTCGTCGACAGAAGCGATGCCGGCACGCTGCCCGTTGCGCGCAGTAATGGCCACGCGGAAGCCCTTGCCCGCACCGAGAAACTCATCTGGACCGATAGGCACAATCATCCCGAAGCCCGACTCCGCCTGGTGGCCGAATATCTGATCGACGGTTACATGAAGGGTATAGCCGTTCACATTGAAGTCGGCCGACGGATGGTTCTTGTCCACGACAAATCCATGGATGTCGCCAGCCTGCTGGTGCTGCAGGATCTGCGGCGTCAGCGTATCAAGCAGGCGGTAAGTGTCGGCCAGTGGCCCCTTCGCGTCCATCTCGTTGTCAATGCCGAAGGGCGAGAAGCCGAGACCGGACTCCTCGGCGAGAGCAATGAAGGCGTTGGCCGCGCCATCGGCACCGCCGTGGGCCTCAGGCATGTAGAGTGGGTTGCCGTTGCGATGGTAACGCTGCGACCAGACGGCGAAGCGGACGTCGTAGAGGTCGGGCGCATAGATGTCGATACTGCTGCCCGCAGCTTTCCATACGTCGACGACCCATGGCTCGGGACAGCCGCTGGGGTAGCTGCCCGGCGTGTCGTCGTCGCCGGCGAGCCAGGTATTCACGTACATGGGAATGTCGTAGGCCGCTTTGCCGGCAGCAGTGACTTGCTGAATGAAACGCGCGTAGTTCCAGGCCATGAATATCTCGTCGGCGCGGGGCGTATCGCCAAAGACCTCCGCCCAGGTGCCGGCGGTCCTGGCTCCGTTGCGCTCCCACAAGGCGCGCAGTTCGGGATAGAGTGCGTCGCGATGAGATTGGAGAAATCCGGTGAGCTCGGGAGGCACGGCCGAGGCGAAGGCCTTGTTGGCGGCATCGGAGCGGTCGCGCGTATCGCCGAGAACTCCGACCTCATTTTCAATCTGCATCATCACTACGGTGTGGTCGTGGCTGTCAACCTCTTTGATGTGCCGCATCAGTGCCGCGAATGCCCGCGCGTCGGCATCGCGGGTGGATGCGGCCAGCGGCGTGAGAATCTCCACTTCGCTGCCGTGCTCGATCACCCGCGGAAATCGCCGCGTATCCCGCTTGACCCACACCGGCGCATAGCTCGACATGCCGTTCTTCCAGCTCGCGAGCCACAGAAAAACGATGCGCTGCTGGTTCTCGCGCGCCTGCGCCAGCAAGCCGTCGACCAACGCGAAGTCGTACTTGCCTTCTTCGGGCTCAATCAACTCCCAGCTCAGCGGAGTGACGACGGAGTTGAGGCCCATCGCCTTCAACTGCGGCCAGATCGGCTTCATGTATTCAAGGCTTGACGAAGACGAGTTGTGGAGCTCACCCGAGAGCATGAGGAAGGGCTGGCCATCGACGATGAGCTGGATGGCCGCACCGCGCTTTTCGAGGTGCGGAGCGGCGGAGGGCTGAGCGAGCAGGGTGGATGCGGAGAGCGAAAACGAGAGCAGCAGAATAGGCAACGCAGAGAGCTGATTTTTCATGACGGGGGGAGGATAGCACATGAGTTTTCGCGATGTGGGCTTGTTCCGGTTTGGTACGGCGCTTCCGGTTGTGGGCAAGATGGTGCGGAAGTTGGGATTGTTCATTGTCCGCGACCTGTGCGAGGCGTAATTTTGATGCGTGGCCGTTCTGTCTGTCGATCTCGCATACCGTTGTTGGGCTGATGTGGGGATAGTTGTGCTTGAGCGCAGGAGCGCTGCCGTCCACTGCGAGATTATTCCGTCGTTCGCGCCGGGCAACGAGCGTGGACCTGTGGACGCGAATGTGCTGGCGGGCTTTCTGAACCATATGGCCACCGTGCGCGGCATCCAGGTGATGATGCTTGACGGGCCGCAGGCTTGGAAGTCGCGGGACAACGGTTGCGAGCACGCGCGGGTGAGCGAGCAGCAGTTGAACACGGCGGCGAAGACCGGGCTGCCGGGAATCGTGAAGCCTCTCACGTACAGGCCGTTTGCCGAGTTTTGTCTGGATGTGTACGACGCGCTGTGCCGGCGAGGATGGCGAAGACTGGCAACGCGCGAGCAGCCTGGGGCGGGTCCGGAGCGAGTGCTTGTCGAGAGCTATCCGCATGCGGCGTGGAAGGCGCTGGGGCTGAAACCGCTGCCGAGCAAGAGACGGCACAAAGTGAGCGACCTGGCCGCGGCCTATGGGGCACTGCGGCAGGTGATCCCGTTTACCACGAACCGGCCGCCGAATCACGATCAACTGCAGGCGATTGTTGGCGGACTGCCGGGGCTGGCGCTAGAGGCGCGCGATGCGGCGGGCGCGCAGATTGTGGGGAGTCCTCCGCGGCGGGAAGAGGGGCATTGGCGCGAGGGCTTTATCGTGCTGCCAACGCCGCCTCCGGTCTCGCCGGCATGGCTGCAGAGCTTTCGCTGGCTCGACTAACCAACTGCGTTGGGGCCATGCGGCGCTTGCGCGCCATGAGCGCTCATCGGCTCGACTGAGAGAACTTACTCGCAGCGGAGAGCAACGGTTGGTTCAATGAGCGAGGCCTTGCGTGCGGGCAGGTATCCCGCAATGAGTGCAATGACCGTAAGCATGGCGATGGCGGCTGACAGGCTGAGCGGGTCTGCCGGGCTCAAGCCGTAGAGCAGCTTGACGACGAGGCGGTTGCCCGCCACGGCGATGGGCGCGCCGATGGCGATTCCGATGGCAACCAACACAAGGATTTCGCGCAGGATGAGCCAGAGCACGCTCGAGCGGCGGGCTCCCAGCGCCATGCGCACGCCGATCTCGCTGGTGCGTCGAGCGACGGCATACGACAGAAGCCCGTAGATGCCGATGCAGACCAGAAACGCGGCCAGCAATCCGAAGAATGCGGAGAGGCGCGCGATGACACGCTGGCTAGCTGTGGATGACTCCACCTGGCTGGTAAGCGTGGAGATGCTGGCAACCGGGATATCGGGGTTCACCTCCAGAATGGCGCGGCGAACTGCGGAGATGATCTGCTGCTCGTCTCCGGAATAACGAACTTCGAAGTTTCCGAAGTATTGCACGCGCTGGGCGTAGGGGAAGTATGCCGCTGCCTCGGGGTCCTCCTGGAGCGCGACATACTTGGCGTTTTTGACGACGCCGATAATCTCGATCTCGCCGCTGCCGGCCGGATCGTCGCCGATGCCGAAGTGGCGGCCGATTGGCGAGCCATCGGGAAAGAACATGTGGGCCATGGTCTGGTTGATGACGGCGACTTTGGGAGAGTCGATGCGATCACGCCCATCAAAGCCACGGCCAGTAAGAATGGGCAGGCTCATGGTATTGAAGAAGCCGTTACCGACCACGTTATAGAGCACGTCCTGGCTGTTGTGCGGAGTGCGCGGAATGCCCTGCACCGTTACAGGATCGGACCACATGCCCTGGTTAAAGGTGAACATGGCGAAGCTTGCGGATTGAACGCCGGGCACTTGTTGAACGCGTTCCTCAATCTGCTGCTGCAGGTGAACGAGGCGCGCGTCGAGAGGCAGGTTCGCTGAATACTCGTCCAGCGAGAAAACAAGAACGTTTTGTCCATCGAACCCGGTATCGATGTGAGTGAGATTGATCAGGCTGCGCAGAAACAGGCTTGCGCCGGCGAGAAGTACCAGCGACAGCGCCACCTGGGCCACGATGAGCGCCCGCGCATAGGAGATCCGCGCGGCGGGGGCGGCAGCGCCACGCCCTTGTTTGAGTGAGCCGGTCAGATCGAGGCGCGTAACGCGAATGGCAGGGGCCAAACCAAACAAAAACGCGGTGAGCACGGTGAGGGCAACCGTGAATACCATCACGTCGATATTTGGCTGGACATCCAGTCCCGCCTCCTGGGGGCCGGTGGAAGCCATGGAAAGAAGCAGGCGAATGACATTCCAGGCGCAGGCAATGCCGATGGCCGCCCCCAACAGCGCGAGTACGAAGCTCTCAGTGAGAAGCTGCCGGATGAGACGCCCCCGACTGGCGCCGATGGCCATCCGCATGGCGAACTCGCGCGAACGCGCCGTGCCCCGAGCCAGCAGCAGGTTGGCGAGGTTGGCACAGGCAATAAGCAGGACAAGACAAGCAATGGTGATGAGGATTTCCAGCGGAAGCGTTAACTGCCGGCGCAACCGCGAGAGTCCTCGCGTAGATGAAGTCAAATCGATCCGCGCCTGTGCAACATCGGCGAGATCCTTCTGCGACGGAGATGGTCCCAGGTACTCGCTGCGGATGTATTGCTTGAAGAGCAGATTTGTATTCGCTGTCGCCTCCGTTGCCGTGACGCCGGGCTTGAGGCGGCCGATGAGGTAGAGAGATTGAAACCACTTGTCGTCGAGGCCGTTCCAACCGGGAGAGATTTGCTTCTCCATGGAAAGCGGAATCCAGAAGTCGGGCGACTCGCCGACAGTCACGCCAAAGAATCCCTTGGGAGCAACGCCGACAATGGTGTAATCCGTGCCTTCGATGTGAACCGTCTTGCCCACAACTGCGGGATCGTTGCCGTGGCGCTGCCACCAGGAGTGGCTGGCCACAGCAACTGCGCCGTTGCCAGGCGTCTGGTCGTCGGTTTCGGTAATCGTGCGTCCCCGTTCGGGATTTACGCCGAGCACTGAAAAATACGACCCGGAAACGAGCGAGGCATGCAGCATCTCTCGCTCTCCGCCGGCAAGTGTGCCATGGGTCCCGAATTCAACGCTATTGATGGCGATGACGCCGGAGAAGACCTCATTCTTCTGAGCGAAGCTGCGGTAGAAACGGTAAGAGAAGAGCCTCTGGCTATCGTTAGGAAGACTGTCGCTGCTGCCCCCTGCCCTGCCATCTCCAAAGAGCACCAATTGCCCAGGCTCGTCGACGGGAAGCGTACGCAGCATGACCACATCCATCAGGCTGAATATAGCGGTATTTGCGCCGATGCCGAGAGCCAGCGAGAGAACAGCTACAAGCGTGAAGCCGGGGCTGGCGACGAGCATGCGAATGCTGTAGCGCAAGTCCTGCGCGAGGTTTTCAAGGGCGGTTTCCCAGCCGACAGAGCGAATGTGGTGCTTTACGGCGTTGGTGCTGCCCATCTCAACCCGTGCCACGCGCGCAGCTTGATCGGGCGACATGCCGGCGCGGCGTTTGTCGTCTGCGGAGGCTTCGAGGAATCCGCGGAGCTCCTCGTCCATCTCGCGTTCCGCACGGTGGGCGCCAAAGAGGTTTCGCACACCGGCAATTAGATTTCCAAACCATCCCATGGCAAACTCCTTTGCCTAAAAAGGGGCATCAATGTGAGGCCTCGCCACAACTTGCCCTGTATCAGGGCACGACTTTAGTCGTGCCGATATTGCTAGTTCAATCCTCAGGGCTTCAGCCCCTGCAAAACCGTGACGGCAGCGCTGCCCTTCTACAGGCCTCCCTAGGTTTCCAGAATTCGGGCGATTGCGGCCGTCTGCCGGCCCCAGGACTCGGTTTCGTCGCGGAGAGCCCTGCGGCCCGCGGCTGTGAGCATGTAGTACTTGGCACGGCGATTGTTCTCCGTCGCGCGCCACTCGCTTTTAACGTGCCCGGCGCGCTCCATCCGGGCCAGCGCAGGCAGCAGAGAGCCGGGATTCACGCGGAAGACGCCCTGGCTGATCTGCTCGATGCGCAATGCAACACCGTAGCCATGCATAGGCTCCAGCGCAAGCGTCTTCAGAATGAGCATCTCCAGAGTTCCCTGCACCATGTCGCCGGATTTCTGTCCCATGGGTCTCTCTCCTCTTGACAGTCAAGATGTACACCGATTCATCTTGATTGTCAAGAGGAGGAAATTGGATCGAGTGGGAATTACGATCCCGGGTCTGAAGCGCTTTGAAGAACGGCCAAAAGCAACCGCAGGTCCTTCGACTCATCACCCCAGCGACGAAGACCGGTCACCGGGGACCCCGGATTCGCTCGGCGCCAAAAAACGCGCCCAACTGCGCTCATCTAGAGATACAAGGATGACGGGCGGCGGAGGTTAGTATTCGGGTTGGCAGGAGGCAGCGCGGGCGAGAAGCAGGGTTCGTTCGCGGGTGTTTTGGGTGAGGGAGGCGGCGCGTTCGAATTGGATTCGCGCTTCCTGCCGGCGGCCTAGTTTGTGGAGGAGATCGGCTTGGACGCTGGGGAGTAGATGGTAATGGGCGAGGGACGGGTCGTTGGCGAGGGCTTCGACCAGGTCGAGGCCAGCCTGGGGACCTCGGGCCATGGAGACGGCTACGGCTCGGTTGAGTTCGATGACTGGGGACTGTGTGATGGTGGCTAGCTCGGTGTAGAGGGATACGATGCGGGGCCAGTCGGTCTCTTCCGGGGTGCGGGCTCGGGCATGGCATGCGGCTATCTCGGCTTGCAGAAGATAGGGGCCTCGGCTGGTGATGGACGGGAGGGGGCTTGAGTTAGCGGCGATGATGGTTTCCGCGCGGGCGATGGCGTCGAGGCCGCGGCGGATTAGGAGTTGATCCCATTGGGTGCGGTTTTGATCGAAGAGTAAGACTGGCTCTCCGGTGGACGTGACGCGTGCGCGGGTGCGGGAGGCCTGGATCTCCATGAGGGCTACGAGGCCGTGGACCTCGGGTTCGTTGGGGGTGAGTGCGGCTAGGATGCGGCCGAGGCGGAGGGCGTCTTCGCAGAGGGTGGGTCGGATGAGGTCGTCGCCGGCGGTGGCGGAGTAGCCCTCGTTGAAGATGAGGTAGATGACTTCGAGGACTGAGGAGAGGCGGGCGGCTAGCTCGGGGCCGCGGGGGACCTCGAAGGGGATGTGCTTTTCGGCGAGGGTGCGTTTGGCGCGGACGATGCGCTGGGCGATGGTGGGTTCGGGGGTGAGGAAGGCGCGGGCGATCTCGGGGGTGGTAAGGCCGCCGA
>Ga0182015_10000529_pt1 | contig 54694 bp, 49 predicted proteins | sample 712P3MmetaG_FD_120478 | JGI IMG/M metagenome (GOLD analysis project Ga0182015, IMG submission 120478) | Permafrost microbial communities from Stordalen Mire, Sweden - 712P3M metaG | ecosystem: Environmental > Terrestrial > Soil > Wetlands > Permafrost | place: Sweden: Stordalen | collected...
GTATTTTGTGTCAACCGCTTGCGTTGCAAAATCTGAAATCCCCGGTAAAACAGGTAGACTCCATAAAAGGCGCCCACTACGGCGGCGCCGAAGAGTTTGCCATCTGTTCCACGAACCGCGAAGTATGCGAGATAAAGGTTCAACCGCGTTTCCGGGGGCAAGCCGTAACCGCACTGCCGCCGCTTCCGAGCGTAGCCAACGTGAATCTGAAACGCAGCAGAAACAGCACTTTCAAACTTACTTCGGTAACGGACTCTCTCGCTGCCAATCCCGGGTGACCTTGGTAATCGCATCCTGCGGTAGTTGATTGCTGCGCCGATAACGTGCTCCTAGAATTTTAGAGGCCAGTCCCGCGTCCATTTCTCAATGTCAGATAACAATCGACGACTCGAGCGCAGCGAAATTCCCAAGCATGTCGAACGGGCTGAGAAGCTCCTGCAAAAGGGGAAGCCTGCGGAGGCGCTTGACGAGTATCTACAGGTGCTGGCGGCCGATCCGTCAAACGACACTGTGCGCCAAATGGCTGCCGATATATGTCTTTCGCTGCAACGGGTTCCCGATGCCGTCAATCTTTTGAGCGAACTGTTCCAGCGCCAGACCGAGGCTGGGGACGCGACCCGCGCAAGTCTTACATATAAAAAGTTGGCGCGCTTTACCAAACCCACGTGCGAACAACGAATCCGATTCGGCCAATTGCTGGAAGGGTCGAATCCAAAATTGGCTCTTGAAACCTACGAAGACGCGTTCCAGGAGTTGATTAAGCTGGATCGCAAGTCCAATGCGATGGGCGTGTTGGAGCGGGCCGCATCCGTTGAACCCAGTCAGCAAAACTTGCTCCGTGTCGCGCAACTCTCTTCAGATCTGGGCCTCCACGAACAGGCTGCCGCTGCCTATATGCGGGTTGCGGAACTCTCCGAGAACTCCGGGCCGAACTCCGGACAATGGGTTGAGCGTGCCTATGCCGAAGACTCGACCGACCCGCAAATCGCATTGGCCTACGGAAAGAATTTGTTGCAACAGGATCAGGTGGGCGCTGCAATCTTTGTCCTGGCCCCTATGGCTGCCGAGCCGTCTGCCGCTCCGGAATTTTGCGAGGCTTATGCAAAGGCGCTCTTAGCGGCCAACCGGCTCACTGAAGCTGCCCCTATCATTTGGAAACTGTTTGAGCTTGATCCCGGAACCATGAAGAATGTCGTCAACCTGATCGGCTCGCTCATCGATGCGGAGCAGGACCCGGAAGCCGTCGAACTAGCTCGTAAACTCGGAGACCACCAGAAGCCCAAGGGAGATCGCCGGACCTATCTCTCGATGATGCAGGAAGTGGTGGTTGCTCACCGAGCCTCGGCCGAAGTTCTGGAATACATGAGCGAGCTCTTTAACGCTTCAAATCGTGAAAGCGATTATTTCAAGACTCTGATTCGGCTTTTCGACCTGCATATCAGCCTCAACGAATATGACAAAGCCGCCGAGGCGTTAGACCGTTCTGCCGAGATCGACGCCTACGAACCTGATCAACAGAAGCGGCTCGAAATGGTACGCGGCAAGATCGACGAAAACCGCTTTAAAGTGATTGCCTCCAGGTTCACGAGTCTGGATACATCCATGACGCAGGCTCGTAACGACGACAAGGTTTTGGGCGCGTCCACGCTGCAAGACTTAATGCTGCAAGCGGAAATCCTCGTCCAGTACGGAATGCGCACCAAAGCCATGGAACGGCTACAACGTATACAGGAGCTTTTCCCGCGCGAAGAAGAACACAATCTGGATTTGCAGCAACTTTACCTGGCCGCCGGCATGACGCAGCAGAACAATCCTCCGCCTCGGGGCGTCGCCCATTCGACTGCGGCTTCTTCTGCACCCCCGTCGCCGCAGGCATCGTCATCCGCAGCATCCATTGATTCCGCCGACGCAAACAGCTTTGCTCGCATTTCAGAAATTACTCGCATGTTGTACCGGCAAACCAATGCCGACACCATTCTCTCGACCGCTGTAAGTGAAATCGGCGTTCATTGGAATGTAGACCGGTGCGTAGCCGCCATGCGAAAGCCCGGACTTCTCCCAACGATGATGAAGGAACGCTGCGGAGAAGCGCTTGAGGCGGGCAATATGCACTCTCTGGAAGAAATCGTCGCCGCCACCCAGGATCTTGCGGCCAAGACAGGAGCGCTTAACATTCCGAATGTTAACTCCGCTTCGCAGTTGAGCGGAATCCGGCAAAATTTAGGATTGCTGTCCACAGGCTCGTTGTTAGCTATTTCGCTTTGTGACGGCGCGGATCAAGTCGGAGTGCTGGTATTGATGAACCGGACCCCGCACAATTGGACCGCCAGCGATGTGATGATGCTGAAAACCATCGGCGAACAAATCGTGATCGCCCTTAATAATGCCGGCTTGCGTCGCCTGGTCAAAAATCTCTCGGTCACGGACGAAAAGTCGGGTCTGCTAAAACGCGCGTCTTATCTCGATCTGCTGCTGGCCGAGACCCGCCGCGCAGTGCAATACAATAATTCTCTTAGCGTGCTCCTGGTGCGTCTGGGGGACCGCGCGGCAATGTTAAAAGAGTTCGGTGAAACCGCTGTCGAAGCTACCATGCGGCAAATCGGGCAGCTTTTCGCTGCCAATATACGGCAAAACGATCTTGCTTTTCGCTACGAAACGACAACGGTCGCAATTGTTCTGGGAGAAACTGCCGCGACGGAAGGCATGGTCGCAGCGGAAAAGCTGCGCAAGTTAATATCGGGGCTCACCGTCTTCGAAAAAGACGCTCCAATTCCATTTCATGCCGGCCTGGCCCAAGCCGTGGTTCGGGAACAATACGATTCCGTGGACATCGTAACTGAAGTGATCAACCGGGCCGAACAAGCATTGAACGCGGCTGCGGCGAAAAGTTCAGGCCATGTTGAGATTCTCGCGCCAGCGTTAGCCACGGCAGCGGTCGCCTAGCTTTTCTTCTAATCATCCTCGTCGCCCGATTCAGCGCCTGTGGCTAAAACAGCTTTGGCGCTGCTAGACTTCACCCAAGAGGGAAAATGGAGATAAAAAGCGTTGGCATTTTAGGATGCGGTCTGATGGGCTCGGGCATCGCGCAAGTCGCAGCCACCGCTGGTTTCAACGTCAGCGTGCTCGAAGTTGAACAGAAGTATCTGGATAAAGGTTTTGCCGGAATCGACAAATCGTTGGCGAAGCTCGCCGAAAAGGGAACGCTGAAAGAGCCACCAGCTTCGGTTCGTGCCCGCCTCCACGGAACGACCAACAAACAAGACTTGGCGGATTGCGACATCGTGATCGAGGCAATCATCGAGAATGTGGAAGAGAAAAAGAAAATGTATGCCTCGCTCGATAGCATCGTAAAAAAAGACGCTATTTTTGCCAGCAACACTTCGTCGATTTCCGTTACCGAGTTGCTGACTTCCACCAAACGTCCCGAACGTTTCGTCGGCCTGCATTTCTTCAATCCGGTTCCATTGATGAAACTGGTCGAAGTTGTGCGCACGATAGCGACCTCCGACGAAGTCTATGAAACTGCCTACGAATTCGCGAAGAAGTTGGGCAAGGTTCCCGTCCGCACCAGTGACAAAACCGGGTTCATCGTGAATCGCCTGCTCGTCCCGTATCTTCTGGACGCAATCCGCGCTTACGAAGAAGGCGTCGGCTCGATTGAAGACATCGATAATGCGATGAAGCTGGGATGCGGCTATCCCATGGGGCCATTTACGTTGCTAGATTTCGTCGGTTTGGACACGACCTACTACATCACGCACGTAATGTTCGACGAATTCAAAGAACGCCGTTTCGCCTCTCCGCCATTGTTAAAGAGGTTAGTCATGGCAGGTTGGTATGGAAGAAAAACGGGCAGCGGGTTTTACGACTATTCAGAGCCGGAGAATCCGAAGGCAAATAAATTGTGACGCCGGGTCACGGATTTCCACGGATGATCAAGGACACGTTTTGTTTTGTCCTCCTGAGCGCAGCGAAGGACCTATGTGTTCGGGCGCTACAAACAAACGCATAGGTCCTTCGCTGCGCTCAGAATGACAGGATCCGGTGGAGCAAAAGCCCCGTGGGAGGCGTTATCGTTTGTAAACTTCTCTGCGATGTCCTATGCGGAGAACCAAAACAACCAGCATGTCATTTTCTAGCAAGCAGATAAGACGATAGTCTCCAACGCGATATCTCCAGAACTCGCTCAGTGTCCCTCGAAGTCTCTCGCCGATTTGCCGTGGATCTCCCAGCTTTTCTACCCTTTCATGAAGAAACTTCAGGACTCGGCGGGCAACCGGCTTATCGAGTTGGCCCAATTGTTTCTGCGCGGTTGGCGAAATCTCAACCCTCCATGCCATAGCGCCGCATCACCTTTTCGAGCGGAATGGGTTTGCTGCGCCCTGAACGCAGTGCTTCCAATTCCTTCTCGGCCAGGTAAATATCTTCCAGATCATCCAGATGCTGTAGGATGGCTTCGCGTGCGTAGTAGGTCTTCGTGCGGCCAGTGCGCTTGGCAAGACGGTCAAGGCGTTTTTCGATCTTTTCAGGAAGACGGATTGCTAGCATGAAAAACCTCGCGCTATACAATTATAGCAGAGAGGCAGTATTGCGCCGAAACGATTGGTGACGGTGGGCTGCTACGGGGCGAAAATCGGGGAGGGAGCTTACGATATTCGGATCCGGAGAAGCCGCGAGCGGGAAGGTTCTAGTGCAACTTTTGAAGCTAAATCAGGCATTTTTAGCTGATTGAATTTGATCTGGAGTCTCTTAACTTGCCGAAAAGTTGCTTAAAGAACTTCGTCTTCACTTTGAAGAATTTGTTCTGATTGTCGCCAACCACGACGATGAAGAATTCACCATTCTTGTCTTTCTGGCGGAGTGCCTCGACATCTTGAAGTGCAAAGACTGTGCTAGCCGATGCGTAGTCGACAGACCGGAATGCACTATTCGTCTCAACGGCAGCATTGGAGGTTTCCAGCGGCTGGATCGTCTCGTTCCTGTCGGTGCTTGACAGGACGACTCGATGCACGGACGACGCCATTGACATACCTGCACCTGAAACGTAGTCAGCAGTGCTCGGCAATGCCACGACTCGAAGATACGGCAATCTCATCTCAGTAGTGACACTTTCCAGATTGAACGGCAACATTTCGTCACGAGCTCTGATAGCTTCTTGTTCGATCCAGCTTTCAGCCGTATACACGTGAATCGTATAGCCCGATGTCCCGCATGTCTCGCAAACCATTCCCGAGAAAATCGCCGTTTGAACGTCGTTAAGTGTCAACCCGATTATGTGCCGCTTTCCGTGGAGGGCGTGGTCAATTGCGGCGTTAACCTGTGCATCTGTGAGAGAAGATGATGTGTCTGCCTGCCCGAACGAGAATATACCTACCAACAGCACGCCCAGCAACTTCAGCATTGAAGGCTTGGTCATGTAGATCTCCAATCCTGTGAATCGATACCCAGTATCACGCGAAGCCGACAGAAAGTAAGTGATATGTGAACGAAAATCGATGTTTCGTCCCAAGGTAGGAATTCAGCTATCATGATGTCGCATACACCATGCCTTTCTTCAACATTCTCCTCGAAAAGAAAAACTCCATCGCCTACGTCACCGTCAACCGGCCGAACGTGCTGAACGCGCTCAACATGGCCACCATGGAAGAGCTGCGAGCGGCGTTTACCGACATCAAGGACGACGGGTCCCCCCGCGTGGTCATCCTCACTGGCGCTGGCGAGAAGGCATTCATTGCCGGTGCCGACATCGGCGAACTCTCCAAACAAGACGCCATTACAGCCAAGGAATACACGCACCGCGGACAGAGCGTTCTCAACCTGATCGAGAATCTAGGCAAGCCAGTGATCGCCTGCATCAATGGATTCGCTCTCGGCGGCGGATGCGAAATCGCCATGGCTTGCACCATGCGCATCGCCAGCGAAACTGCCAAGCTCGGTCAGCCGGAAGTGAAACTGGGAATTATCCCAGGATACGGTGGCACTCAGCGTCTGGCGAGACTCGTCGGAAAAGGAATCGCCATGCAGATACTGCTTGCCGGAGAAATGATCAGCGCCCAGGAAGCGCATCGCATCGGATTGGTAAATGAAGTCACTGCTCCCGCCGACTTGATTCCACGCGCCGAAGCAATTGCGCAGAAGATCATCGCCAACGCTCCCCTAGCCGTCCAATACACAATGGAAGCAGTCAACAAAGGCACGGAGATGAATTTGTCCGAAGGCTTATATCTCGAAGCAACCCTGTTCGGTTTATGCTGCGCCAGCGAAGATAAGAAAGAGGGAACCACTGCGTTCATCGAAAAACGCCCCGCGCAGTTCAAGGGGAAATGATTTGGGCCAATGACGAAGCCGCCCCTGAAGGCAATCGAAGGCAATCTGAACGCTACCGGAAAACGGTTTGCAATCGTAGTAGCTCGTTTCAACTCTTTCATTACCGAGCGTCTTCTCCAAAGCGCCTGGGATGGTCTGCTGCGGTCGGGAACTGCGGAAAAAGACATCAACGTCGTCCGCGTCCCCGGCGCCTTCGAAATTCCGTCCGCCGCACGCACCCTGGCTGAAACTAAGAAATACAATGCCATCATCTGTCTCGGATGTCTCATCCGTGGCGATACCGCTCACTATGACGTCATCGTGAATGAGGTTGCACGAGGTATCGGACAATCGGCGCAAGAGACTGGCGTGCCCCATGCCTTCGGAGTCCTGACTTGTGACAATCTCGAACAAGCAATCGATCGCGCTGGATTGAAAATGGGGAACAAGGGATTCGAAGCGGCGCTGGCGGCGGTGGAGATGGCGAATCTGAAAGATGCCGTCCTTGGTCGTTCGTCGTTGGTCGTAGGCGGAAAGCCTAAAACCAAAACTGTCAGCCGCCAGTCATCACCCGGTGGCAATACCAGAAAGCTTTCCAATAAACGCAAAAAATGACCTCATCGAATATTTGTCAGAGGAAATTCGACATGAGAACGAACGTTCTTCTGTAGAATTAAGCCGAGGACGAACGACCAAGGGCCAACGACCGCCTTAAGCCAACGATCAAGGACGAACGACCAACGACCGCCTCATGGGAACCCGCCGTAAATCTCGCGAACTTGTTCTGCAAATGCTTTTCCAGTCCGACATGGGAAAGCAGGATGCCGACACGGTCCGCCGCACTTTCTGGGATGAACGCGGCTCAGTCGGAGCGGATGTCCAGGGATTCGCCGAAGATCTCTTTCAGGTCGCCAACGACAGAAGCTCCGATATTGATGCCTTGATAGAGCAGCACGCCGAGCACTGGCGCATGGAGCGCATGTCAGCGGTGGATCGCAATATCCTGCGCGCAGCTGTGGCTGAATTGGTCGGCTTCCCAACGACGCCGCGGGCGATCATCATCAACGAAGCGCTCGAGATCGCGCGCAAGTTTTCCGGTCCCGAATCTGTCCAATTCATTAACGGTGTGCTTGATAGTGTGGGCCGCGATCTGGAGAAAGCGAAAACAGCGTCTTAATTTAAGGCGCGATCGCCAGCAAATCTGGATTGCACGGCGTAGCAAAAGGCTGGCTTGCTGAGTTACGGCAGAGGCCCAGGGGAAATTGAATCTGCTGGAAGTCTCCTCCCACCACCGTGCTGACCGCATGAACCGTCCCGTCCGAGGCCCCAACATAAAGCACAGTTCCATCCGGGGTAAGCGCTGCATCGAGCGGAATCGCATTTCCGGCCAGACTGATGGCCGAAGAGGTTCCGCTACTCACGTTGAACATGATGACGACGCCCAGTGGGTTATTGTTCGCATCGTTGGCCAGGATGTAAGCCGTAGAGCCGTCGGCCGAAACAATCAGCTTCCGGGGGACGAAATTTCCTTGCCCGAGATTAAAAAACGCAGAATGATTCGTCACGGTAAGGTCGCCGGGAATCGAGGCATTTCCAGGATTGAAGTTAGCCGACACGGGGTACGGCCGCGGAAAAGCGCACCCAGTTCCTGAAATCGTCGGCGTAAAAAGTTCTATTCCTGAGGATTCGACGGTCAGCATTTTTCCATCCGTGAGCGGACGAATGAAAAATGGAGATTCTATCGTCGGAGCAACAGTCACCGGTGGAACGGCGGGCGGCGGGGGATTGTCGCATGTCGGGAGGAGTGATAGTTCCCAGGCAGCCTCATCCGCGATGTATCCGAAATTTCCGCTGGGCTCGAACGCCACATCCTGCGCGGCCGCAGCAAGAGGAATCGTCTGCAACGCATCGATCTTCGAATAAATATAAAGCGTACTGGAGCTTCCGACGCTGGCCACGATAAACGCCTTTAAGCTGTCGGGCGAAAAATCTGCGGCAACATTCGTGGTTCCGGAAGCGAGTTGAATTGCCGTGTCGGTGCCGGCCGTCGTATCGAAGATGAAAACCTGGGGCGGTGAATTAGGGTCAGCCGTATCGGCCACTACAACTTTGGTCCCGTCGGGCGAAACACTAATGGCTTTGCCGGGAGTGGCCGTATTCGCCGTGGCCGTCGCCGAGGTTCCAGAGGTTGATAATCTCATCAATCCAGCGGTTCCAAAATCGCCGAGATCCGTCCCCAAATAACCGATGCCGCCGCTCCGGCTAAAAATGAAGGAGTTGGGAGTCGACGGCAAAGCGATAGCCGCGCCCAGCGTATTTGCTGGCGTCGTTATTGGTACAAGCGTGGTCGTGCAACCGGCGGTTGTTTGGCAATCCGAAGTTGTTACGTCAAGCGTAAACGTGGTGGCTGTAGTTGAAGTGGAAGTTGAAGCATTTGGCGTAACCACTACACCCACCGCCCCATTCGCGTAAATTGGTAGCGACGGTTGGAATCCGACATTGCAAGTCGGGGGGGTGCACGACGCAACAACTGAACCGCCTCCAACCCCCGACGCGGAAATGGTCGCCGTCGGAGCGTTTTGCGTTGACGCTGACCTCGTCACCGCTACCAGTGAAGGTTCAGAAGAGCTCCAGGTTAGTGGCGGCGCTGAGATGATGTTGCCCAGACTATCCGTGACGACCGCTCTGACGGTTTGGGATAGCCCTTGCGTCAAAATGATCGGATTGCTGCTGATCCCGTTCACCGAAAGCGTTATGGATTGTACCGGGCAGGTTATGAAGTTGAAGGGCGCGCTATTCACCCCGGAGATACTCGCAAACGTGGAACTAAGGCCAGGATTGCCAGCGGTCGCTTGGACCTGATTGCGTAATAGGTTGGTCGGCGTGCTCAATGTGACCACGCTTGCGGTTGCGGTAGACCAGGTGAATTGACCCACGGTCGTCGTAATATCGGCTCCGCCGCTGTATGCCATGGCCGCATATTCAAAGGTCTGGCCCTTCGTAATGCATGGCGAAGTCGGATTACTTTCCACCGGGAGTGGATTGATCACGATGCTGTCAATATGCTGGTGCACATATACGGTCGTGGGCGGACTGCTCACGCCCTGCGCAGACGCCGTGATTTGAGCCGTTCCCACGGGGCCAGGCGTGCACACCTGCGGACTGCTGATCGAGTCCCATGAACCCGCGCATGCGATCCCGCTGGCGGCCACCGTGACCACGGCAGGATTGCTGGAAAAATAAGTGATTGGCTGTGTCACGGCAGCGTCTTTATTATTCTCGGCCTGTGCTGAGAATGCCAATGTTGCACCCACATCCAGGGACGCGGTTGTCGCAGGTGTAAGGGCCACATTCGCCGGGACTGCATAGGAAACTACATGAGTGCTGCTGCCGCTACTGCAACCCGAGAGGATGGCGGCGAGACAAAAAGCCAAAGGTGCCGCTCCAAAACATAATTGACGCCTATTCATTCAGCCTCGTGGCCTCCTGCGCCGAAGGGCGATTGCGACAAACTAAACTTGAGAGGAGTCGACAAAGGATCGAATATTTTCAATAAGGTGAGATGCTCGGGCACGGGTAATCTGCCACCAGCGGCCAAAATAACATTCTTGCGACTGGAAATCTGAGGAAATAAGCATTCAACAGGGATTTTGACCGAAAAATGCTATCGGCGCAAAAGCCACATGACCCATCCGGCGACAAAAACGCCGCCCACGAACATGACGAAGCAGTATAAACCGTAGCGAAGCTGCTCTCGCATGGCATCCCGCTGAGTAATCCCAAAAACAATGGACGCGAAGGTGGCAAACAATATCGCCGCATTAAAATGCGATAAAGCCAGGGTCATGGTTTTTTTCCAATCGCAATGTGGTAAGCGTCTGCGACGCTGATAAAATTCAGCAATCCGGCAACGATTACAAATTTACTTCCGTAGTCAGCGGTGGCGCGAGCGATGGGCTCCAGGCCCAAACCTCGCGCCAGGCTCACGATATACAGCCCGCCCGCGCCCACGTCCCCAACGAATCCCAGAATGTCCAGAATGTCCCCGCCATTGGGCCGGTAGATGCGCCCATCCATTAGAACCCCGAGAATAAACATGGTGACGATGGAAACCATCAGCAGAATGCCGCGGCCCCAACGCTTCTGGATCAAATGACCGGCACCGGGGATGAGCCAGCCGACCGCCGGAGCGACCACCGGAATCATGCCGCCGGAGTGCAATTGTGCCGGCCGCGCCGCTGTATCCGCGGAGGGCCGTTTACCAGCAGAAGAATTGACCATTCAGATAATCACGATTTCCCGTTGGATTTTACCAGTTACTTCAGCTGCGTGTTGGCGAACCAGCATATTGACCTCTGACCTTACTCCGAAATCAGGCAAATAGACGCCTGGCTCGATCGAAAAACAGGAATTGGGAAGAATTTGCCGATCGTCGTGAACCTCAAGATCATCCATGTTTGCGCCGTTGGAATGAATGTCGGTTCCGATCGAATGACCGGTGCGATGGATGAAATATTCACCGTAACCGGCGTCTTTAATGTGTCCTCTGACCGCCCGGTCAACTTCCCATCCCGCAATAGTCCGTTTAGCGGCGATCGCTTCCTTTACCGTATTCACCCCGGCGTCACGGGCAGTTGCAACAACATCGAAAATTTGGCGCAATTGATCTGACGGCGATCTGCCTACGAAACCAATCCAGGTTATGTCATAATAAACCGCGTCGGCCGAGTCCTTCTTTCCCCACACATCCAACAGCACGCAATCGCCTTCGCGAATGTGACTGGATGTTTCTGGCCGCGGCCCATAGTGCGGATTGCCGCTGTTCTTATTGACTGCAACGATCGGCGCATCTTCGGTCACAAGCTTTTCACGCCCAAACGCTTCCATTAGCCACTGTTGCATTTGGTATTCATGAGTCCCGCCATTGCGTACTCTCTGTCCAATTTCGCGAAAGGCTTCCGCCGTAATTTTGTCGATGCTGTCGCGGGCGGCAAAATGGCTTTGGATTTGATCTTCGCTCCATGTGGATTCAAACAATGCGATCAGGTCCCCTGAACTCACTACATTCTTTCCCAAGCCGCGAATCAGTTCGAGGGTGCCTCCATCGACCAGCGAAATAGAAAAAACCACATTGTTCGGCGAATACTGCATGGCTATGTCGCGATAGTCCGCCAGCAGAAACTTGATCCTGTCGAAGAGCTCCTGCCAGCCGGCGTATTCGTATTTTTTCCCGGGAAGCGAATCGAGATGGCCGGCCTCGATTTTGTGCACCAGTTTCTGGGGCTCTCCCTGGGCGGGAATAACGTAAAACCAGCGCCGGGTAACCATCAGCCCCTTTGGCAGGCCCAGCACCCGATAAGCGATGGGATCGCGATGATGGTGATCGTAGAAAACCCAGGCATCGATGTTGCGCTCCTGGAGCGCATGCTGGATGGCGGTAAGATTCATGGGCAAACGCTTATTCTAAATTACTTATCGGATTTGCGGGAGGAATCAAGGATCGTGCCTGCGGACGTTATCCCGAGGGCCTTGATATATATGGAGTGGGGCCGGAATTGAGCAATCTGGAATTAGCCCTCGCCCATCTACCTTTCGGGAGGCAATAGGTAAGCGCAGAGTAAAGATAGCGGACTGGGGTTCTAGCGGCGTCCCGTTTAGGGGCACGCTTCGGGTTCGCCCAAAACTGCAAGGGTGTGCCAGGACATGTCCGACTACTCATCCTTGGTAACGGACTGTCGTCTCCCGGCCGCGTTGACACGTGGAACCCACTTTGTTACCTTTGCCCAGCGTCCTATCAATACCATTTCATGGCGCTAAGTACTGTATCCAGTTTGGATTGCGGCGCGAATTGGTTTCCGGCGGCTGTGGTTTGCATGAAATCTGACAAGGGCTGGCCTCCCTTAACGGGAATCAGTCTACATCCCAAAATGGCAAACTTGCTCGTGCACGGCTTTTTGAGACACCAGTAACCGCAAGTTCGAGGTAACAGAATATTGAGTAAGCGCTTCTACATTCTTTTTGTTGCTCGCGGGGAAGACGGCCAGCTCCGCAAGATACCGATCCCTCTGAATTACGTCTACGTGTTTGTGGCCGGAGTCGCCGTAAGTGTGCTTAGCTTGACCGGCATTGCCAGTTCCTACATGCGGATGCTGTTGAAAGTGTCGCATTACAATGAGTTGCGCACTCAGCAGGAAGCTCTTACCAGCCGCTACTCGAAACTGGAGCAAGTCGCCCAAGAGCGCGATGTGCAGGTCGCATCGCTAGGTTCATTGGCGGATGAAGTTTCGACGCTTTACGGACTAAAAGCAGACCCGATTTTGAATTCGGTTGCCGACACTACAAGTGTTGACCAGGCGCAGGTTACATCCTCGCTGGATCGCCTGTATGCCCTGAAGACCTCAGCCTTGAGCGGGGCTACGACAACCGGGATTTCCCTGGGACTGACCCGCAACGCCACCACCGCAGATTGGCTTCGAGCTAATTCGGCGCCAAATCTCTGGCCGGTGGAAGGCCCGATCACCGGTTCATTTGGTGAGCGGATTGATCCCTTCAACGGGGAAGGTGCTTTTCATAGCGGGGTTGATATTGCTTCGTCCTACGGGCAAGCGGTAATTGCTCCCGCAGACGGGATTGTGGAGTTCGCAGACTTTATGGGCGGCTATGGACGGGCGATTATCCTTAGTCACGGCCATGGCATCACGACCCGCTATGGACACTTGTCAAACTTTGCGATCGTCACCGGCCAACACGTCCGCCGCGGCGACACCATCGGCTATGTCGGATTGAGCGGCCGCAGCACCGGCCCCCATCTCCATTACGAAGTCCGCATCAACGATACCCCGGTCAATCCTTACAAGTATCTGCGGCTTACCATTGCGAATGCAGGTGGATTTTCGGCCGGAAGCTGAAAACTAAGAACTAAGAACTGCCTACTGTCTTAATCCCATCCAGCGCTCCGAAACTACAATGGAATTCCCCGGATTGTGTGGATCGTAGCGCACGGAAGTAGGCACGCCGAGTCGGCATGAGTGCAGATTGATTCGCTGTCTCAGATAAGTAACGTCCTGCGAGGCTTCGTAGGAAACTCCTGCGACGTCGTACTGAAAAATAAGAAAAGTCGCAAAGCTCTCTTCAGTGGCTTTCTGCTCCTGCACATCAATGACTGTGCCGTCGGTTATCCGTCCCACCTGATCAAGCCATTCCCTGCGCTTGATTTCCAGCTCTTTTGCTGTCTTAGGCTTGGGACGAAACAGAAAATATCCGGCGAGGGCCGCTCCCAGGCTACCGAAGGCGAATGCATAAAGACGGAAAGGAATCATGACGACTGGGAGTGGACTAGTTTCTCAGTACAGCATAAACGCAGAAACAAAATCGGGGAAGAGGTTGGAGGTTACGGAAGAGTAGACCTACCGGCTTCGGACGCGTCAAGCCTGGCGTGAATCACCTCAAAGAATTACCCGTTCCTCTCCCACTCTGCGAGTTACATGTTCCCGATCGAGGTATTCAAGCAGCGGGATGGCATATTTCCTGCTCACTCCAGCCAGATCTTTGAACCGTGCGACGTTCATTTGGGGGGATTTGGTTTTCTCCTGCGCTATGGATTTTCGAAGATCTTCCAGTGCATGCGAATGAAACACCAGGTCGTTTGAAATCTTCACTAGCCTTTTATCTCGCAAGAGGAGGGTCACAATTTTCTGTGCTCTAGCTCTATCTATTTTCAGTCCGGCAAGTACATCGTTCAAAGCGGGCGCCTTCAGTCCTGCGGAAAGGAATGCGCTTTCGATGGTCCGCTTCGATTCCTCTTCCTCATCTCCCAGAAGTACCCCGCGTCCCGTGAGTCGAACCAGTTCTCCGATAAGTTCTATCTTTTTTGCAGCGGACAATTCTTGAAGAATCCATTCGTAAACTTCAGTGGCATGAACCGGCAATCGTTCGCGCAATTCTTCTTTGCCGATTCCTGCCACCAGTGCATTGCGTTTGTGAAAATCTTCGAGGGAAGAAATAATGGCGTCGCGAATTCGCCCGGCCGAAGAGTTCGCGATCAAGATGTCATTTACGATTTGGATCTGTGGAATTTCAGAGGCGATAGAGATAATTTGCCGAGCTGGCCATCCCGTTTGCACCACCAGCTTACGTAGAGCGATTCCGCAAGTTCCCCGGATGTTTATTCGAGCTCGCAAGACTTCCCTTGGCGAACCTGTTTTTAGAATATTCAAAAACTCGAGATGGAGCGGCACATTTTTAATTTTCGCCACCGGAAAACTTTCGAGGACAACGCCGCCGCCAATCGTAGTTGCCGGTGAAAGCTGGCGCAGAATGAATCGATCACCCGGAAGCAACAAGGCTGAAGACCGCAGTCGCAGTTGTGCAAACCCGTAGTCTCCGGCGTCCAGTTGTTTCTTTCCGAATAAACAGATTTCTGCAACGCTTTCCATGGTGTAGCAATGAAAATGAATGCGGGCACGCTGCTTCAGTGGTTTTGCCGATTTCAGTAAGCGGAGCGACACATCAACTCGCGAAGTGGGCTCAAACATTGCAGGAGATGCGAGGGTCATACCGCGTTTCAGGCCGTCAACGTCAATACCGGGCAGATTCACAGCCGTGCGTTGTCCGGCGATTGCTTCGTCCTGGCCTTGACCGTGGACATGAAGGCCTCGCACGCGAACTTTATTTCGACCAGGAAAAAGTTCAAGCTCATCTTCCTTGCAAATCCTCCCTGAGATCAGTGTGCCTGTAACCACTGTGCCGAAACCCTTCATAGTGAAGGCTCGATCGATAGGGAGACGCGCTAAGCCGTCTGAACGCCGATGGGAGATTTGCAGAGACAGCTTTGTGATCTGGTCTTTTAACTCTGTGAGGCCGACGCCGGTTGTCGAGCTTACCGCGATGATTGGGGATTGGGAGGCGTCGAGAAAAGACCCGCGGACGAAATCTTCGATTTCGAGGCGCACGAGATCAAGAGTCTCTTTATCGACCAGATCTGCTTTTGTGATGACGCTGATACCCCGCTGCACTGATAACAATCGGCAGATATCGAAATGCTCGCGAGTCTGCGGCTTGATGGATTCATCCGCGGCAACAATCAGCAGGACGAGGTCGATTCCGCCGATTCCGGCCAGCATGTTGCGCACGAATCGCTCATGGCCCGGGACATCGATGAATCCGACGCGAATTGTTTCCCCGTTTTGTGTTTCTAAGTCAAGGTGGGCGAATCCGATATCGATGGTGATGCCGCGTCGTTTTTCCTCGTCGAGACGATCGGCGTCAATGCCGGTTAGGGCCTTGACCAGAGCGGTTTTACCGTGGTCGATGTGACCGGCGGTGCCGACGATGATGGACTTCATTCCTAGACAGTATAAGTGCGGTGGAGAGACGGGCGTTCTCGCCCCTCATGTCGAGCGCGGACGCCCGACGCTCCATTGAGGTCAATATCTAAACTTGTTGTGGAAAATATCCTTATCTTTTCTCTGATGAGAGAAGGCGCGAAATGCGACAATAGAGTTGCTTCATGTCCACATCTCCCACTCTTTCCATTACCCCGCAAGTTATTCGCGAGCATGGAATCACTCCCGACGAATACGAAAAAATCAAACAGCTTTTGGGCGGACGCGAACCCACCATTACGGAGCTGGGGATTTTCAGTGTGATGTGGAGCGAGCACTGCTCGTACAAATCTTCGCGGGTGCATTTAAAAAGGCTACCCACTCGCAGCAAGCTTGTAGTTCAGGGTCCCGGCGAGAACGCTGGGATTATCGACATTGGCGACGGTTGGGCATGCGCGTTCAAAATCGAATCTCATAATCATCCTTCGTTTATTGAGCCCTTTCAGGGCGCGGCGACTGGAGTTGGTGGAATTTTGCGGGACATTTTTACCATGGGCGCAAGGCCGGTCGCCGTAATGGATTCGCTGCGCTTCGGGCCCATAACCGCCCACGGCCGTCCAGCCGAACGTCGTTCGGCAGTCGAGGAATCCGAGATTCACGAAAATCATTCTGTGATGGAAGGCGTCGTCAGCGGTGTGGCTTCTTATGGAAATTGCTTCGGCGTCCCCAATCTCGGCGGGGAGACGAAAGTCGAGCCGTGCTATTCCGGCAATCCTTTGGTAAATGCTTTTGCTCTCGGCCTGGTGCGACGTGACGAAATTTTTTATGCCAAAGCTGCCGGCATTGGCAATCCCGTAATTTACGTTGGCTCGAAGACCGGACGCGATGGAATTCATGGCGCGACCATGGCCAGCGAAGAATTCAGCGAAGGTTCGGAGGCGAAGCGTCCCAACGTGCAAGTCGGCGATCCATTCATGGAAAAGCTGCTCCTGGAGGCTTGTCTCGAAGCGATGCAGACTGGCGCAATCGTTGGAATACAGGATATGGGAGCGGCCGGCCTGACCTGTTCAACGTGCGAGATGGGAGCGCGCGGTAACGTCGGAATAGAAATTGAATTGGACCGGGTTCCGCAACGTGAAACTGGCATGAGTGCTTACGAAATCATGCTCAGCGAATCGCAGGAGCGGATGCTGCTGGTCGCGCAAAAAGGGCGCGAGGATGAAGTGTTTCGCGTCTTTGAGAAATGGGGCCTGGACGCCGTCGAAGTCGGCCAGGTAATTGCCGAAGACACGATGCGAGTGCTGCATCACGGTGAAGTTGTTGCGGAAATCCCGAATCCTGCGCTAACGGATGATGCCCCCATTTACAAGCGTCCCATGGAGCGCTGGGAGCCGCCAGTCCCCCGAGAAAAGCCTGAGTACATTAAGTTGGGCGGCGCGTCTGATCACACCGCGAGCTTGAAGCGGTTGTTGAGCACTCCAAACATTTGTAGCAAGCGCTGGGTGTGGCAGCAATACGATTCCATGGTGCAGACGAACACCGTCGAGGGCCCAGGCGCTGGAGACGCAGGCGTAATTCGCATTAAGGGTTCCGACCGGGCGTTGGCTATGGCGCTCGATGGCAATGGCCGCTGGTGTTATCTCGATCCGAAATTGGGGGCCATGCACGCGGTGGCCGAAGCTGCGCGAAACGTCGCGTGTTCGGGAGCAATCCCGGTCGGGGCAACAAATTGCTTAAACTTTGGCAATCCCGAGAAGCCGCCGATCATGTGGCAATTTTCGCAGGTGATCGACGGCATCAGCAAAGCTTGCGAAGAGTTGGACGTGCCCATCACCGGCGGAAACGTTAGCTTTTACAACGAGACATTGGGCGAGGGAATTTATCCGACACCGGTGATTGGAATTGTCGGCATCCTGGATGATGTGCGCAAAGTCGTTTTCCCGCATTTTCGCAACGTCGGGCGCGATGTAGTTCTGCTGCGCGGATCTGAACCTGGCGATCTGATTGATGCTGAATCCGAATTCGGATCGTCGGAATATGCCAAAGAAATTCTCGGCACGGTTTGGGGTTTTCCTCCCGCGCTGGAGCTTGAACAGGAAGCGGCACTCCAGAAAGCGGTAGTCGAAATCATTGACGCTGGTCTAGTCGAGTCCGCCCACGATTGCTCAGACGGCGGAATTGCGGTGGCCTTGGCACGGTCGGCGATGTCGCAAACTATTGGGATTAAAGCAGATATGAGAGCTGATAGTCTGCCTGCCGACTTTGTCCTCTTTGGGGAGGAGGCCAGCCGGATTCTCATCTCTTGCGACCCAAGTCATCTGTCGGGAATCAAACAAATAGCGGTAAAATACGGCGTATCCGCAGACAAAATCGGCGAGACAGTTTCTGAACAATTTGAGATAAGCATCGACGGCGAGGTGGTGGTGTCGTCGGCTGTAGGCGAGTTGAAAGACAGTTTTGAAGGCGCGTTGGAGAAAATATTGCAAGCAGATTTCGAATTTGCCGTGCGGTAATCGTCGAGTGCGCTCGACTGGACAGCCGGGGACGGCTGTCCCTACGTGAGCGGTTGTGGGTTTAGCTAGCAGCTAGCAGCCAGGAGCTAAAAACCAAATGCCTTCCGATAAATTTCACGACGAGTGTGGAGTAGTCGCAATCTACTCCAATCCTGAAGCTGAAAAGCTTGCCTATCTCGGCTTGCATGCCTTGCAACATCGGGGCCAGGAATCCGCGGGAATCGTGACCTCCAACGGCATGGCCTTGAATATGCATAAGTCCATGGGCCTGGTCGCGGATATTTTTACCGAAGATGAACTGGCCAAACTGCATGGCACGCTGGCCATCGGACACACTCGTTATTCGACAGCGGGGGATTCGTCGCTACTGAATGCGCAGCCCATCATGGTGCAATCGAATAAAGGGATGATGGCCCTGGCGCACAATGGCAACCTGGTAAATGCGCAGGAGCTTCGCGGACGCATGGAAAGCCAGGGTTCGATTTTTCAGACCACCAGCGACACAGAAATTATCGTCCATCTAATCGCATTCTCCAAAGAGCAAACCTTGCCGGAAGCGATGGCCGATGCGCTTCGCCGCGTGGAAGGCGCATTCTCGTTGGTAATGATCAGCCCGGACAGAATTTTTGCGGCACGCGATCCTCGCGGCTTTCGTCCGCTGGCCATGGGAAAAATCCCCGCGCAGCCGGGACAGAAGCAAGACACGATTGTATTTGCATCCGAAACTTGCGCGTTTGATCTGATCGGCGCGACTTACGAACGCGAAGTGAAGCCGGGCGAATTGATCGTAGTCGGGCCGGAAGGCGTCACGTCGCGCTTTTATGCGACTCCCGCGGCGCAATCCAGCTGCATCTTTGAGCATGTTTATTTTTCGCGTCCCGATAGTCGTGTTTTCGGACGCCCGGTGCAACAGAGCCGCGAAAATTTGGGACGTCAACTCGCGCAGGAAGCGCCGGCAGAGGCCGACGTTGTTATTCCAGTTCCAGACTCAGGAGTGACAGCGGCAATTGGTTATGCGGAAGAAAGCGGAATTCCGCTTCGATTCGGATTAATCCGCAGTCATTATGTAGGGCGAACGTTCATCGAGCCGCGCCAGACGGTGCGTGATTTCGGCGTGAAGCTGAAGCTGAATCCGGTGCGCAGCCTGCTGGAAGGTAAGCGCGTTGTGCTGATTGACGATTCCATCGTGCGCGGTACCACTAGCCGCAAGATCGTGCGCATGATTCGCAGCGCGGGGGCGAAAGAAGTCCACATGCGGATTTCTTGTCCGCCAACGGTTTCCCCATGCTTCTACGGAGTAGATACGCCATCCAAAAAAGAACTGATCGCCGCCAATAACACAATCGAACAAATACGCGAGTTCATTGGCGCCGACTCCTTAGGCTACCTTTCGCTCGAAGGAATGAAACAAGCCTGCGGCGAGGGCGAGAAGACGACTTACTGCACCGCCTGCTACACAGGGAAATACCCCACCAACTGGGTGGATGTGGAAGAGATTCAGCCAATCGCCGTCAGCAAGGCTTAGCCTTGCTCGTGTGGCGCGGACACTCCTGTCCGCGAGTCTGTGACTAAGATTTGGCGCCTGTTTATGGCCGCCTCGCTGACGCCACTCGTGGAATATTTTGTAAATCATTTGCAATTCGCACTTCATCCCAACCGGTAAAAAGTCTCTCCACTCCCTCCACAATCGTGCCGCTGATTTCCATCACCAGCGATCCTCCAGGCTTTAGCGCATTCCGAGCCTGCGGGATCAGACGTTCTATCGCCTCCAATCCGGTGGGGCCGGCGAATACGGCATGACGCGGCTCGAACTTGCGGACCTCCAATTGGACTTCCTCTTCCTCCGACTCCCCGACGTAGGGAGGATTGGAAACTACGAAATCAAAGCTGTCTGCTTCGAACCCCGCCAACAAATCTGCGTGTTGAAATTGAATCCGGTTGGTAAGGCTATGCCGGGCAGCGTTTGCGCACGCAATTTCGAGCGCGGCTGTTGAAATGTCTGTTGCATGAATCTCCGCCTGCGGCAATTCTTTCGCCAGCGCTATGGCGATGCATCCCGAACCTGTGCCTACATCAACGACGCTGAGAGCGTTGGCGGGCCAGGCTTGTCCTGAGCGCAGTCGAAGGGGCGCCCGCCCCACACGAGACAGCACGGCCTCGATCACATGCTCGGTTTCGGGACGCGGGATCAGCACTGCGGGCGTGACGATGAAATCCATGCCCCAGAATTCCTGGTGTCCAGTGATGTATTGTGCGGGGACGCCACGGGCACGTTCCGCTAGCTCCTTGTCGTAACGCTCGCGTTCTTCGGCAGTCAACTCCCGCTCGGGATGTGCATAAAGATAAGAGCGGTCGCATCCGAGCGTGAACATCAGAAGCGATTCAGCGTTCAAGCGCGGCGACGGCGTGTTTGCGGCAGAGAGATATTCGATTGCGGCATGCAGAGCTTTGCGAAGTGGCACGGTCCTATTTCAACATGAGTTGGCAGCCTTGGCTGGGCTGGACAGCCGAGGCCAGCTATCCTTACGCAAGACCCCTCGTGCCGTCGCCGTTCGTCTCGTGCTTTAGTTTCTCGGCCTGGTAGTACGTTTCCAACGCTTCGAACAAGGGTTGCAGTTTCCCGTCCATCACTTCTTGCAGTTGATGGATGGTTAATCCGATGCGGTGATCGGTGACGCGATTCTGGGGGAAGTTATAAGTGCGGATTTTTTCGCTGCGGTCGCCGGATCCCACCATGGCTTTGCGTTCTTTCGCCAACGCATCCTGCTGCTTCTGCATTTCCATTTCGTAGAGACGGGCGCGCAGCACACGCATACCTTTTTCGCGATTCTTGATTTGCGATTTCTCGTCCTGGCAACTCACGACAGTATTGGAGGGAATATGCGTGATGCGCACGGCGGAGTAAGTCGTATTAACGGACTGGCCGCCGGGTCCCGAGGAGCAGAACGTATCGATGCGTAAATCTTTGGCTTCGATTTTTACATCCACATCTTCCGCTTCGGGCAAGACTGCAACCGTAACCGCTGACGTATGCACGCGTCCTTGTTGCTCAGTCGCGGGAACACGCTGCACGCGATGCACCCCGCTTTCGTATTTCAGCTGGGAGAAGACGCGCTTGCCTTCGATAATGGCGATGACTTCTTTCAGTCCTCCGACGGAAGATTCGGAAGTGGAAAGCACTTCGACTTTCCAGCGCTGGGTTTCGGCGTACCGCGTGTACATGCGGAACATTTCGGCAACGAACAAGGTGGCTTCGTCGCCTCCCGTACCGGCGCGGATTTCTAGAATGACGTTTTTTTCGTCGTTCGGATCTTTCGGCAGCAATAAGACTTTAAGATCCCCTTCGATTGTTGCGGCTCGCGATTCCAGGCGGTCGAGTTCTTCTTTCGCGTAGGCCAACATTTCGGAATCTTTCTCGTCCGCCAGCATGGCGCGGCTTTCAGCGATCCCGCGGGTGAGGTCTTTGAATTCGCGGTACTTTTCTACAACCTCGGAAATCTCGCTGTGCGCCTTGGCAGTCTTCTGGTATCGCGACGAATCGTTGACGATGTCCGGGGAAGCCAATGCATCCGTCAATTCGTTGTAGCGCGCTTCGATTTGTTTTAATCGTTCAAACATAAAAATGTCGTTGGTCGTTGGCTAAAAACTACGCTGCTGCCTGTTGCAGCGAATTGATCAGACCGCTCAACGCGCGTCCTACGCCTTCGGCAAGTAATAATTGTTGCTCGGCCTGCAGCTTCGACAAATATTGTAATTCTTCTGCGATCATTAATTGGGTTTGCAACTCCAGCAGCGATCCGCGAGCATAAAACAGAAAATGTGCAAACTCTTTATTGGAATGATGGCCTTTTCCCTCCGCAATATTGCTGGGGACCGAAACCGCGGCTCGACGCATCTGCTGGCTAAGGCCGTAAATTTCGTGTTTCGGGAAGTTGGCCGTGCTTTTGTAAATAGCCGAAGCCAGTCTCATAGCCTCCTGCCAAACCCTTAAATCTTTAAAAGACGAAGATGACATATAGCCTCCGAGGTTGTTCTACCCCTTCGCCGGAAATTTGTATGTGACGAGGAGCGAACCGCGGACAGGGATTTAAGCCAACGACCAAGGACGAACGACCAACGACGGTTTCTACGCGATAACTAATTCGCCGCCATGTTGTGCTTCGAGGGACATGGCTAGATTCAGAGAGTCAATCGCACACTGAGCTTGCGGATCGCTGGGCGGTTTGGTGGTTACGCGCTGCATCCATAGTCCTGGAGTTGTCATGACGGCGAACAATGATCCGCGATGTTTCGCGGCGAAGCGGATGATTTCGTATGACAGCCCTGTGATTAGGGGAAGTAAAGCGATGCGTACGGCGAATCTTGCCCAGAAAGTTGTCACCGGTATCAATGTGTACACGCCGATAGAAATGATCATCACCGTCATCAGGAAACTTGTTCCGCAGCGGGGATGGAACGTCGAGTACCGTTGCACAGCATTCGTCTCCATGGCATCGCCATTCTCGAAAGCGAATACCGTCTTGTGCTCGGCGCCATGATATTCGTAAACGCGTCGAATATCGGGCATCAAAGATACGCCCCAGATGAAAAGTAAAAACAGAAGCAGCCGGATCACCCCATCGACCAGATTGAAGATGATCTGGCCGCTAAAAACCGGATTCAAGCGTTTCATTTCCGTGGCCGCAACCAGCGGAATGAATTTGTACATGAAGATGAAAAATCCGACCGAGATGATGATGTTGACCGAGGCCATCCAACCGCTAATTTCTAACTTCTTCTTGCCCGTATCTTTTGGCTCGGGCTGCAACTCATCCAAAGCAACATTGGCGGAAAAACGTAGCGCGCGAAATCCCAGAGTCATAGCGTGTCCCAGGGTCATCACCCCGCGCAGGACAGGCCATCCCATCCATTTATGCTTTTCGGAAAGTCTTTCGAGCGGCTCACTGTGAGTCGACATTTCGCCCGATGGCTTGCGGCAGGCAATAGCCCAAGCGTGCGGAGAGCGCATCATAACCCCTTCGAGCACTGCCTGGCCGCCGACGAGGGTCTCTTCACCGCCTTCTAACGCGGGTAAGAGCTGCACCGCGACCAGAAAGTTCCACCACGTAAGTAAGAATTTTTTCAATGAAGACATACCGATTCGATGATCCTTCCGCGCCCAAAGGCACAAACATTACATTAACACACGAACAAAGCATTCCATCTCCCTGCAAGTGGCGGCAAATAAGGGATTTGATTAATCTTCAAGCATGAAAAAACTGGCCGCCATTTGCGAGCAAGTCGCAGCTAGAACGAAAAAGCTGGAGAAGACCGCGATTGTCGCTTCATATCTGAACGCGACGCCGATAGAAGAAGCCGCCGCCGCAGTCATCTTCCTTTCGGGGCGGCCTTTCGCGATGTGGGAAGAAGCCACATTGCAAGTTGGAGGGTCGTTAATCTGGCGCGTCGTCGAGGACTTGTCGGGTAAAACCCAGGCCGAATTAACTGCTGCCTATAAATGTCATGGAGATTTGGGATCGGTCGCCGCCGAAGTTTTGCCGGCAAGTGAAAAACACGGCGATCTGTCGGTGCGGGAAGTCGAGAAACGATTTCGACAAATGGCATCAGCGCGAGGTGTCGCAGCGAAAACCGGGCTGCTTCGCGATCTGCTCTCGCAGGCGGCTCCGCTCGAAGCCAAGTACATCATCAAGGTCATGACGACCGACCTCCGCATCGGACTGAAAGAAAGCCTAGTCGAAGAAGCCATCGCCAAAGCCTACGCCGCTCCGGCGCGCGAGGTGCAACGTGCGAACATGCTGCTGGGCGATATTGGCGAGACGTTGCGGTTTGCGGCGCAAGGCAAGCTTGGCGAAGCCCGCATGCGGCTCTTTCATCCTTTGGGATTCATGCTGGCCAGCCCTGCGGAGTCTGCGGAAGAAGCATTGTCATATTTCGAAAATTCGTTTGTCGAAGATAAGTACGATGGCATTCGCGCCCAGGCGCACTGCTCAGGCGACACAGTAAAAATATTCTCCCGCACGCGGGATGAGATCACCGAATCATTCCCTGATCTCGCAGACGCGCTGCGCGGATTTTCGCAAGATGTCATTTTCGACGGAGAAATCGTGGCCTGGGGATATCTGGCCGACGAACCCACCGGGACGGCATCGAAAGAAATGGGCAGCGCGCTCCCCTTCAGCGCTTTACAGCAGCGCCTGGGACGTAAGAAAGTCAGCGACGATTTAATACGCCGCGTGCCGGTTGCGTACTTGGCCTTCGATATTCTGTATGCGAAAGGCGAGTTACTGCTGGATCGTCCATTAAAAGAGCGGAGACAAATTTTGGAAACGGCTTTGGCCGCACCGCGAATTCCAGGAATTGCGGCCATGTCCCGAGCCGAGCAAAGCGTTCTAGGTTTTCATGATGCGGAAGCCTCATCTTCCGCGGGCAACTCGACCCGAATCATTCGCGCTCCAGTTTTTCAGGCGGCTTCTCCCGCCGATCTTGATGCATTGTTTGACGCCACCCAGGCTCGCGGCAACGAAGGCCTCATGATCAAAGATCCCGAATCCCCATACGCGCCGGGACGCCGAGGGAAGTGGTGGCTGAAGTTAAAGCGCGAACTGGCGACATTGGATGTTGTCGTCACTGCCGTCGAATACGGCCACGGACGAAGGATCTCAGTGTTGAGCGATTACACATTTGCGGTGCGCGATGGAGACCGGCTCGTCAATATTGGCAAAGCATATTCAGGATTGACCGACGTCGAAATTGCGGAGATGACGCAGTGGTTCCTCGATCGCACGGTCGAAGATCAAGGATTGAGACTAGTCGTCGAACCGAAGATCGTCGTCGAGGTCGCATTCAACAACATGATGAAGTCCGAACGCCACAATAGCGGCTACGCGTTGAGATTTCCGAGGATTGTCAGGCTACGCCCCGACAAGCTGCCAGAAGAAGCAGACACCATTGAGAGAGTGAGAGAAATTTTCGAGAAGCAACGATCTGCGTAGACCCAGACGTCCTCGTCTGGGTGGGCGAGCGAAGCTCGCCTTATTTCCGGAATAGCGGAGTTTTGCTCCGCTGGGCAGACGAGGGTGTCTGCCCCTAAGCAGGCGCTTCAATGGCTATGCGTGTGTTCTTCGGCGCTGACGGGGATCACGCATCCATGTGCCACTTCGCAGATTTCATGCTCGAACTGAATGGTTGTGTGGTCGATGCGGAATTCTTGATGCAGGCATGCTTTCACGTCCCGCAAAATGCGTTCGCTGACTGACGGTGGAATGTCCGCAATCGAAATATGACAAGATAGCGCCCGCGTCTCCGAGCCGATATTCCATACATGCAAATCGTGGACATCGTTCACGCCTTCGACTGCGCGCATGGCCTCTTCCACGCGTTCCAGTTTCATCCCACGCGGAGTGCCTTCCAGCAGAATGTTGAGGGTCTCGCGAACGATGCCGAATCCTGACCAAAGAATCAGCGCCCCAATCCCGACCGAGAGAGCGGAATCAATCCAATATTGACCCGTGGCCATAATCGCCCAGCCGCCAACAATAACGGCCGCGGTGGAAAGCGTGTCGCCGACCTGGTGCACAAGCGCACTGCGAATATTTACATCGCGGTCGGACCGCCATAGTAAAAGCGCGATGACCCCGTTCATTACCACCCCAGCCGCGGCGACAATCATCATCGTGACCGCGTGAACTGCCTCCGGCCTTTGCAGCCGTCGAAACGCCTCGTAAAAGATAAGAAACGACACCACCATCAACGACGCCGCGTTCACCAATGCAACCAGCACTCCCGCGCGGTGATAGCCATAAGTCTTGGTGGCGCTGGGGGGGCGCGATTGCAGATAAACAGCGACCCACGAAAGCAGCAGCGCGAGAAAATCCGAAAGGTTGTGTCCGGCTTCCGACAGAAGCGCCAGTGAATGAGCCCGAACGCCTGAAACCACGAGCAGCACGATATAGGCAAAGGTCAGCCCGAGAGAAAAAAGTAGTATCCGCGAGGTGCGGTGATGTCCGTGGCTGCCGTGAGCGTGCACTCTGTCAAGTTTACGGGGACTAGCGGCAGGCTTCAAGCGATATGGCTGCCACACCATCTAATTCCGCGACGTGGTGCTTTCCATGCTCCGGGCGGGGTGCATTCTTGAAGAGCAAGAGCATCCCGTGTTCTGATAAATCCTTGCCGCGATGGCGTTTCTTAGATCTGAATTATCAATCCGCCTTCGCGGAAGAGAACTCCGCTGCTCCGAGGCCGGGCTTTTTCGGCGTAGTCGTGATGGTTATCACGCTGGCCAGAATCAGAAGCGTGCCCAGAACAGTGCGACGACCCAATGCTTCGCCGCCGACGAAGTATCCGAGGAAAACTGCAACGACCGGGTTCACGTATGCGTAAGTGCCCACTCTCGTCGGTGATTCATAATGCAGCAGCCAGACGTATGCGGTGAATCCCACAATTGAACCTGCCACGATCAGATATATCAATGCCAGCCACGCGATTCGCGAAACGCTATGCGGACGGAAGCGGGCAAACTCACCGGTCGCGGCCGCAAGGATCAACAGTTGCGCGCCTCCCGCAATCATTTGCGCGGCCGCGCTCATGGGCTTGGACTCCGGAAGCGGAATATTGCGGGTGAGGATTGCGGCAACCGACCAGGTGAAAGAACCAAAAATCAGAGCCATGGCTCCGCCGCGGTCGATTGGGACTTCGCCCAGTCCAAGCGACCGGTTCATCAGCACCGCGACCCCCGCAATTCCAATCAGCAACGCCAAACTTAGGCGAACGGTAAGACGTTGAGTGCGCAGAAAAATGATTTCCAGCAGAGTCATGAAGACCGGGATACTGGCGAGTATGACGGCGGCTATACCTGATGGCACCCGCTGCTCGGCCCAGAACAGACACCCATAGTCGAGCAGAAAAATAATGGCTCCAAGCCCAGTGGCTCCCGCCCACTGCCGGGAAGTTGGTGAGGGGATGCCAGTCGCTCGCATCCACGCATAAAGAATCACACCAGCGGCGAGAAAACGAAGCCCGGCTAAAAGAAATGGAGGCACCTCGTGCACCCCGACGCGAATCGCCAGAAATGTCGATCCCCACACCAAATAAATGATGGCGAATGCGAGCAAGATTTTCCACGTTGCGGGACGAACTGAATCGTGCATGATGAATTTCGATTTTGAATATACATGAGCGGTGCATCACAAATACTTTATGCACAAGATCATTTTAATGAAGGAGCTCTGAAAATTGGGCAGCCAAATGCACGTTAGAAATGCGAGCACCGGTCACAAACCAGAACCGGTCCTAAAGTTATTTAAGCAGGAGGGTTAAATCTCAATTCATATCAGAGACTGCCGGCAGCGGACTGGGCTTTACTTTTAATTTCGTTGTTCGCCTGTTTTTCAACAACGTTCAATTCTTTTTCCAGCGAAGAAAATCGTTGCAAAATCTCGTGCATGCGAAGCGCCATGTTGCGAATGGTATCAATCTGATTGCGGGCTTTCGGATCTAACGGAGCGAGAGCGTCGGGATCCAACAACAGTAATTCCGAATTACCCAATACAGAGGTTAGCGCGTTATTCAGGCTGTGCCGCATTTCCAGAATATATCGTCCAAGGGCCGCATCCCGTGCCAATTGCCGGTTACTCTGCTCCAGGCTGCGAATAACAGAAATGCTCTCAGCCGAGCGCAAAGCGTGGCGCAAAATGGGGATGGCGGCATCGAGCCAATTGTCGTTATCCCGCACTAACGTCATTACGCGCGGCACTCCATTCGGGAACAAGCGCGGTTCGTCAGCTTCCCGAATATGGACGACGGGCTTGCCGCATCCATCCAATGCCTTCATAACCGGCCGCAGTACAGCCGCAGGCAAGCCGCCGACAATGACGACATCGAAATCTTCCGAATTCAGGCGCGAGCAAAGATCACCGCTCATCAAAGTGAATGCGGGAATGCGCGGTTCTAACACCCAGCGCGCCGTTATGGCATGCGAGAATGTCGCGTCGTCCGAAATGATCAAAACGGTTTGGCAGTTCACGTCCAGCCTATTCATCGGTTTTCTTTTTACTGTCGTCGTCTTCCACACGCGCCGACTCGTGGTTGACGACGTTGAAGTCCTGCCAGGTTGCTGAACCGGATCCCGCCCCCGCCGCGGTAGCGCGACTCTTTGCCGGGACCGAATCTTTTCCCTTCTCTTTCGCCGCCGTCTTTACTAAGGCAGCATCAATTACGGTTCGCAAGTCGACCAGCAGGCAAAGAGGCTGCCCCGCAGAATACTCCGCATGGAACATCACTTTCCACGATTGGCATATCATCCTCAGCCGCGAGACCGGCTCATACGCGGAAAACTGTGCCTTACGGCAGTCCAAATTTTCAACCCCACGAGTTTCTAGCTCCCGCAACCCATCGAGGATCGCATTTAGATCCTGCTGCATCAGGCGGAAAAAGTTTCGTCGCAGAAGAAACCCAAATTGAGTGACGACCACCATTGCAATGGGCAGGAAGAAATCGTCCCCGCAGGATTCTTTGAGTTTCCGCCCCTGCTCTATTATGCGGCTGGTGAATAATTCTTTTAGCGTGCGGCAAGCTTCCGATTTTGCCGTCAACTCCTGAAAAGGTTCGAGGCGCGCCGGAATAACTAAATCACATTGCCCCAGCACGGGCGCAAGAGTTTGTGCCACGGAAAGCAAGTCGAGTTCGCTTTCCTTTAAATGGGGCGGAGTATTCATCGAGAAAAACTGCACCAACAAAAAATCTAATTTATTTCGGTCAGAATCGCTTCGCTGTTGTTTTCGAAGGTGGTGCAACAGCAGCGCTTCAACTGCCGGTAGCGTGGCCAGCGTTGTGGTCTGCAAAAAATGGCGGAGCTGGTGAACTTGGATTCGTTCATCCATTTCCGTAAACCATTTTCGGGCCGCCTCCAGCGATGCTGGGGAAATATTCGCTAATGAGATATTTTCAATATCCGGGCAAGGCAGGGCGTCGATTACGCATTCCCGCGCCAATGCGCAATAGAGCGGATAGATGACTTGCGCAGCAATCCACTCTCCCTCGGGGTCGGGATATCTGCTGCTATGGCTTTGCTCGTCGCCGGCCATTAATTCATGATCCAATTGGTGGACGCTTTTTTGAAACGCGCCGCAACCGCGGTTCGACTTCCGTTGTATTGCACCGCTACGACGCAAACTTCAGTATCAAGAGTGCCGTCAGAATTCTGCAATCGCAAAACATCCGCAAACTCTAAAGGAAGACTAGAGGCGAACAAAACTTCGCGCGCGGTGCCAAATTCAATAACGGTGCTCTCAATGGAAGGCTTTCCTTGAGTTGTGGTGCGAGTCAGGCGGACCGGGATGCTGAGGGGCGTGGCATTGGGGAAAAACCTGGCAAGCTTGACGATAGAGGTGTCACGTACAAAAAAAACTGCGGCCGTCGCTTTAGTCAAGAATGTTCCTCGATTAATTCCGGGAAGCGGTTGCGGCTCCAAGCCTGCCGGTTAGCATGACTTAGGGCCGTACCGCACGTTAGAGGCATTGCACGGCCTGAGCCAAACAAGGCAAAGATTCTAAGTTATTGACAAAATGAGACTAATCTACGAATGCACCGCTTCTCAGTCTCTTGCGCAAGGCCCGCAGTCTCATTGTGAAACAAATCTCAAAGCATAGTTGAGCTTGATTTTTTATTGCAGAGCCTGGATTTCCGTCACTGAATCTGAATGGGCGCCGATGTTGTAGCGCTTCAGTTTCCGATAAAGTGTGGCGCGGCTTATCCCCAGCATTTTCCCGGCAAGAACTTTGTCGCCTTTCACTTGCTCAAACACGCGCTCGATGGTCGCTCGCTCAATATCCTCGAGGTCGGTCGAAGAGAGAGCGGATAAGGCCCGCAAAGGCGCCGCAACATCCGCTGATATCGCGTCTGACATCACAGCCGGGGACAGATCGCCGTTATCAATGATTCTGCCGTCTCCTAAAGCGACCGCCCGCTCAATACAGTTTTCCAGTTCTCGCACGTTACCCGGCCAGTCGTATTGAAGCATCGATTTCATCGCCGTGTTTGTGACCTGAATCGACACGCCTGCCGCTTTGCGGTCCAGAAACCAGTGCACGAGCATGGGAATGTCGGAACGGCGTTCACGCAGAGACGGCAAGTGAACAGTGACCACATTCAGCCGGAAATAAAGGTCTTTGCGGAATGATCCGTTGCGATATTCGACTTCAAGATCGCGGTTCGTAGCGGCGATCACCCGGACGTCCACTTTCACTTTCTGATTGCTTCCCACCGGCCGAATTTCTTTTTCCTGCAAAACCCGTAACAACTTGGCTTGCAACTCCAAAGGAAGCTCGCCAATCTCATCGAGAAAAATCGTGCCTCCGTGGGCCGACTGGAACAAGCCGGTTTTCGAGCGATTGGCGCCGGTGAATGCGCCTTTTTCGTAACCGAACAGTTCGCTCTCAATTAGCGTGGGCACGAGAGAACCGCAATCGACAGCCACGAAAGGACGGGTTGCAAATGGACCGCGAAAATGAATGGCACGCGCAACCAATTCTTTGCCAGTGCCGCTTTCGCCCGTAATCAGCACCGGAGTGCGCGTATCTTTCAAGCGCGAGATCATGCGCAGGACGTCCTGAATTTTCGCCGACGATCCCACTATCCCGTGCAGACCGCTCTCCGTATCGACGCGCTCGCGCAGAAACTGATTCTCTTCCACCAGGCGAATCTTTTCCGCCATTCGCCGAAGAAACAGACGCAGCTCTTCCAGCGGCGAGAAGGGTTTGCTGATGTAATCGTAGGCGCCCAGCTTCATGGCCTGGACTGCGGTTTCGACCGAGCTGTGCCCGGTCATTACAGCGATCTCGCAGTGCGGGAGCAACTTCTTCACCTTTTCCAAAAATTCCAGGCCTGACATTTTCGGCATAACCAAATCGGTCAGGACTACATGTGCCGGCTGTTCTTCCAGCAGTGCGAGAGCGGCTTCGCCACTGTCCGCTTCCATGCACTCGAATCCCAGCCCATCACCGACGGTCATGCACAATTTGCGGATGCTCTCTTCGTCGTCCACAACTAACAACCGCATGCGAAGATCATGGCTCACAGGGCTTTCCCCACAGTCTGTTCCACAACCGAAAGAAATTGCTGCACTCGAAACGGTTTTTCTACGCAGGGGGCGCCGGTTTTGCGAAGGGTCGCGACCGTTTCCTCATTGGCGATGTCGCCAGTGATGAATACTATGCGGGAAGCGAGCTCCGGACGATGCCGGGTGATCCAGGCATGAACATCGCCTCCATCCAATCCCCCCGGAGTTCGCATATCGGAGACCACGCCGAGAAAGTCACCCGATTCGAGCAACCGCACGCCCTCGACGCCTGAATTTCCGCAGACCACCGAGTATCCATTGCGCTCGAGAACTGCTCGGACGTAACTCATAACCGCAGGCTCATCTTCAATAAGTAATATCGGCAGCATGTTCGTATTCGATGTTTTCATAGTTGTGCAACTCCAGCAGCGGCTCCTACCGATGCAACTTCGGATGAAGCCGGGAATCTGACTACAAATGTCGCGCCTTCGCCGTTCGGGTTGTTGTAGCAAAGAATCTCGCCGCCATGTTCGCGGACGATTCCGTAACAAATGCTAAGACCCAGGCCCGTGCCCTTACCGATTTCTTTGGTCGTAAAAAACGGGTCGAATATCCGGTCAGGAAACGAGATTCCCGGCCCATTGTCAGTAAAAGAAATCTCCGCCATGGTTCCGTGCCGGGCGGTCGCGATCTCTATGCGTGCGGGACGCACCGCTTCCCGCACGGCATCGTATGCGTTGTTGATAATGTTAAGAAAAACCTGCTGCAACTGATGGGCATCGCCGACAACGTGTGGCAGATCCTGTTCAAAACGTTCAACCACTTCAACCCCACGGCTATGGAAGTCATAGGCGCGCAATTGCAGGGTTCGACGCAGAATCACATTGACCTGAACCGGCTTGCGCTGCGGCGGCATTTGGCGGGCGAAACTCAACAAATTCTGAACAATTTGTTTGGTACGCTGAGCCTCCTGCAAAATCACTCTCAGGTCTTTGCGCGCGCTCTCCGGAACCTCTGGATTTTCCATCAGCAGATCGGCAAATCCGAGGATGGCGGTCAGGGGATTATTAACTTCGTGCGCCACGCCCGAAACCAATTGACCGACAGCTGCCATTTTTTCGGCGTGCATTAATTTGGATTGCAGCGTAGCCGCGTCCGTAATGTCGCTCATCACCACCACCACGCTGGTAACCTGCTCCTGCTCGTCCCGCATGGGACTAAGATTTACCGAGAAGTGTCCCACTCGGCCGTCGGCTCGCAGAATCTGCAGATCCAGGTTGTCAACCTGGTTGCCGGAAACGATCTCAGCGAAAGCATCGTTCAGTACTTCGCGCCGGCTGGGCACAACCAGATCTTCCATCGGACATCCCAATATCTGCTTCTGCTCGTAACCCATGTCATACCACCGGCGGTTTGCGTAGCTGACAATGCCGGCAATATCAGTGACCAGAATCAGGCTCTGCGTGTTGTTAAGAATCTTCCCTGAAAAATCTCGCTCGCGCTGCAACTCAGACTGAAAATTCCGCAAGCCACTGATGTCCAACATCAATCCGCGATATTGAGTCAATTGGTCATGGACATCGCGAACTGCGAAGGCGTTCACTAACACGTGAACCGTGCTGCCATCTTTATGGCGAAGCATCTGTTCCTGATTACGCAGCACTCCGTGGGACTGAATATGCTCGGTGATTCCCTGGAGTTGATCCGGCGAAGAATAAACCTGGCTTCGCGCATCGGTCTGCAAAAGTTCTTCGCGGCTTTCATAGCCAAGCATGCGGACCAGCGCGTCGTTGACTTCCACAAAACGGCCATCCGGCGTGGAAAAAAACAAACCTTCCTGAATGTTGTCGAAGAGTTCGCGATAGCGGCGTTCCGCCTCCCGCCGGTCGGTTATGTCTTTTAAGACGTGAATGGTTTGTAAGCCTTCGTTGCTGGCCCCATGAACGCGGGAAGTGGAGACCAGGAAGGTTCGCTCCAGCACCGGGTGCACATACTCCCCTTCACTTTCGCCTGTGCTGCGGCAGAAAGGACAACTACGCCCAGGCGCATCCGTCCCTATCGCCAGCAGGGCACACATATTAACGCCGATCAGCTCTTTCGGTTCGACGCCAACAAACTCGGCCAGAGACCGATTCGCGCGCAAGACGTTGCCGGCTTCGTCATGAGAAACAATAAAATCAGTGATGGCATCGAAAATCTCAATCCAATGCCGGTTCGCGCGGTCTATCAGGGAAAAAAATCGCGCGTTCTCCAGGGCTACCGAAACATGCCCGGCGATCGCCTGAAGCAGCGGACGGTCTTCCGTCCCGGCAAGCTTTGCCATACAAAAAGCGCCCACCAGTTCTCCGCTTGCTCCTACCAGTCGTACCAGCGTGCAGTCGCTCCAGTGCAGCGCATCAGCTACCTCGTTGCCGAGCAACTCGCGCGCGCTCGCAGAAACGATTGTGTCGGTGGACTTCGATAACGCTTCTGAGATGGTGGCGGCGAAGCGATTGTTGAGAGCCGGCTCGTTGTTATCGATTCCCGCCAGCGACTGCAAAGCGACGGTTTGCAACGAAGAGTCGCCCTTTGCCACCAACGCGCCAGCCGATGCACCAGTCATCCTGATGGCGTGAGAAACAAATCTTCTGGCAAGCTCAGGCACCCGCACCAGGGAGCTGAGTTCGAGAGCCATGCCCATCAATGATTCCGCGCGACGCCTGTGCTGTTCGGTTAAATGCAGGTTGCGAGTTACTTCCAAAGCAATGGCTACGTGGGTCGCCAGCGCTCTGGCTCTGCGCACATCTTCTTCCGAAATGTCTTTGCCGTCGCAGCGGTCGAGAACGCCGAGCATACCCAACACATTTCCATCCGTTCCAAGCAGCGGCACCGCCAACATCTGCCGTACTTTGAACTTCTCGATCAGAGCGACATCAACGCCTGGTATTTCGGCGGGATGGTCCGTCCAAAATGGCTCTTTCTTCAGCAGCGCCCGGCTGGCTATGCTTTCGGGCAACATTGCATCCGTGGGCGCCGATTTGCCATTGCTGTATTTCCAGCGTATGCGAAACGCGTCGCCCTCCAGCAGCCCGACCAGAGCGCGCTCAAAGCCGAGAAAGCCGCTGGCCCGTAATACAAATTGGCGCATGAATTGGTCGAGATCTCCCAGCGACCCCAATTCAGAGGAAATATTCAGTAACTGATGAAGATCATGGGCCTGGCCGCGCGCAGTCGCATATAACTCGGCGTTCGTAATCGCCACCGCGCCAAATCCCGTCAATATGCTGATCAGCGTTTTTTCTTCCTCGCTGAAAACGTCACTGGTCCTGGGATACACCAGAACAGCGCCCTGAGAATTAGAAGTGCTGAATGGCGCGGCAATTAGGATTCCGGGATGAATCAACTCCCCGAGGACATGAGTTCCCGGCTCAATCTCAACTTCGACCAGCTTGCCTTCCTTGAGAGCGCGCTCTGTTAAGTCCGACTCGAACTCCATCCCCTTTCGGTCATGGCGCGCCCGAATCGATATGGCGAGCTCCGGACTTTGCGCCGATATCTCGGATAACTCAAAATTTGATTCGCGGCCGGTAACGATTGAAACCAGATTTATATCAAGCAATACTCGCAGCCGTTGCGCGAGTGTCGAGATGATTGCGGCTGGATCGGGCAGTGAATGCAGGGTGCGGGCAACATCGGCCAGAAGTTCTGCTCTTCGATGATCTCCACGGGAATTCTCCGACAACCGCTTTGCTTCCAGAAGGCTGGCGGTTTGGCCACAAAGGATAGTGGCTTTAATCGCCGCGTCGTCATTGAAAAAATCAGCTTCATCGCGGATGAATACGGAAATCCCGATGACTTTATCAGAAACCACAAAAGGCGTAGCCATCAGCGATTGGCAGGGAATATTCGCCGCGAGGCTGGAGTGCGTAGCCTCCATTTTATTGATGTAAATTGTCTTGCGGGTTCCCAGTATCTCCGCCGCGAGACCTGTTTCGCTTTGAAGTTGCGCCCCTTTGAAAGCTTCAGCCATGAATCCGTCCGCCTCGGCCCCGATCATGGCGTCCGCAGAGAGAACTCGCCAAAAATAGCTGCCATCAGCCTGAAAAAACTCTCGTGTGGCCTGGCAAAAGAACCGGGTTAGCGAACCGGCGGTAGCGCCTTCAAGAGCCTGGGCCGAGATTCGTAACAATAGGTTCTGAAAGGAATCGTTAATGGCAGTCATCTCGTGACCCACAGACGGATCTACACGTTGGTCTGCCAGAAAGTTAGCTCCATAAGCGATTCAACTAATTGAATAATTGGACATTAGCCTGAATTCTCATTTTGAGTCAAGCTAAATGACGAAGATGTGCCGAAGTGGGAAAGTCCCGATATGTCACCGTCGGTATCAAGATGAGATCGATCGGTGTCATTGAGACCCATAACTCGGCGCGCCGACCGGAATCAAAACGTCGATTACCAAAGTAACTCACTGAATACAAAGGGTTTGATAATCAAAACCATTCGGGACTATAAGTGTAGATATTGATTGGCAGCGCCATTGCATCGACCCCGGCAAAAGTGCCAAATGGAGGCGTCTAATTGCAAACACCACGGCTGTTAACGTCACTTCGCGTGGCGGCGGTCTTTGCGGCAGTGTTGGCCACGTCGTCCATTTTCATTGCTATCCCTTCGAAATGCCTTGCCCAAGAAGCCGTCGCCGCACGGCGGGTTAAGACCAAGGTCGATCCCAGTTATCCCGACATAGCTCGCAGGATGGGTATCTCGGGCACGGTTCGGCTGGCAGTTGTGATCGCACCGAATGGAACGGTAAAAACCACGACTGCCGTGGGCGGACACCCCGTCTTGTTAAATGCGGCGATCGACGCAGTCAAAAAATGGAAGTTTGAGCCGGCTAGCGCAGAGAGCACAGGAACTATTGAAATCAAGTTTGCACCCACGTATTAGCCCAATGAATATTTTGCACATGGAGGAGCGGCAATGACGATCGGCAGGAAACTTTATAAGAATTTCGGGTACATCCTTCTGATGGTCGTCGTGTTATTCCTGGTAAACATCGTTGCCATGTATAGGGAACGCGGCACGAAGGCCGCCGCATCCCGCGCACTTCAGATCGCCGAAACCAACGACAAGATCCGGTTTCAAATGATGCAGAACCGCCTCTTTCTGAGCAATTACCTGCTTAGTGGCGACACTCGCGAAGTCGATCGTATGAACGACGGAGAGCGGCAACTCAACGAACGGCTTCAGGACATTCAGAAACTCGCCTCCGATCAGGAGCGCGAAGAACTTGAAAAAGTGCAACGAAATGAGAACGCGTGGGTCACCGATTTCGCGGCCCCGCTACTCGAAAAGCGCAAGGAAGTGGACGCGGGAAATTCCACCGTTGCCGAGCTGCAAATCTTCTACTTGCAAAAAGACGCCTCTTCGTGGGTGAGGAATTCGACCGAACCGCTCGACGCAGCTGACCGCGAAAACAAAAAATTACTGGATGAGAGCCGCGCCTCCGATGAAACCGCCAGCGCCTGGACCATCGGCGTGGCCCTGCTAAGCACATTGGTCGCTTTGGCGCTGGGAATTGTCATCGCCTATCGCACCGCGAAATCGATCACCGATCCTTTGAACAGCTTGATGGGAGTCGCTCAACAAATCGCCAATAATGGCGATTTGGAACACCACATAGACGTCCAGCGCACTGACGAAATCGGGCAACTTTCTAGAACTTTCGGCAACATGGTTACTTATCTGAAAGAAATGGCTTCCGTCTCCGAAGCCATTGCCGGCGGCAATCTCACGGTTGAAGTACAACCCCGTTCGGCGAATGACACCCTCGGTAACGCTTTCGCACGCATGATCGAAGGTCTCAGGAACCTGGTGCGCAATGTACGCGACGCTTCTTCTCAAGTAGCCAGCGCTTCCAACCAGGTTGCGGGAGCTTCCGATGAATCGGCAAAAATCAGCCTGCAAACTTCTTCCGCAATTGACGAAGTGACCAGCACCATGCACGAGATGAGCGTCAACGTGCAAAACATGGTGAAGAGCACGCAGGTTCAGGCTTCCAGTGTAAGTGAAACCTCAGCATCCATTGACGAAATGGTCGCCTCTATTCAGCGGGTGGCGGATACCGCGAAAGTTTTGCTGGACATCTCCAACCGTTCTCGCGAAGAGGTTCACAGCGGCATCACCACCATGGAGAAAGCTACCGACGGGTTGAACCGCATAAATACCACTATCCGCTCTTCCGGACAAATCATTGATGTTTTAGGCCAACGCGCCGATGACATTGGAAAGATTATTGAAGTTATTGACGATTTGGCGGAGCAAACCAACCTGCTGGCGCTGAACGCCGCGATTGAAGCGGCCCGGGCCGGCGAACACGGCTTGGGATTCGCCGTAGTCGCGGACGAAGTCAGAAAGCTGGCCGAAAAATCGGCGCAGTCCACCAAGGAAATTTCCGAACTGATTCAGAGCATTCAGAAGGAAGCCAGGAAAGCCGTCGAGAATATGGAGCAGAGCACGGATATCGTCAACGAGGGATTGGGACTTGGCGAAGAATTGAACGGCGCTTTGCGAAAAATATCGAATGTCGTCACCGAAGTTTACAAATTTGCCCAAGAGATCGGCGCAGCTACCAACGAGCAATCTCACGGTTCCTCTCAAATTGCGCGTGCCACCACCAGATTGAACGAAATAACTCATGAGATTAATTCCGCCGTGGAAGAGCAGGCTTCCGGAGCGCACGCCGTGGTGAAAGCCATGGAGCGAATGCGTGAATTGGTGCAGCAAACGACGTCTGGTTCCACCGAGTTGGCTGCGTCTGCCGAACAGATGTCCAAGATGTCGCGCGAGCTTATGGATTCGATGGGACGATTTGCCCTGGAGCAAATGGAGCGTGCGCTGGTGGGAGAAGCGACCCGCCTGCGAGGTCGCGACACTGCGCGGCAGGCAGCGGCGGGAGCACGCGGTTGAGAACGAGTTTTGTCGAATGAAACGCGAATTGCATATTGTCGGATTCCGGGTGGGACGGGAAACCTACGGCGTTCCTATCGTCTCGTTGCACGAAATCGTGCGAGTCCCGGATATCACCGCTGTACCAGATGCACCCGCTTATGTCGAAGGCGTTATAAACCTGCGGGGAAAAATCGTCTCCATAATCGATCTTCGAAAACGGCTGGGCGAAAAGGAAATTACCAGTACCCGGCGCAACAGAATTCTGGTTGTGGAACACAACGGACGTCTCTCCGGCTTGATCGTCGATTCGGCTTCGGAAGTGTTGAAGGTTCCGGCCGAAGATGTGGAGCCGTCCCCCACCCAGTTCGAGGAGGGTGGACTGAACTGCGTGACTGGATTGGGGAAGTATCAGGGGCGGTTAATTGTATTGCTGGATATGGCGAGGCTTCTCGAATACACCGGGATTCACCCCGGCGGCAAAACCACCGTTAGCAATTCTCCGGGACCGCCAGCAAAACTTGCCAAGGCTGCGGCAACGAAGTAGCCACTTTAGCCAGTAGAAGGAATGAATGAGCACACCAGCACTCGCGATGCAGGTCTCGGATGCCGAATTGAAGCTGTTGCAGGCGCTCGTCTATCAGGAATGCGGCATGCACTTTGACGTAAGGCGCGCACATTTTCTGCAAGACCGGCTGCAACGGCGATTGAAGGAATGCCGGCTGGACTCCTTTTACAGTTACTACCGCTTGCTGATCAGCGATCAAGGCCGGCAGGAGTTATCCAAGCTGCTCGAAGATCTTACGGTCAATGAAACCAGTTTCTTCCGCAACAAAGCGCAGCTCGAGTTGTTTCAGCTGGATATATTGGCCAGGTTGATTCGCCGGAAAAAAGAAACCGGAGAATATTTTCTGCGCATATGGAGTGCGGGCTGTTCGACCGGCCAGGAACCTTACACCATTGCCATGCTGGTGGCCGAGACGCTTCAAAGCAACCAGCTTCGATCCGCCCCCGCGATGCCCACGGTCTGGCCGAAGCCAATTATTCCGAATCCTTGGAAAATCGAGATTCTGGCCAGCGATCTTAACTACTCGGTTCTACGCGCCGGGCAGGAGGGCAGCTACTCAGAAAGCCAAATGGCATCGGTTGATTACAATTACCGGCTCCGCTATTTCGACAAAGTTGGGGAGCGCTACGCTATCAAGAAGGCGGTAAAGGAGCTTGTCCATTTCGATTTCCATAACCTTAAAACGGAATATCTGCCGCAACAAAATGACATCATTTTCTGTCGCAACGTGATGATGTATTTTGACGAGGCCGAGCAACGGCGGTTGGTGGAAAAATTCTCACGCTGCCTGAATCCCGGAGGCTACCTCTTTATCGGACACGCCGAAAGTCTTCGTAATATCAGCAACAAATTTACTCTGCTCTTCCGGGAAAACGGAACCGCTTACCAGCGCGTCGAGGCGCAACTATGACGCAATTTTCCGACGAGCCCGGAACCGAACTGCGGGAGTTGTTCTTCGAAACCGCGCAGGAATTGCTCCAGTCCTTGAACGACGAAGCGTTACGGCTGGAAAAACAGCCCGGCGACATTGAAGCGATGCGGGGCATACGCCGCACGGTACATACTTTAAAGGGCGACTCCGCCGCCTGTGGCTTCCGCGAACTGAGCGAGTTGGCCCACGAGCTCGAAGACGCTCTGGCTGCGGATTCCGTACCCTCGCAAATTTCACTTGCCGAGATTGCCTTTCGCGCCGCCGACACTTTCAGCGCCATGCTGGACGCGTACCGGCAGGGAACCAAATTGCCATCTGTCGCACCCGTCAAAAAGATCGTTCGCGAATTGACCGGAATGTCGGACAAGAAGCCGCGACGTACGAAAGTGGAGCGCCCCGCAGTCACCTGGAGCGAATACGAAAAAGTAGCGAGCCAGCAGGCTATCGATCAGGGCAGGCAAGTCTATCAAATCACCGCGCAGATAGATCCGTTCTGCGCCATGCCCATGGCGGCCCGGCAACTGGTAATGATGGCATTGAGCAGGACGGCCACGGTGCTTGGAGTACGTCCGGAAGCCGGTGCCGAGGCCACGAGCAAATATCTATATGTGCTCGTCGCCACGGAGGAGTCAGCCGACACCATCGCATCCAAATGCCGCATTCCAACGATCATTTCTGAAGTGGATATACAGCCCGTAGAAAGCAACAGAGAGACCGCTAAACGAGCGGACATTGAAGAAGCGCCAACTGCTCGGGCGGAAGAAATACTGAAAGAGACCCTGCCTGTCGATACCGGCAATGCGATAACTGATTCTCCCTTGCCGGAACCGGAATCGAAAACCCAGCTCCCAGTTGCGACCGCGGACAACATCCTGCGCGTCGACTCTTCTCGCATCGACACCGTGCTCAATCTTGTCGGCGAATTGATCATCGGCAAGTCAATGCTTCAACAAGCGCTCAACGAACTGGCAATACTTCACCCCAAGGAAGCCATCCGCGGCAAATTCGCCGACGCCATGGCATTTCAGGGTCGCGTGTTGGGCGACTTACAGCGTTCCGTCATGAAAGTCCGAATGGTTCCTGTAGAACAATTGTTTCGCCGCTTCCCGCGTATGGTTCGCGATGTCGCCAAACGGTGCGACAAAAGTTGCGAGTTAACCATGAAGGGACAAGAGACGGACCTTGACAAGAGTCTTCTGGATGCCATCGCCGAACCGCTCACGCATATCGTCCGCAATGCGGTGAGCCATGGAATCGAATCCCCAGAGGAACGACGGCATGCCGGTAAACCGGAATCGGGAGTTATCCGGCTGGATGCTTACCATCATGCCAGCCATGTCATCGTTTCGGTGAGCGACGACGGCAGGGGAATCGATCTGGAAAAGGTAATGGCCAAAGCGTTGAAGCACGGAGTCCTGAGTCCGGCTGAGGCATCCCGGCTTTCGGACGCCGAAATGATGGATCTTGTGTTCCGCCCGGGATTCACCACAGCAGAAGAAATCACTGAGATATCGGGGCGTGGCGTTGGACTTGATGTGGTCCGAAGTATTCTACAAAGGCTGAAAGGGACTGTAGAGATCGAAACTCGAGTTGGCGAAGGCACCACATTTCGCCTGAAGCTGCCGTTAACGTTAGCCATTATCAAGGCTCTGTTATTCAGTGTGGAACAAAGGCTTTACGCCATTCCGCTAAACGCCGTCGCGGAAATCACGCGCGCTTATGAGTCCGACCTGCATCAGGTCGAGTGCTACGAGGTTTTACAGTTGCGCAACCAGGTATTGCCTATTGTGCGGATGGGCCGACCGGGACGCAACCGCGTGGAAGGACGGGGAAAGATTTTTGTCCTGGTCATCGCATTCGGGGAACGCAAACTGGGGCTGATCGTGGACTCGCTGGAGGGCGAAGAAGAATTGGTCATCAAAGCCCTCGACGACCACACCATGACGACTGACCTGGTAAGCGGGGCATCCATTTTAGGAGATGGACGCGTCGTTCTGATCATGAATTTGGTTGCGATTCTGGAGAGATTTTCGCAATCCCGGTCGGCGCAGAGCGGCCCACTCGCTTGCTCCGGTTTGTTGCTCTCGCAGTCGGAGCGGTCGCAATTTGCCGCCACCGCGCCGGAGGTGCGCCAGTAATGCTAAGTCAATCGGTGCGCGTATTAGTAGTTGACGATTCGGCCTTAATGCGCAAGCTTATTCCGCAAATTATCGAGAGCGACAGTTCTATCCAGGTGGTAGGAACCGCAATGGATGGGAATTTCGGACTCAAGAAAATTGAGGAGCTTAAGCCCGATGTGATCACTCTCGACCTTGAAATGCCAGGCATGGGTGGCCTCGACATGCTCAAGGAAATCATGCGCCGCCACCGTCTGCCGGTAATCGTGGTGAGTTCGCACAGTACAGAAGGCGCGTCGATCACATTGAAGGCATTGTCCATGGGCGCGTTTGACTTCGTTGCCAAACCCCGGGATGTCTCGGCGCGCATGCCGGAAATCGCGCGCGACCTGATCGGAAAAATCAAGGCAGCGGCGCAAAGCCATCTTGTCCATATCCCCTCGGTTCCGCAATCCCTTCATAGCAGCGGGAAAGCTGTTCCCGATGTCAAAAAACAGCCGGCACGATTTATTGCAGTCGGGGTTTCGACCGGAGGGCCGCAGGCGTTGCAGTACATACTGGCCCAGTTGCCGGCACATTTTCCCGGCACCGTGGTTGTTGTTCAACATATGCCGGAAGGTTTCACTGAAATGTTCGCCCGCCGGCTCGACGAGTGTTGCGCGGTTGCCGTGAAAGAGGCGCAATCAGGAGATCTACTTTTGCCGGGACGGATATTGATTTGCCCCGGCAACCGCCACATACGAATGAAGCGCTTGCCGCTCGGAGACATCGTTGTTTTGGGGGATGAAGCGACGGTAAACGGACATCGGCCTTCGGTAGACGTGCTTTTCCAAAGTCTGGCCATCGATTTCGGGCAAAATGGCACGGCCGTCTTGATGACCGGAATGGGCGATGATGGCGCGGAAGGCATGGGCAAGGTAAAAGCCGCCGGCGGAATGACCATAGCGCAAAGCGAAAATTCCTGTGTTGTATTTGGAATGCCGAAAGCTGCGATTGAACGAGGATTTGCGCTGCGGATAGTCGAGTTGGAAGCGCTTGCCAACACATTGCAGGTACTTTGCATGCCCAATCGAACCGGGTCTGCATTGCCGGGAAAATCGGCGGGGGCCGGCAAGTTGTAACCGTAAATTTGGAGCGTTGAGGAAGAATTAGAGACAGTATTGGAGGGTTTTTACATGGAACAATTTGTCGCAGTTCGACGCAGCAAGGATGGGCAACCAGTCCGTTATCTGATAGTGGACGATTCCGTCTTCGCTCGCAAGAATCTGGCTCGCATGATCGAAACTTTCGGCGGGCAGGTAGCCGGCGAAGCAGGAGACGGCGTGGCCGCGATCAGCGAGTACACGCGCATCAATCCCGACATTGTGCTCATGGATATCACCATGCCCCAGATGGAGGGCATCGAAGCCGCCGAAAAGATCGTGCAGCAGCATCCCGAGGCGCGCATCGTGATGGTGTCTTCTGTGGGATACCAGGAAAACATTGTGGCCGCATTGCAGCGCGGCGCGCGCCACTTCGTCCAAAAACCGGTAAAGCCCGAGGTGCTGTATGAAGTCATCAAGTACGTTCTTGGTGACGACGGCGCCGTGGCGGGCGCAGCCGGTGCAGGAGCCTGATATATGAAGATGGAATTGATTCAACCTTTCATCAATGCGGCCGATGCCGTCCTCGCGCCCGGCTTGAGTTCTCCCATGTCAGTCGGTCACCTGAGCATGGAAGAGGAGGCTTATCGGCGAAAAGGCGTTGCGGCGCTGGTCTGGCTAACCGGGGATATCGAAGGAAGAATTATCTTCGACCTCGATGCCGCGACGGCGCGCAGTGTCGCCAGTCATTTCGCAGGCACCGACATACCCGAATCTGACGACCTGGTGCGCGAAGCGGTCTGCGAATTGGCCAATCAAGTAATCGGGAATGCCGTGGCTACCTTGAATGATCAGGGATTTCATTTCCGAGTTCATCCACCTGCTCTGCTCACCGCAGAACACGGTTCAAAAGGCACCGAGGATACCGAAGCCATGGTTTTGTGCTTCGATACCGCAAGCGGCCACGTATTCATGAACATCGCATTGCGCTACAAAAAGCAGCATGCGGTGGCGGCGAGCTAAAGCAAAGCGCCTCGTTCAAACATTCCCGCCTTTTGAAACCGTGCCCTTTCGAACCAAACTTTCGCGACAATTAAGGAGTAGCCAGCACAAATACTGGCGCCTGTGGAGGCGGTTGCGCGGGAGTGGACGGCCCGGGAGGGAACGCGCTTACCGGAGATTGGAGACTTGTAATCACCGTGTTCGCGGGATAAAGATCGCTACTAGTGGGGACCGCACTGATGATTGTTGTGTTTCCGGCGTCGCAATTTGCCACATAAACCCTCGAACTATCCCCCGAGGCCGCCACGGACAGCCGGAAACGGGCGGGTGGACTGGAGCCCACAGGTCCCGGAGCGCCGCAGCCCGTTATATCCGTCATATCAATGCTTACAGTTCCCAGCGGGATTACCGCAGAAACCAAATTGCTATTGGAATTTATCACCGAAACTTGAGAAGTGATGCATGGTGACGCCACTCCACTACATGTCGCACTAATCTGATAGCTCGCCACATAGGCGCTGCTCCCGTCCGGTAGCACCGCCGCGTAAATCGGAGCGAAGGACGTGGGGCAAGGCGGCACCGATCCCGACACGACGCAATCGGTTGCAAGAAGCGCCGGCGGATCACCCGATATATCAATAATACTTACGCTGCCGCTTGCAGGATTCGTGACATAAAGACGGCTGCGTTGCTGATCGTAGAACATGAAATTTGCGCCCACGCCGACATTCACTGGATTTGGCAGCACCATGTCCGAAGACGTGTTTATCGCAAATACCATCCCCGCGCCGGCATCAAGAATATAAGCCCTCGCGCTATCCGACCGGGCGACCACCCAAACCGGAGTCACCCATGAATTCATGACTGCGGCGTTGATGGAGTTATCGGCGGGACTAATGCTGCTCACGGAACCGGCAGTGCTCGTACGATTGCCCTGATTCGCAACGTACAGCTTGGAACCGTCCGGGGTTTCGGCTAATGCGACCGGTTGAATATCGGGGCTCGGGCCGGTTTGAGCGAGCGAAATCACCTGCGTAACGGCATTTTGCGAAGTGGAAATCGCGGTTACGGTTCCGCTCAAAAAATTTGCCGAAAACATCGTCCCATTCTGCGCCGTCCCCACAAATACTGGATGCGAGCCGGAAGGCAGGCCGATTGTGACCACAGGATTAAGGTCGGTGGCGTTTGGTGTTCCCGGCGGGAATTCTGAAATCGTGTCTTCAAATTCATTGGCCACATACATCTTCGTGGAGTCGGGAGTTAATGCGGCATGTACCGGTCCCACGCCAGTTTTTAGCACTCCCAGCGCCGTGTCGCCGGATACGTCAATCTGGGTGCTGCTGCCCGGATTTTGAGGGCCGTTATTGCTGATTACAAACGCAGCCTTGCTAAATCCGGGGTTGGGAGGGTTGGGTATAATTGGAGTCGCCACGGGACGATATGTGTCTCCACAGCCCACGCATAACAGGAACAAAAGAAGTACGCCTGCGGAGCAGAGAGTCCGGGCCAAATTCATTGCCACTCCATAAATGAAATCATTCGGTCAAGGACGCCTTGGCTGGAAAGAGTTCCTCATTTTAACTGTGTGGAGCGGGAAGCGCCAGTAGGCGCCTGTCGCCTGTAAAATTTGAGATTATACGCAGGAGTTGACGTACCCAAATGGATGCGGCGGCCGGAGCTGTTGGTTGCTCCCCTTAATCAGTGCGCGGCGAATGAAATCGCTTTCATCCGCGCGCACGCGATCGCTTCGCGGCGGCAGCGGGAGCACGCGTAGCCGTGGCGGCGGGTTTCTTCTTGCCTTCCATTTCGGCAAGACTCTGTTTCAGCGCAGACATGAGATCCACGACCGGAGCCAGTTTTTTGGGTTTTTCCACCTCGGCGATCTTTCCCCCCTCAAGCTTCGTCTGAATCATCTTCTTAAGATTTTCCTGGAAAGTATCGTGATATTTTTCGGGATCCCATTTATCCGCCAATGCCTCGATTAACTGGTGAGCCACTTTTACTTCCGCTTCCTTGAGCTGCACATCGGGAGCGCCGAACCCTTCGACCTCTCGAACTTCGTCGGCGTAATACATTGTATGGAGCATCAGGCCGCCGTCGCGCGGGCGCAAAAAGACCGTATATTCCCGGTTGTGCATGGTCAATTTTGCAATGGCTACATAGTCGCTTTCCTCAAGCGCCTTGGTGAGCAGGGCATACGGCCGGCGGCCGGCTTCCTCCGGCATCAAATAGTATGACGATTCAAAAAATACGGGGTCGACCTCTTCCGCTTTAACGAACTCCAGAATTTCCATTGTCTTTGCCGTCTTCGGCTCGATCTTTTTGATTTCTTCCGGCTCGACCACCACGTATTCGTCTTTCCGATACTCGTACCCCTTCACAATTTCGCTGCGTTCCACAACCCGGTTATCCGCTGGGCAATATAGTTGTTGCTTAACTCGATGAAGGTCGTCACGATGCAACATGTGGAAGGAGATACTGGAACTGCGGGCGCCGGAAAAAAGCCGGACCGGCATGGAAATCAAGCCGAAGGTTAGGTAGCCAGACCAAACGGGAGATGCCATAGTTGTTATCCCTTTTGAGACGCGCAAAGACACGCCAACGCGTTGAGTTTAAACTACAAGCAATACTTTGATGCAGACGGGGCAAGGGGGTAATCCCCCCGTTACCCGCACAGTAAAGGGTTGGTAGTATCACTACCTCTACATATAGCGGTCCAGGAGTTGAGAAGTGGTTGGAACGGGCGTCGAAAGTCAACAGATTCTTCTGTGGGTTTGTTATCTGGTCATCAGCGTGGCATTCGCCGCCCTGGCATTTCGACTCCGTGCGGTCACTGGAACTGGCGCGGCTGTGGGAGCCTTGATTTGTTTCCTGATTTGCATGGGAAGTGGGTTCGCCGGTTTGGCCGCTCTGCTCGCATTATTTGCCCTGGCATGGTTGACGACAAAAATCGGTTATCGCAGAAAAGAAAACCTGGGCACGGCAGAGAAAATTGAAGGACGCAATGCGCATCAAGTAATGGCAAATTTGGGCATTGCTGCGATTGGCTCGATCCTGCATGTCGCAAAAAGCGAGCCCGTATTCCTGTTGGCGATCGCGGCGTCGCTCTCTGAGGCGGCGGCAGACACGGTTTCGAGTGAGATCGGCCAACTCAGCGATGGACCACCAAGGCTCATTACAAACTGGACGAAAGTGCCCGCGGGGACTGACGGTGGCGTCACCGTTATGGGTACGCTATCGGGCTTGGGCGCTGCGGTGCTAGTTACTGCGATTTGCGCGTTGGGCAGAATGGTTTCGTGCAATCGTATTTATATCCCGGTCCTGGCCGCATTGTGCGGAACAATCGCGGACAGTTTTCTGGGAGCCTGGCTCGAGCGTCGAAAATTGTTGAACAATGATTTGGTTAACTTTCTTAGTACCCTGGTCGCCGCAACCATTGCCTTGGTTTCGTAACCCGAACGCCCATGTCCCGAAGTTCCTTGAGACATCCTTCTCTGCCTGAAACAATGAATAATTGTCAGTTAAAGTGCGGGGATTTTTATCGGACTTTAATAAATAAGGCGAACTTTTTCACTCTGATCTCGTCTAAATAAGAGAACGATCAATGGCACCATGAGAATCAAATCCTTAGTCGTGGGGTACGTGTTCGTTGTGGCGCTGTTTCTCTTCGCGCGACGCCATCCCGATACACCGCAGGCCGCGGATTTTCATGCGGTGGTCGATCTGACCGCAGGCAATGTAACTACTTCGTCCACCGGAACCCGTATGGAAGCCCCTGCAATGCTGGCGGATGGTTTGTGGACGGTCGACGAGATTCCAGCGCAACGTTTGATCGCGCCCCTCGTGGTTGTCGATGTGCGGGACAGCGTGAAGAAGAATCCTGACTACGAGGTTTCGGTCATCGATATTGCGAAATGGGAATCGAGCCATGGAGAAATTCGTCCAGGCTCGGTGGTGCTGGCGCGAACCCGCGCCGCCGGTTTCAGCTCATCGCATGACGCGGATTCCGCGGGATATTCCCCGGACGCCGCCAAATTTTTAATCGAAGCACGCAATGTGATAGGTCTCGGCACCGACGTGCAGAGCGTCGATTCCGGGTTGTCCAAAGACCGCCTGGTTTATAAGTACACACTTTCTCGCGGTGCATACTTGCTCGAGAACGTGGCCGACCTGGATCGGGCCCCAAGCGATGGTGCAGTTATCGTGGTTGCTCCGCCCAAAACAAAGGGTCGCGCCAATAGTCCAGTAAGACTTCTGGCCATGGCAAGGTAAGAGCCTCTCTTATTCTTGCCTCAGTCGCGATTTTTGCCAAGTTCCTCCAGCCGTTGTAATCTCCTCTCCGAGAGGTTTAAGCATGAATGACGATCCCCGCTATCCCATCGGCAAATTCAAATATCAGGGTCCTCCGAGCGAAGCTGAACGAAGGCAAATGATCACGGATATCGAGCAGACTCCAGCGTTGCTGCGTTCCGCTATTGCTGGCCTGTCTGCGCAACAACTTGACACTCCGTATCGCGATGGCGGCTGGACCGTGCGCGAGGTAATCCACCACATTCCCGACAGTCACATCAACGCATATGTGCGATTCAAGCTTGCGCTTACCGAGCAGGATCCGATTATCAAGCCTTATGCGGAAGATCTGTGGGCAAAATCCGTCGACAATCAAATCACGCCGGTTGAAATTTCCCTGACGCTGCTGGACGCGCTGCATGCGCGGTGGGTATACCTGCTGAGTTCGCTGGGATCGGAACATTGGAAGCGTAGCTTCCGGCATCCCGAGTTCGAAAAACCGGTTTCATTGGAACGAAATCTGGCGATTTATTCCTGGCATGGAAAGCACCACGTCGCGCACATTACGGAGCTCCGCAAAAGAATGGCGTGGCAGTAATCGCCGAAGTTAATTTCTTTTTCAAATTCGTCATCCCGAAGCTCGGCGCACTTCAGCCGAGAGAGGGATCTCGCGCGCATCTGCCCGTGACTGATGAACTCCGACAGTGTGCACCGTGCGGCGCGAGGAACAATGTGGTCTCGTTGGGATGACTATCCGAAACAACGATGTCCACTGGGACAATCGGAACTACGGATGCGTCATCTTCTCCGGCTTCATCAACTCATCGAATTCTTCCGCCGTCAAATAACCCAGCTTCAAAGTCGCATCACGCAAACTTGTATTGTCGACGTGCGCAGTGTGCGCGATCTTCGCAGCTCTGTCATATCCCACTTTTGGGGCAAGCGCGGTCACCAGCATCAGCGAATTCTTCACGTACCAGTCGACTTTGGCACGATCCACCTCGATGCCTTTGATCATGTACTCGACATATCCGTGGCAGGCATCTGCAAGCAGTGTTACCGAATGTAAAAAGTTGTAGATGATGACCGGTTTGAACACGTTCAGCTCGAAATTGCCTTGCGAGCCGGCGAATCCAATAGCGGCCGTGGCGCCATGAACTTGGGCGCATACCATGGTCATTGCTTCACATTGCGTAGGATTCACTTTGCCCGGCATGATCGACGATCCAGGTTCATTCTCCGGAATTGAAAGCTCTCCCAGCCCGCATCGCGGACCTGAAGCCAGCCAGCGGATGTCGTTAGAAATCTTCATGAACGATGCCGCCAATGTTTCGAGTGCGCCCTGGGCAAAAACAATTTCGTCGTGCGCCGAAAGCGCCGCAAATTTATTGGGATGCGAGCGGAAGGGAAGTCCTGTAAGTTCGGCGATCTTCTTCGCCGTGCGTTCCGCGAACTCCGGCGGAGCATTCAACCCGGTGCCTACGGCGGTTCCACCAATTGCGAGTTCATAGAGGCCGTCCAGCACCTGCTCCAGGCGCTTGCTGTCACGGTCGAGCAATGACGCCCATCCGCCAACCTCCTGACCGAAGGTTAGAGGCACCGCATCTTGCAGGTGTGTGCGCCCAATCTTTACTACATTCTTGAATTCGTCGGCTTTGGCCGCGATCGCGTCATGGACGTTCTTAACCGCTGGAATCAACGCATTCTTAACTCGATCCGCCGCCGCAATATGCATTGCCGTAGGAAACGTATCGTTCGATGATTGCGACATGTTTACATCATCGTTGGGATGAATCGGCTTCTTCGATCCCATCTCTCCGCCGCCAATTTCGATAGCACGGTTCGCAATGACCTCATTGACGTTCATGTTCGTTTGCGTGCCGCTGCCGGTCTGCCAGATGCGAAGAGGGAACTGGTCGTTGAGTTTGCCGGCGATAACCTCGTCAGCGGCTTGCACGATGAGCGTTGCTTTTTCCTGCGGAAGCTTGCCCAGGTCCTGATTCACCAAAGCGCAGGCTTTCTTAAGAATTCCAAACGCCCAGATGAGTTCCAGCGGCATCACGTCGCGTCCGATATTGAAGTGATGGAGCGACCTCTGCGTTTGAGCGCCCCAATAAACATGAGCAGGGACCTCGATCTTTCCCCTGCTGTCAGACTCGGTGCGCGTGAGTGATTCATTGACTATTGCCATTTGGGTTGCTTGCTCAAGCCCGACACCAGTAGAAACAAAGATTATAGCTTGACGGCCGGAATTGATCGGCTCCTCCAGCACCTTTAACGCTTTACGTTATACGGAATACATTATAAGATGATGGAGGTGATAAAGACGTTTCGTTGCGCGGAGACCGGACGTCTTCACAACCGCCAACCGAGCCGCCGCTTTCGCGCAATTGAGCGAATCGCCAGGCGAAAACTACGGCAGTTGGATAGCGCCGCCGAATTGCGTGATTTGGCCGCGCCTCCAGGCAATCGATTGGAAGCATTACACGGCGACCGGATGGGCCAATATAGTGTTCGCATCACTGATCAATGGCGTCTTTGCTTCGTTTGGCGGGAAAGTAATGCGTACAAAGTTGAGATCGTTGACTATCACTGATCTGTCATCGTTCGAGAACATATTCATGGTCTTACGGGACCAGTCTTGGAGAACACTTTGCCCAAATCTCAAAAGCTGCTTCCTCCCATACACCCCGGCGAAATTCTGCGAGCAGATTTCATGGAACCGCTCCAACTCAGCATGAACAGGTTGGCGCTTGATCTTCACGTACCGGTGACGCGAGTCGCGGAAATCGTCCATGGCCGCAGAGGAATAAGTCCCGACACGGCGCTGAGGCTCGCGCGTTACTTCAACACCAGCGCGCGCTTTTGGTTGAATCTGCAATCCGCCTATGATCTGGAAGCAGCCGAGGACGAATTGTCGCGCACTATTCAGCGTGAAGTTCGCCCGGCAACGCCAGCTTCTGAAGCGACGAGGTCTTGATTTACTGTGGCGCGCTCGGGCCAGCTTCCGCGCGCATGATAAAATCGTCCTCTTCAAAGCATCACATTCCAGTCGCAGGGCCAGGGTCTTGCCAATCAAACAAATCTCCGAGGTGGCGAAGGAAATTCCCGACACTCTTCCCCGCGCGCAGGTCGAACTGCATCCGGAAACCCGAATCGACGTTCTGGTAATCGGTGCAGGACCTACCGGCCTTGCCTGCGGGATTGAGGCCCAAAAAGCCGGGTTCAAAGTTGTGGTAATCGATAAGGGATGCGTGGTCAATTCCATTTACAACTATCCCTCAAACATGACTTTTTTTACCACTCCCGAATTGCTCGAGATCGGCGACATTCCCTTTAGCACCGCAAATCAGAAGCCCAACCGGAATGAAGCCTTGGAGTATTACCGCAAGGTCGCAGAGCACTATCACTTGCCGATCCGTCAATATCAAAAGGTCGAAACAGTTTCGGGAACCGACGGTGAATTTCAGATTACGACCAGCGATCGTTTGGGGCGGATTTACGATTACCAGGCCCGCAAACTGATCGTGGCCACGGGATATTACGATCTGCCAAATTATTTAGGGATTCCCGGGGAAGACCTGCCGAAAGTTTTCCATTACTACCGCGAGCCCCATCCTTTTTTTGATACCGATGTGCTGGTTATCGGAGGGAAAAATTCCGCGGCCATCGCCAGCCTTGATTTCTGGCGGCATGGCGCGCGGGTAACTCTGGTGCATCGCGGCTCCAAACTTCACAATCACATCAAGTATTGGATTCTTCCCGACATCGAAAATCGCATCAAGAATGGCGATATCACGGCGTATTTCAATACCAGCGTGCAGGAAATCGCGCCTGCGCAGGTCGTGCTGAATACCCCCGCTGGATTGGTCGAGGTGAAGAATGATTTTGTTTTTGCCTTAACCGGATACCATCCCGACTACGATTTCCTGCGCGCTATGGGGATCGAGTTATCCCCGGAACAATGCCGGCCAGTATGCGATCCGGTCACCTTGGAGTCGAACGTTCCTGGAATTTACGTTGCCGGGGTAATCGTGGCAGGGTCGAGAACAAATGAGATTTTTATTGAAAACGGCCGGTTCCACGGCCAGCAAATTGCCGCTCACCTAAAACTGAAGCTGGCCGCGGGTGGAACCAAACCGACGGAGTAGCAGCGCGCAGTTCAGAGCGAGACGGCCTCTTCGCCCAATTTTTCGTTCACCAGCCGCGACACCAACGTATTCAATCCCTCGCCGGATTTTTGTAGGACGAAATCGCCGTTATCTGCCGACCAATCCAGTTTGAAACTCGTAGCCAGGGCCGAGATCCAAATTTGCCGAACCGGAGAATTTGGGGAAATTACAAATTTGCTGCCATCATCGAAAGAAATATGAAGCGCCCCGGATTGATCTTCCACTTCGAGATCGGCCGAGTCCTCCGCTTTCATGAGGCTCTGCTTCAACGCCTCCAGCTTGGCTTCGGCATGTTTACGAAAATCGTTCTCATCAATCATTAGGGAATTATAGAGATTTCTGCTCTGTGGGTACTACGATGAGAGGCACCTCGCGCGGAGCGCCTCACCTCGATGTTCATAATCCGCAAACGCGATCACCTCTGATTAAGCGCATCGACCTTCGCCGCCATTATGAAATCACTCTCGGTCAGTCCATCGACCTTGTGCGTCCACAAAGTAACCTCGACTTTACCCCATGCCAGCAAAATGTCAGGATGATGTCCCTGCTGCTCGGCGACCTCGCCGATGCGATTCACAAAAGCCAAAGCCTGCTTGAAGTCAGGAAAAGTGTAAGCTCGCGTGATGTGATGCTCGTTAACGACCTTCCAGTGCGCCCACTGCGGCACTTGCTGATGAATGTCATCCAGTTCCTTCCCCTTGAGAGGCGGAACGCCCCCGCGGCACGGAACACAAGTTTTAGTGGCTAGATCGGACATAAACACTCCACATTAAAAGTAGAAATCTCAAGATGCATCTCAAGCTTTGGGAATCGGCGGCGGATTTCTTTCCGCAAATTGTCGCTGATGCCAATACGGATAAATGGGCGTTTGCTCGCTCGCTGCATCCAGGCGGGCAACTTGTTCTGGGGTCAATTTCCAGTCCGCAGCGACAAGATTTTGCCGCAGTTGCTCTTCGTTGCGCGCGCCGACAATTACGCTGGCGATGGTCGGCCTTTGCAACAGCCAGTTGAGCGAAATCTGTGGGACACTTTTGCTGGTCTCTTCAGCAACTTTGTCAATCGCTTCCACCACTCGGTAAAGATATTCGTCGTCCACTGGAGGCCCGGATTCAGCAGTCTTATGCAAACGGCTTATAGTAGGCACCGGCTGATTGCGCCGAATTTTTCCGGTCAACCTCGCCCATGCCAAAGGACTCCAAACCAGCGCGCCAACTTTCTGGTCCAACCCGAGCGGCATCAATTCCCATTCGTATTCTCGCCCGACCAGCGAGTAGTAAACCTGATGGGCCACGTACCGCGCCCAACCGTATTTCTCCGAGATCGCGAGAGACTTCATCAGGTGCCATCCTGAAAAGTTCGAGCACGCGATGTAACGCACCTTGCCGCTGCAAACCAAATTGTCGAGAGTCTGCAAAGTCTCCTCGACTGGAGTGGTCGCGTCGAAACCATGCATATGGTAAATATCGATGTAGTCGGTGCCCAGGCGCCGTAGACTCGCCTCACACGCCGGCACGAGATGATGACGGGACGACCCCAAATCATTCGGTCCGTCGCCCATCTTAAATGTAGCTTTGGTGGAGATGAGGACCTTATCTCGTTTTCCCGCAATCGCTTTCCCCAGAATCTCTTCCGACACCCCATTCGAGTAGACGTCGGCGGTATCAAAGAGATTGACGCCTGCATCCATGCATATCCCAATCAGCCGGGACGCATCCCCCACATCGGTCTCTCCCCATGCGCGAAAAAAGTCTGTCCCTCCGCCGAAAGTTGCGGCGCCGAAGCTAAGCGCCGAGACTTTTAATCCCGAGTAGCCAAGTTGGCGATATTCCATGCCGAATTGATGCGGAGGAATGAGTTGATGATTCACAGTTAGCGAATACGCTCAACTCTTTTCGCTTAGAAGGGAATATCCTCATCGCTTATTGGCGACGATGCTGCCGGTTCTGGCTCCGGACCGCGCTGATCGAAATGATCCGCTCCCGCCGCGGGCTGCGAACGGCCTGCGGAATCGCCACTACCGCCGCTCTCGCCGCGTCCGCCGAGAAGCACCAAATCGTTGGCGACCACTTCGGTCATATACTTTTTTTGATTGGTTGTCTTGTCGTCCCATGAGTGAGTTTGCAGACGTCCCTCAATATAGACCTTGCTGCCTTTTTTCAAATACTCACTGGCGATCTCCGCCAGCCGTTGCCAGGCGACCACGTTGTGCCACTCGGTACGCTCCTGCCATTCGCCGCTCTTATCTTTGAAGCGTTCATTTGTGGCCAGCGAGAATTTCGCTACCGCAGTGCCGCTTGGGGTAGATCGTAGTTCGGGATCTTTTCCAACGTTGCCAATTAAGATGACTTTATTAACGCTTTTTGCCATGAATGATGCTCCTCACGCCCACGCGGATACGCCCAATAAATA